>Ga0315273_10008949_pt1 | contig 12668 bp, 11 predicted proteins | sample YL17G02_0_MG_FD_205753 | JGI IMG/M metagenome (GOLD analysis project Ga0315273, IMG submission 205753) | Sediment microbial communities from Yellowstone Lake, YNP, Wyoming, USA - YL17G02_0 | ecosystem: Environmental > Aquatic > Freshwater > Lake > Sediment | place: USA: Wyoming | collected...
GCCGGTCCGCCTTGCTCGGCCCAGGCTTCCTCGGTGTCCTCACTTTCGTAGATGCCGATCAGGCCTGACTTCTGCTCCTGGCGGTAGTACGCGGAGCAGTGGGGGTCGCGCATGACGGGGATCTCGCCGTCGCGTTCGACGAATTCCTTGACGGGTCCGGTCACCACGTACTGGTGCTTCATGTTTGCGAAGCGGGTCGTCACCCCGAGCATGACGCTCACCCGGTCGGCGTAGCAGCCCGCGGCGTTCACGACATGCTCACAGGTGATGTCACCCTGCTCGGTGGCCACCTTGAACTCGCCGCCCGGAAGCTGTTCGATTCCGAGCACCCGGTTGTCACGGACGATGGTGGAACCGAGGCCCTTCGCCTGAGCCGCCATCGCGTTACACGCGCTCGAGGGATCCACGTGGCCGTCGTCCAGCGTCCATGCGCCGGCCAGCACGCCCTTGGCCGTCACGTACGGGTTGATGCGGCGGATCTCATCGGGCCCGATGATCTGCATACGGAACCCGATGTTGGCGGCGACGCCCTCGACGCGCTTGAAGTGTTCGAGCTCCAGCTGATTCGTGGCGAAGCGGATGCCGCCCGATGCGTGCCAGCCGGTGGCCTCGCCTGTCTCCGCCTCGAGGCGGGCGTACAGGTCGTTGCTGTAGGCGTGGACCTTCGCCAAATTGTAGTCGGCGATGAAACTCGGGCACTGTCCTGCGGCGTGCCACGTGGAGCCCGATGTCAGCTCCCCCTTCTCGATCAGGATCACATCGGTCCAGCCCTCGAGAGCCAGCCCGTGCAACAGGCCGATGCCCATGACGCCTCCACCCACGATCACCACGCGCGCATTCGATCTCACGGTTGTGCCTCCTCGCCGCTGTGTCCTAGATCACCGCTGTCGTCGCACTGACTACATCCGTTTTCGATGCGTCGCCTGTGGAAGTAGCGGAGATGGAGCATGCGAGCGTCTTGCCCTGGGCCTCAGCCGAGCTTGCCACGATCCTCGCGGTGATGGTCTTGGATGACCCTAGGCGGAGGGAAGCCGTCTGATAGGTGCCGGCGACGATCTGGGTAGTGGCGTCGGAGAGTCCTACCTTGTAGGAAACGGTGAAGCCCGGCGCGCCCGCACAACCCTGGATCTTGATGACATCGTAGAGAGCGCCGTCGTTCTGGAGCTTCACGTAGTACGTGGCTGTGCCTCCAACGGCGATCGTCTTGGCCGTGCTCTGGCCGATCCCGGTGGTGTTGTAGATGTTGCTGCCCGCGTAGATGAAGGAGGACGACGACCTGATCATCCCGTCCGGCTGATACGGCGGTCGAGCGGCAGCGCCCCAACTGTAGCCGGGCGGCGGAGGCTTGCACAGATCCTGAGCCTCCTGCCTGAGGCGGGCGTAGTCGGCGGGATACGCAGACGGGGAGAGCTTCGTCTGCTCGAGGGGGTCGGCGGTCTCGTTGAAGAGAAGCTCGGTTCCGGCCCCGTAGCGGGTGTACATCCATCCGGCTTCGCGGACGCCGCAGTACGACTGCACGCTACCGGCCTGTCGGTAGCGCTCCAAGGGGAAGGCGGTGCGGGGAACGTAGGTCCCGCCGCCCCAGTCGATGCCCTCGGTACTTGTGAGGGGCGCGATCCCCGCCGCCCTGGTCAGGGTCGGGCGGAGGTCCACATTCAGGATCAGATCGTTCGTGCCAACGGGAGGGACGTAGGACCCGTCGAGTGACTTGAGGATCATCGGGATTCGGATGCTCTCGTTGTAGGGATACAGCTTGCCGCTCAACCCGTGTTCGCCCCACAGGAATCCGTTGTCCGACATGTAGACAACGATCGTGTTCGGCGGCAGTGCGTCCAGCAGCTCGCCAACGGCACGGTCTACGCCATAGGCCGATTCCAGCATCGCCTTGTTGACCATCGGTGTTCCGGTATCGGCCGGCGTCACGCTGGCGAAACGCCCGACGTCGAGAGGATCGGGGATCGCAGGGTTGTGAGGCGCGTTGAAGGCGAGATACATGAAGAACGGGACCTTGTCGGCGACGGAGGAATCCACGAAGGTCTTGGCTTGGGCTTCCACGACGCGGGTGCTGTAGTCATCCGGCCCACTCCCGAAGTGAAGTACCTGGCCGCTGGTCGTCACGCCGTAGTTGTAGTAGGTGCCGCCACTCAAGGCGAACCACGTGTCCCAGCCGGGCGGCACGTACCGGTTCGTTCCGCCCACGTACCCGTTGAGGTACTTGCCGATCATCGCAGTGCGGTATCCGGCCTGGTGGAAGTCGACGGCGATGGTGCTCTGGTCGTGGAAAGCAGTGAACCCGCCATACGGCCCGCTGTTGCTCCAGACACCCGTCGTGTGGCTGAAGTTCCCGGTGAGCGTCGAAGTACGGCTGGGACAACACAGGGGATTGGGCACGAACGAATCGGTGAAGGCGTAGGGGTTGCCCGCAACGAGCCGGCTGTAGATGTTGGGGGTGAACGCCGGGGTCACCATGTCCCAGCGTTGGTCGTCGGACATCAAGATGACGACATTGGGGCGCGTGGACGCGGCTGCCCTCCGAACAGCTGGGCCGGAGGCGGGGACTAGAACGGCCGCGAGGAGAACCAGCGTGACCATCCGCGTTTTCATGACGCTGCACCCTAGCACGGCCGCGGAACCGGTCGGACCTTCTCGAACGAAGGCAGGCAGGCTAGCTGCCGAAACAGGCGGGAAGTCCGTCCTTCAGTTGCTTCGTCGTTGGGGGATCCTTGGTGAGCAACGTCGTTAGCGTCACGGGTTGCAGACCCTTCTCCGTGAGGATCTGAAGGATCGCCGGGAGCGCCTCGCGGGTGGTACCTCGATTCTCGTGCATCAGGATGATCGAACCGGGTCGCACCTGGTTGAAGATCGTGTTGACGATCTCGTCGGCTTTGGCTCCCTCGGAGTCATGGGTATCGAATGTCCACATCATCTCGATCATGCCTTGCGACTTCACGAACGCATCGAGCGCGCTGTCTCGCGATCCCCATGGTGGGCGGAAGAAGAGCGGCTGCTCGCCGGAGTACTTCTGGATCGTGTTGCGTGGACGGACGATCTCCGATTCGAGCGTGGACCGGGATTCACCGGCTAGCCCGAAGTGGTTCCAGGAATGATCGCCCACGTCCCCGAACTTCGCCTCGGCTCTGGATGCCTTCTGATTCGTAGATGTGTCCAGCAGCTTCGCCACCAGGAAGAAGCTGGCCTTCGCTCCGGCCGCCTTCAGCGTGTCCAGGGAGTACTGCGTATATGGGCCCGGGCCGTCGTCGAAAGTGAGCGCGACCATGGGCAGCTCGCCTCCCCCGCAGTAGACGGGCCGGCCGAAGTCCACGATCTTCTGAAGCTGGGGGGCGAGGCTCGGCACGGGGGAGCCCCCCCCCGACACGGGCGGCGGAAGGCTTGCCATCGTAGTCGGGGACGATGTGGCGGTCGCCGCGACTACTCCGTCTCCGGCGGTTACCCGCCAGACGACCACCAGCGAGATCAGGATCAGAAGAGCCAGCACGGCGGCGCCGAACTGGCGGCGGGGGGGTCGCCCACCTTGACCGTACCGGGGCAACTCGCCGAAGTTGAATTCGTCTCTGTGGGAAGACATGCGGCCTTTCGACTCCTCGCGGCACGTCGATTATAGGGCCGCTCGGCTCGCTGCCTAGCTTTGAGTATCAGGATCCCGCGCGCTGAGCCCTCTTCGCGTCAAGGTGGTGGACAGTGGCGTCCGGGCCGGGGAAGACGAGCGCTTCGTGACCATCGTCCGACCAGCGGACGTAGTACGGGGGACTGCCCTCTCGTCCTCTGACCTCCAGGATCACGGCGTCTTTCTCCGGTTGACCCACTCGCCGGCCCTTGACCACGAGCTTGTCACCCTTGTGCGCTCGCATGAAGCCCTCCTCCCGTGGTGGTGATTTCAAAGGTAGCGCCGGGGGGAAGGCTTTGAGACTTGTGGCTACACTAGCCAGGTATCTCCGCGGGGCGATAGCTCAGTTGGTTAGAGCAGCGGACTCATAATCCGTCGGTCGTAGGTTCGAGTCCTACTCGCCCCACCGGCCCTGCCGTCCGCCATCGGTTCCCCAGGGGCATACCCTTCGAACGGCCCATTGGGAACTAGCCACGATTGACTAGTCAGCCCCCCCCTGGGTAGGGTGGGGGTCATGAAGAGCGATTGGTGGGTGCTGGGTGAAGAACCCGACACGTTGGTGCGCATCCCGGAGTCCGGGGAAGAGCTCCTGACCCGTGGGGAAGTGGCCGAGATGCTGCACGTCTCTGAGGAGACCCTCGCGTCTTGGACGCACGGCGGGAAGGGCCCTCCCCTATACGGATGGGCCAAGACGCCCTTCTACCGGCGGGCCGAAGTGCTGGCCTGGGCTGTTGGGCGCGAAACCGAAGATGAAGATCTTCCGGATGGAGTGCAGGTCTTGCGGAGTGGGTCGTGATGAAGCGCTGTTCCTTCATCGACAACGGCCCTGTGCGATGCAAGGACGAGGCGACTTCCTTGGTCCATCATCGCTACGGGATGGGCTGGTACTGCGAGTCCCACGCCGACTGGGTGCAGAACTCATGGCGCCCCGAACCAGATGAAGTCCCCACAATGGTCCCCCTCCAGAGGCGAACCTCGGCGGCTTCGGCCCGACGTCGGTAGTCGCAGCCCTGCTGACCAATTGATTTAGCTCACCGATCTTCCTCGCGCGGGTCTCGGGATGCGGTCAGCACGTTCAGCAGGGCACGACGCTCCTCGGGGGTGAAGAGAGATAGGACTTCACGTAACCGAACTTCTTCTGGTCACCATGACGACCCACAGCCAGACGAGGGAAACGATCAGTACGACGCTGAAGACCAACTTGGCGGCCGACCAGAGTCCGGAGCCGCTTCCTTCCGGAACGGGCTGAACGACCTCCGCGACACCGGTGACGGGGTCACCCGGTTGGAGCCGGATGGGCGCGAAGGTCCTGTAGGTTTCGCCTTGTTGGGAGCTATCGGTGGGCATAGCGTCGCCGATGCCCACGCTGCTCTGCGCCTTGCCGCTGAAGGCCGAATCGACCATCGGCTTCGCGCCGGAGACGGCGAGGCCGACCAGATCCGGATTGGTGGAGAAGACCACCACTCCGCTCCTCTGCCACACGGTTACACGCAGGATGTTCGGATCGGTGACCGTCTTCTGGATGTCGCTGGCCAGCTGGTCGTATCGACTTCCTATGACAGGTGCGGCCAGGTCGGAGGGGTCCATCAGGCTCGGCAGGACGTTGTCCGCGATGTCCACGGCGCTCTTCTCGGCGGCGGAGCTGCCACCTCCTCCCACGAGGATCGAGACGGCGAGCCCGAAGGCAGCGACACCCGCGACGATGGCTAGCGCCTTAGGCCTCCACCGATGCCTACTGGGAGGATGGGGTGGCGGCGGTGAAGGATCGGTTACGGCGCTTTCGTCGCGATCGGAGGGGTTTGTCAGACTCGGCAGCACGTTGTCCGCGATGTCCACGGCGTTCTTCTCGGCGGCGGAGCTGCCACCTCGTCGCACGAGGATCGAGACGGCGAGCCCGAAGGCAGCGACGCCCGCGACGATGAGCGGCACGATCGACCTCCCCCGATGCCTACTGGGAGGATGGGATGGCGGCGTTGAAGGATCGGTCACGGCGCTTTCGTCGCGAGGCGTGGGGTTCGGGCTAGCATCCATGGCCCCCTCTCTGGGTCGGGGTTGGCTACCCCATCACCCTGAGCATCCCATGATTTACCAGTCGGACGGGAGCCGCGTGAAGTGCTTCTCGGTCTGCTCCGAGGTGGTCACGATCACATGTTAGCCGCCACTGGGTCCTCGTACCGACAGCAGGCGCTCCCTTCGTTTCCTTCCCGATCCGAACAGGCATAGGGTGAGCGGCGGACGAATGCTGGCCGAGACCATCTACCTCAGGAGGGGACCATGAAGTACTCGTTTGAGTGCGCCGACTACCCGGGGATGGAGAGGTGCCCGGGAAGGTTCCTCGCGGCCACGGAAGAAGAGCTCTGGAAGCACATCGAACTCCACGGGCGAGAAGCGCATGGCGACATCCCAGAAGAGTGGTCAGACGACGAGCGGCGCCAGATAGGTGATCTGATCCGCCCTACCACCACCCCGTCACCCTGAGCACTGCCCCAACGGCGGCCGCAGGTCGAGGGTCTACCAACGTGACTATCATCCGGCGTGTGTCGCGGACCGCGGCCAAGGTGGGGAGTGGGGCATGAAGCGCACTTCGATCGCGGGACTGCTCGCCTTCGCCTTGCTTCTTGCCGCCGCCGTGGGCTGGGCGGCCGGGGCTGCTCGTACCCCTCGCCACCCGTCGGCTTCCTCACCGGCGCCCACCCTAGTGGCGCTCGGGGACTCCTATTCCTCCGGCGAGGGAAACGGCCCCTACAGCATCGACGGGTCGCCGACGAGGTCCTGTCACAACAGCCCCAAAGCCTGGCCGAACCTGCTCGACGGAGTCCCTGGCGGCATTGCCGTGACGCTTCGGCGATCCTTCGCCTGCACGGGAGCCTCGATCGCTCAGCTCTACGACGGGTGGCCGGAGAAGGGTCAAGACTCGCAGCTCGACCAGCTCGACTCCCTCTCAGGTCCTTCTCCGACCTTCGTGACGATCACGATCGGCGGAAATGACGTGGGTTTCACTGATATCCTCACCGACTGCTATATGGCCAACCCCCCGTACGGCGATACGTGCGCGGCGCATGGCACGTTGAGCGACGCCCGGGACTACGTCACAGGCATCCTCCGAGGGCGACTCGTGGATGCATACAACGCTGTCAAGGCTCATGCGTCGGGAGCGCAGGTCGTCGTCGTCGGCTACCCTCGCCTGTTCCCCACCAAGGACCGCCCGATCACGGACTGTGGGTGGCTCCAGGGCAAGGAACGGAGCGGCCTGAACGGCCTGGTCACAACGGCCGATGACGTGATGAGGAGCGCGGCTCGAGATGCAGGCGTGGGATATGTGTCCGTGCTAGATGCGCTTGCGGGCCACGAGCTTTGCACGGAAGACTCCTGGATGAATCCGATCAGGTTCGGCCTCTACAGTGAGGGTCATCCCTCGTACTGGGGTCAAGATGCCATCGCCGACACGGTCAACTCGGAGCTTCGCCTGCCCTTCCCGGCCTAGGAAGCGGGGGAGACCGGCAGCGGATCGTCTATGAAGTTCGATGGGCACAAAGCCCGGGTCGAGATCAGGGGATGGGAAACTGGCTGTTGAAGTCTCCTGCATGGTGGTTGACCAGCACCCTGGCGCCGACAACGTCCCAGAGGGTCTGCAGGCAAGCCGACCATCCAGGATCTCGTTCAGCACAGCTCCGAAGTCGTGACTCATAGGAGTTGATTCTGACACGGGGCTCTCATCCAGGCGAGGGCGACGGCGATGGCGGCACCTTCATCCAGCAGGTGTCTCCATACTTCAAGACTCCGTCGCGGCCGAACCACTTCTTGCAGTCGACCTTCGTGACCGGACCCGACATGTCCGGGTCAGGCGACGATACGGGAGCGACGGTCACCGGTGTCGCGCAGCTTGCACCGACGCAGCTCTCGGGAGTGTCCTCCTTGACCGACAGGGCCGCCAGCGCGGAGAGGGCTACCGCAACGATCGCGGCCGCGAGCACGACGCGCCTCCCACTCAGCATCGGCATCTTCTACGGCACCGATGCGTCCGAGACATGCAGGCCCCGCCGGCGGAACGATTCGGAGATATCGTCGGCGGGCGCCGGGCGGCGGAACAGGTATCCCTGGCCGAGCGTGCAACCCGCCTTCATGAGAAAGGATCTCTGCTCTTCCGTCTCGATCCCTTCGGCGATGGCGATACTTCCCAGCATCCCGGCCATCTCGATGATCGAGGTCGCCATACCCGCGGCATGCTCGTCGTCCGGAAGATCGCGCACGATGGAGTCGTCGATCTTCAAGATGTCCACGGGTAGATGCTTCAGCCGCGACAGGGACGAGCCGCCGGTGCCGAAGTCGTCGAGCGCGATACGCAGTCCCTTCGCCCGGAGGGACCACAGCACCCTCTGGGTGTGCTCCGGGTCCATCATCGCGGCTGACTCCGGTATCTCGACGATGAGTGAACCGGGATCCACTCCGCGCGTGACCAGGGAGGGGAGCAGGTGCTCCGCGAGTTCCGGATGGCGGAGCTGCCGAGGCGAAAGGTTGAAGCTGACGTCGAGTGCCAGCCCCTCGTCTCGCCAGCGCTTGATCTGCGCGCACACCCCGTCGAGGACCCAATCACCGATGGCCTCGATCAGGCCCATCTCCTCCGCGAGCGGGATGAACTCGCCCGGTCGGATGATGCCGCCCGTCGGGTCGCGCCAGCGGACGAGCGCCTCGAGGGCGGCCATGTCGCCCGATGTGAGGTCTATCACCGGCTGGTAGTAGATCTCCCAGTGTTCGAGCTCCGCGGCCTTCCGGAGTCGGGCGGTGAACGACGGCTGCTCGGCGGCTTCGCTCGTTGCTCTCCCGAAGACCGCGTACTGGCCCGGTCCGGCCTTCTTGCTGCGATACATCGCGCTGTCGGCGTTCATCATGAGCGTGGTCGCGTCCGACGCATCCAGCGGGTAGACGCTCAGGCCGACACTTACGGTCGTAGAGAACTCTTCGCCGGATATCGAGAACGGCGGGTCGAAGGCCTGCAGCGCCCGGCTCGCAACCGACTCCGCGACCACGTAGGCGGCGGCCTCGCCACCCCCTTCGCTCGGCATCTCGATGTCGGCGAGCAGCACGAGGAATTCGTCTCCGCCCTGGCGCGCCACCAGATCGGTCTCGCGGGTCGCCTCCTGAAGCCGTTCCGCGATCTCGACCAGGAGCCTGTCTCCGGCCGCGTGGCCTTTCGTGTCGTTCAGCATCTTGAAGTTGTCCAGGTCCATATATAGGACTGCCACGGCGAATCCGGCGCGTTCGGCGCGGGCGAGAGCGAAGTCGAGATGTTCCTCGAACATCGCGCGGTTCGGAAGTCCCGTGAGCCGGTCATGGTAGGCCATGAAGGCGACCTGCTCCTCGGCTTCCTTCTGAGCGGTGACGTCGAACATCACCCCCTGCGTGAGGAACGGCTCACCGTTCTCGTTCCGCAGGATGATCGAGCGGTCGTGGATCCAAACGGTGCGCCCGTCGGGTCTGATCATCCGGTAGTCGGATGCCTCGGGTGATCCAGTCTCAAGGAAGGAGATGTAGTCCCTCTCGGCCTGTTGAAGATCGTCGGGGTGGGTCAGCGTCATCCACATGTTCGGGTCGGCGAGGTATTCGTTCGGCGTCACGCCGAGGATCGTTTCGATCTGGGGGGAGACGTACAAGGTCATCCCGTGGATGTCCGGCGGGTCTATGTAGAGCACGGCCGGTATCTGCTCCACCAACGCGCGGTACTTCGCCTCGGCTTCGAACAATTGAGCTTCTGCGCCCGCGAGCTGTTCCACGATCTGCTTGCGGTGGATCGTCGCGCCGAGGGTTCCCGCGGCGGCGAGGAGGGCGTCTATCTCCTTCTGGGTCCAGGGGTGCTCGTCGAAGCAATGGTCGAAGCCCATGAAGCCCCACCAGTGCGGGCCGACGAAGATCGGGACCACGGCGTTGGAGACGATGCCCTCTTCGAGCATGTCCGCCTGCTCCGACTCCGGGAACTGTCTCGTCAGACCGAAGATCGCCCGGCCTGCTTTCAGCTCGTCCCTGAAGCGTTCGAAGCCCGCCGAATACGGGTAGTCGTGCGCCGCCTCTCGGTCCATGGTGCCGTCGACCCGCGGGCCGCACCATTCGAATCTTTGGTCCATCGCCAGTTCGTCATCGTCCCGGACGCGGTTCTCGTAGATGTAGACGCGGCTGACGTCGGTGGCCTCGCCGAGTCTGGCCAGGACATTTGCGATCACGTCTTGCCAATCCGTGGCGGTCAGGAACTGCTCGGCTGCATAGCCGACGGCCTCGAGTACCGGGTCGCGCGGCCTGCTCGGCTCCTTCGATCTCTCGGCCATCGTGGTCCTCTACTTGCTTCTGGCTTCTGGCGTGCCTGGCTACCGAGAGTAGAACACGACGCTGCGGAGGCGGTCTACGGGCGTGCCTGGCAGCCCTTCGGCCCGTATCCTCTCCATTCGAGATGTCCAGCTCCCCGGCTTGCCGGCTCTGCGGAAGGAAGACCTTCGATCCCCACAAGTCGGAACGTGCGTGGGCGCGAGGGGTGGAAGGCGGACGACAGGTTCTGGTCTGCCCGTCGTGTCAGGCAGAACGCCCGGCGTGGGCCGAGGACCTCGACAGCTGCCAAGCTTGCGGGCAGACCAGGTTGCACATCGCGCTCGGCCAAGTAGTGTGCCGGGCGTGCGGGCACGTTTCGGGCGCTTAGCTCAGCGGGAGAGCACTGCCCTTACAAGGCAGGGGTCACAGGTTCAAATCCTGTAGCGCCCACCAGAATCGGTGCAGGTCAGAGGGTGCATCTGAGGTCGGGCGGCGACGAGGCGCAGCGGTCACATCGCCGCGGGGCCGCACTGGGCGTCACTATCGTCCCCATCGTCCTCGAGCGCCTGGTCGACCCTACGACCCGGCCTGCTTGATGCGTACCGCGGCCGCGCGCTTGGCTTCCTCCGCGAGGCGTTTGGCTTCGAGCGACGACTGCTCCTTCTCCTCCTCGGCCTTGGCCAATTGTTGCTGCGCGAGCTTCCCCTCTTGCTCTGCCTGCTTGGCGCGGTCCTCGATGGCTTGACGTTCTGTCTGAGCGGTCTTGGCTTGCCCATAGTCCTCAGCCCACGAAACACCTTTCAGGGCTACCCCGGCCAGTATCAGGGCGATGGCAACGGAGGCTCCCGCAATCAGGATGCGGAGGGGTTGTTGAGAGTCGCTAGTCGGTTCGGGGGCCATGAAGGTAGAGAAGGGGTGGGGGTCTGGCAGCTGGGTGATCGGCGCGCAACTGTGGATATTCCCCTGTACTAGGTGATAGGTCGGCGGGCAGCTCTCCTTGACTGGGAGAGCCTCGGACGTGGCGAGCCCTGAGACAAGGACAACGACGGCCGCCGCAAGCATCAACCAGTGGAACGGTGAGAGCGCCCTAGCCTTCATTCGCCCCACCGTATGCCCCCGGGGAACCGATTGCGAGCCGCAGGCCATCGATGATTCCCCCCCGGTCTTGTCCCAGTGACCGGATGCGCCAAGACCGTCTACGGCTAGGCCTTTCCGCAGGTCGGCGATTTGACCCTCGATGGCCTTTGCAAAGCAGGAGTTCAGGCAACCGAGCGTTGGCGCTCCGGTTCCGGTGGCGACTGGATCGCGATCGGAGCTGCCGGTGCGGTTGCAGGTGCGAGGATCGCCTGCGAGCGGGATGCGACCGCGCCCACGACGATCGCCACCAGTCCTCCGGCCGCCAGCGCCAGTCTCGGTCCGCCGTGCTGCGCGACCCACCCGGCGATGGGTGCGCCTATCGGAGTCGTTCCCAGGAACACCATCGAGTAGACGGCCATAACGCGTCCTCGCATGTGGTCGGCGGAGCGCATCTGTACCGTCGTGTTGCCGGTGATCATGAAGACGATACTCGTGAAGCCGGCGAGCACGAGGAACGGAACGGCGATCTGCACGTCGGGCGATAGACCGATCGCGATCGTCGAGGCCCCGAAAGCGGCACAGGCGGCGGGCAGGAGCCACGCGGTCGGCCGCGCGCGGTGTGCCATCAGCAGGGCGCCCACGAGCGACCCGAGCCCCATCAGGGAGAACACGGCGCCCATCGTCCCCGCGTCGCCGTGGAACGGGCCCTTCGCCAGCATCGGGAACAGGACCGAGAAGTTGAACGAGAGCGTGAAGACCACAGCCATGAGCAACAGGGGGACACGGAGCTCACGTGTGCGCCAGGCATAGCGGAGCCCGCGCAGCATGGCTCCGCGCGTGCGAGCGCTCTCCGGTCGTTCTACCAAGTCGTGTCTGCGCATCGAAAGGAGCCCGGCGATCACGGCTGCGTAGGACACAGCATTGATCGCGAAGCACCAGCCGATGCCCATCGTCGCGATGAGCGTCGCTGCGACCGCCGGTCCGACGACACGCGTGCCGGTCATGACCGCGCTGTTCAGGCTTACCGCGTTGGTCAGATCACCGTTCCCGACCATCTCGCTGACGAAGCTCTGCCGCGTTGGGTTGTCCACGGCGGTAACGAAGCCTTGCGCCAGTGAGATCAGGTACACCTGCCACACCTGGACGACGCCGCCGAGGACGAGCACCGCGAGCAACCCGGCCAGGAGCGCGAAAGACGCCTGCGTCATCACGAGCGTGCGGCGCTTGTCGAAGCGGTCGGCGATGAGACCTCCGACGGGGCCAAGCAGCAGGATCGGCAGGAAGGAAAGAGCCATGACGAATCCCAGGGCAACCCCGCTTCCGGTCAGTTTGAGGACGAGCCAGGCCGACGCTACTGTCTGCACCCAGGTGCCAGTGACAGACACGGTCTGCCCGATCAGGTAGCGGCGGAAGTTGCGGACCCGTAACGAGCGGAACGTGCGTCGAGCCGCCCGGCTGACGGGACTCACTGATTCCCGCCCACCAGGCGCTCCAGGATCTCGGTGGCGCGCTCGAGGACGGCGAGTTCTTCGGGAGTTGCCTTGCGAAGGTGCGCGGCCAGATACGCGTCACGCTGACGCCGGCCGTGCTGCAGGAGGGTCTTGCCCTCAGTGGTGACGCCTATCCAGGCGACGCGCCTGTCGTCAGGGTCCACGACGCGCTCGACCAGTCC
>Ga0315273_10008952_pt1 | contig 12667 bp, 13 predicted proteins | sample YL17G02_0_MG_FD_205753 | JGI IMG/M metagenome (GOLD analysis project Ga0315273, IMG submission 205753) | Sediment microbial communities from Yellowstone Lake, YNP, Wyoming, USA - YL17G02_0 | ecosystem: Environmental > Aquatic > Freshwater > Lake > Sediment | place: USA: Wyoming | collected...
AACTACTCAGGTAGAGGTATGTTTGGTAAAAAGTGCTATGGGGTTTGTGTAAGTAGACATAGCTACAAGAAAGCTATGGATGTTCTTAAGAAGAAGGTGTCTAGTACTAGAAGTGACAACATGGGTATGGATATGATTATCTACTGGCCTGGTACAACATATGAGAAAATTAAGAATGAATTAGACCCCCAACTACAATCTGATGGTGATGATGGGTAGCCAATGCCTCTAGTTGGATCAGCTATGGCAGCAGAGTTAGTCTCGGTACTTACTGGTAATGGATTTGCAGGACCAGATCTCCCATTCTTCTGTAATGCGTTAGGAAATGGAATTGTTGCATCAACTGTTGGTAAAGCCTTCTCAACAACAGATGTCGGTAGTGGCCCGTCGGCTGGGGTTGGTGCAGGTATTGGCCTTACCGGTTATCTTGCTCCTGCTGCTCTATCGGCTATGCTTGCTGAAGCTACACTTAAGGGATTTATACTTACTCCTGAAGCCTCGAATGTGTATGATTCAGTCAGTCAAGCCTACTCAAATCAGCTAGCACTAGCCACTCTAACTAGTGCTCATACTCCAGTGTATCTAGGTACTGGTACTGTTGTCCCTGGTAGTATTTCGATCCCTAAAGGACCTACTTCTAGTACGATAGCTAGTATCGGTGTCGGATTGGGGATGTTAGGTGCAGACTATGCAGATTTTTGTGATGTCGTCGCAGCTGGGATTGAGGCAGGAGTTGCTGCCCTAACAGGTACAGTTATTATCGCTGGTCCTCCTCCACCTACTCCAGCTCCTGCTACAGGATCAGGTACGGGGGTAATATCATGAAGGCAAGTGATATATTTGGTAAGAAGAAAGACTCAGCCACTATTAAAGACCTCAAGATATTCTATAAATGCCACAGCTGTGGTTATCCAGTTAAAGCGGCAGTCTCTACTGGGTGTTCTAAGTGTGGTGGTACTAAGTATTTTAGGATAAGTGAAGCAGAGTATAATCAATCACGTTACGATCTGAGTAAGGGAGATAGAAATGGATAAGACAGAATTGCTGCTCCAATTAGTTAAGTTGCTTATTGGTGACACGGACAAAGGTGGAGATGATGATACTGAAGTATCTGATGATCAGGATGCTGACGATGATGACCAAGAAGAGGAGCAAGAAGAACCATCTGATACACAAGGTCACTTCACCAAGACTACCGATCAAAAGCCTGTAGTTAATACGGGTTCTAATAGTGCTCGTGGTGGTGGTCAATTCCCTACAACTGGGAACGCAGGATACTAATGTCAGTATACAGTGATTTAAATAGCATAGATCCTACAGTAAAGTCCAGATTAAAGGATTTAGAGGCTGTATACCAATCTCTGTATAATATATTCTCTGTTCGATTAGGAGAGAGGCTATTTCTCCCTGATTTCGGATTCTCACTAGAAGATGAGTTATTCGAACTAATGGATGACACCTCTACTCTTGCTATATTTAGTAAGGTAGTTGAGGCAGTAGATAGGTGGGAGTCTAGGGTATTGGTAGACCAACAAAATACCAAGATAACCCCATACCCAGATTTGAATATGTTTGAGGTGTTGCTGGTCTTCGCTATTCGTGGCGTTGATGGCAGTAAATTTGAATTCCGCGGTTCAGTGAGTAGAGCAGCATGAGCTTCATAATCGATCCATCATCAGTATCCTTCTCCGCAATCAGAGCAGATCTGAAGGCGTTCATCGATGCTGCACCAGATTCCCAGAAATGGAAAGATTTCTTTGACTCAGCTACTGGTCAATTAGTTGTTGACCTGATAGCTGGTCTAGGTACATTTCTTACACAAGATGTGATTGTAGCTAGACGAGAGACATTCCTTAATTACTCTAAGAATATCTCTTCTGTTGTTGCTGCTGGTAGTACTGTGGGTTATTCAGCATTCCGTGGTAAGAATGCTGTTATCCGTATGAACGTTACTCCTAACTTTAGTGGCTTCATCTCTAAGTGGGACTTGGTTGGATCCTTTAAGGATTACGATCTTATTGCATCCCAAGATTACGTAGTTAATGCTGGGACACCAATCAGTATTGATGTAATTGTTGGTCTTATCAAAGACCAGACACTACAAGCTACCTCCCAGAATCCTGCATCTTTTAGATTCACTCAAAAGAATGTGAGTACTGATGTAAGGGTATACCTCAACTCAACTGAGATGGAAACATCAGAGCGAATTCTTGATCTGATTAACGAGAAATTCGCTGTTCAGACCAATGTATACGATTCTGTCGATGTTAAGTATCTTAACCTAGATACGTTTACTATTCGATACAATATCAATGATAACGTCATGATAAAGTACATCGAGAGAGCTGATCCAGCTATTGTTCTGACTACAATGATATTTGATCTTGGAACAATCAATACAACTGAGCTGTTGACTGCATTCCAGACATTTGAAGATATTGAGTCTATCCGTCTCAACTCTCCAGTCTTTAATGAGACTCAATTCGTTATACGTGGTCGTGAAGACTACAAGAAGATATTCAGACTATTAAATACTTCAATCATTGGTACATCTGGTAGGGATGTATCATCAGCTATTGTCGAGCTATTCTATGTTCGCTCCCATTTAGATCTATTTACTGAATTAGAGAAGAGCAATTTCGTATCTAGCCTAGAAGTGAATAGACCATTCGGTGTAGATCCACCAACTATTTCTGATCCAACTATTGTATTCTTAGCAGTGGCCATAACTCTTCAGATTAAATCTGCTGGTGGTAACCCAACTGCTGATGTTGCTGCTATAATCTCAAATCTAGAAGGTGTTCTAGAGCAGAAGATTGAGTTTGCTGAATTAGAGAATACAATTGAAGATCTTACTTATGTGAAGATTGCTCGTATTATTACTAATCCTTCTAACTGGGCTGCTAATACTAATTACCGTAGGGGTAAGAGAGTTAAAGCAGTACCAGATAATGGATTTGAATATGAACAGGTTAGGAAGATATACACTTCTGGTACTATTGAACCAGAATGGAATTCTACTATTGGTCTTACCACTGACGATGTATGTAACCACACATTAGCATCCCAAGCAGTAGTATTAGGTACTACAATATCTGCGAAGACTCTAGGTACTGTTGGGGATTCAATCAGACTGGTATTTAACGGTGTTCTTAGTATTTCTGCAGTAGTTAGTACATGGAATACTGCTAACCCAGGTAATAAAGTTAAGTTCTCCCCATCTATCAATGGAGCTCTCACTCCGATAGCTCAGATTGTTGATCTAACAGGTGGATCTGATGCAGCTGGTGGTGAGTGTGATGGTACTGGATTTAAATGGTTAACTGAACCTCTGAATGGTACTCCTCCTACCTGGTCAACTGGGGTTGAATATACTATTGCTGTTGGTGGTGGATCTGTAGTTGTTCCTACTAATACATTACCACCATTCAATGACAAACAACTAAGAGCAATATCCTTTGTAGATAGATCAGGTAGAGATATTGATGCTACCCCAGCTAGAGTGGTATATGACACAGTCGAATACATTGCTGTCACTCCTGGGGCTAATGGCAATGCTATTGCTCTGGTTTATGATTCGTTAGCTACTATTAACTCTGTTGTAAATACATGGAATGCAGCTAACCCATCCAATACAGTTAAGTTTATACCAACTACTGCTGGTCTTAATACTCCTATCGCAGGTAGTGCCTTATTATCAGGTGGTGGTGGTACTAAAGCTACTGCAGATTACGAAGGTGTCACCTATACTGCTGATAATTGGGGCATCTCTGGTAATAGTATTGCATTAATATTCAATGGAATACAATCCATAGGTGTAGTTGTTGGTAATTGGAACTCAGCTAATCCAAATAATACTGTTAGCCATAATGGTTCTAATGGCACAGTACCAGTAGCTGGTGGTCTTGAATGCCTTGGTGGTACCCCAGCTACCAACCAAGAACCACTCTGGCCTATTCCTTTAGGAGTAATCTGCTAATGTCAGGTATTGCAGCAGGACAAATTATATTTATAGAGGATAAGAATATTCTATGGAAAACCATGAATAAAGTGGGTAGTCCCACTGCATGGAAATCTGGTATTACTTATAAGCTTGGTGATCAGGTAGTACCACGTACTATTCTTCCTGGCCAAGAGAACCTCATGTTTCAGGCAGTGGGATTTATCTCAGTATCTGGTCTAGCCCAACCAACGTGGCCTGTTGTTGCTAATACTCTTCAAGTAGATGGTAGCACTGAGTGGAAGACAAGAGATCCTGCAGTTGATCCAGAATTCCTGAAACCAAATGAATACTACCTTATTGATGAAACAGTGACGGTAACTGCATGACATGTGACTTCTCATCTTTACAGTACGTACCTGAGAAACTCAGGCAATTCGAGCTGTATCCTAAACTTACAGATATGATGGATTACATCATCTGTAATTTTCAGACAGAATTTGAGGATGTTAAGTATAAATACTCTGGTCCTGATGTAGTTCGTGAAGTTGTGATTACAGAGATTATCTCTGAATTAGGATTTAAGTACGTATCTGATATATTTGGTACAGTCAGTAATATTGAATTCAATATTATGTTAGACTTCTTAGGTCTAGTAAACCTATTAAAAGGATCTAGGTTAGGACTTGAGTTGGTACTCAAGTTACTTAGGTTTGAGACTGTAATTCAAGAGTGGTGGCAACAATTCCCCAAAGGCGACCCACACACATATGTAATTACTGTTATTATGGATGCTTCATTCGTTCCAGATCCGTTAGCTGCTTTACAAAAGATCCAAGCATTTACTAGAGAGTATGTTTATTCTGTTATCGGTAATATTGATTTCAGATTCTCTCTTAAGTTTGCAGAAAAGAATGTTAATGTGGCTGGTTTTGTTAAGGCTAAATACAATACTGCAGACAATGGGTTTATTCTGGGTACTGTGTATCCTTTGATCTAAAGGTAGAGTTATATGTCTATTATTGGAGTATTTACAGACTTAGCTATCGTTAAGGCCAGGCAGGCTCTTAACAATGATGGCTTCCAAATTTATCCTACTAGCTTTGGTGTTAGTAGGGTAGCTGATGCACTGGACCCACTCAGGACCGCTGCTAATGCTGGTTTGTGGTACCAAGGTATCATATCCTCTCGTGTCGTAGTGTCAGATACTACGATCAAGTTTGTATGTACTATACCCCCAGGTGTTATTCCACCACTCACAACTGATACAATTAGGGAAATATACTTATTTGGTCAAGATGGCCTATTCGTAGACTTCTTGATGTCTATTGGACATCCTAGCACTCCAATCGTATACGACCCATCCGGTTCTATCACTCTAGAACTAGAACTAGCTCTCTCCAATGTGGACCTATCCTCGCTGTTCGTATTTACCTACACCCAAGCGCAAGAGTTGGGTGAGCATAATACGGATCCTAATGCCCACCCTGAGTTAGTAGATGCAGTCAACAGGGCTGGTATCTACCTCAAGACTGGTGGTGTGCCATTCGCGTATTCAGGTCAGTCTTTCGACGAGAAAGCAGAGTTCTCTGGTACTGTTGCTCAGAACATATACTCAGGCATTACTGTATCTGCTGTACACACAGGTACTTTTAATAACGGTGCAGTAATCACATTCAATGGTGTGAAGACCATCGCTCAGGTTACTGTTGAATACAATAACCTGAATCCTGGCAACGAGATTACACACTCTGGACCAGGGACTGTTATACCACCTGCAGGTGTGACAGTACTATCTGGTGGTACTATTCTTGTTTCAGATGGGGATATCGTCTACAGGGATGTGGACGGGTTCTATAAAAAGGCTCTGGCAGATGGTTCTATCAAGTCTCGAGTGTCTGGTATTGCCAAGATAGTTCAATCTGCTACCCCTAAGAGGTTGGTTAGATCTAACGGATTTAATGCCAAGACCACTGGATATACCATTGGTACCCTCATTTATCTATCTGATGTTGTTGCTGGTACAATTACTGACTCTATCACTGCTATCCAGCTTGGTCATGTTGTAGGTACTAACTATATACTGATTGGTACTGGTGGAGGTGGGTCTGGTGGTGGTAGTGGTGGTACTGAGTTTGATGCTGTAATTACAGATACACCTGGTCTAAGTCACTACATTACTACCCAAGCTGCTATTAATGCTGTCCCATCTGGTTCTCATATCCTGATGGAGAAGTTAGAGATCCTTGGTTCCATGGTTACCACTGGTGGTAAACGTCTCAAGATCACTGTTGCATCTCCCACCTTTGGTTGGATCAGATTTACTGGTAATGCTGAAGAGCAGAAGATCACCTTTGCAGCTGTACCTACTTCTGGTACATGGCGGATAGAGTGGAATGGTAACCAGACCACAGATCTAGCCTTTAATGCTAACGCAGCTGCAGTTCAATCAGCTATCAACCTTCTCACTGGCCCTGGACTACCAGTTACTGTTACAGGCAACTATACTATTGGATTCAGTGTAGTCTGGACTAGCTTTGTCAACGTACCTGAGATGACGTTTACTGATCCAGGCACTGATGAAGTACAGAAAGTACAATTTACTGACATACCTGACGATGGTACATTCCGTCTTAACTACAATGGCCAAGATACAGTAAACATTGCCTTCAATGATGATGCTGCCTACATTGAGAATGCCTTAGAGAATCTACCCAACCTTACTGATGTTGATGTTACTGGTAACTTCACTATCGGATTTACGATAACCTTTAAGAACCAGGATGGCAAGCAACCTCAGCCTCAAATAACAATAGTCAATAACACATTGACTAAGCTACTTGCTGTTGTAACGCCATCTGTTAGTACACTAACTCAGGGTATCTATTCCCAACAAAATCTCAAGAATGGTTTAATCAGTGACCCAATCTCAATTGCTACCTTAATTGGTGGTAATCCGATTGGTCCTGTCACAGCCATCCAGATTACTCAAGATGATACGTTCATAGTTGGTTATGGTAAGTTTGAGAATTTCACCAACGGTGTAGACCTCAATGGCCACACTGGTGTAGTTATTGATGCAAATTTCAAGAATGTAACTAATCCTGTAATTGGCAACTCTGCACTATCCCCAGGAGTTGATTACAAGCTTGATGATTCTATCGGAGTGGCTAAGCAGGTAATACGTACAGTTGGGTTGTCAGCTGACTACCCAACACTAGATGCTGCATACACTTCTGCTAATACTGGTGATAAGATCCAGGTATTTGAAGATCAGACGATCTCAGTGGCCAAGACCTGGAATAAGAATATTGAGATTGAATTCTTTAATGATTCAAGGATACTAGTAGATACACTGATAGCTGGGAGTGTTATCACTTTCGGTAACCAGATCCGCACTAAGAATATGCAATTGGTACTTACAGTTGCAGGTACTTATCTTAATGCCTACCTATTCCAAGGACTGACTCAACACCACCTCAATCTTGGTTTGGAGACATCTGGTGCTAGCGTAATTGTAACCAATGGCTTCCACATTGATTCAGGCACCCATATCCACTTCATTGAAGGTTGGATAAAGATCAACTCTAGCACAGTTACTACTGTACTAAAGAATGATTCTGGATTCGTGTCTCATAACGCTGTTATCCGTGATAAAGATAACGGGATAACCCACACACTACTCAATGCCCAGCCACCTGTCCAAGAAGTGCCTACAGGTACTGTTAATGGTATTAATAACACATTCGTACTATCTGGTTTTCCTGCTAATGCTGATGCAGTATTGGTTATGGTTGATGGTGTTCCTAGGACTAAGACAACTCACTGGACACTAGCTGGTCTTAATATTATCTTTACTCCAGGTAACTTACCACAACCTAGCCAGGATGTGTATGTTTACTACTGGACTACTGCACTCCAAGCCACACCACCATCTGGTCGTGCCACACCATTAGATACCTATGAAAATAACGTAGTCAAATCTACTCGTACACACAAGATAAACTTCCGTAACGGCATGGATGTTACGTTAGATGCAGCTGGAGAAGTAACTGTCGATGTGTCTCCTGGCGGTGGGCTAGGTACATGGACTAATGAAGTACACACTCTTACTGGACCAGAGATTACCGCCAAGCAGTTCAATATGTCAAACACTCCAATTACTCCAACTGATATCCTTGTGGACATAGTTGGTGGTCCTTCAGCCCAGGTGTACGGTACAGATTTTACTATCACAGGGTTGGTATTTAATTTTAACGGCTTAGGGTTAGATGGACTCCTGGCTGCTGGTGATAAACTTCGTCTAGCATATTTTAGGTGATAATTTATGGGTGCATTTAATGGTAAGTTCATACTGGACGGTAGTATTGAGGCTGCTAAACTCAGTAGTGCTGCCAAGCAGGATATACGTGCTGATGGTTACTCAGATGTACTAAAAATACTAGAACATCCTAGTAATCATAAGAGTATTATAGTAAACCCATCCATCGCTATCATGGATGATGGGTCTACTATTATTGCGGAGATGAACCAGCTAAGATTGAAGTTTGATGGTGCTCAGATAGATTTCCAGACTGGACAGATTAGGTCTTTTGACGGTACAACAATCATTGACACATTCAGTGTACCTTCAGTAACTAACGGTTTGTATAAGTGGGTGTCAGTTAGTCTGATCCCATCTACGATAGATGCTAATAATATGATAACAGCCAGTCTTGTTGTACTGGCATCCTCAGATCAAAATGCATCTAAGACACTAGCAGATAGACCAGCATTCCAAGTTGGTAAGCCACTAGCCCAGATTGCTTTACTTGGATCTGGTGGTTCCATCGCAAATATCTTGTATGCAGATATTGAAAGACTCTCCTTTGGTTCTGGTGGTGGTAGTAATAGTCAAATTATTAAGGAAGTGCCTACTGGTACCATTAACGGTATTAATACGATATTTACTCTTGTCAATGAACCACAAGATCAGTCCTCTACTTTCGTGTTCCTCGATGGTATCTACGTACGTAATTCTCTGTATACTGTTATTGGCGATACTATCACCTTTACTAACGCACCTCAGCCTTCCCAAGAGGTAGATGTATATTACTACCCAGATCCATTGGGTGGTATAATAAGTGGTGGTAGTACAGATCTAACTAGTATATCTGTAGACATTAGACCAACTACTGCTGGTGGTAATTCTGTTGGTACTGTTATTAAGCCATGGAAAGATGTATTCTTGAAAGACAAGAGTACAGCTGATGTCTGGAGACTGGAGATTGATAATGGTGTCATTCAAGCTATCCTGGTTCCATAAGAGGTATAAATGACTACCTATGCTAAGTTGAGAGTAGATACCCTAGTTCTAGAACCTAGACTAGCTGCAGGTGTTCCCAATGGTGTAATATTCAATGACTCTGTTTCTGGTGAGATTACTCAAAAGTCAACTTCAGGTGCTAGTTCTACTGTAGGATCTTCTGACTCTTCTTTCCGTAAGCAAATGCAGAGTGGGTTTGTTGGTAGTATTGCATCTGGAACTGCTGTATCTAAAAGATCAGATGGTAAGATAGTCCCAGCTGATAGTGATGGTGCTGGTACACAACAACCAATAGGTATCGCTATTGATACATTCTCTGCTCTAGATTCTCTGGGTATCGTATTACTAATAGGACCTAACGCTGTTGGTGCGATCACAGGTCTTGGCTTTACCCCAGGATCTGATATCTTCATTGGTGAGACTACTGGTGGTTATGTTGATGATGTTACTCCTTTTACAGGAGGTAATGATAGTATTATTAGAATCGGTATTGCTGACTGCTCTGCTGGTGCTGCCTCTGGTACTGCAACTGACTTAATCCTATCTTCTGAACCTATCAGTAGGCCCTAGTATGAAAAAGGCTCCTATCAAGAAGGATCTTAAAGACTCAAGCTTGCTGTTCAAGATTGAGGGTGGTAGGGCTGAACTAAGTAAGTTCACGTATGATGAGGAATATTTTAAGTTGTTGAATCAACGAGTTAATAGATTTATTAAATCTATCAATTCGTATTCAAGTAGTAGAGGAAAACCGTTCGAAGTTAATGTTTACTTCACGTCATTAAAGGAGGATTGATTCATGGCAACTAGGCAATTACGTATTATTGTTGGTGGTGCTCCCAAGACGATCAACTCGTCTGCTGAGACATTGGACTTTCTCAGTGTTAAAGTTGGTGCATCAGGTCTGGAGATCAAAGAGACTAGTAGTCATTTTGACTTCTCAGCTAAGCGTCTGACCAACGTAGCTACTCCATCTAGTGCTAGTGATGCAGCTACTAAAGGTTACGCAGATAGTATTGCTGCTGGCTTTGATCCTAAAGACTCTGTTGATGCTGCAACTACTGCTGCGCTCCCCACTGTCACCGCTGCTGGATCTGGTGTTGGTAAGACACTTACTGCCACTGCTAACGGTGCACTATCTATTGATAGCTACTCTCCATCTGCCGGAGAGCGTGTTCTCGTTAAGGATCAAGTTGCTGGCTTGAACAACGGTATCTATCTTGTTACAGATGCTGGTTCTGCTGGTACACCTTTTATTCTAACCAGAGCTACTGACTTTGATGGCAATCCATCTGGTGAAGTCTCTAAAGGTGCTATTACTCTAGCAGTCAATGGTACTGTCAATGGTGGTTATCAATGGTACTTGACTACTGCTGGTACTATCACTGTTGATACTACAGCGTTGTCTTTTTCCAAAGCAAGCATTGCTCTAAGCCAAGTTGATGATTCTATTACTGATGGTGTTACTGATCGTGCACCTTCGCAGAATGCAGTATTCGATGCACTAGCATTGAAAGCTAGCATCTCCTACGCTGATGGCAAAGTTGCTGATGCAATTAATGATGGCACTACTAATATTGCACCTTCTCAGAATGCAGTCTTTGATGCATTAGCTCTTAAGTTGGATGATGTTGCAGATAACCGTACTAATGATAACGCTGGTTCAATTACTCAAGGTCAACTGGTCTATCTTAAGTCTACTGGTGCAGTAGATCTTGCTCGCGCCAATGCCTCTGGTACTGCAACTGGTCTACTATTGTATGTCACCGCAGCAACTATTGCTACGACTGCATCCGGTGCAATGAAACGTCGTCCAGGTAATCTTGTCACTGTCCCAGGTGCAACGTTCACTGTTGGTTCTGTGTTGTATCTATCTACTGCTACGGATGGTGCAGTTACTCACACTGCTCCTACCACTGCTGGACACATCCGTCGTCCAGTAGGTGTTGCCCTTTCTGCTACTACGTTTGAGTGGAATGTAGAAGAAGCAGAAGAAATTCTGTCATAATTCATATTGTAGCCACGGTGGGATTTCCACCGTGGCATTTCTGAAGTTGGGACTGCAATGACAATATACTTTAGAGTACTAGATAGTACTACTCAAAAGCTACAACTCAAGCCATTATCATATACCAGAGAAATACCTACTGGTACTGTCAACGGGTCTAACTTAAATTTCGTACTATCACTTACACCATTTAGTGATGATACTACAGATGTCTATCTGGATAGGTTGTATGTAACACCATCAGAGTACACATTAAACATAGGTACTAAGACAATATCATTCATACAAGCACCTCAATCTAGCCAAGAAGTATTTGTTAAATACCTTAAGGCGTGACTCTCAGTGTACAGCGTTTTCCCTATAGAGCTATTTTCTTTCAAACAAAATTAAGCATTCTAATTAGCATATATCTTGAGGTTAAACATGGCTGGACGTATTCAAAATGAGGACGTGAAGTCACTCTCTGAAGTAGCGAGTGTCAAATCACGCTTACCTCATGATTCAAAGAACTATGTATCAGCGTTCACATTAGATAAGACGCTGCAGGAGGCTATCCTTGCTTTCGATATTGGCAACGGTGATTCTCCTCTCAGGATGTATGCTAATAATACTCCTGATGCTAAGTTATATTTTAAGGGAAATGCCCGTCAAATCATTGACGGTAGCTCTAAAATATCCACTCCAATTAATGATAATATTGGCAGCTTTCCTGATACTACACTTGACTTCCAGACTGGTACTGTTACAGGTGGAACGTTCACCTATCTTGGATCTGCATTCACTCTACCTTCCACTACGATAGGGCAGCACAGGAGATTCGCATTCTCCTTACAATCAGATGGTACAATAGCAGTAAACTATTCATCTGCTGTAGCCTCTGTTGCATCTCTACCTAATGCAGGTACCATATTCTCCTCACTTGACGGTCAGGGTATTGGTTATATTGATCTTGAGGCAACTGCATCTACTGCGTATAAGACTTCAGGATCGGCTACTAGTATTATTGAGTCTAAGGTAAGTGGTGTTAGTAGGATATGGTGGTTTGGTGCAGGTGGTGGGGGATCCGGCGGTGGGTCTATTACTGATCTCAAGGCTCAGTCTATTGCAGCCAATGTAGTTACACTCAAGAAGGGTTTTATCAAGGACTCTTTTGGCAGACTGATTGGTCTAGAAAGTGACCTGGCTCTTAACCTACTATCCGGTGTAAACACCCAAGGTGTGGTATCTCCAGCTGCTAGTACTGTATATTGGCTATACATTGATACAGCTTTCTTACCGACAGCTGTGACAATAGCTACAGATACCCTTTTTGCTGGTCTATCGTACTATGCCTTGGCTGCTGGGACATCGGGACCATTCGTGATCTCGGCTACCGTGCCAGAGCAAAAAGACTTGAGCCGTTACTACCCCCTGACTT
>Ga0315273_10008953_pt1 | contig 12667 bp, 12 predicted proteins | sample YL17G02_0_MG_FD_205753 | JGI IMG/M metagenome (GOLD analysis project Ga0315273, IMG submission 205753) | Sediment microbial communities from Yellowstone Lake, YNP, Wyoming, USA - YL17G02_0 | ecosystem: Environmental > Aquatic > Freshwater > Lake > Sediment | place: USA: Wyoming | collected...
TTGTGATATGGACCAAATTATAAAGTTATCAAAAAAATATAATATACCCATAATCGAGGATTGTGCTCAATCTTTTGGTTCTAAACATAAAGGTAAGTTTACAGGCACTTTTGGAGATGCAGCCATCTTCTCTTTTTATTCAAACAAGATAATCACAACCGGTGAAGGTGGGTGCATAATAACTAATGATGATAAGATTGCAGAAGCAGTTCAGATTATACGAAATCATGGCCAGGCAGTTGGTAAACATTTTGTTCATACTATGTTGGGTCATAATTTTAAGATGACAAATCTTCAGGCAGCTGTTGGTTTAGCGCAATTAAAAAAAGTTGATTTTTTTATTAAAAAAAGACAAAGAAATGCAGCGTTGTTAACTAAAAAATTGAGTGATATAAATGGCATAAAACTGTTAACAATAAAGAAAGATAATGTTTCAGTTTTCTTTTCTTATCCAATAATAGTCAAGAATCAGGAAATAAGAGACAAGCTTTGCGAATATTTGAAGAAAGAAGGCATTGAAACAAGGAATATGTTTGATCCTATGTGTAATCAACCTTTCTACATAGATTTGTTTGGTAAATCTGTTAAGAAATTTCCAGTCGCAGATAAGATAGGAAAAAATGGGTTTTATGTAAGCTGTTCTACAACTTTATCAGAACAAGATATAACTAAGATTGCAGACGCTGTTAAAGGTGGGTTAGATGAAATATAAATATGATTTATCTGTCATTACCGCCACTTATAATGAGAAAGAGAATATTTCTGATCTGATTTCAGCAGTTAATCAAGAATTTGTAAAACATAAAATTAAAGGTGAGATTATAGTTGTTGATGATAGTAGTCCTGATGGTACTGGAGAAATTGTGTTGAGTCTTATAAAGAAATATAAGAACCTACATCTTTTAAAAAGACCTCCAAAAAGTGGGATAGGTAGTGCTTATGGGGATGGTATAAAAAACTCAAATGGAAGAGTGGTAATAACAATGGACGCAGACTTTTCTCATCCGCCAAATGTTTTAGAAAAATTATTCTCTCTCGCTAACAGGGAGGTTATTGTAAGTGGTAGTAGATTTTTGAAATCAAAATCTTTTGATACAAAATTTTATAGGAAGATGGGTACGGGTTTGTTAAATATCTGGTTAAAGTTGTTATTTAGGCTGCCTATAAAGGATCATACTAATGGTTATATGGCTATAGAGAGAGATAAGTTGGATAAGGTGATTTTGGCTTCATCAAATATGGGTTTGCTTCCTTTTGATAAGGTGTTGTATGGGATTCCAATATTTGTTATTGGTAACAAGATGGGGTATAAGTTAGGTCAGGTAGATGCCCCATATACTTTTAGAAAATTTGGGGAAACAAAAATTAATTTCTTGAGGGGTTTAAAGCTTGTATTTGGTGACATGCTTTATTCAGCTGGGCTTTTTATAAAACTCGTGATGAATAGTGGAAAAATAAAAAATGTCAAATAAAAACATTAAATCTTTTTATAATAACTGTTGGTCTGACAATTCTTCTTTGGCAAGCGAGGAATCGCACTTGGTTATGCGTAAGAAAGCAGTAGACTATTCTATGAAGTTAATGGGTGAACTCAAAAATAAAAAGTTTCTTGAGGTAGGTGTTGGTTCTGGGAAACAAGCAATGTTCTTTGCATCAAAGGGCCTGTTTTATTATGGTGTTGACATATCAGACTCAAGTATTGATATAATAAAATCAAAATTTAAGAGGTTTGGTTTAAAAGGAAATTTACAGTTAGGAAATTCTGAAAAACTAGCTTTTAAAGATAAAACATTTGATAGGGTTTATTTTAATTCGCTTATTATGCATGTGGATCACGAAAAGACTATTCTTGAGATTTCTAGAGTATTAAAAAAAGGAGGTTCTTTGGTTTTTTTAGAGCCGATGAGTTCAAATCCTTTTCTTTGGGTTTACAGGACTTTTTTTTCTAAGTATGATAAATTAAAACCTGATTATTTTAGGTATGATGAAATAAGTAAGTATTCTAAATTTTTCAGTAAATTTTTTCATAAAGAGTTTTATTTGTTTTCTACTTTATTTTTGTTAGTTTTCTCCATTTTCAAAAATAAAAATTGTTATGTATCAATTGTTAATTTTTTTGAGAATTTTGACAGGCTTTTAATAACTATTCTTCCTTTCTTTAACCGTTTTTGCTGGGTGTCTGTTGTTAGGTTTGTGAAATGATTATTTTTTCTTTAGAAACATTATTATTTCGTTACTAAACCCTTCAATATCTCCTTTTTTTACCAGTTTTCCTTTCTTCATCACTTCTGGGTGCGCTCCTATGTCAAACGCGACTGTTAGTGTTCCGCATGCTGCTGCTTCTACTATTGGCATGTCATATCCTTCCCATAATGTTGCTGTCGTGTATAAGTCAGCATCTGTGTAATAATAAGGTAGTTCTTCATCTGGGACAAATCCTGCGAAGATTATTGCGTTTGGATTAACTTCACTTGCAAGTTTTTCCAGTTGTTTTGAGTAGTTGCCGAATGTTTTTTTGCCTACTATAAATAATCTAGCTGAGGGTATTTCTTTTAATACTAGATTAAATGATTTTATCAATAAGTGTATTCCTTTATGGGGTGAGATTCTTCCTACATATAGACATACAGGATTTTTTCCTAATCCATATTTTTTTCTTATTTTTCCTTTAAGTATTCCTTTTTTGAATCTTTTCTCATCTATTTTTACATATTCTACTTTGCTTTTGAGCCCAGTTTCTTTGTATAATATCTCGCTCAGGAATTTGCTGATAGATATTGCATCATCAGCGTTTTTGACTGTCTTTATTGTAAACCATCTGAACAACTTCATATAGGTTTTCTCAGAAAAACTTGTGAATAGTTCAGGAGAAGCGACTCCTGCATCATGGTATGTGTAATGCACCCCATATTTTTTCTTTGCTTTGGATGCTATCATAGTCATAGGGTACTGGTGGCAGATTATCTTATCAAAAGATTTTAGTTGTTTCACAATATTGTTTATTTTTATAAGATCCATAAAGAAAAACAATCGATATATTCTTTCTAAAGTTGAATTTTTTGGCATTCCTATTTCTACAACTTTAGCATATCTAGTCTTTATGTGCGCGTTAAAGCAGAAAATAGTGACCGAATGACTTTTTTTGCTTAAGTCTTCAGCTTCTCTTTCAACAACTCTATCAATACCACTAAACTGAGAAAATGTTGGTGTTAATATTGCTATTTTCATTAGTGTGCTTAATCCTTTGCTGGTTTAAAAATGTTTTGAAATGTCAGGATTCCACAACGTAAATATTGCTTGGATAAGTGGAATTCTGATCATGCTCAAAAACCACCGTGCTAATAAAAAGATTATTATATCTTATCTTTCTTTCATGGGTAGTTTTTGACAAGATTTATAAAACTAATAAGTTTTGATGGTTTAAAACAGGTGATATTCAAATGAAGGCATTGATAACTGGTATTACTGGTCAGGATGGCTCGTATTTAGCTGAATTCCTATTAAGTAAGGGTTATGAGGTTTTTGGCATGCATAGGAGATCTAGTATCGATGTTTTTGATAGGATTGAGCATATTAAGGGAGATTTGAAGTTGGTTGATGGTGATCTTACTGATACTGCTTCTTTGATTAAGGTTTTGCAGGATGTTAAGCCTGATGAGGTTTATAATTTAGCTGCTCAGTCTTTCGTTCCTGCTTCTTGGACTCAGCCTGTTGCAACTGCTGATATGACTGGTGTTGGTGTTTTGAGGTTGTTAGAAGCAATCCGCTTGATTAATCCTAAGATTAAGTTTTATCAGGCATCTTCTTCAGAAATGTTTGGTAAGGTTCAAGAAACTCCGCAAAAAGAAAAAACTCCTTTCTATCCTAGGAGTCCTTATGGTGTTGCTAAGGTTTATGGTTTTTGGATTACTGTTAATTACAGGGAGAGTTATAACTTGTTTGCTTGTAATGGTATTTTATTCAATCATGAGTCTCCTAGAAGGGGTAAGCAGTTCGTTACTAGGAAAATAACTAATTCTATAGCAAAAATAAAGCTTGGCTTACAAGAATACTTTGAATTAGGTAATCTTGATTCTAAGAGGGATTGGGGTTTTGCTGGTGATTATATTAAGGCTATGTGGTTAATGTTGCAGCAGGATAAGCCTGATGATTATGTTATTTCTAGTGGTGAGACGCATTCTGTTAGGGAGTTTGTTGATGCTGCTTTTGATGCTGTTGGTATGAAGATTAAGTGGGAAGGTAAAGGTTTGAGTGAGGTTGGTAAGTGCAACAATAAGGTTGTTGTTAAGGTCAATCCTAAGTTTTACAGGCCTGCTGAGGTTGACTTATTATTGGGTGATTATAGTAAAGCTAAGAAATTATTAAAATGGAAGCCAGATACCGATTTTAAGGGTTTGGTTAAGATGATGGTTGATTCTGATTTAAAGCTTGTTTCTGAGCACCTAAAATGAAGGCATTAATTACAGGTGTTAATGGTTTTGTTGGTGGTCACCTGTCTAGTTTTCTTTTGAGCAAGGGTTTTGAGGTGTTTGGCACTGATAGGTCTAGTAATGGTGTGACAAAGGGTGTTAAGGTTTTTATTGTTGATGTTACTAATAAAGAAGGTGTTAACAATCTAATCAGGGATATAAAGCCAGATTTTGTTTTTCATTTGGCTGCTGTTTCTTCTGTTAAGACTTGTAAGGAGAATCCTGAATTGACTAAACAGGTTAATGTTGTGGGTACTGAGAATCTATTAAGTGCTTGTGTTAAGAATAAGATTAATCCTAATATTTTGATCACTAGTTCTGCTCACGTTTATGGTATTCCAAAACATCTTCCTATTGATGAGTCTCATCCTGTTGGTCCTGTTAATGAGTATGGTTCTTCAAAACTAGATCAAGAAAATGCTTCTCTCAAATTTTATAGTGAAAATGGTCTTAACATAATTATTTCTAGAAGTTTTAATCATATTGGGCCTAATCAAGGTACTGGTTTTGTTTGTAGCGATTTTGCTAAGCAGATTGCTGAGATAGAGAAGGGTTTTAAGAAGCCAGAGATATTGGTTGGTGATCTTAGTTCTAAGCGTGATTTTACTGATGTGAGGGATATTGTTAAGGCGTATGTTTTGTTGTTGGAAAAAGGAAAAGCTGGAGATATATACAATATTGGTAGTGGTAAAGGGTATTCAATAAAAGAGATTTTGGATAAGCTTGTTTTGTTGTCAGAATCAGATATAAACATTGTTGAGGATAAGAGTTTGTTTAGGAATAATGATATTCCTGTTCTTGTAGCCAACAACAAGAAGTTTACAAGTCTTACTAGTTGGAAGCCTGAAATAGGTATTGATAAGTCTTTAAAGGATATATTAAATTATTGGAGAAGCGTGATTAATTAGTTTTTCCGTTTTTCAACACTTTTTTATAAGTGTTTAAGTAATTCTTTACATTTTGGTCGTATGTGAATTTCGTTATTTTTTTAAACAAGGTTTTTTTGTTATAAACTTTTTCCACTCCTTCAGCTATTGCGGTAGAATCTCGTGGTTTTACCAATACATATTTTCCCGAAACAACTTCTGGTAACGAGGTTGTATTTGAAGCAACTATCGGTTTTCCCATTGCACTTGATTCTACTGCCACAAAACCAAACCCTTCTGATAGGCTAGGAATAACCACACAATCTGCCGTTTTTACATAAGCTGGTAATTCCTTATAAGCTACTGGGTCGTGGATTATTATTTTGTCTTCTATTTTTAACTGTTTTATAAGCGCGAGTATTTGTTCATATCTTTTTTTGTATTGTTTATCTTTGCTTATTATTGCTACTAGTTTTGAATTAGGTATCTTTTTTGATATTAGTGGCACTGCGCGTATCAAATATTCTAGTCCTTTGCTTATTCCTGGTCTGCCATAAAATAAATAAACAAAATTATTTTCAAGATTAAGTTTTTTTCTCATTTTTTTCTCATCATACTTTTTAGGTTTCCATAGGTTATAGTCTAGACCGCAGTATATTGTTTCTATTTTTGATTCTTTGATTCCTATGTCTATTAACTGTTTTTTTGTACTATCAGATATTGGTGTGTACTTGTCAAATTTTAGTGTATAAATTAATCTTTCAAGAAAATCGTGAACTAGGGAAGATATTAAATTCATTTCTGTTAGTTTTCTCCATTTTCCTATCCACACTTCTAATACCATGATCACTACTGGTTTTTTTGTTAGTTTTCCAGCAAGCCATGCTGGTGGTGCTCCATTGAATGTTACTGTTTGTATTATATCTGAGTTTTTTGCTAGTTTCATTACTTTTGGTATTGATAAGAATGTGAATAAGTATCTTGAGTCAAAGCATTTTACTCTGTGTATTTTCACTTTATTGATTAGTTCAAATTCTTTTGTTCCTTTTATTTTGTGCGTAACCACATTCACTTCATGTCCTTTATTTGCAAGTCCTTCTGCCAGGTTTTTTAGGACTATTTCAGCCCCTCCGACGTGAGGTATATAATTTTCTAGAACAAACAGTATTCTCATTTTATGCGCCTATTCCAATGAATGTTACTCCAACAACAATTGTTAGTATTCCCATCCATTTTAGCATTGTCATTTTTTCTTTTAGCATAAATATGGAGTATGTGCATACCCATACATAGTCTAGCCCTACTAGGGGGTATAATACTGATAAATCTCCCCCTTTTAGTGCTGGGATGAACATTATTGTGCTTATTCCATAGATTAGTATTCCCCACATCAAGAACTTATTTTTGTATATTGTTGACAGTTTTTTCTTGTCTATTAGTGCTGATCCTTTTTTTAAGTATATTGGTCCAAAAGCTCCGATTACTCCAGCAATGATTACTAATAATACTGCCCATATTTCGGTTTGCATTTTATACTGGCTCCGTGTATTGTATTATTTCTTTGTCTTTTTCTCCAAATGTTATCATTATTATTCCTATTATTATTAGTGTTATTCCTAGCCATCTGAATTTGTTTACTATCTCTCCAAAGAAATAACCTGATGCTAGTGTTACCCAGACATAGCTCGTGGTTATTATGGGGTATAATACTGTTACTTCTCCTCCTCTTAGTGCAATTACTACAAGTATCGCGCCTAATCCATAAAGGGTTATTCCTAGTATTAGTGGCCAATTGGTTATTATTGATATGAAATCAAATGTGAGTTTGTTTGCTCCTATCTTGTATAGTATTTGTGCTGTAGAAGTGAGTATTGTACAAATAATCATTAACACTATTGATCTAAGTCTAGTCTTCATTTTGCTTTTTTTATCGCGATTTCTCTCACTAAATTCTCCATTTTTTTCTGTGTTTTTCTGACTATGCCATAAGTGTAAAAATTGGCTGTTATCAAGAACATGAATCCTAGTATGATAAACAAGTCCATTGTTCTTGCTATGCTTAGTGTTTCCATGATTGGGTTAAGTATTTGTGGTATTAGTGTTACTATCAGGAATGCTATCCACAGTATTGACCAGAATCCTGCTTCGTTCATTGTGAATTCGTTTCTTTTGAAGTGTAAGAAGGTTATGTAAAGCATGAATAAGCCGAATATTAGTCCTAGTAATTGTATTCCTAGCATCATTTGAATAACCTCCATTTTATCATATTAAAGACAATCTTAAACCCATCTAAAACTGTTGTTCCTTTATATTTATCGGAATAAATGGTTTGTATTGGTATTTCTTTATATTTTAGTTTGTGTTTTCCAGCATTAGCAATCATTTCGCTTTCCATGCTGTAATCTGTTGCTTTCCATCTTATTTTCTTGTAAGCATCAGCTGTAAATGCGCGATAGCCTGATTGTGTGTCTTTTAGGTCCATCCCATACAATATTTTTGTTGCTGTATTTATAGACTTATTACCAAACTTTAGTACGAACGGCATCTGTTTTGAAAATTTTCTATATCCAAAGACAATATCAGTTCCTTCTAAACTTCTTACAAAGTTTGGTATTTCTTTTGGTTCGTGTTGTCCGTCTGCATCAATTGCTATGATTTGTTTTGCTCCTTTTAATAAAGCAAAATCGCATCCTGTTTTCAGTGCTGCTCCTTTTCCTAAGTTCACGATATGTCGTAAGCAAATCACTTTCTTATTTCTTCCTATCTCTGATGTTTTGTCTTTGCTTCCGTCATCAACCAACACAATATTTCTAGCGTACTTTTTTACTTCGTCAATTACTTTTCCGACATGTTTTTCTTCATTATATGCAGGTATTATTACCCAAAATTCTTTATTTTGTGCCATTTATTGCTATTGTTTGGTTTTGTTGTTCTTGAAACATTTTTTGTAGTGCTTCAATTTTTAGTCTTTCTTCTGTCACTTCTAGAGCTGTTTTTTTGCCTGTTAATTTTATTATATGATAACCGAATTGTGTTTGTACTATTTCGCTTATGTCTCCCACATTTTCTAAAGCAAACGCTGCTGTTTCAAATTCTGGTATCATTCTTCCTGGTCCGAACCAGCCTAGGTCTCCTCCTTTTTTCCCTGATCCTGTGTCTATTGATTTTTCTTGTGCTATTTCAGCGAAATCTGTTCCGTTCTTTAGTTCTTTTAGTATTTCTTGTGCTTCCAAGCTATTATTGACCAATATATGGCTTGCTTTTATTTGTGGTGCATCTAAGAGTTCTGGCATTATGTTTTTTTCTCCTGCATGCCAGTCTATTGAATAGTCATAGATCATTCCGCCTGTGACTTCTCTTTTTGCTGTGAACATTTTGAAGTGTTGTAGTCCATGCCCTTTGTAGAAGTACATTATGGTAAACATACTATCAGCCAATGCATCATCCATTATTATACTTTGATAAGTATTGTCTCCAGTAGGGATTAGTGCTGTGCTTAGCTCTCTTCCATCATTTGTTTTTATCACGTTTTGTGTGTATTGTTTTTTGTGTATTCCATCTATTTCTGCCCAAACAAATGATTTAGGATACATTTTTCCGTTTCCTGTGTCAGCCCATGCTTCTTTGTTTTCTAAGTTATAGTTTATTCCGTCAGAGCATTTTATTATTCCATCTTTTTCTGTGTTGCATCCTGCTGTATTTCCCATATATCCTGGCCATGGTGCTATCCATTGGTCTCCTGCTGTGTTTTTTATTTCGTAGTATGTTGTGTCTGCTTGTTCTGGGCTTAGGTTGAATTCTTCAGTAAGTACTTTTATTCCTTCTTCAGAATCTAGTTTGTTTACTTTCATGTACATGCTTGCTTTTTTGAAGTCCCAGCTTCCAAAGTGTGCCCATACTCCTGATTTTCCTATCATATCACTAGATGCGATGTAATAGGAAGGTATCAAATTACTGCAGTGCGTGTATTGTAGTACATCATCTATCTGTGTTTGTGTCAGTCCTTCTTTTTCTAGTATCTTTCTTGCTCCGCTTGCATTTTCTTCTAGTAATATCTTATTTAGAACATCTATTGCTCTTACTGTGTCTTCATTCATATATTTTTCCAGTACATGTGGTGCTTTTTCTTGTCCGCAGTTTAGCATTCTGAGTATTCCCATTGCTTCGTCTTCATTAGAAGTTAGCAAGCTTTTTCCTACCCAGTGTATTCTTTCTCCTTGGTCTGCTCCGTCAAATGTTACTCTTCTTTCTGATACTGTTACAAACCAGTGTCCAAAGTCCCACCATGAGGTTATTATTGCGTCTGTTGAGTTATCTTTTATCGCAGTTAAGGTATCATACCATGCGTCATTCATTATTGGTATCTCATTTTTTGCTATTGAGTTAGCGCTTTGTACTTGTCCTATTAGTAAAAGACAGAATAATCCTATTAGTGTTATGTTTGATACTGTTTTGTTTATTTTTAATTCTTTCGGCAGCCAATTACTTAGGTATTGGTAAACTATTCCTACTGCTACTCCTGCTGCTACTGCAAATGCTGGCACCATCAGTATTCCAAATCTTGTTCCTTTTGTAAATCCGTATGCTGTTCCTGCAAACCAGATCATTACTAGTACTGCTATCTTGATGTCTATGTCTTCGCTTTCTTTCAGGTAAACTATCTTTATTAGCCCAACAATTATTGGTATAATCAATATTATCATGAATGTTATTGGATCGTTCAGTTTTTGTCCTGAAGCTACCATGATAAGATAATATATTGCTGATAATGCTAGATAGACGTGGTTTATTGTGTTTGGTCTTTTTCTGTTGTATAACAATAACACTATTCCCATTAGCCCTACAAAGAATAGTATTTGTCCTCCCATCTGGCTTATTATTGATGATAAGGGTACTACATTGAATTCTGCGACTGTTGTCAAGACATTAGGCCACAAGCTTTGTGTTCCTACTTCTTTCATTAATATGACATTAAAAGGTCCTGTAAAGAATCCTAAGAATACATTAAATCCTTGGAATATTGTTACAAATATTGCTGATACAGCAAAGAATACTCCAGTTAGTGTTCCTAGTTGTATTAGTTGTTTTGTTATTTTTTCTTTCTTTACCACATTTATTATCAATAAATAAATGAAGTATACTGCTATCATTGCTATTATGAAATCAAATACATACCACCATCCTCCCCATGCATAGCTGAATAGTCCTACAAATAGTCCTGCTAGGCCAGCATAAAGTGTTTGTTTTTTCAAGTTTTTTGCTTCGAATGCTTCTAAAAACATCCATACTATCAGTAACGGGAATAGTATGTTCCATGGGTCTGTGTCTGCAACTCCTCCTGCTGTTCTTCCTAATAATGCTGGGTTTATTGCGATGATTGTTGCTGCGAAGAATCCTCCCATATTTCCTGCTATTCTTCTTCCTATGAAGAATGCAGGTATGGTTGATAATGCAATTATTATTAGTGATACTGGGAATATTACTGTTGTTAGTTGTACATTTTTGTTGAAGAAGCTAGTTATTTTGTACAAGAATACTTCGAAATACATGTGTAACATTCCTGCTCCTGGGTTGCTTGGCTTTCCTTGTCTTCCGTTTCTTAGCATGTTCATGCTTTTTCCGTCAACTATTGCAGTTCCAAAATGTCCGTACTTAATGTAATTCTTTACTTCTCCGTACCATAGATAAGTATCTATATCAGAAAGGTAGATGTGTTCTTTTCCGTCTGTTCCTGTGTATTTGTATTGTTGTTTGAAGTTTTGTGATAATTGTTGTGTTTGTTGTTTTATTTGTTCTTTGTTTTGTTCAAGTATTTGTTGTAGTTGTGTGTTTGCTAGTGCTTGTTTATTCGCATCTGGCAGGTTAGGGTATTGGGTATTTATTTTGTCCATTACTTGGTTGGTGTAATAATTTTTTATTGTGCTATCTGCCCATTGGTCTGTTATTGGCAAATAAGCAGGTTGTATTCTAAAGAATATGGTCAAGAATAGGGGTATTAACAATAGTAGCCATATTTTGTTGTTTGTTATGAATTTTCCTGCTTGTTTCCAGTCAATATTTATCTCATCTTCACTGCTTTCTTTTGTTTCTTCTTTTTTAGCATGATGTTCAGTATGAGGGTGTGTTTTCTTATCTGTTTTTCCTAAGTTTTTGAACCAGTTTTTTATTTTTGAGAAATCAATATTTATCTCGTCATCTTGCTCTTTATTGGTTGTTTTTTCTTCCATCTAAGCATACCCCCTCTAAATCGTGTTTATGGACGAAAAAATCTGTTGGTGTTTTTAAACGTTTTGATTATTTTTATGGACTTTGGAGGTTTCCGTAGGAAATCTCCTTTAGCCTAATCTCGCTCCCAGTTGGCGAAAGAACTGTTTTAAATATTGTGAATTTTTGGTCACAGGACACTGGACAAGTACGAGTGAGATTTATAAATTAAGGAATTATCTTATTTAAACAGGGTGGTAGTATGGATAAGGATGATGCTTTGGTTGTGTTTCAGGATAAGAAGATCAGGAGAGTTTGGTTTAATGAAGAGTGGTTTTTCTCAGTGGTTGATATTGTTGGTGTTTTAGTGGATAGTGAGGATGCTAGAAAGTATTGGAACAAGCTTAGTCAGAGGTTAAGGGAAGAAGGTAGTGAAGTGGTGACAAATTGTCACCAGTTGAAATTGGTTGCTGAAGATGGTAAGTTAAGAGAGACTGATTGCGCTAATACTAAGTCTATGTTTAGGATTATTCAATCAATTCCAAGTCCAAAAGCTGAGCCTTTCAAGCAGTGGCTTGCTCAGGTTGGTTATGAACGGGTTCAGGAGATTGAGAATCCTGAGCTTGCTCAGGATAGGGTTAAAGAGTATTACCAACTCAAAGGTTATCCTAAGGATTGGATTGATAAGAGGTTGAGAGGTATTGCGATAAGGCAAGACTTAACTGATGAGTGGAAGGGTAGGGATGTTGGTGGGCATAAAGAGTTTGCTATCTTGACGAATGAGATTAGTAAGGCCACTTTCGGCAAGACTGTTCAGGAGTACAAGGAGTTTAAAGGTATTAAGAAAGAGAATTTGAGGGATCACATGAGTGATTGGGAGCTTATTCTTACTATGATTGGAGAAAAAGCCACTACAGATATTACTGTTGCTAAGGGTTCTAAGGGTTTTGGTGAATGTAAGGATTCAGCTCAGATTGGTGGAACTATAGCAAATAATACTAGGAAGGAGTTAGAGCAACATATTGGTAAGTCTCTTGTTTCCGAGGATAATTTTTTAGGACTTAGTGAAAAGAAAAAGTTAGAAGACAAGAAGAAAAAATGAAAATCGTCAAGACTTGCAGGAAACAG
>Ga0315273_10008956_pt1 | contig 12664 bp, 5 predicted proteins | sample YL17G02_0_MG_FD_205753 | JGI IMG/M metagenome (GOLD analysis project Ga0315273, IMG submission 205753) | Sediment microbial communities from Yellowstone Lake, YNP, Wyoming, USA - YL17G02_0 | ecosystem: Environmental > Aquatic > Freshwater > Lake > Sediment | place: USA: Wyoming | collected...
GGTTCGCCGGTCCTGGCCACCCCTTCGCTTTCGATGACCGCGAAGTCGAGAAAGAACGGGAAGGATGCCGGCTGGCTGCCCAAAGGAAGCGCCGCGATGACCAGCGCCAGGAACCCCACTGAGAAGCATCTCCGAGGCAATTCCATGCTGCACCAAGTGCGGGCCGGCATCATAACACAGATGGCAAAACCAAATCCGGGCGGCCCGCAGGGCCGCGCTCCGCGTTCATCCGGGTTGTGACATATACTGACATTAACGCAGGAATTTATGCGGGTTTGCGCCATGTTCCCGCTAACTTAATGTCAGAATCATAACTTTCTTCTTGACAGCCGCGTCCCGCCGCACATAGGATTCCAGCGCGGTCCGATGAAACACGTTTCGTCGCAGAAGGCCCGTGACAGCGCCGTGGTGGTGGACGTGGTCCGCCGGTTCGGCCCGCTGTCCCGCGTCGATATCCACCACCTGACCAACCTGCGCCCCGGCACCATTTCTCAACTAGTGCGCGAATTGTTGAAGGAAGGGCGGTTGCAGGAAGCCGGCCCCTCGGACAACCCCATGGGCCGCAAGCAGATTCGTCTTCGGTTCAACGAGGATTGCGGCTCGATCCTGGGGATTGAATTCGACGCCGAACTGGTGACGGCGGCGGTCATGGACCTGCATCCGCGGATCAGGACGCTGGTCAAGGAGGACACGCGGCTGGACGGCGGCATCGACGGCCTGGTCAGGCAACTGATCGCCTGCACCCGCAAAGTGATCCGGCAATCCCGCGTGCGAACCGATTCGCTGCAGGGCATCGTGCTGGCCGACCCCGGGCTGGTGGACAGCCGCGAGGGGATCTCGGTCATTTCCTCGACCATTGAGTTCTGGAGGGCGGTCCCGCTCAAAAAGATCTTTGAGAACGAATTCGGTGTGCCGTTCGTTCTGGAGAGCAACACGCGGGCGCGCACCGTGGCGGAACGGACGCTGGGCGCCGGCGAGATGGCCGACGACATGATCTACATCGATTACGGCACCGGCATCGGCTTGGGCGTCTACGCCGAAGGGAAGCTGTTCCGGGGCCGCAAGGAATGCGCCTGTGAATTCGGGCACACGCGGGTGGTGGAGAACGGCCCGGCCTGCAAATGCGGGAGCTTCGGCTGCCTGGAAGCGGTGGCCGGCGCGCCGGCCATCGGCACCCGCGTCCGCAAGGCGGTGATGGAGGGGGCGCACTCCGGCGTGCTGGAGTCGGTGGGCGGCGACCCGGCCAACATCACCGGGTGGTCGGTCTTCGAGGCCGCCCGGCTGGGGGACCGCATGTGCAGCGCCACCGTGGAAGATGCCGCCAACCACCTGGGCTTGGGCCTGGCCAACCTGGTGAACCTGTTCAACCCGTCCCTCATCGTGCTGGACCAGCGGCTGCAGTCGGCCGGACAGGGCTTTCTGGACCAGGTGATGCGCATCGTCCGGCGCCAGGCATTGCAGCGCTCCAGCGAGGACCTGGAATTCCGTTTTTCCAGGTTGGGCAGCGAGGCCGGCGTGCTGGGCGTGGCCATCTTGCTGTTGGAACGGTTCTTCGAGATTCCCGTGTTGAAGCCCCCGAGGTTCATGATCGAGCCCCCGGCAGGCAAGTATTCGCCGGCCAGCAGGAAAGCAGTCAGCGCCGGTTGACAGGAGACAGGGAAGGAATGGGACGCAGATGAACGCAGATAAACGCAGATCGATCCGCGTGTATCTGCGTTCATCTGCGTCCTGTTCACGGTCGGAGCACGCAATGAAGCATGCCATCAGGACGTGGGCCGCAACTGCGCTGCTAGTCGCAGTGCTGTGCGCCTGTCCTGCCTTCCCCGCCGATTCCCCTCCCTTCCGCGTTGCGGCCGGCGGGCAGCCCAAAGCGGTCATCGTGATGCCGGAGAATGCCGGTCCCGCCGTCGAGTTTGTCGCCAACGAACTGAGGGATTACCTCGGCAAGATCACGGGAGCGAAGTTCGAAACCCGCGGCGACCGGGCCGCACTGCCCGGCGGCATAAACGCCATCGACGTGGGCCGCACGCGCTTCGCCGCCGAAAGCGGCGTTACCGCCAACGGCCTCGAAAAGGAGGGCTTTCGCATCGCCACGCGCGGCAGCCACCTGTTTCTGCTGGGGCGCGATGATGATGGGACCCAGTTCGCCGTCTACGAGTTTCTGGAGAAGTATTGCGGCGTGCGCTGGTTCTTTCCCGGTGAATTCGGCCAGGAAGTTCCGCGCAACCCGAATCTCGCCGTGAAGGCCATGGACGAGCGCCAGGCCCCTTATTTCCTCCGCCGCACGATGTACCTGGCGTGGTCCAAGGGCGACGAGCCGGTGGAGGTGGACTACCAGCGGTTCGGGCGAAAGTGGAAGGTGGGCTCCAGCGTCAAGACGGTCGGTGTGCACACCTGGGGAAAAATCATTCCCCCGGCCGAGCTTGGCCCGGCGCATCCCGAATACTTCGCGCTGGTGGACGGCACGCGCCAGCGCGATTGGAGCAAGTTCGACGGCTCCCACGAATACCAGCTCTGCACCGGCAACCCGGAGGTGGTGCGCCGCTCGATCGACTGGGTGCGCCGCTATTTCACCGAGCACCCGGACGCCGACGTGCTCTCCATCAGCCCCAATGACGGGCTGGGATTCTGCGAATGCGAGCGCTGCCGCGCGCTGGACAGCGGCGAGACGCTGGAGATGTACGGCAAGAAGCACCCCGAGTTGGCCGACCGCATCATCACCTACGCCAACGCGGTGGCCGAGGGCCTGACGGCCACTCACCCGGACAAGCGGCTCCTGATCCTGGCTTACACGGTGTACCGCCGGCCGCCGGTGCGGGTGCGGCCGCACAAGAACCTGGTGGTCCAGTACGCCGACAACGCCGAATTCCACTATGATGCGGCCCGGAAAGCGGAACGGCTCGGCGGGCTGGAAAGCTGGGCTCGCCTGACGCCCAACCTGATGATCTACGAGTATTACGTCTGGGGCGGGTACGTGCCGGCGCGCGGCCTGACCCCCATGATCGTCGAGTCCATCCAGCGCTTCCAGCGCCTGGGCATCCGTTTGTTCCGCACCCAGTCGCGCGCCGACTACGGCCTGAGCGGCCTCAACTATTACCTGGCCGCCAAACTGTTGTGGAACCCCCAGCTCGACCCCAACCTGGTCCTGGACGATTACTTCCGGACCTGCTTCGGCCGCGCGGCGCAGCCCATGAAGGAGTATTTCCGGCTGCTGGACGAGCGCTGGAAGGCGGCCGTGCTGGAGGTCGGCACCACGGACCTCACGCCGCAGACCGCGCTCTACTTCCTGGTGTCTTTCAACCCGGCGGCGCGCGCCCGGCTGCGCGCGCTTCTGGATCAAGCCGCCAAGGCGGCCGATACGCCGGGGCACCAGGCCCGAGTCCGGTTCTTCGCCCAGGCCTACCGCTATTCCGAGCTTACCGTGGAAGGGGCCGAGCAGATGCTGGAACTGGAGCGCGCCGGCGTGGTGACCGTCGATAAGAAGTTCCCCACGCGAGTGACGGCCTTCAAGAAGCCCGGCGAGTTGTCCCCGGCAGAGCGCGCCCGGGCCGTGGAATCGCTGCGCCAGGCGCTGGCCGCGTGGGAGGCACGGGGCAAGTTCATGGACGAGATCAAAGGGCGATACGTGATCGACGACGCCTACGCTCGCACCTGTGATACGCATTACGAGTTCAATCCCCTGGAGAAGTTGCGGGAAATCGCGAAGCTCTACTAATTGCGGATTAGATGTACCGCTGGCGTCCCGCCGGCCGGCCCCGGGCAGTTCACTTCGGTCTACCGGCACGACATGCGGGGCCGGCCGGCGAGACGCCGGCGGTACAAAAGGAGGGACACAAGATGCAGGCAGCATACAGGATCCTTTGGCTGGCCGTGGTCTGCGCGTTGGCCGCCGCCCCGGCCCTGGCCCAAACGACGCTCGCCACCATCACCGGCGTGGTGACGGATCCCAGCGGCGCGGCAATTCCGCGGGCCGCCGTCACGGCCACGCATGTCCAGAGCAATTACCGCTACAGCGCCGAATCGAACGAGGCCGGCATGTACACCCTGGCCCAGTTGCGCGAAGGCGAGTACACGCTGGGAGTGAAGGCGACTGGTTTTCGTGAATTCATCGCGCGAAACATCCTGCTGGTGGCGCGCGATCTGCGGCGCATGGACGTCACCATGCAGGTCGGCAGCGTGGAAACCAAGGTGGAGGTATCGGCCGGGGCCACGCTGATTGAGGCCGAGACCGCCCGCATCAGCGATACCAAGACCGCCGACATGCTGAAATCGCTGCCGCTGAATACCCGCTCCTTGATCGACTTCCTGGCGCTGACCGCCGGGGTGCTGCAAGAGTCCAGCACCGGCGCCCAGCGCCGTTACGCCGGCAGCCGCATCAACCAATCCGACGCCTCCATCGACGGCATCTCCATCAGCGACCTGTACAGCAACAGCAACCAGGTGACCGCGCTGATGGGCTACGTCGAGAGCTTCGAGGAAGTGCGGGTGGACATGGCCAACAACACCGCGGAGTTCGGGACCCTGGGCATGGTGGGCATCGTCTCCAAGGGGGGCGGCAACAAGCTTCACGGCAGCCTGTTCGATTACTACAGCACGCCGTGGTTCCGGTCGCGCAACCCCTTCGCTCCGCAGCGGGCCACCGGCATCCAGCACGCGCCGGGCGGCTCGGTGGGCGGCCCGGTGCGGTTCCCTGGCGTATACAACGGGCGCGACAAGAGCTTCTTCTTCTTCTCTTTCGAGACCTCGCGGGGCAGCTCGTCGCAGGACCTGCTGACCCCGACCGTGCCGCTGCCCGCCTGGCGTGATGGGGACTTCTCCGGCCAGAGCACGACGGTCCGGGACCCGCTGACCAACGTGGCTTTCCCCGGCAACAAGATCCCCACAGCGCGAATCAACTCCGTCTCCAAGACGCTCCAGGACCGCTACTATCCGATGCCGAATTACGGCAGCACTACGGTGCTGCAAAGCCAGAACTACCGGGAGCTGAAAATTCGCCCCTACGATCCGAACACCTACTACACCACGCGCATCGACCATCGCTTCTCGGAGAAATCCTCGCTGATGGGCCGCTGGACGTGGAACCGGTCGTGGACGCGCAACTGGGAAGCGCTGCCGACGCTGGGCCAATCCTGGTCGCGCGGCGAGAGGCGCGGCTTCACCGTCTCTTACACCCGCACGCTGCGTCCCAACCTGCTGAACGAATTCCGCAGCGGTTTCGTCTACAGCAACCTGCCCCGGCGCCCCGCTACCAGCGGCAAGCAGATCGTCGAGGAACTGGGACTGAAGGGCCTGGCCCCCGATCTGCCGGACATTCAGGGCATGTTCCGGGTGAGCTTCAGCGGCCTGGCGGTCAACCCCATCACGGTGGGCGAATACCGCGACCCCGGCAACCGCATCCGCAACTTCGAGTGGACCGACCAGGTAAGCTGGTTCCGCGGCCGGCACGCGGTCAAGTCCGGCGTCATGATCTATCGCGCCCAGCGCACCGATTTCCAGGCCAACGCCAACTTGTTTGGTAACGTCACGTTCACCAACCGCTACACCGGCCAGCCCTATGCCGACTTCCTGCTGGGCATCCCCAGCACCGCCGCCCGTGCCTTCCCGCCCATGCTGAGCGACAACCTGCGCTGGGCATACGACTTCTTCGTCACCGATGAATTCCGGCTCTCGCGGCGGCTGACGCTCAACGCCGGGTTGCGTTACGAGTACCACCCGTTCCTCGGCGAGACCTCGGGCCTCCTGAGCATGTTCGACATGGGGACGGGGAAGATCGTGGTACCGGACGGCTCGCTGTCCAAGATCAGCCCCCTGCTGCCGCGGGGTTATGTTGACGTCATCGAAGCCAAGCAGGCCGGGCTGAACGGCAAGACATTGCTCCGCAACGACCGGAATAACTTCGCGCCGCGCCTGGGCTTGGCTTACCGGCCCTGGGGCAACGACACGGTGTTCCGTGCCGGCTTCGGCATCTACTATGATGCGTCGCCGGGAGGGCCGATGACCAGCGGGGGGCCCTACGTGATCAACGAGCCGGCCCAGAACAACCCCGCGACGCCAACGTTCATGTTCCCGGTGGTTTATCCCGCGTCGGTAACGGGATTGCCAACCACGATGTCGCTTCCGCCATCGTTCCGTACGGACTTCCGGATTCCCTTCAGCCTGCAGTACAACGCCACCATCGAGCACGCACGCTGGAATACGGGCTTCCGGCTGTCCTACATCGGGACGGCCACGCGGCAGGGCCAGTGGTATTACAACATCAACCAGCCGGTGCCCGACGACCGGCCGTACATCCAGAAGCCGCGCCGCTTCCCCAACTATGCGAACATCGACTACAACACCAACGGCTCCGGCCACCAGTATCACTCCATGACCATCGAAGCCCAGCGCCGGCTCGGCAAGGGGCTTTCCTATCAGGCTTCCTGGGTGTGGGCGCGGGACATCGGCGACCTGGAGCGCTCCAGGCCTCCCGAGAACGCATACGATCGGCAGCGCGAGCGCGCCGTCTGGCAGGACATGCCCACGCATCGCATCGCCGCCAACGCCATCTACGAGTTGCCGTTCGGCAAGGGCAAGGCTTTCCTGAAAAGCGCCAACCGCGGCCTTCAGGCGGCAGTGGGCGGCTGGCAGATCAGCGCCATTTACACCACCCATTCCGGCCAGTTCCTGACGCCTACCTGGAGCGGCCCCGATCCGGTGGGCATCTCCAACACCACAACCGCCACACCGGCCAACGTCACAATACGCCCCAACGTCCTGCGCGATCCGAATCTACCGGAAGACCAGCGTTCCGTGATCCGTTGGTTTGACGTCAGCGCCCTCAGCGCGCCGGTGAAAGGTTCGCTCGGGACGGCGGCCAAGGGCATCATCAAGGGCCCCGGCATGAACCTCTGGCACGGGGGCCTGTCCAAGAGCTTCACTCTGACCGAGAAGACCAGGCTGCGCTGGGAGCTGATTGCCTCCAACATTTTCAATCACCCCAACTGGTCGAATCCGGCCATGAACATTTCCGCGCCGGCCCAGGTGGGTGTGATCACGGCCATCGGCGGCGTGTCGGGCCTGGATGAGAGCGTGCAGCGCTCGCTCCGCGCCAGCCTGCGCCTGGAGTGGTAATCTTGTAGCGCTGGCGTCCCGCCAGCCGGCAGGATGCTTGAGGCCCGGGGCGCCACCAGCGCTCGTCCGCACTCCGCCCGCCGGGCCCGCGATCTGGGCAGTGGCCGCCAGTTTTCGGCTGCTTAACTGGCTGGTCTAATGGATTACAGGACAGTTGCATCCATTTCTACTTCCTTTATTTTGTTGCGCTTACGTGACCGTAGCCATTATTTTAATGGTTAAGTAATGGCCGGAGCCGAAACAACTTGAAATCATCACACGGTTCCCATAATTTCATTCTAGCATAGTGTGTCAAGTTTTTCGGCCCTCTCGCGCCGCAACCCATTCCCAACAAAGCAAATAAAGTTCGGACGTCGTTTTCCCGCACGTGGCCTGTTCCTTCAGCGCGACGCTAACGCGCCGTAGGGGCGCAACTTGCGGGCGCCGCGTTGTTGACCTCGGGAAACAGAACCCTGCCCTGAAGATTCCCGCGGCGGCGTCCCGCCGCCAGAACGTAGCGCCGGCGTCCCGCCGGTAGGCCCTAATGGCTTGCGGTCGCCGTATGGTACCGGCGGGACGCCCAATGTCGCTTACTTAAGGCTCGCAACCATCGGGGTGCCCGGCACTTGCGGGCGACTTTGCGGTTTCCGGGGCGCGGGTAACGCAATGAACATTCTAGGCTTGACGACACGCGCGCCACCAGGAAGACAATGCCGGTCGCCGGGGGGCGCCGATAAACCTCAATTTCCCAATAAGCATTTTAGAATCATCATGTTTGACCCCTTAAGTAAGTGACATTGGGCGGGACGCCGGCGCTACATCCGGCGCGCGAGACGCGCGCTCGCTCTTTTCGTGGTTTTTGGGTCCCGGCACGCCGGGATGGGTGACTGCTCGGAACTGAGAAGCCGCGCGCGCGGGCTTCTCGATTCTGCGTCTTCGGCGAGGTGCTGTGCATTATGTAGGGGCGACCCTATGTGGTCGCCCTGTTGGATGGGTGGCTGCAACTGCGGGCGACCACATGGGGTCGCCCCTACATTACAACCCCCAGGTTTGACCGGGCGTTCCGATTGAAGTATTCTTGGTTTCCACGGCCAGAAGTTTCTTGGAGCGGGGTATCCGGGCTGACCGGTCGGCCCAGAGCTGGGAGCAAAGTGGTTGCACCTGGAAGAAGTCGTTAGAAACAAAGCGGTTGCCGCCCCAGCTGACCAGCGGTGGTTTCGTGTTAGACTGGCCGGGACCGGTTTTATCCAGGTCAGCATAAACAGGAGTTGGGCCTGGGAAAGGCAAGTGCACATGTACATACACATTCTCGATGTCGGATGTGGCAACATGGCCATACTCCTGAATCCCGACGGGTCCAAGGTCATACTAGACTGCAACATCACGACGGACAACAGAGAAGGTGTTCTATCCTACGTGAGACGCCTTGTGGGCAATGGGACCCCCATTGATGTCTTCATCAACAGCCACCGCGATGCTGACCACATGCGAGGCATTGCCGATCTTCATGCACAGAACCCCATCATGGCGATCTGGGACACGGATGTACCAGGCACCACCACAGACTCACCCGACTACCTCTCGTACATGAGACTCAAACGGTCCCTCCCGGGTAAAACGATCCAGGCCCGCAAGTTCTACACCTTCGGCGACGCCAAGTATCGGTGCATGAACGCCAAATGGGACGACTACACCGATACTAATCAGCAAAGTGCAGTCCTCAAGATTGAATACAAGACGCCAGCTTGTTCCGTCATGTTTGCCGGAGACACAGACTATCGGCCCTGGAAGGAGAAGATACTAACGCACTATAGTGACGGCGACCTCCAATCAGCACTGCTCATCACCGCACACCATGGGTCAGTCACTTTCTTTGACGATCCTGGAGACGAGAAGAGCTACTATGTCAATCATATCAAGAAGATCAAACCCGCCATGTCGATCACTTCCGTAGGCGCAAACCAGCACGGCCTGCCGGATGCCAAAGCCATCGAGCTATACACAAAGTACTCGACTGGCTCTGATAAGGGGAACAAGGTGTACACGACCGAAGACAAGCACAATATGAAGATCACACTCAAGGATGATGGTGTGTGGAACCTTTCGGTGAATCAATGAGCCCGCGGCGACGGATCAGCGGATATGAGCTCTATGCGCGCTACCTGCCAGCGGTGCTTTCGGCTTTGCCGATCATTATTCTGGCCTTCTACCTGCCAAAGGGAGGGGAGACAAGAGAGCTGATTGATTATATTCTGAGTCTCAAATTCTTTGGTGCCCTGTCCATGTCACTGATCCTGCTCTACTTCTATGCGCAGTTGATCCGAACGACCTCGAAGGCATACGAAAAGAAGTACTTTGCCGATGCGCGTGGGTTTCCCACCACGTATTTCATGCTGTACTCTGACCCTACGTATTCGGAAGCATTCAAAGATGAATTCCGTCAGCGCGTCGCGAAAGCTTTCGGCATTAGCCTCTGCGGAAAGGAGCAGGAGGCAAACGATCCTGATGAAGCACGACGGCGACTGAATGACATAACGAAACAAATGATTCTCTTAGTTGGCGGCGGCGAGTTGGTTGGTAAACACAATCAATGGTACGGATTCTTTCGCAATCTCGTCGGCGGCTGTATCTATGGGGCCATCATGGCTGCGGTCAATATGCTGGTTGGCCGCTATTACGTGGCAAGCCATCCCTTGGTCATTGGGTCCCTGGTTCTGTGCGCGCTGTATTGCGGGCTCTTTGTGGCGAAGAAGAGAATTCTCTTTCAACATGCGGAAGCCTACGCAAGGCAGCTCATTGCTGAATTCATGAAGAAATGAAGGCCCAACATGGGGCTGGTGCGGACTCGGTTCCCTCGCCGCAGAGTGCCTGCGTCGTTAGGCAGTTGACCGACCCTGAAAGGGTCGGAGAATCCTCCCCGGCCCTCATTCGACCCCTTCAGGGTCGGACAAGATACGGTCGTCTTCCAGGGGTGATACCCCTGGCTATCGCATTGATCCCGCTTCGCGGAATCCGCTCCATGCTGCTAAATCGTTAGGAGGTGACGTTCGGCACGCGCCTGACTCGCGGCCCGATTCCAGCGCGCGGCTCTGTTCCATACAGACCTACCAGCGGAAGAAGCGGTAGGGGTCGTCCCACTCTTCCGGCACGTCCAGGTAAAAGCCGTCCAGCCAGCGCTTCTCGTCCGCACCAACCGGGCCGGCAAAGCGCGAGAGCAGCGGCGTCTGCCCCGCTGCCCCCATGTTGGCCAGCAAGCGCGTCAGCAGGCAGGAGACCCGCCGGAAAGTTCGCTTGATGTTCATCTTCTCGCCGGAGTAATCAAACCGCCAGGGGGCAAGCTGGCACAGGACCACATTGGCGTCTTCCGCTTTGGCCAGCACGCCGTTGCCAATCACCGTGGCGCCACTCGAGACCAGGGGCAGCTTTCGCGGGTCGCGGTTGTGCACCTCCGCCGGGGAGACGCCGGCAAACGAAGAGCCGGCGCCGAACGGCGAGAAGTACGCCGCGATGTGCTCCTGTGTGACCATGGCCAGCTTGTGCGGCAGGAAGGCGTTGGCGTCGTTTTCGTCGAGCCCCACGGCAACGACGTGCCCGCCCGCCTTCAACCAGCCGGCGATGGCCGCGGCGTCAGCCGCAAGCTTCCGCCCTCCACCCGGACCGACCACAAGAAGCTGGTCGGCCGACAGGCCCCGGCCCTCGTACTCCACGACCGAGACTCCAGCGGAGCGCAGATGGCTTTCCCCGGCGGGATCGCCGGCGTAAACAACGCTCAGGTTGACGCCCGGCCTCCAGGTTGAAACGTACAGGAGCAGGTTGCGAGCCAGGGTCTCGGCCGCCGGGTCGGTCTCGGTGCGGCCGTTCACGTCCAGTTGGCAGAAGAGCACCACGCCCTTCCCCTCGCGGTATTCCAGCAGGGGGCTGTATTGGAGGGCGTAGCCGCCGTCGAGGACCGCCAGGAAGTCGCCGCGCGCGGGCTTCTCGATGAGCACCGAGGCCACGTTGCCGCGATTGCCGCAACGCCAGAGCCGCGTGACACGGATTCCGCTCCATTTAACCGTGGGCACGTAGTTGAATTGAGGAGCGCGCTCGTAGGTGAGGCGCGGGGGGAGAATCGTGGATGCGCCGCGCCAGTTCCCCAAGTGCTCCTCGGCCAGGCCGGCCAGCAGCGGATGGTCCGGCACCCGTTGGAAGACCCAGCGCAGCCCATACTCGGCCACCCGGAACCCCAACCGTTTCTCGAGCACGTCCGCCGTCTGCTCGAATACGATCACCTTGAGACCATCGCGAACGGGCGCGATGGCCGGCGCCGCTCCCTCCAATGTGAGGGCGCCCTTGCCGACGATGAGCACGTCGTAGGCCGACAGATCGGCGTCAGCCTTCACGGTCTCCCAGCGGACCCCCATCCCCTTCAGCAGCCTGGCCGTCTCGCCTTTGGGGTCGAAGAGCGCGATCTTCAAGCCCACTTGCAGAGCCGCCGGCCGCGGCAGCACGTGAACGGAGAAGGAATCGTCCTGCGTCTCGCCGGTGGAAAACCTGACCGTCGCGCCCAGCTCGTATCGTCCCGGAGCCAAATCCTTCGGCAGCTCGAACCTGAGGGGAAGGCGCTGCTGTGCGCCGGTTTGTAGCGTGACTTTTCTATTGCAGGGGCCGGCCGGCGAGACGCCGGCGGTACCTCGGGGCAGCCCGAACGACCACTCGCACTCGGCGCTCACGGTCTGGCGGGAATTGTTGATGATGATGATCTGCTTTTCCACCGCCTCCCCGGGCAGGAAGTTATGGTCCTTACTGGTAAAGGCTGCCGGCTTGCCGCCAAGGTACGCCAGCAGCGGCAAGTTGTTGCGATACAGGGCCGCGGCAGCCAGAGTGGGAACATAATCCGCCGGATGAAACGCCAACTGGGCCCGCGCCTCCGCCTCCCGTACGTAAGCCGGCCTGGGGCCGGGCCGCTGCAGGTTGTCCCAATCAACTTCCAGTTGGGGGTCGCCGCGTGGCCGCTCGGGGGTGGCCGGCTTCCAGTAACTCGCGTATTCCCATGGCGAGTTGGCCGACAGGCCCCAGGCGCGGAAGGCCCGCCAGTTGTCCGTAAGGTGCATGGCGATCACCCGGAACCGCTCATCAAACACTTGCGAGTTCAGCGAGTGCGGGTAATCCCACCGCTGCCAGGCACGGCCCTTGCGGAACTGCTCCGCTTCCCAGCGCAGGTTTGTCTTCTCCTCCTCGGTGACTTCATAGGAGCGGGCGCCGAGGAACTGGGCGTTCCACTCGGCGACGCAGAACTCCCAGGGCGCCACGGCGCTCCCAAACTCGCGCTTCCCCTTGTACCAGCCGCGGTACATGGCCCAGTCCCACAGGAACGGCACGCTGTACTCGCAGGTGAAAACCGGTTTGACGCCCAGCGTGGCCCAGTGCTCGAACCAGTCGGACATCTCCTGAATGGGGGCCCAGTTGGCGTAGAAATTGCTGGTATGGAGCGCGCCGAGGTTGCCCGAGGAGTGGTGATAGACGAAGCGGCTGGGGTCCAGCCGCCGGATCATCGCTTCGGCTCGCAGGGCGCGCCCGGCGTTCCGCAACGCCC
>Ga0315273_10008958_pt1 | contig 12663 bp, 10 predicted proteins | sample YL17G02_0_MG_FD_205753 | JGI IMG/M metagenome (GOLD analysis project Ga0315273, IMG submission 205753) | Sediment microbial communities from Yellowstone Lake, YNP, Wyoming, USA - YL17G02_0 | ecosystem: Environmental > Aquatic > Freshwater > Lake > Sediment | place: USA: Wyoming | collected...
GCAGTCAGCCTCGGGAACACCTGTTGCGGCAGCCATGCTGCTCAAGCGCCGAATCCCGGTTGGTGGATTTGCCCGCCGGATGTGCGTGCTCTATGTTCCAAAAGGCCCGCTCATGGATTGGAACGATGCAGGATTGCGCCAGCGTGTTCTGGCAGACCTGCTAGCCTTCGTTAAACACGAAGGTGCCATTTTCATCAAGATTGACCCGGATGTTGTCCTCGGGACAGGTGTTCCCGGCGCGGAAGATGCGCTCGAATTCGATGCCGGAAAGGTCGTCCGCTCCGAGCTTGCAGAACGGGGTTGGCGTTTTTCTCCGGATCAGATCCAGTTTCGCAATACCGTCCTGATCAATTTAAGTATTTCGGAAGATGAACTGCTGGAACGGATGAAGCAGAAAACGCGCTACAACATCCGCCTGGCGGATAAGAAAGGCGTCACGGTGAGAACCGGAACAGTGGAGGATCTGCCCCTCCTATACCGCATGTATGCTGAAACATCCGTTAGGGATGGTTTCGTGATCAGGGAAGAAAACTACTACCAGACCATCTGGCGCACATTCAAGGGTGGTCCCTCCTCCTCTCTCAGTTTGCAGCCTTTCACTGAACCCTTGATCGCCGAAGTCGGAACCGAACCGGTGGCGGCAGTCTCTTTGTTCTATTTTGCCGGTCAGACCACCTACCTTTTTGGCATGTCGCGCGCGATCCATCGCGAGAAAATGCCTAACCACCTGCTTCAGTGGGAAGCCATGCGCCGGGCAAAATTGCTTGGCAGCAGAATTTATAATTTATGGGGAGCGCCGGATGAATACAACGAAAGTGACGGCTTGTGGGGTGTGTTCAGGTTCAAGGAAGGACTGGGCGGGTATGTCTCGCGCACCATCGGAGCCTGGGATTTTGCTCCAAATCCGGCGATGTATCAGCTTTACATTCAAGTGCTACCACGGGTGATGGACCTCCTGCGATTGCATGGCAAGGTCAGGACAAAGCAAAGCATCACCGAGTGACTTTGCAGAAAAACATCCCATCCTTTTGTGGATCCCGACTCCCCGTTTCTGGAGAATAAATATGCTCCCCCGCCTTCGATTTGCCCACCTCCCGACTCCCATCGAAAACCTGACCCGTCTGAGCGAAGCATTTCCTGGGGTACATCTGCTGGTGAAACGCGACGACCTGACAGGTCTTGCATTCGGTGGTAACAAGACCCGCAAACTTGAGTTCCTGGTGGCAGAGGCCCAGTCCCAGCAGGCAGATACGCTGATCACAGCCGGAGCACTGCAATCCAATCACTGCCGGCAGACAGCTGCAGCAGCCGCGAGATTCGGTTTCCATTGTATTCTTGTGCTTGCTGGAGAACCTCCTGTCCAACCCAGCGCTAATCTCCTACTCGACCAGGTCTTTGGGGCAGAGATCGTCTGGGCTGAAGTTTCACGCCGTGATTCGGTACTCCAGGATACCTTTGAGAAAACCTGCTCCCAAGGAAGGAATCCCTACCTCGTCCCTTATGGCGGATCCAGCCCAACCGGGGTGTTGGGTTATGTTTTTGCAATGGAGGAATTTATCAGCCAGAAAGTTGAAACTGACTGGATCGTCGTCGCCTCTTCTTCTGGTGGCACACAAGCGGGGCTTGTGCTGGGTGCACGGTTATTTGACTACAAGGGTAAAATTCTCGGCATTAGCATCGATGAATCCCGGCAAGCCCTGCAGGAGCGGGTGGCAAAGCTTGCCTCTGAAACCAGTCAATTACTTGATTCGCCCTCCAAATTTGCAGCGGGCGAGGTGCTCGTCAATGCGGAATATGCAACCCCCGGATATGGGGTCATGACGGAGGCGGAGCGCCTGGCGATCTCTCTCTTTGCAAAAAACGAAGGTCTCCTGCTCGACCCGGTCTACACCGGTCGCGCCGCAGCTGGGTTGGTTGACTTGCTGGGCAAGGGCTTCTTTGGCAAGGATGAGACGATATTATTCTGGCATACCGGTGGACAGCCTGCGCTGTTCGCAGAGAGATATCAACCCGATCTGATCTGAAAATTATAGAGACACCGCCTGATATGGCGGTGTCTCTATAATTCATAATGCAACGATTACGGCAGCAGTTGCAAGTGTGCTTCTGCACCTGTGGTGACCGCCTGTTCATCCCACAACATCGGGTAATACAGGATATTGCGCCAAAGATCTGCCATGTCAATGTAATGGGGATGGTATGCGTGACCGGATTGCCCGGTGGTGTGAACGCTTAGGGAATTCCCCAGATTCCCCAGGTCTACGATCATGCGCATGGAAGGCAGCCAGTCGACTGAATAATCGATGGTCGCGTTCCAGCCAGTGGCATTGACCAGTTCCTGCCCGCCGTTCAGCGCAAATGGCCCCCGGTTGAACAGCGCTTCAATGGGAGCAATGCCCGATTCACCCAGGGTTCCATTGCGGAATGTGGCGGTGTGCAGGTTGCCCCAGGTCCATTTATCTGGATTTTTCCCTTGCAGGCTCTCAAGCTCAGTTATGGCTTCGCTGAATGCCTTGAGCAGGATATCGTCACGGCTTTCGATCTTGTCTGCGGTGGTTTGGTCATCCCACCAGGAACCTTCCGGTTGGTTGGCCAGGTTGCGCATCACTTCATTCCAGCGAGAATTCCCTTCAGGCCAGTAATCTTCCGGCAGGTCGTCACGGAAGGTATCAGCCAGCAGGTTTTTCCAAAACACTTCGAATACCGATGCGGGAGCTGAATCCATACGCGCCTGGAGGTCCCAGCCATTGAGCAAATCCAGCGCGATCGCCTGGTTCGGTGTGCCAGACTGCGTACCAGCTTGCACCAGCAGTGGCACATAGGTCTCCGCGTTGGCCTCATAACTATCGCCTTGCATGTGCTGTATGTAGGCGATGTCGATCGGACCAGGTGCGTTTTCGATCATGTTCACAATACGGTTGGCGCGGTAACCATAGTTCCAATCCTTGGTGATCAGATAGGGGAATTCGTCCCCCACGACCGCGTTGTTGGCTGTAACGATGTACCCCTTCGGCGGGTTGAAGAACTGCGGCAGTTCCTCGAAGGGGATGAAATCGCTCCATTCAAATTCGTCTGTCCAGCCGGGTACCGGCAGCGTTCCATCGCCATTCTTGCGGATGGGAACATTGCCCGGCATCTGGTAGCCGATATTCCCGTTCACATCCGCATACAACAGGTTCTGAGCTGGTACATTTAGCATTCTCGCCGCCTGGCGGAATTCGTCCCAGTTGGCTGACTTGTTGAAGCCCCAAATGGCCTGGAAGATATGGGAAGGCTCAAGCGCAGTCCAGCGCAGGGAGATGGCATAGGTCTCAGGCAGGGTGACACCGGTTTTTGTATTGAAATCTGCCAGACTCCCGTAGGTATCAGAGATGATCGGTCCGTGCCGCGTAGACCGCACTTTCACTTCGACAGGCTCCCCACCGCCAACCGCGATCGTCTCGGTGCGCAGGGTCATGTCGAGCCACTGACCGTTATATTCATACTGATTGGGATTATCCGGATTGACTTTTTCAATATACAGATCCATTACATCGGGTCCATTGTTGGTAAACCCCCAGGCGATATTCTGGTTATGGCCTATGATCACACCCGGAACTCCGGCAAAGGAATATCCAGTCACCTCGAACGGGCAGGCTGCTGAGATGGGATTGCAATGCAGGCCGATCTGGTACCAGATGGATGGCATCTGGATGACCAGGTGCGGGTCGTTTGCCAGTAGCGCTGTCCCACTGGCGGTTAACGATCCTGAAACGGCCCACGAATTCGAGCCAATGCCCGATCCTGTTGGTCCCAGCAAGGCATTCAGGTTGGAGGAAAATTCCCGAACGGATGACCAGTCAAGGTCAGGTGGATTACTGGTGATGGATGTAGTCGTCGCAGCCTGCCCCGATTCGGGGACGATGACAGGGTGGTCGGCTGGATAAGCAGGAAATAGTTCAGCCACCTGTTCCGGGGAGAGCGTCTTAAGCAGGATGGCGCGCTCGATCTCATTATCCATGTTGCCTCCCAGGTCCCAAGCCATGGCTTTTGCCCATGTCAGGGTGTTCACCGGGGTCCATGGTTCCGGCTTGTAGGCGGGTGTCAGGATCTTCAGGATGGCATATTCAAGGCTGACAGCCGCCCCCTGGTGATCTGCCAGGTAGGCGTTCACGCCCTCAGCGTACGCCTCCAGAATGGATACCGACTCGCTGTCGAAGGATGCAAATTCCTGTTCCGCCACCTGGCGCCAGCCGAGTGTACGCAGGAAAGTATCTGTCTCCACCTGCGCATCGCCGAACATCTCAGAAAGTCGACCTGATCCGATGTGTCGCCAGAAGTCCATCTGCCAGAACCGTTCCTGGGCATGAGTATAGCCTTGTGCCATGAACAGGTCATGCAGCGTGGTAGCATATATATTGGCAATGCCCATTTCGTCGCGATAAACATCCACGCTCCCGTCCAGACCGGAGAGCTGGATGCTTCCGTTTGTTTGTGGGAACGAACGCCGGGCTGTTACAACTCCGAAGGCCGTGAGCAAAATGGCTGCAATGACCAGCCCGCCCACCAGCCGTGAAACAAACCGAAACCTATTCTTTTTCATAGCTCCTCCAATGGCGAATTGTCATGAAACTATAACACACCCGCTTGCCAATAGTGGCGCCGGTGACCGTCTTTCATTTATATTGTTTTGTCGGAATCGGCAATAGGGGGATCTCTTTTTTTGACTTGGATTTTTACTCCAGTCTCACCCGCACATCCACGGCTACTACTCCCTCACCGGGAGCCAGCACACGCAGCGGGTTTATCTCGATTTCAGCGATTTCCGGGTGGTCATAAGCCAACTGCGCCAGCCGGTGCAATACTTCCTTCACGGCCCCAGCATCCCCGGCAGGAATATTCCTGAAACCTGCCAGTTTACGGCCTGCCCAGGTGCGCTGCAGCAGGTCCTCCGCTTCAGATGGCAGTAATGGCGCGAGGGCAAAAGTCACATCTTTTAGACCCTCCACTTCCACACCACCTGAGCCGAACATCACCATTGATCCGAATTGGGCATCGCGCTTTGCTCCAATGATCACTTCCTGCCCGCCAGCGACCATATGCTGCACTAGCACCCCCTCCAGGCGCGCCTCCGGCATGGAGCGGCGGGCATTTTCAAATACAATATGGAACCCTTCTCGCGCTTCGTCTGCATCACGAATGTTGAGCAGAACTCCGCCAGCCTCGGATTTATGTGAAATATCCGGCGAAGATACCTTAAGCACAACCGGAAAACCGAGCTGCCCAGCCAGTTCCACAGCCTGATCATCTGTCCGCGCCAGGATGACCGGTGCGGTCGGGATGCAATAGGCGCTCATTAAGCTCTCAGCAGCCTCGGGACCCAGGAAAGAGCTCACCTGGGCACCCGCCAGTGCGGCTTTTGCAGCAACCGGGTCAATACCCCCCCATTTGGGCGGGCTTTGTTCCGCTCTTGTCAGGAACTCTGCCCGTCTTGCCAGGGCGCCCAGGGCAGAGACAGCCTGTTCAGCGAAGCGGTATTCCGGGATGTGCGCTTGCTGGAAAAGTTTAGCTGCCTTGCTGATTGCCTTGCCGCCCATCAATGCCACCACAACCGGTTTGGAGGCGGCTTGGATCAGCGGGATCATCGCCTCGGCATCCTCTTCAGCGCTGCCCACAGGTGGAGGCGGGAGGATTACGAGCACCATGTCCACACCCGGGTCGGCAATCAGCAGACGCAGGGTATTTGCATACATTTCACTTGTTGCGCCGCCCAGGATGTCAACTGGATTCTGCAGGATGGCAGCGGAGGGCAGCAGTTTGGCCAGTCCCGCCAGGGTTTCGGGTGTGAATTCAGCCAGCGCCAGGTGATTGGCCTCCAGTGCATCCGCAGCGATCACACCCGGTCCACCGGCATTGGTCAGGATGGCCGTCCGCTGACCACCTGGCAGAGGGCAGGCTGCCAGAGCCACAGCCCAATCAAACAATTCTTCGATGCTAGCAGCCTGCAAGACTCCTGCCCGGCGGAAAGCGGCCTCGTAAGCTGCATCCGTTCCTGCCAGCGCTCCGGTATGTGAAGCTGCGGCGCGCTGACCGCTTTTTGACCTGCCCACTTTCAAAGCCACCAGGGGTTTGCGACGGGCGGCATGCGCTGCTACCGTCACGAAGCCCCTCCCGTCCCGGATGCTTTCAATGTAGAAAGCCACGGCGCGCGTTTGGTCATCCTCCACCACGCCGGGCAGCATATCAGTCTCGGTCACATCTGCCTGGTTGCCCAGGCTGAGCAACCTCGAGAAGCCAAATCCACGCTCCTGCGCCCAGTCGATGATCAGACCGCACACCGCTCCCGATTGCGAGATGAGCGCCAGGTCGCCTTTGGGTGGTGGGGGCAGCGGGACGAAGGTGGTATCCAGCGGCAGGTGATAGTCGATCAGCCCAATGCAATTGGGCCCGATCAGGCGCATTTTATACTTGCGGGAGACCTTCAGGCATTCAGATTCAAGCCTGGCCCCCTGCTCGCCAGTCTCACGGAAACCTCCCGAGGAGATGATTGCTGCACGGATACCGCGCTGACCCACTTCCTCCAGCACTCCAGGCATGGCTTCTGCCGGCACGATCAGTACCGCCAGGTCAGCAGGGTCTGGTACATCGGCAATTTGCCGGTAGATGGGACGATCGAACAGCTCCCCGCCTTTCCTGTTGACAAAGTGGATTGCACCCAGGTATCCACTGCGAACCATGTTGCGGGCTGTGAACCAGCCGAGTTTATCGGTATCTGTAGAGGCTCCTACAATGACAACACCTGAAGGTTTGAAGAAGGGGAGGAGGGAAGGGTCCATAAGAAGATTATACAGCAAGCGGGATTGCACATCTATCACCAGGATTCACGTGAAATTTCGTGTTGTATAATCACGGTGAGATACTTGCTCATAAAAAGGAACCCTATGAATCCTCAAATCCTTGCACTCCTGACCGCCATGGCCTGGGGGATCGGCGGCTACTTTGAAAAAAAAGGCCTGCACCTGGGTGGGCTTTCCCCCCAGATGGGCATCACCATTCGCACAGCGGTGGCGCTGGTGGTCCTGGGTGCTGTGTCCTTCCCACATTGGAAAACCCTGCCTCAGGCTGGCCCGAAAGCCCTGCTGATGATGATCATCGGAGGAGGGATCGTGGCTGGTTCGATCGGCATGCTATGCTACTATGCCGCCATCAAGGGTGCTCCGCTCTCTAAAGTCATGCCGATCGCTTTCACCTCACCTCTTTTCGGAGCGCTGATGGGCATCATCTTCGGTGCCGAGCCGCTTACCTGGAAGACCGCCATCGGAACCCTGATGACCATCGCCGGGATCGTGGTGCTAACGGTCTGATGGGCACTGAATTCATCCAGCCGCGCTACGATTCAGGTGGCTTCGCTTCACTCCCGCAACGCATCGAAGCCAGCCTGCTGGCAGTCCCTCGAAAATATGATGCGCTTGTGCTGATTCTGGTGGATGGCTTTGGCTGGCGCTTCTTTCAGAAATTCCAGAACGAGTCATTTCTTAAACATATTTCCCGCATGGGGCAGGTGGAAAAACTTACGGCCCAGTTCCCATCCACAACTGCCGCCCACCTGACCACCCTGCATAGCGGAATGCCGGTCGGTGAACATGGTATCTTTGAATGGTACTACTACGAGCCTGAAATTGATGCCCTCATTGCCCCTTTGCTGTTCTCGTTTGCCGGAACAGCCCGGCGTGATACGCTAAAACAAACCGGGGTAAAACCGCAGCATTTATTCCCAAGCAATCCTTTCTATCATGCCCTCAAAAGACAGGGTGTGACCACCACCATCCTCCAGCACCGGGAATACACCCCTTCCTCCTATGGGGATGTGGTCTTCTCAGGAGCCAGGGCACTCGGTTATAAAACCCTGCCGGAAGCGCTGGTCAACCTGGTGGGTGCACTCAACCAATCCTCACCTGTGGATACTGGGACTTCAACGCCTTCTCTTAACTATTTTGTCCTCTATAACGACAGGATCGATGCCATCAGCCACGAATACGGACCCGATTCACTCCAGACTTCCGCCGAGATCCGGATGCTGTTGATGACCTTCGAGCACATCCTCCTGAAGGCATGGAAGGGCAGCCGCAAGAGAATCCTGTTCATGCTCACTGCTGACCACGGTCAATCAGAGGTGGATCCTCAAACCACTGTTTATCTCAACCGCGAGCCACGTTTTAAAGGCATCGAAAAATTCCTCAGGCGCAACCGGCAGGAGCAGCTGCTTGTACCGGGCGGGTCGGCACGTGATTTCTTCCTGTACATACAGCCTGGATTTGTGGACGAAGCCCAGGCATTTCTCGCTGCGCGGCTGGAGGGGCAGGCTGAGGTTCGCAAAGTGGCGGATCTTATGTCCACTGGCTGCTTTGGTCCGCGTTTATCGCGGTCATTTTGCGAGCGAGCTGGCGACCTGGTGATCCTGCCCTACCGCTATGAGTCGGTCTGGTGGTACGAAAAGAACAAGTATGAGCAGAAATATTTCGGCCATCACGGGGGGCTCACCCCTCAGGAGATGGAAATTCCGTTACTTACCTGGGAAATGTGAAGTAAAATTGACCCATCAACCTGTCCCCGCCGCGCTGTGGCGGGTCCTATACCCTGAAGAGGAGAATCCCCATGTTTCAAACCATAATCCTAGTAGGCAATGTCGGTCGTGATCCAGAAATGCGCTACACCCCCTCCGGCCAGGCAGTCACCTCCTTCTCGGTGGCTACCAACCGCCAGTATACGAATAATAGCGGTGAGACCATCAAAGAGACCATCTGGTTCCGCATTTCCGCCTGGGGTAAAACAGGCGAGACATGCAATCAATACCTAAAAAAAGGTTCCAAGGTGCTCATCGAAGGTCGTCTGACCGCCGATCCAGCCACTGGCGGGCCCCGCGTTTGGACAGGTCAGGATGGTTCAACACGCGCCTCCTTTGAAGTATCCGCCCAGACTGTGCGCTTCCTGAGCACGCGCAGCGAGGCAGAAGGTGGCGGCACGAGCTCAGCTCCCGGCGCTGAAGATGCAAGCGCTCCGGCCGAAAATGAAGAGATCCCCTTCTGATCGGGAAGTGAGATTGATGTGACCCTGCCCCCTCCCAAACCACCGACCGCGTTCCAGATTGAGATCCCGGCCGATTTGCGTCCGGTTTATGCCAACCTGGCACGCATTGCCCATGCCCCGGCGGAATTTGTTCTGGATTTTGCCCGTATCCTGCCCGGTGATATCAAAGCCACGGTGACCGCCCGCGTGATCATGTCACCGGTGGCTTTGAAATTATTTTCCCAAGCGCTCAATGAAAACCTGACCCGCTACGAAGCCACCTTTGGAACCATTAACATCCCTGTTGGCGGGTCATCGCTGGCGGATTCTCTATTCAAACCATTTCACCCACCTGAATCTCCAAAAGAACCACCTGAAGAGCCGCCCAAGGATCCAAAAAATTGATCCGCTATGGAATGTTGTTTCCGGTAGGATTACTTCACCCGGCATGCATGTTTTCCCCGGCGGTCAGGCAATTCCTGGCAACCGCCGGGGGAATTGTTTTCAGATCGATCCCGAGGGATTATCTATGCATAAACTTGAAACGATAGCTGAACAGATCCGCCAGACTTTCGATGCACAGACTGCCACACGCGATAAAGCCCTTGGTCAGGCAAGGGCCCTCACGCGGGCCTGCGCGCTCGCCATCCGCGCCGTACATCGGGTCGAGACGGAAGTGATGCAGTCTCACCTGGATGAAGCCTATCAACTTGCCGAGGCCCTGCGCAACGACCTTGCTGATTATCCTGCCTTTTACTATGCCGGCTACACGCAGGATTCCCTGAAGGAATTTGCTGAGGCCCGCATCACTTGTGCCCTCATCCTCCATCAAGCGTTGCCAACACCCGAAGAACTACACTTGCCGCCCAGTACCTATATGAATGGGCTGGCGGAGTCAGTGGGTGAAATGCGCCGCCGATGTCTGGATATGCTCCGTCAGGACAATTCCGCTGAAGCTGAGCGCCTGCTCGGTCATATGGATGACATCTACGCCATCCTGGTAACCATGGATTATCCGGACGCGATCACCAATGGGCTGCGCCGCCAGACGGATGTCATTCGCGCGATCATCGAGCGCACTCGCGGCGATCTGACCTTCAGCCTGCGTGGCGAAAAGCTCGAACGCTCCCTTTCCCGGCTGAGTGGTCAATTGGCCGGGTCCGGACCGATAGGAAGTCAGTCCGCGGAAGAGAACGGTTAACCATCATGTCCGCCCATGGTCGCCGTCATCCGCTTGTCCTGTACATGGTCATTCTTGATCTGTGGTGGCAGAAACTGCTCGGCATTGGACTGGTCCTGCTGGCGTTCGTTGCAGCATTGATCTGGTTGCCTTCCGTATTGCCGCGATACACACCGGTTCATGTGGAGGAGGGGATCATCGTCTTGAGCGGTTTCGCGGGTGCCGTCTCCCTTCTACTCGCCATCTTCCTTGCTGCTGCCCGAAAATTCGCCTATGTTCAGGCTTTCGAGGATCACCTGCGGCTGGCAACACCTTTCCTGCGAATGAACATCTCCTACCGGCGGTTATTTCAGACTTCCAGCACGGAAATGGGGCGACTGTTCCCAGTGGAGAAACTTAAAGGTTGGAAACGTACTTTCATGCGCACATTGGCAATGCGTACGGTCATTGTCTTGGAAATGAAAGGCTGGCCTTTGCCGCGGCCTCTGCTCAACCTGTTTCTTTCCAACTTCTTCTTCCCTGATAAGAATCCCCGCTTGGCGCTGCTGGTGCCGGATTGGATCCAATTCAGCATGGAACTGGAGAGCTACCGCAGCGCCTGGTTTGAATCGAGCCGCCACCCGGCTACCACACCCCGTTCCGAATTGCTCGCCAGTCTCTCCAGGAAACAATGAACATCTATTTTGCCTGCGCCATCACAGGTGGGCGGGATTTTGAATCCATATATCGGGCCATCACTTCCACATTGCAGGCTGATGGTCACGAGGTTCCAACTGCGCACCTGGCTGATTCGAGTGTGACCCGGCTCGAGGGGCAGGTTTCTCCGGTGGATGTCTATGAACGTGATACGGAGTGGATTCGCACCTGCCAGGCTCTGGTGGCTGAGGTCAGCACGCCTTCGCATGGGGTTGGGTACGAGGTGGCTTATGCCCTGTCTCTTGGAAAACCGGTGCTTTGCCTTTACCAGGAAGGGCAGCCTGTATCAAAGATGTTGACCGGGAATACACACAAAAATATTATCGTCCTGAGTTATCATGATGCAGAGGGGGCGATTGCTGCAGTCCGTTCATTTCTAAAAACATAATTCTATTGTGAACTTTATCACGAATTATGTATGACTTTTCACTCTACCACCTGTCAGACAAGTAGTATATGATTGTCTTTGGAGACGGAAGCATAACACCTCCAATGTTGCTTACCACTGTCTCCTCCTTTGGCGAATGCCTCCGCAGATAGCTCCATCTGCGGAGGCTGTTCTTAAACAAAGAACGCACAGGCATAAACCTCTGCGTTCCTGGTGAAGGGGATTATTTAGCCGTGGGAGCTGCTGGTTGCTTATATAGCGGAAGAACCACTGTAAAGGCTGAACCTTGACCAAGCAGCGATTCCACCCAGATGCGTCCCTGGTGGTTGTCGATAATGGATTTAACGATGGCAAGCCCAAGCCCCGTGCCCCCCACCCCCTTGGGAACGTTGCTGGCACGATAGAATTTCTCAAAGATATGCGGCTGGTCGGCAGGTGGAATGCCCGGACCTGTGTCAGTGATGCGCAATATGACCTGGTCGTTCTGCACTTCTACGTCAATGGTGATCGCGCCGTTTTCCGGGGTGTATTTGATCGCATTGCCGATCAGGTTGTCAAAAACCTGGCGCAGGCGGATTGGGTTGCCCCGCATCTGGGGAATTTCCTCCGGCAGGTTCAAATCAAGTTTTAATTTCTTATCAGTGATCTGCATGCTGACGGTTTCGAGTGAATATCGGATGATGCCTTCCAGAGGTACCACTTCTTTCTGTGTGTCAAATCCGGCTTCGATCCGCCCCAATTCCAGTAAATCATTGACCAGCGTAGTGATGCTTTGGACACTGTTTTGGACGCGATGGATAAATTCGTGTTGCTGGTCATTGACCGGACCCACCCTGTCTAGCAAGTCTACATATCCGAGGATGGCGGTCAGCGGGGAACGCAGATCATGCGAGACGGTATTGACAAACTCATTCTTCAGGCGGTCAATCTGCTTGAGGTAGGTGATATCCTGCATGGTGATCGCCACCCCTATGAGTGGGATGGAAGCGCATTGAGCTGAGAGAACCCGTCCATCTTCGAAAATAATTTCATTATGAGGCAAGGGATTTTTAATATTTTCGTTTAACAGGATCTTTATATCAGGGTGAGGCACCACTTCACTGATTGGTCTCCCTTTAAAAGAATCATCCTGCCAGAGCCCAAAATCCCTGCATGCGGCCGGATTGACCAGGATGATGTTCGCCTTTTCATCCAGGATGATCACTCCATCCTGGATATGTTCAAAAACTGTATCGAGTCTCTGAAGTTCGTCCACTCGCTTCTGCAGGGAGGCAGTCGTGAGTTTGACCTCCCGCCTTGTCCAGTCTCCGATACGGTCGGAACGTTTGATGCTGTGTTCCACGATTTTCGTGAT
>Ga0315273_10008959_pt1 | contig 12662 bp, 12 predicted proteins | sample YL17G02_0_MG_FD_205753 | JGI IMG/M metagenome (GOLD analysis project Ga0315273, IMG submission 205753) | Sediment microbial communities from Yellowstone Lake, YNP, Wyoming, USA - YL17G02_0 | ecosystem: Environmental > Aquatic > Freshwater > Lake > Sediment | place: USA: Wyoming | collected...
AAGGAAGACTTCGTCGAAAAACCAAGTACGCTCTTGCCTGAATTCTAGCCTGACCGATGATCCTTTTGGCGCGTGCTAAGTGGCGGGCCCGAGGGTATGCGCTCAATACACGGGGCGAATTCTCGACACAATCGCTCTCGGCATTTTTTCCGTTTCATTTTCTGATGATCATTTCGTTCAATGCGCATCTTCAACTTGCACACCGTGAACTAGTATATTTGACAAACGATGTATTCAAGGTTTTTGCGACTACATGTTAATGCTCAGCGAACAACAGCCTTGTGGGGATTAACACCTAGACAGTTCAAGTCCGCCTACTTTCCAAGACCTACGTGTGAGAGAGTTCGAATCTCTCCCGGGTTTTCTAATTGTATAATTGGGTAATCTTAAATCCGAATCGGGACAAACAAAACTAAGGAGAAAGAGTAAATGGTTGACAAGAAGAAAGAAGCACAGAAAGAAATGGGCAAAAGACGTTCTGACGAGAAGGACGAATAGGTTGGGTGTTTTAGTCGCCTATCTTTTTCTCTACGTGAAATCTCATGGGGAAAGGGAACACTGTTCGTGACAGCTACATCCACAGTCAAGCTTTCGGTAGACGACACGATACTTAGCAGGTCAAAAAAGGAGATAGCGCACCTAGCAGTGGTAGGTCATTTTCTGGGAGGGCTAAAATCCACCAAGACCAGAATTGAAGAACAGAAAACATTGTGCGGTAACTGCTTTATAGAAAGCATTAGCGCGCGCGCTACGATCGAACAATCGTAGCCTTATTAAGCAAAACGGACAAGATTGACCTAGGGTCTGAGATTGAGAGCTGTTAGCTCATATTTCACTTTGATCTTCCTGGCTGAGATCACCTTGCTCTTAGGCCTCCTTTCTTGGTCTTACAAGGTGACTAATGGAAATGAAATTGAACGCGTGAGGGCTTTTTCTGAAACACTTGCTGCCTTTGGCACGATACTTCTGACATCAAGTTTGGTATACCACGAGTTTTGGCAACGTCCAGAACTGAGAATATTGGATACTATTGTAGATCCTATTGACGCCAACCTCAAGAACATCGCGGATGCAGACTACGCAGGTAGTATTTATTTCGCGCACCCAGAATTATCAAAGGATTTTGTTGCAAAGAATCAAACCAGACCCAAAAAAGTTGGGAAATTTCTCAAAGTTAAGAGCACCAGAGAATGCGCGAGAATAAGAGTTTCAACGGACGTCTGCAATGTTGGAGTTGCTGAGACAACAATACGTGAGTATGAGATATCGCAATTGAAACCGATTAGGAGAATCATAGGGGTATATGACCACGAGATAACACTGCCGCACGAAAAAAGAACCTCACTGCTTTTCTATTACCCAGAAACTGCTTCTTCCTTCCTTGAAGGTGGGATATATGAGTTCAAGATAACAGCAAGAGCATCAACTCAAAAAAAATCAAAGACTATCACCCTAAATGTTTCGGATGACAGAAAGACGATAAAGTGGCGACAACTTGACTGTTAATTGCGTTTGACGTAACCACTGTTAGGCAGACAATATTCGAAATACACAATCCTTTTATCATTTGTAGTGACTATGACGACTTACGATTGTATCTCGGAATGTGCCATGATGAAGAAAACAGGCAAAGGGGGCAATTCTTGTATGGATCTGCGAGTTACCAGGATGGATTTCATCGAGTTTTGCCAGAGTGGCGACTTCAAGACGATTCGGTCGACTTGTGAGAAGCTTGCTGGATCAGAACGAGGGCTTATGAACGATGCACGAGCAGTGTATGTCGTAGAGCAAGGTTGCATCGAAGCAAGTCTGCTGAGCTCTTCGAATTCAAGACCACAGGCAATGGTCATGAGTTCCTTTTCCAAAGCCGTTGAGAGTATCGGAGGTAAGCCGATTTTCGTAGGTTTTATTTCCGAGAATGAGAGATACATAAATGGTGCAATCTTCCCAATAGGGAAATATGAAAGAATATTGGTCTATCTGCCCACTAATAACAACGTTCCAAAAGTATTGTTTTCTCGTGGTCTGACTATCCGCTTTGTACAGAATCTCCTGCTCGAACTGATCAAGGCTTGGAAGGATGACTTGGCAGACAGATTAGAACTTAAACCGTTCGTTACCTAAAAATTGAGCACTGTATTTCGTTCACGCTGTAACATTCTGTGTTCTATCTAAAAAATGGGTTACACTCTCAGTATTGGAAGAGGGTGTGGTTGTGTGGGGCGAGATTGGAGCAAGTTAAGGAGCTGGATTATTAGGAGACGACTGGAAGGCCAGTCTGTTGCTGAGATATGCGTTCAGGCTCAAGTCAGCAGGAAAGTGTTCTATTACTGGTGGAATCGTTATCGGGCTGAAGGCTGGAGGGGACTTGAAGAAAAGGCAAGAGGGCGGTCGTCGGTCCAGACGTTGACGATTCAGAGAAGGAAAGAATCATCAAGCTGAGGAAAAGGTATTGTTGGGGTCCCAGCAAGATAGCTGGTCACCTCAACCACAAAGGCTCCAACATAGACCATAACAGGGTTTACCGAGTAATCTGTGAAGCCGGGTTGAACCATCCAATGGGCGAGCCTAGAAAGACATGGGGAACAAAGCGTTTCCAGAGAGAACATTGCAACAGTCTTTGGCAGGCGGACTTCAAGCTCTGCAGCGCCGATTACTAGAGGATCAGCTATCAGGATGACCATTCACGCTTCATCACTGGTTCAGTTAAGATTTGGAGTCCAACAGGAGAAAACGCTGTTCTACTGCTTGAAAAAGCCGTTAAACGGTATGGTGTTCCAGAACAGATACTTACCGATCGGGGAACACAGTTCAAGCCTGCCCGAGGGGGAACATCGGAGTTCGAATTGCACTGTCAAGACCTTGGAATCGAGCATATCACTGCCAGCGTACGCAGGCCCACAACGATTGGCAAAATCGAAGCTTTCCATAAAGCCTACGAAGTAGAGTCTCACCTGTTCAAGGAGCACTGGACCTTCATACGCTACTACAACTACACGAGGCCTCATGAAGGGCTAAACTATTTAACGCCATCAGAAATATACCTCAAAGACAAAGTGTAACCCTATTTCAAGATAGAACACGCTGTAACATTCTGCGATAAAGCTTAATAGCACCTATAATCAATGTTCAGCCTATTTGGGGATAATTATTTGGGTGCTGTCCGCGGAAAGGTTGCACTTTTGGTGTCGGGGGAACCGTCACCTCTTTTGGCAAGCAGACCGTGCATAAAACCGCAAAACAAGAAGGAAATAAGGGAACTGCTAAAGGTTTTTTCGTTTGACATGCAACTTTCCTCGCAAATAGCCAGAGGGAACGTTGGGCACGAAGACTACTTAGAAGACTTCGACCTGCTCATTTTTGATTTGACCCATGCAAACGCTGAAGATTTATGGTTCATTCCTACAGCAATGGCAGATGGACTACCTTGCCTCATTATAGGAGAGCCAAATGCGCATTCAAATAACGTTTTCCAAAGCACGGCCGCGACAGCGGAATATGGCAAGATTTGGTTCCCCAAAGGGATATATTGGTTCTCATGCAAGGAAAGCTTGTTTGCGGCACTTACATTATTGACCAAGTTTAGTAATGCAATCGACTCTTGGAAGATAATAGTCAGACGGGTAAAAAAAACCTACCCTTATGCCATGGTACAAAAAATATTAAGCGTTAGTCTTCAGAACATGGTGGATGGAGATGGAGACTGAATCAGTAGTTAACACGCTAAGGGCTGAGCTTGAAAAACATGAGCTCTCAACTGACGAGAAGAAGAGGATTATGAGAAAACTTATGGAAGATTATTCTGCTATCCTCGCAAAGAGCTATGAGAAAGCACTTCAGAGATGCGGGGACATCTCTATGTTGCAAGTTTACCCTGAAGACGTAGCAGTAGCTGCCGCAGATCTTCGATTCGAAATGATTGGTTCTGCGAGAGTGAGAGAGGCAATTGATGACTCGAGCGAATACTTGAGGGAAATAGGGCAGGATGGAAAGTGGGGCTGGTGGTCATGGATCGACCCGCCAGACCTGAAGTCTGCAATCACAAAAATATGGAGCACAGCGCTCACAATTAGGTCTTTGATCAGGGCTGGCGTCAGTTCGACACATCCTCAAATTGCCAAAGGTATAAGTTGGTTATTGGACAACAAGATCCAAAACCAACCTGCTTCTTGGGCACGCCTTCCAGCGATGTATGTTGAAGAACACAACTCTGATTGTTCTGTGCCCAATACATACGAAACGTGTTGTGTTCTCTTGACCCTTCTGGAAATCTCTGAAGTGCAAACGTCAGTTCGACAAATCGTCTTTGATGCCATAAAGAACCTTGTGGCCAAGCAACATGAAAAGGGTTATTGGTCAGCGTTACTGACGGAGGAAATGCATCTTTCCGGACAACCCGATAACGGTGCTACAAGCATGGCTCTGAAAACTATCACGAGAGCCAAGAATCATGGTTTCGAAACTGCGGATGGAAATCGTGCCGGCGGCAAAGCTACAGAATGGTTGAAGAGTCAGCAAAGAATATGTGGTGCTTGGGGCGACACGCATGATGAGGTTGGTAATACTTCAAAGACATCAGATGTGATAAGAGCATTAGCTGAATCTGATGAATTGAAAAACCGGGAGAACATAGACAAAGGCGCTGAATGGTTAATACGCAATCAAGGAATTGAGGAAGATGGCAAGGGGTGGGGATGGAGGAGAACAGATCAGGCTGGAAGACTGGTAGCGAGCAACATCGAAAACACAGCTGCCGCCCTCATAGCCTTGCTAAGAGCCGGGTATTCTCCAGATGCTGCTCCGATACAAGGTGCAGCCGTGTGGTTACTGCACCATATGAACAATGATAACTGGAGCGCGGACACACCGCGAGTGATCCTGGCCCTCTGCGAGTATCTTAGGGTAGCAAAACTCAAGAGTGAAACGACAAAAGGTACGAAATAGGCAGCGCGCGTATTCACGGTTAAAGTGGAGACATCTTCATTAGAACCCACACAAACCCTCCTTTTTCTTGCGTTACGTTGATGCTTTCGTATACGGGGTAGAGACCGTTACTTCTGTCCATCCATAACCGCGTCTACACAATTCTCGACACTCGATCAAGAAAGTGCCCTCTTAATACTGGGAAAATCGTTGTTTTCAGGACTCCGTCCTCGTCTCTGAAGACTGCCCCAGTGAAAGATGTAAAAAGAGCTGGCACGACCGGCATGTCCGTCGGAATACCAAGTTCAGATTTTGCGGACCCATTGTTTTCAACATAATTGGCGAACTTCATAACGTGATCTCTGCCCGCACAATACTTTTTGTGAGCATATTTCTTTGTGAATTTTGCCTGAGCGACCAAGCAATGCTTGGGCTTGTTTTTGTGCAGCAGTAAGAGATCCTCTTCCCACTCAGCGACATTTTCTCCTTTTAGAAATTCCATGAAGGAAGGGTGTTTGTCCTGTCTTATTACGAGTTGACAGCTTGTTTGATTTGGAGGCAAGCAGTAATCATAACTAAGGTAGGTGTAGCTCATGACCGTATATTCCTTCCCCTTCGGGAGGTTAGGCTGGGAGGTGTAGTATTGATATCCTCCAGCTATCTTTTCCCAAGCTAATACCGTGGTATTCTTCTTTAGCGTGTCGAGCAAATCCTGCCCACCTGGCAGATTCCGCAGGTCATCAGTCCTTTGGACATATCCTCCAAGCGGATCCTCAGGTTTTATCGCAACGACGAGTTCGCCCCTAAGAAGGTTACATAGAAAGTCCTCGAAAATTGGTCCTTTGTATGCACCTTCAATGATTTCTTTTCGGGGCTCATCAAGCGCGAAACACAAGCGTTGTGGCAGATTAAGAGAAGAGAGAGGCTGTCTGATGAAACCTGTTCTTATTCCAGGTCTTCCGCCAAAAAAAATAGGAATGATCTTCTGATGCAAATCTCCAAGGTTGAGGTCATTGAGACGCTCTTCACCAAACGTCAGAACCCCTTTTTTAAGACCAAAAGAGTGTTCGAGTTCTGCGACTCCCTTCTCCCTATAGAGGATTGGCTCGATCCCAAGCCTCTCTTCGAAGTCGACCAGAATAGAAAAAACTTGCAGAAATTGTTTATAGTTCGTTAATCCCAATTCGTCTATGTAGCGTTTGAAGGATTGTTCAACTTTTTTCTTCTCTCTCATTTCCATGTCAGAGAATGAGACGATTCCTAAGAAAAGCTCCTCAAATTCGTTGAGAAGCTCAAAATCGGCCGAGTCGGCTTCGTTCACGTCAAACGAGTTTAGCCAGTGCTTGAAACCCTTTGAAAACCCCTTCCATCTCAAACTTGGTGCTATTGCGTCGGCAATCTTTGCGATTCGAGGTCGCAAATCCTCTTCAGTACACGTCCTTCCATAAAGGTAACAGTTGTGGGCCATCGCGAAGACTATTCCACTTGCAACAAGGAGCCGTTGATCAATCACAAATTCGCCCGTCCTGAACTGTTTCCCGAGTGCTGAAAGCCAACAGTTCAAGGCTTTGAAGACTGACTCTTTCTCAAATCTCATTAGATTAATGGCAACTTCATTCAAAGTAGAATCATTGTAGAAGAGGACATTCATGATATCGGACCGCTTAGTCACTATTCATCGAGACTATTCTAAAAAGTGTTGTTAATCTATTAGATTTCTTTGTCCGCGTCCAGAAGGTAGCCACAAATGGGGTGGTTGTTATAGTGTTATTGCCTTCTCGCGCAGCTTGCGCACATCCCTTCTTTTTTGTGGGTTTCGTTGATGCTTCTATATACAGGAATCATCTCAAACCAACAAATGTCATCATGGGTGACTTTCTCTAAGCAGTTTGTTCACGAAACCCTCCAATTCGCTTCCATCAAAGACATGGTCCCATGCCCTGCTCAGTTCAGAGGACCAAGCCGCCACTGGCTTTTTGTCATTTACAATCAGTATCAATTTCGATATTCTATCGCGTTCCTTGGCTGATCGACCAAGGGCAATTAGCTCTTCCATCTTCTGTGCTTCTGGTGTTTCTCGGAAAGACTTGAGCTCCATAAGGTACTTCTCTCCGCGCTTCGTTTGGACGATTAGGTCGATCTCTGGATAGTCTGTTACCCTTCGTAACTTCGGCTTTTCCATCACGTCAACAATAGGCCTCAACGCTTTTAGCGTTTCAAAGACCTTGTTCTCGAACATTCGCGCTTCCATTCTGTCTTCTTTTTCCGACAAACGAGTATTTACTCGCTCAAGAATAATGGCTGCTTCCTTTCTAACCTTTGGATCGGTATCTTGTGATAACTGCCTAAGTAGATCATAGGTTTGCAGACCTTCGTCCGCTTCGGTTTTTTCGATTTTCGTTCCAATGATCTTGGCTTCACCTTTTGTTTTGCTCATTTCAAGAGAGAGTGTTTCCTTGTAGTCTACTTTACTCTCAGCCATCACGCCTAAACCAGCCAATATGCTCTGTCTCACCCGGGGATCAGGGTCCGTTGCCCAATCTCGAACAATGTCAAGTGTCTGTTGTACTGGAGCGAAAAGAGGTTTCTGCCCCAAAATTGCTACCAGTTCAGAAACCAACTCAGTCTGCAATTCTTTATCCTTTGCTGACCGCTTAAGCACATTAAAGCACCTTCTAACAAGCTCTTCGGAGGGTTTGTTGCGAAGAAGCAAGTCACCGATTGTTCTTATCGCTATTTTGGCTTGCTTGGGTCTTCCTGCTATCGTTTCCTCCAAGTAATCCATGAGCTGCTTCTTGTCGCTGATGGCAATATCAGTCAGAATGCGAGGTATATAAACTCCAAAAATAGAGTTTTCCTCATCAATCCAAGAAGAAACAACCTTAATGCATGTGTTTGTGTTTTCCTTGCATATTTCCTCCAAACAGTAATCAATGTCTCTTATCTCGCCAAACCTTCCTCGAGCGATCCAATCCCTGATGATATCAAGGCTTTCTCTTGGGAACCCCTTACCTTTTCTTGACAAAGCCAGTGCTACCACAGACAATGTATTTGGGTTCTCATCGCGAGAGCATTCTTTCAAAATTTCTATTTCGTTTTCGCCACCGTTCAGATCCGCTATCCAAAGTCTCTGCGCTATCATGGATCTGATTTCGGAGTCATTTTGCTTGGCAAGAGACATCAACTGCTCAAAACACACCTTCCGATTCAGCTTGTAGAAATCTATATACGCATTGGCTGCCTCACCACGAACGATTTTGTCCTCACTAACGTCTGCTGCAGCCTTCAATATTCCAAAAATACTGTCTTCTTCCCTAATGTCTTTCTCTTTTTCAAAAATTACTCTAAGAGCCTTGACATATGCAGCTTTGGTTGCAGAGTCGCTACTTCTTATATTGCTTTGAATTTCACCAAATATGTATGCAAAATCTTTCTGACCCGCGCCACCTAAGACAAGCCCAGCATATGCTTCCAGATCCTGCAAAATCACCATTCTTTTGAATAAGGCGAGACCAAGGTTTGAATCGGAGGAACCAACAGCAATCAATGAACGCACAAAGGGTGCCTGAGCCATATCGCCTCTGACTTTTCGTGTGATTTGCAGAACTAATTCGACGAATTCCTCGGAATTAGAGGCTATTTCTGGCAATTTCGAACTGATGAAATCCAACCATCTGAAAATGTTGTCAGCAGAAAAGCATAGAATGAGTTTCGTCAAGTTGCTTTCACCATAATCAAAATTAAAAGACTTCAGATAGGTATCAACTTCGGACGTCTTCCAAATGAATCTGGTCCTGTCTGTTAGCAGAGGGTTAATCAATTTCTTAAGCTCGATTTCATCCATTTTGTGCCGCCTCTTGCTCCAACTTTTCCACTTTGAATCCTGCCATATCAAATTCGTTAGCTTGAAAATCTATGGTGATTCGTGGGGAAGGGGTTCTATAATCCGTATAATAAAAAATGTTATCCTTGGAATATGCAACGATGCTGAAGCCGAATTGCTCCAACCTCCCAACACCTCTATGATTGTCTGCTACTTCCTGCATAATGGCGACACCATAGGCGATCGCTTCCTTCAAAGAGTAGTTTTGATATGCTTTATTTTTGAAGAAATAATTAGCCCAGTCATCACCTTCTCCTTTTACCTGATGGTAATCTTCGTTCATGCCCTCTGAGAAGTGTTTTCCTTTCACTACAGACACGTATGTTACTCTTGCTCCTTCTTTCTGCCAGACGACTATTATGAACTGTGCATTTCGGTATTCCAAATCTTCAGGAGACGAGAAATATTTGAGGTCATCTGCAGACAGATTCTGAATTTTCTCTTCGAATTTCTCTACAACGTTTGTGCCGTTGACCGTGCCATCCGAATGGATTTCAGCAAAAAGCCGCTCGATTAGTTTTGAATCGCCTACTCCTCCAATTGCAAACTCGCGATTTCTTGACAGATAGATCTTGTTGGCCCCAGTTCCAACGCCAGCATCATTAGTCTCCATTCTATCGCTGATTAGAACGCACCCATCTTTGCATGGGAAGTAGAATATGAGTGTCATTAACTTGCGACTCTCTATTACGTAGGTCATCAAGTACTAAAAATGATTTACGACTTTTCCTCACCCAGCTCAATTTCTAAGGACTGAATCTGGCCAGTTCCAGTGCTTGTTACGTTGTGACCTGTGTTTTGCCCATTGACATAGATCCAGTAATACTCCTCTGAGCCCGTGAACTCATTTATGTAACGCATTTTTCCCAGATGTAGTGTGACTGCGCCATTTACATCAGTGTGGAACTCGCGCGCGCGCCGTTGTCCTTCTCAGTGCTTGGTTCGGGCTTAGGTTCAATGTCATTGCTCTTGTTTGATTGCGAGAAACCTGCCTTCTCCGAAACGGTTTCCGGAGTTGAGACCATCGCCCTCAAGGCTATTCCAACAACTAATATCACAACATAAACAAAGAGCAGATTGATCAAGTTGTTTTCAACTTTCATTGTCATCAGAGGAGCCTCGAATGCATGCAACGCCAACAAATATACTGGGACAAAAACTATGACGGCCGCTGATATTGGGATGATGATGCCTTCAATCATGGTTACCCTCTTGGATCTTCGAGATCGACTGCGTACAAGGTCGTATGAAATAGGCGCGAAAGTAGCTGCAGCCATAAAGCCTCCGAAAATGCCGAGCCATAGTGGTACCTGATTCACCAAAACTCCGACAAAAGATGCAAAAGGTGGTCTATGAAAGATTGATAAGCTCAACCTAAGCCAACATGTAACGTTTCCGACGTCGTTGAGAGCAGAAGATGGAATTTGGTTTACCTGAGAAGCAAAAGTGTTGTCGTTTCTAAGACTCCAGCTTGCCTGATAGTTGTCTGTGGGTCCAGGAATATTCCCTCCTAACTCAAATGTAGAGTTTTGGGAAAGGAAGTTGCAGCCAATGAAATAGTTTGCCTCATACTTGTCATTTGGAAAATCATCTGACAACGTCCCAAGAGGAACTGGGCCTTCGATGGAAAAGGTCGTCAGGTTTGTTACTGAGTCAAATTCCTTGGGCATTTGGTAAACTCCGACGGAGCTTAGGTTCCAGTTGATCACGTCTTCCGGAATAATCAGGACCATTCTAATGTTTAGGTCACTAAGATTGACGCTTAAATACCATTTCAGCGAAACAAAATCGCTCCAGAAAGTGTCAATTTCCAAACGAGATGTTATCATCAAACTGCCATTTGCTTCTTGCATTGTGCAAAATGAAGCAAGCACTATGAAAATGATAGATATGCCGTAGAGCAGGTAGCGTTTAGAAATGGAATAGTTCTTCATACCGCACACACTGTCCAACCTTCATTATCACTTAATTCATGCTTTTCTGTTTTGCGTGTTTATTTATAGACGATACTGCATTCTGAATCTGTGGTAGAATGACGAAGAAGATACTTCTCACAGATTTGCCGACCGGAATCATACTTGCGCTGCGGATGTCACGTCAGAAACTGGACGATGCTGAATTATTGATTTCAATAGAGAGTTTTGAGGATGCGGTCATTCTCATCCGGTTTGCCGTTGAGGAATTTGGCAAGGCTGTCGCCTTGAGGGAAAACCTTGAAAAAGGAAATGAACAAGTTGAAGATGACCTTTTCAAGAACCACCCTTACAAAGAGGCCAAAGCATCGTCTGTCCTCCCAGGTGACCTCAAGATAATATATGAAGGGACTCAGTCCCTAGGACTTCTCAGCTCAAGACTTCGATGCAGGTAAGGAAGCAATCTCTCACAAAACTCGCATAAATGCAACGTTTGTCGACTGGGTTGCTGGCAACTGGAAGACAGGTGTTCAAGCGCAGCCAGACAAGCTCCTTCGTTTGATAAAGGGCTTGAGAAAAGAAATCGAAGACTTTAACGTCGCTGGCTTGAGCACACGATAGTGTCTCTCAGCTTTCCCACCATGCTCTCCGAATCGTTTTGGCTCTCACGGTTGTTGTTTCTTTTAACCTTTTCATCAGGGCTCTGACCTTGCTGAGTTCAGGTTCTGGCAAGAAGTTTTTCTTGCTGTCGTAACCCACGTAGCACGTTTCAGGTCCTATGTTACTGATCCATTCTTCAAGTATCTCAAGATCAAAGTCTAAGATGGGCTCGATCGTCACAATCTTTCGCGGATGCTGAAGTTTCATCATGGCTTTGTATCTTTGCGAAGGCAAAGGTGCGCTTGATATTCCATGATAGAGTTTGTCTCTGTCAGTTTCAATTGTTGTCCCAAGAAGAACGTTTTCTGGAAAGTGGTAATTTTTGAATACACTTGGGTTTTTAGATTGGATCAAGAACGTTCTGTCCGGCAGCTGCTTGATTCTTGCAAGTATTTGTTGCATCCATTTGGGCTCGCAAAAAGCAACGTCGCCCATATCACAACAGAATATGAAACCATTTCCATTGGTCCTCGGCAGAGAGTTAGCCAATCTTTCAGCATGAAAGTGAGGCTTGAAACTGTAGCAGTCAAAGCAGTGCTTCTTTCGGCGCTTCATCTGCCTTTTGAAACTCGACATGCAATAGACACAGTCATATTGGCAGCCGACAAAAGGGTTCCAAGATTGAATAGACTGCCTGTACATGTTGCCCGTTATTATCACTCTGCCCACTCTCTGTTTTGTCACGTTTGAATATTAAGAGCTCGCTATATAACAACGTTGAGAATCGCATACTCCATCTTGAAATCCATCATAGACTCAAAAAGCCCGGCTAAACGAAAGTCACAACAAGTTAAATCAGAGTGTCTTGTCAATGTATTGTGGCAGTATAGTTGTCATTGGAGGGTGCGCTGCTGTCAGACGAGACCATATGGAAGATTAAGCCCCATACGGAGGCCAAGCATGAAATCCTGCGAAGATACCTTGAAGCTTGGCTTCCAATAATGTCGAGATATCATGCCAGGATAGTATACTTGGACGGTTTTGCTGGTCCAGGAGTTTATTTAGGCGGCGAATACGGCTCCCCTGTTATCGCAATTGAGACAGCGGTGAAACATGTTCTGCAGGCAAACTTTAAGGAGATAGTTTTCTTCTTCATAGAAAGGGATAAACGTCGAGCCGAGATGCTTGAGAAGGTTCTTGCTGAACGTTTCCCGAACCTTTCGAACAAGATGAAGTACCATGTTATAGGCGCCGCATTTGCGCCAACGTTCGAACTTGTCCTGAATAGAATGGACGAAGGAGGCGCCATGCTCGCTCCGACGTTCGCTTTCTTGGACCCGTTT
>Ga0315273_10008960_pt1 | contig 12662 bp, 15 predicted proteins | sample YL17G02_0_MG_FD_205753 | JGI IMG/M metagenome (GOLD analysis project Ga0315273, IMG submission 205753) | Sediment microbial communities from Yellowstone Lake, YNP, Wyoming, USA - YL17G02_0 | ecosystem: Environmental > Aquatic > Freshwater > Lake > Sediment | place: USA: Wyoming | collected...
TAGCCGCCAAAATCTGGCTCCTATGTTGTCGATGAACGTTTCTTCGTGCTTTGTAATAAAAACCTCGATTGCAATATAAAGAAGACCGAAGAAGATTAATAGCAACCCGGAAATAGCTGGGATCTGGCCGGTTACGGAAACCAAAAATACTAAAACTAAAGTGGCCAAAAAGATTTGGATTGTCCTTGTGTAATGAGGCTCATCGATTAGAACTTTGGAAAAGAAAAGCAGCAACCCAAGGATCAAACCAATATCAATAAGAGACGCACCAAAAACTACTCCAATTCCGATCCTAGGCTTCCCGATAATCGCGCAGGCAGTCGCAATAATAATTTCTGGCCCGACACTGGCTACAGTGACTAAACTCGCCCCAATTAATATCTTTGGTACTGATGCTTTCTTTGCAAATTGTGCTGCAAGAGCGCCAAGCCAATTGGCACCGACTATTACGGCGACCAAGGAAATAAGAAAAATGATGATTTCAATCATTGTCCCAATTACATTTTACATTAAAGAGCTGTAAAGTTGAAATTTTCAGCTAAATTTGGTATAATATTTCGGCTCAAAGGTAGCCGGATGATCGCTTCTCTTAGCATAAAGCTATGGGGAGAGGAAAGTCCAGGCAGCAGATCGGTAGGGAATGGATCGCAAGATCCGACTGGTAACAGCTAGTGCCCTAAAGTGTTTCAACCGAAAGTACTTTGGGGACGGGTCCTGAAGTGACAGGATTCGAGAGGAACAGAGACGAGCTCCGATTCTCGGTAATTAGGATCGAAGGTGAAACGGCCAATCCCACCCGCTGCAATCGCCGAATGCCTCATTGAGTTTCCGATCCGAGAGGCGAAGACGCGAGCATCCCCAGAATATGGGGAAAGTGTGACATTCCGTCATACTTAGATAGATGATCATTTAAACAGAACCTGGCTTATGAGTTACCTTTGAGCCTCAAAGAACTCCACGAAAAGTGGAGTTTTTTGTTTTTATAAGTTGAAGGAAAATTAATTAACAATCGGCCTTATAGATTAGTTAAATTTGAAGCTTTTTATTACTTCTTCATCCCGACAAACATTATTTTCGGCTCGAAGGGTACATGCCTGCCCTGTATTCCAAGAAGCGACCGTGTTTTTTGCTGGATAGTATTTTATTTGGTAGGCAAAATTAATTGGACAAGCGGTCGTTTCAAGCGGCTTTCCGTCAGTATTGATTGAAACGCCGTACACCCCGTCTTGGTTAGAAATCTTCTTTTCACCTAGACTACAACCCCGCCCATAAATTTGCTTTATGTAGGATGCAAGTTGCGCGTCATTATTCACAGAGGCTGTTCTGATCGCCCAGAACTGCTCATAATAATTTTTGGTATCCTTCAGAAGAGGAACCGAATTGTCAATTTTTTGACAGCCGGAAAAATAATGAGAGGAGCCTTCGGAAGTTTCGCCCGTCAATTTATAATAGTATTCGCTGGAAATATAAACGGTACCGGTGCCCCTGAACACTTTTATTGGAACAGCCGCTTCTATGGGTCTGTAGGAATGGTCATTATTGCTAACCCACTGACAGGAACCGTTGGAGTGAATCATTGTTTTAGGGATGTTGAGGCTAAAACCTAATTTTTTATTTGTGTATTTTTCCCAGATGCTGTCTACATTTACAATTACTTCTTCTTGCTCGGCCGTTGCAGCCTTTGAGGTTTTTGTTGAATTTTTCTGGATCAAATTAGTTTGGATCCAATTTAAGGCGAGTGCAAAAATAGCGATTAAAACGAATACAGAAATAGTTATCAAAAAAATTTGCACATCCTTGGAGAGAGTTTTTTCCTTTTTTGGTCGTTCTTCCATAGTAGTTCTTTAGAATAATTATAAGAGAATTGGCTTTAGAAACACAAGGTAGGCAGTTTTCAAAATTGTAGCTTCCAAATATCTATGGTATATTTGAAACATATGATAAATAAACTTAAATCTCCAAGCTGGCGTGTATTAGCAGCAGCAGGTTTCCTTCAGGCTTTTGGTGTGATAGCTTATTGCAGCGTGGTTGCGACCATTATTTACTTCGTCGGTAAAATTAATTTTGGGCCTAGTGTCTTTGCTATCGCCGCATTTTTACTATTGTTTGTTTTTTCAGCTGCTATTACCGGAGCTATCGTTTTTGGCTACGCTGCTTATCTGTCATTAAATCAAAAGATTAAAGAAGCTCTAATGGATCTAGCCTACGTGCTACTTTGGAGCAAACTTTTTATTTTACTTGCAATTTTGGTCGTCCTTATTTTGATTTGGTATCAACCCTCTCTCTTTGTTTAGGAATTACACTAGTCAAATTAGCTTGAATGCAACCGCTAATCTTCTCATTGCCTGTTGACAAATAAAAAATGGTAGGATAAGGTATTGTTGCATGAAAAAGCTTATAATTATTTTCGCTGCATTATTTTTAATTTTCCTCGCGCCGGCCACTTTTGCTGCTAGTGATAATGAAATTAGCCAAAGGGATGTTGTCTTACCTGTCGGGCAAGTGGTAAATCGAGATTATTTTGCTATTGGTAGAAGCGTAGAAATTTCAGGAACGGTCAATGGTGATGTCTACGCTTTCGGTGGGCAAGTGTTGGTTGATGGTAAGGTAAACGGTGATCTCATTACTGCTGGTGGTACAGTTAGAGTTTCTGGTGAAGTAACTCAAGATCTCCGAGCCGGAGGTGGGCAGGTAACCATTAGTGGCAAAATTGGCCGAAATATAACTGTTGGTGGTGGCAATGTAGAAATAATTGAAGGGGCAACTATTGCAGGCAGTGCAGTAATTGGAGGTGGGAATGTCAGTTTGGCTGCACCAATTGGTAGTAATGTGAAAATTGGTGCTGGAAACTTAACTATTTCGAATAAAATAAACGGCGATTTAGATGCGGCAGTCAGTTCAATTAGATTGACCTCAAAGTCAGAAATTGTTGGCAACCTCACTTACTGGAGTAATAACCAAGCTTCAATTGATAAAGAGGCAAAAGTAATAGGTACGGTAACTAAAAAAGCCCCACCAAAGGCACCCGAAACTAATGCAGGTAGGGTAGTACGTGGAGTAGCTGGCTTTAACATTTTTTCTAGCCTTGTAGGGCTTGTCTCCAGTTTTATTATCGGACTTCTACTAATTAGTTTATTTCCTAAATATACAGAAGCAGCTGTTAACACCCTAAGAAAAAGGCCATGGGTCTCTTTAGGGTTTGGCTTTTTGGCTTTGATTTTGACGCCGATTATTTTTGTGGTACTTTTAATTACTGTACTGGGCATACCGCTGGCATTTATTCTGTTAGGCTTTTACCTAATAACAATTTATTTAACTAGACTATTTACCATTCTTTGGGCTGGACGAGCAATATTTGAGCGGACGGGAAATAAAACTCACGAGATTTGGGCTTTAATTATAGGTTTAGTTATCTATTACCTGCTAGGGCTTGTCCCCATTGTTGGGGGTATTGTGACATTTCTTGTAGTAATTTCCGGTTTGGGTACGGCGATTTTAACCACTCGCGATTTTTACGCGGTTGCTAGAAAAAGCCAAAGCATATAATTTAATATTAGTTTTCGATCGTTAAAATATTTTATCAAATCGCCTAAGAGGCGATTTTTTGGTAGAATAAAGGGCATTATGGGAATAATCACTGAATATAATCCAGATCTTGCTTTGCGCAATATATCAGAATTTAAAAAGGAAAATAGAAAGAAGGAAGAATATATCCCAGAAAATTTAAAGGCGGATAAGATATATCCATTTTTGAAAAAAGGCCAACGACACTATTGGTTATTTGGAGAAATTCCGTTGCTTGAAACAAAGGGCAATCAACAGCTTTCACGACCGAAAGCAAGCATTATAATTTTAGAAGCAACCCACTTTTTGGAAAACGGACAGGTTTATACAAAAGGTACCTACAAAGTTACAGAAGTATTCAAAGACAATAAAATTCACTTTGACGGCTTTAATAAAGTTGAGGAGTAAGTCCCATTTTCTATATTGATTGATTTTTTAGGTTTAAAAATGGTTACCCCGCGGCCGCTGCTTTCGCAACTTCCGCGGGGCTTTGAATTGACAGGTAGTTTATGGAGTTGTCGTTCTTCCCGGACCGTATTTTTGTTTGGTCCACTCCCAAGGAAGATTCTTGTCCAGGCCAAACATAGGGATTAGGTAGCAGGCTGCTATGCTTAAAGCTAACCAGAAACTCGTTGTTTTCTCCCAAGCGATGCCCCTGAGCCCTCCCAGTAGCATCGAGACCATCCAAGCCATGTAGAAGAAGTGGTATGGCCTGTTCAGGTTGAGCTTGTGACCGGGTGGGTAGGTTTTGAAAAAGAATTCCTCGAGTAGTATCCAGCCTGCAGAAACCAGGAATCCTAAGAGGTAGATCGCGACGAAGAAACCTTTACCGGTAAGCCACGATTCCTCCACTTTTACCTCCTGGTAGTATTGGGCCAGAAAGCCCACCGCAATTGCCAGGAAGGTATCTCCCATCCAGACTGTCGACCAACGGAATACCGCTAGCCCATATGGTGGTAGGGTGTCATCGCCCAAAGAGCGATAAAGCTCTATGAGCCAAATAGCTATTGGACTTGCCAGAAACGCTATCAGAGCCACCTGCCAAGGCTCCAGTTCCCAGAACTTCCGCATCAACGGGAATGGATCATTCTCAAAGGGAGTGATCATCTCCACCTCTCCTTAGTGACTATTGAATTTTTCCGAGCCTACACTATATCACGAATACTATGGGATTTCAAGTTTAGGGGATGCAAATTAGCTTTCAACAAACGAAAAACCCCCGATAAAAGTCGAGGGGTTTTTCGTTGTGGTAAAAACTAAATTAGCCACCTATTTTGAACATTTTAGTTCCGCAAGTCGGACATGTTCCGCGCAAAGCTTTCTTACCATTCTTCATGGTAACGCTTTCTGGGTTTGCAACCTCTTTCTTGGCGCGGCATTTTACACAATACATTGAAGCCATAGATTATGACGGTTGAATCCTTCTTCGAAGTTTCAACCTGTTGGTTGGTTTCACCCCCTTTCGAAAAAGAAATAAAAGTTCGAGATTTCTAGCTAAATTTCGATCCCAAACGTACGTAGGATCAGCTTAGCAAAGCTTGTGCGTAATGTCAAGTTCAACCCTACTTCGATCGCTACTGCGAGGCTAGCGAGAGTGATAATCTTCCTTAAATCACCCTTTACATGTGAATAATTGTAACGCTTTGATTCGTCTCCTTTTACAGTCTCCTTTTTATCAATAACTTCTTGGATGTTTATTGTGGGTTTTGCTTCAATTGATGGCTGCTGCGGCTGCTCACTTTTATTTTCGGCAGCTTGTGGTTGAATTACCTTCCCAGTTGGTTGCTGATCGCTAAAACTTGCTTGCATCTTCAAACGTCGCAGCTGTGCTGCCAATTTTTCTGCTCGAGTCTTCTTTGGCATATCGAGCTTGATATTAGCACAAAGATGCAAGGGGTTGCAAACCTACCCACTTGACTGTTCGGTCAAAAGTTTGTATCTTTTTGGGTAGGAGTTTTGTTCAATTTAGGTGTAGCTATGCTAAAAGCATTTAAGATTTTGTCGAAAAAACAAAAAATACTAGTAATACTTATGTTCCTGCTTTATATCGCTGCTTGGGGAGTATTGGGATTTGTTCTTGGCGAAAGAAGTGTACCGGTAGCCGCGATTGGTAGCTACGATAACAAAAATGCTCCAAAAGTAGCCGACACACCAAATCCAATCAACGGAATACTTTATACAAAAGATGAGGCGAAGATCTGGGCTAACAATCTGCCACTGGCAGTTATTATCGAAAATTCCACTGATGCTCGGCCGCAAACAGGTTTGACGAATGCCGACATAGTTTATGAAACGTTAGCAGAAGGAGGAATTACAAGGTTAACGGCCGTTTTTTTGGCAAATGATTCTGATCTTGGACCAGTCAGAAGCAACCGACCATACTTTCTTGATTGGGTAAGCGAATACAGCGCCGGTTACGCCCATATAGGCGGCAGTCCTTTAGGCCAGCAATTGGTAAAGGATTATGGCATCAAAGATTTGGATCAGTTCTATCTTGGAAGCCCGACTTATGAAAGAATAAGTAGCCGTCCCGCACCGCACAATGTCTATACGACCACAAAAAAACTGCGCGATGCTGCTTCCGGTAAAGGGTATAAGGGTCCAGTAAAAATAGATTCTTGGCTATTTGCTGACAGCGAAGCCCCAGTTTCAGAGAGACCAAAAACGTTTACCATCAGTTTAGGTTTTCTTGGTGCAGGTGGTTATGACGTTACTTGGAGCTATGATTCCAACTCAAACACTTATCTACGAACCAACGGAGGGGACAAATTTATTGACGTAGGTAATAATCAACAGGTTTCAGCCAAAAATATCCTTGTCCAATATGTGCAAATTAGGGATGAGGGTTCTGGTCATGGCAGAATTTTGGTTCAAAACGAAGGCAGTGGAGATGCTGTAGTTTTTAGAGACGGTATCGCAATTGTCGGTAAATGGAAAAAGGATGGGAGAACATCAAGAACGCGTTTTTATGACAAAGACAACAAAGAAATAACTTTGAATAGAGGGCAGATCTGGGTAGAGGCAGTACCAACTGGCTCTGCCGTTACTTATAAGTGATTTACATAAGTTAAATTTAAAATCCCTGCCCAAGTCTTTAAGGAGGTAATTTTGAGCGATTTAAATTCTGCCGCGGCACAGTTGCGGCCACTGCTCATTTCAAAAACACGAGCGAAGTTGTTAACAGTCTTTTTGAACAACCCTGGTAAAATTTATTATGTTCGGGAACTTGTGAGAGCTATCGATGAGCAAATAAACGCGGTAAGAGCAGAACTTTCCCGGCTCGAAAAAGCTGGAGTAGTTTCGAGTGAAAACAGGGCAAATAGAAAGTTTTATGGGTTTAGAAAAGATTATGTTTTTCAACCAGAGCTAACAAGACTGATTTCTAAAGTTTCGGGTCTCGGGGGAGACCTCATTCAAGAGAGAAACAAGCTTGGAAAGATAAAATTTGCTACTCTCTCAACAGTTTATTTGAGGCGGTTGCCAGTAAACCAGGCTGACGTTGATCTTTTGGTTGTAGGAAACGTGGTTTTACCACAACTGGCGGCATTGGTTAAGAAAGCCGAAGATGGGGTTGGCCGAGAAATAAATTACACGGTAATGAGTGAGGATGAGTTCACTTTCAGAAAAAGAAGAAAAGACCCTTTTGTTATCGCTGTTCTTGAGAAAGTTGGAGTAGTTTTAGTTGGTGACGAGGAAGAGTTGATACGCTAAATTAGCTTGCTTACAGCATCCCAACTAGATATAATTTTAGGCAATAAAAATATGAGGTCTCCGAGAATTATTATATTAAGCATCGTTATCCTAACCTGCCTGGCCATTTTAATTGATTGGCCAAATATACCTATCAAATTTTCAGCAGGTCCTATAAAAGTAAACACGGTCCTTACAGGCCCAAAGATAGACTGGAAGATACTTAGTTTTGAGTTCAAGCGTGATCTTGATGTAAAACTTGGCCTTGATCTGAAAGGCGGGGCTAGCCTTACCTTGAAAGCTGATATGAGTGGCATAGCTCAAGCTGATCGAGACAAAGCACTTGAGGCTGTAAAGGAAGTAATTGATCGGCGAATAAATTTGTTTGGTGTTTCAGAACCCATTATCCAGACATCAAAGATTGGTGGGGATTATCGAATAATAGTGGATTTACCTGGTGTGACAAATCTAGAAAATGCCAGGCAACTTGTTGGTCAGACTGCAAAATTAGAGTTCCGCCAATTTAAAGATCCAAATACCCCTGCAGGTACTATCCCGACTTTGGAAAACACAAATACGACTGGGGTAAGCGGTGTTGATTTGAAAAGCGCTGCGCAGGACTATTCCTCTGGTAGTAGCGGGGGGAAATCGGGTCCTGTCGTCAAATTCGAATTGAAAAGCGGTTCGGTAAGTAAATTTGAACAAGTTACAAAAAGTTTGATAGGTAAACCCCTAGCAATATTTTTAGATGATATTCCTGTTTCCTGGCCAACAGTTCAAAGTGAAATAGGTCAGGAGGGGCAGATTACAGGTGTTACGGCTGATGAGGCGAAACGTTTAGCTATCCAGCTTTCGGCAGGTGCTTTGCCAGTGAAAAAAATCGATATAATTTCCGAGCGAACAATTGGGCCCACACTTGGAAAAACTTCAATCGACCGTAGTTTAGTAGCAGGCATCATTGGGTTTGGTGTGATTACGCTCTTTATGGCAGTCTACTACGGTTTGATTGGTGTATTGGCCGATATTGCTTTGGTTCTTTATACTCTTTTTGTTTTGGCCTTGTTTAAAACAATCCCAATCACCCTGACTTTAGCGGGAATTGCCGGTTTTATTCTTTCTATCGGTATGGCGGTTGATGCGAATATTTTAATTTTCGAGCGAATGAAAGAAGAGCTACGAGCAGGCCGCAACCGACTCCAGGCAATTGAGATTGGTTTTACTCGGGCTTGGACTTCGATACGTGATTCTAACGTTTCGTCACTGATTACTAGTGGGATTTTATACTGGTTTGGTACCGGGTCGGTAAAGGGTTTTGCATTGACGCTGGCAATTGGTATTTTAGTCTCAATGTTTACTGCAATAACAGTAACTAGGAATCTTCTTAGAACAGTTTACAGGGGTTAAAGATGAAAGTAGCTTTTTGGCAAAAAAAGGAAAGTAAACAATTTAAAGAACTAGCTACAAAGCTTCAAAAGAGAAGAAGCACTTTGTTGGAAGAGTTTAAGAGTAAGAATAAAGAAGTTGTAGATTGGGCGCGTCATCGGGAAATAAATGTTGAGGATATTGTTTCAAAAGGAGCAAGGACCTTGGCAGCGACATTTGCTACAGGAGCAGTATTACTTTCTTCAGGGGCAGCCCAAATTACCCACGCACCCGAGAATAAAGAAACGCGTAGGGATGTTTCAGAAGGAAACGTTTTGGCTTTTCTTAACGCAAAAAAAGATACCAGCGATAAAGTTAAGAAAATATTGAATTCAACTAGGGCTTCCGATGAAAAAACGTTGACCGAAAAATTGAGTAGCGAGCTAAATATTAAAATCGTGCCGGAGTTGGATGGGATTCGTCTGAATAAAACGAGTGGAATAATTGGTTACGAATCCCATTTGACCAGATATCCGGGAGATAATATATTGACTCACTTTGAGACCAGCGGTGATTATCAGAAATTTTCCCACGCCTCAATGGCAGGTGGGCCTGGTGCATGGGGTTACATTGCTCCTAGTAGGCAAGTATTGACAGAAAAAGATATTGAAAAAGAACGTTACTACTTGGTAGCCCAGACTTGGTTGTCACCAAACTGGGGTTCACCAGCCACAAAACAGTGGTTCCGACACCGAAAGATGATTGTTATAAACCCGCAAAATGGTCAGGCAGTAGTTGGGGTGTTAGAAGATGCCGGGCCTGATATTCACACCGGAAGAGCTTTTGGTGGTTCACCCGAAGTAATGGAAGAGCTTGGTTTACGCGGAGGAGGAATCAATGTGCTAATGTATTTTGTTGATGATCCAGGCGATCAAGTTTCGCTTGGGAGGTATGGCTTATGAGTAGCATTGCGACATTTTTCTTAAAAAAAGACAATATTATTTTAGAACTACAAACGTTAGACATTTCAAAGGGCGAGCAGGAAAGACTGCTAAAAATGGCAGATGAAATTGCCGAGGTTAGACTGATCGATCTAATTTTGGAAATGCTTGAAGAACGTGACAGAGAGCTTTTTCTGGAACAACTACAGGTGGGGGCGTCGGAGGTTTTTATTGAATTTTTGAGAGATAAAATAGCAGATATTGAAACGCTTTTAACAGAAGCTGCAAAAGTGCTGGAAAACGAAATAATTGAAGATATCCGCAGTTTGAAGGAAGGTAATAATGATTGATATTGTTGGAAAAAAATATTGGTATTTTGGACTTTCGTTGCTTGTAATAATTCCGGGAGTAATTGCTTTAATTTTGTGGGGCTTGAATTTGGGCGTTGATTTTACCGGTGGTACTCTTCTTGAATTAAAATTTTCACAAACAGTTTCAAAAGATGCTTTAGAAAAAACAATTAAAACAACGGAAGTTGAGGTAGCTTCAATAGCGGCTACAGAAAGTAAGACCTATCTAGTCCGAACAAAACCTCTCGATGAAAATAGCCGCAAATCAATTCTTGCCGCCGCTCAAAATAAATTTGGCAAGGTTGAGCAGGTTAGTATTGAAACCATTGGTCCAACTATCGGGGCGGAATTATTGCAAAAAGCCCTTATCGCTATTGGTATTGCCTCTCTTGCAATTATCGTTTACATAGCGATAGCCTTTCGGAAAGTACCTCATCCGGCATCTTCTTGGCGTTTTGGAATTTGTGCTGTGATTGCTCTTCTCCACGACGTGTTACTTGTGGTTGGGGTATTCGCTATTTTCGGACATTTCTTCGGAGTTGAAATTGACGCATTATTTATTACAGCACTTCTTACGATTATTGGATTTTCTGTCCATGACACAATTGTTGTTTTTGACAGAATTAGAGAAAACTTATCAAAAGGAGTCGGTAACTCCTTTTCGGACACCGTGAATCACTCAATAATTCAGACGATCGATAGATCAATAAATACTTCCCTGACAGTTGTATTAGTTCTTCTGGCAGTGCTACTTTTTGGTGGGGCAAATATTCGCTGGTTTACAGCAGCTCTTTTGATCGGTGTAGTTTCCGGTACATACTCTTCTGTTTTTAACGCCTCTCCGTTGCTTGTTTTGTGGCAGGAGTGGGGGGAGCGCCGAAAAAAATGAGTTACGTCGTTGGAAGTCGTTATCCAAAATCTGGCGAAAAAGTATTGATCGTCCAGAAAAAAGATTACGTATCAGGTGAGTTAACAGAAGGGATTGTAAAAGATGTTTTAACAAGTAAGCAGGTTCACCCAAGGGGACATAAAGTGCGTTTGACGAACGGAATTATCGGTAGAGTACAACGTTTTGCAGATCAGGCGAAAGAACCAGAAGAGAAAGAAGAAGTTACCAAACCATCAAGCGAAGAAAAATACTTACCTTCCGATGATGACTTAGTTTAGCATTCCTTGACAGGCTTATTATCAACAGCTTAGAATCTATTAACTATGAGTAAAGACGGTCGTATTTGGCTCTCCCATACGGGTGTTGAAGTACTCGAGCGTTGCCCGAGATGCTTTTGGTTGCAGTATCGCCGTGGGATTTATCAACCAGAAGGAATTGTCTCCCGTTTGCCAAACCGTTTTGATACAGTTTTAAAAAATTACTTTAATATTTTTCGGCCTTTGGGGGAAATGCCACCACTTATCGCGGGAAAATTGGAAGGAAAGTTGCAAAATCCTTTTCAAGAAAAATATTTTGTTCGGCTTGATGAAAAATATGGCTTTTTTGGAAAGCTTGATGAATGTCTTGTAAATGAAAAAGAAGAGCACATTCCGGTTGATTTTAAGACAGCAAGCTCTGATCCTCGGGAAAAAGAAATTCTAGAAGCGTACCAATCGCAAATTGACGATTATGTTTATATTTTATCGGAGAACGGAAAAAAAGTTGCTGGCCACGGTTATTTAGTTTATTTCTTTCCGGATCACTCAAAAGAACTACACAAAGGTTTCCCGATGATTATTCACATTGAAAAATTAAAAGGGGACCCAGAAAAAACAAAGGCAAGAATTAAAAATGCGATTGTCGTTCTGGAAAAAGAAATTCCGGAGCCAGCGGAGGATTGCCCTTTTTGCAGTTGGTACGATAAGGTAAAGAAAGAGTTACCAGTCAAAGATAAAAAGCGATTTGCTTGATTGTTTCCTCCTATTATTTATAATCCGCAAGATTACATCTTGCGTCTTTTTTCTTGAGCAAGATATAATCCGCAAGATTACATCTTGCGTCTTGTTTCTCTAGCAAGATATACTATTAGTAATGCCCGAAGACTCTCCAGCACCCATAATCAGTTGGAAAAAAGTAGTTTTAACAGTTGTTGTAATTGTTTTTCTTACCACTATCGCTGCATTAATCGCATGGTTTTATGTAGATAATCGGGTTAAAAATATAGAAAATTCTGCTTCTACTTCTACATCTGTGGCTGGTTCTAATAAGGCGGCAACAAAGTCATCGACTTCTTCGGCGACAGTATCAACTGCTAATTGGACAACATTTTCTGATACCGTCGGGGCCCTTTCCTTTAAGTATACTTCTGGTTGGGTAAAAGTTGCTGATCTTGATAACTCAAGTATAGCGAAAGCAGCAACAGGGGATATTTGGTTAAGAGCAATTACCTTCGAAAAGAGTGTTGATAAAAATATGATTGGAATGATTCAACTTCAAGTAGCAAACAATCCTAACGGTTTAACTGTTAAAGAATTCTACAACACTCATCAAACATTTTTCTCTGGTTACGTACTTCAAGAAACTTCTGATCTGACAATAGGTGGCAAAGCCACTTTGAAAACAACTTACGATGGTGTTCAAAGTTATGATCAAGTTGGATATGTTGTTGCTAACAACCAAAAAGTTTATCTTTTTAACTATTCTATTGTCTCTGACACAAAAGATACTGTTACTGAAACCGAATACAAACAAATCTTCTCCACAATTACCTTCAAATAGGCTAGCTTATCTGTTGATGAAATCTCCAATAAAATGTAAGATTTTCTT
>Ga0315273_10008961_pt1 | contig 12660 bp, 5 predicted proteins | sample YL17G02_0_MG_FD_205753 | JGI IMG/M metagenome (GOLD analysis project Ga0315273, IMG submission 205753) | Sediment microbial communities from Yellowstone Lake, YNP, Wyoming, USA - YL17G02_0 | ecosystem: Environmental > Aquatic > Freshwater > Lake > Sediment | place: USA: Wyoming | collected...
CGCGGGTCGGGCGCGGGGCCTCCGTCCGTGCCCAACGCAAACGCACAGGTCGCCTCGTCGGCCCGCCAGGCGATGACGGAGGCCGGGCCGGAGGAGGCAGCAGCGTGGCGGCGGGTGGGGGCGGGCGCTGAGCCAAACCGCGCGACGGGGCGGACGGCGTGGGCCGCCCCGACCGTGACCAGGTCTGCCCGCACGCACCGCATGGCTGCACGGGGTGGCGGATTCGACCCAATACCCGCCACACAGCCCAGGGCCACGTAACCGGGCGGCGGGCGGGGCGCCCACACGGCGAGCGCCCTGTCCGGGCGGGCAGCCGGGTCGCGCCAGGCCTGGCCAAACGAGGCGGGCAGTGCGGTCGGCGGCAGGCCGGCGTCCGTCCCGCCCCCTCCTCCTCCTTCTCCGCCGCCGCCGCCCGCCTCGATGAGCAGACAAGTCACAGTGGGCGGCGGATCCCGCCCGCCCGTGACGACGTCGCCCAGGGACGCGTACCCGGGCGGCGGGATGGGGCGCCAGACGGACGCCCGGCCACCACCAGCAGTGGTTGCGCCGCCGCCGCGTGCGCTGGCGTCCCACCACACCCGCCGGAAGTCGGCGGTCGTTGCCCGCAGGCGCGCCCGGGCCGCGCCACGCAGGGCCGCCGCCCGGGCGGCCATGAATGCCCGCCAGGCCGGCGGCGGGCCGGTGGGAGAGGTGGTGGTGGCAGTGGCGAGGGCGGCGGCCGCGAGGGGCGACCCAGGCGACAGGAGCGCCATCCCGCTCCCGCTCTCCACCACCGCCGCCGCCGCCTCCCGCACGGCCGCCAGGGAGGCAGGGGACACGCCCAAAGGCGACCGCAGGTCTAGCGCTGCCAGCATGTGCGGCATTTCACCACCCTCCCCACCCCCTCCACCAGCCCGGCAGGCAGTGAAGGTGGCGGACGCGTTGTCGATGCACCAGGCGTCCGCGCCGACCGCGGCCCCGCTGCCGACGTGGCCGGCGTCCGCTTCGGGTGGGGGTCGGAGGCGGAGGCACTGGCCTAGCGGGGCGGACACACACAGGGGCGCCGCAATGCAGGCGGCCGCCCCTCGCGGCGGCGGGGCTGGGCTGGACGTGGCCACGCACCCCAGCGACACAAACCCGGGCGGCGGGCGCGGCGCCCACAGCCACACCCCGCCACCGCACCAGACCAGGTCATGAGAGAGGGGCGGGGCAAGGAGGCCGGAGTTGACGGCCACGACCGCGGCCTGGAAGGCCGGGCGGGCCGCGCCATGCGTGACGCAGTCGCCGAGCGAGGCGTAGCCAAAGGGCGGGCGGGGCCGCCAGACGGCGACACCGCTGGTGCCGGGCGGGGCGGGGGGCCGGCCCGCATCGCAGGGGCGGGGTGGGGCGGGCGCCTCCGCCCATACCCGGTCGAACTTGACGGCGGTGGCCAGGGGTGCGTCCGGGCGGGGCTGGGCGAGGGGCCGGCCGACCGCGTCGCGTAGGCGGGACGCCAGGTCGAACGCGTCCGGGGTCAGGGAGATGCGCAGGGGGGACAGCTCCAGGCGCGCGTCCGCCGAGGCGGCCGGATACGCCCGGGTGCGCAGGGCCAGGCTCACAGCCGTCGGCGCCAGGACTTCCGCATCCACCCGGGTGGAGGTGGTGGCCGGCGTGGTGGCCGGGCCGGCGCCGCCCGCACCACCAGGCGCGAGGGCGAGGGTCGCGACGCGCAGGCCGCGGAGGGCGGCCTCCACCTCCGCGCCCCCGCCCACGTCTGCCCGCACCCGGGCTGCCGCGTCAAAGGCGATGGCGAGGGCACGTGCACCGATGCTCTCATCACCACCACCACCACCACCACCACCACCACCACCACCACCACCACCACCACCACCACCACCACCACCACCACCACCACCACCACCACCACCACCACCACCACCACCACCACCCGTCGAGCGAGGCGTGGCGGTCGGGCGGCGCGGTGTGTCGAGGGTCGGGCGTGGGGTCATCAGCGTGGAACGGGAGGGGCGGTTGATGCTCCCGCCCTCGCCGTCCGCGCCGTCCCCTGGGCGATCCAGCTGGACTAGGTGGATCTCAGCGCCCACGACCGCCAGGTCCAGCTCGAAGGCCGTGGCGGCGGCGCGCTCGGGTGTGACACCTGCGGCGGATTCTTCCTCATCAGAGAGACCGCAGGCCACCGCAGCGTGCACAACTGCCTCCACCACGGCCGCGCCAGGCAGGCGAGGCGGTAAGCGGGTTGGGCTGGACGGGAGGTAGGAGTGACGCCCTCCTCCCCTGCGTGTCGGGCTGGCCGGCGGGCTGGCCGCCGTGCCTCCTTCCACGCTCTCCACCCGCACCACCCCATCACTCGCCCGGGCCAGCAGGCGGGCGCCGGGTGCCAGCTGCACGCACACGCCCAGGCTGGCCGCGTTGACGAGCGTGAGGTTGCGCAGGCGCAGCGTGGCGCCCGGGCCGATGAGGATGAGCGGCACCGGGGCAGACGACGACGCGAGGCCGGGCGGCAGGATGAGGCGGCCCGTGGACGCGCCGTCCAGCGTCGCGTGTGTCAGCCCGGGCCCGTCTGCCAGCAGGCGCCGCGCCGGGGACAGCCACAGGTCGCCGCCCCAGACGTGCGGCAGTCCGCCACTCCCCGGCGCATCGTCCGGCATGAGTAGGTCATCCGTCGCAAAGGGCGGCGGCACGCCGTGCGCCCGGGCCGCGACCGCCGGCGCAAAAAACTGGAGGGAGGCCAGGAGGAAGCCGGCCTCCGCGGACAGCAGCGGGCAGTGCAGGCCCAGGCGGACGGCCTGGCGGGTGACGACGGTCGAAGACGGCACCGGCGTCAGGGCCGCCCAGTCGAAGCGGACCAGGGAGGGCGAGGGGTGGGAGGAGGTAGAGGCAGCAGCAGCGGCGCCCACCGCGGAACCGACCGCCGAGGCCAGGGCGGGCGGCACCCACGGCCGCGCGTCGGCTGCCTCCAGGCGGACCACCTCCCCGCTCGCCCGGGCCCACCCGGCCTCGTCCGTAGCGTACCGGACGCACACGCCGGCCAGGCTGAGGCGGGCCAAGGGCTCCAGAGTCGAAGGAGAAGAGGAAGGAGGCGCTGCGGCCTCACCTCCACCCCCGCCACCCACCGCCGCGACCGTGTGCGTCAGGGCCAGCTCCGCCGCGCCCACCCGGACCGCCACCCGGGTCAGGGTGCGGGCGCGCGGGATGAATGGGTCGGCAGGAGATGCAGCGGTGGTGGTGTCCTCTTCCACCACGGAAAGGGCGGCCACCGATTCGTCCTCCTCCTCTTCAACCCCCGCCCCCGCCTCGGCCTGCACACCACCGCCGCCCACCGCGGCCGACCAGGTCGCGGGCGCCAGCTCCGGCTCCGGGTGCGCCCCCTCCATCCACGTCCCTGACGGTGCCGGCGTCCGCAACGCCTCCCCAACATTGGCGGCCGCCACGGAGATGCAGAGGCCGTACTCGGCGTCGGATAGCGAGGCGCAGAGGAGGGGGATGTCGACTGCGACCTCATAATTCGGGACAGTCAGCCCGCCCGGGTTGATGAGGGGTCGCACCAGCGTGACCGCCATCCCCTCATCCACGACCGTGATGACGTTGGGGCCGCGCACGCCGGCGACGACGCCCCGGCCGCCCAGGCCCGTGCCCTTGATGGTCGTCACCTCGACCAGGGCGGCGCCCGGCGCGTCGGGCGGGCCGCCCCGCCACGAGACGGTGGAGGACAGGGTCAGGTGGCCCAGGTCGACCTCGATCGCGTCCGCCGAGTCCGAGTGGCGGGGCATCGTGATAACGGGCGCCTCCACGTCGATGTCCATCTTCAGGATGATGGGCGCGCGTGGTGGGGGCGGAGGTGGGAGTGGGGCGCCGGCGCGAGGGGAGCTGACAGGGGGTGGAGCGGCGCCAGCAGCACCAACCGCGCCTCCATCATCCGCCCAATCCAGGGGCGGCCGCTGCAGCCGGAACGTCAGGAACCCGTACGCCAGGGCCTCCGTCAGCAGGCGGTGCAGGTATGTGACCTGTAGGGCCCGCACCGTGGCGGCGACCGACCAGAAGGGGGCGCCCGTGGGGACGCGGGGCTCGCCAGCCGAGGCAGACGCCGGGTGGGCGGCCACCTCCACTTGGACCAAGGAATCGGTGGCGCCAGCCCGCAGGCCGATGCAGCGCCTGTAGGGGTGACCTTCCGGTAGGGCGCCGTCCTCGGCGGCCAGATTGCCCAGGGACGCGGCGAGCGTGAGGCGGCCCGGGCCGGGTAGGGTGATGCGAATCGCAAGGGCTTCCGCGTGCGCGACCCCCAGCGGCGGCGCGCTTGGGTCCTCATACAATAACACCGCGCGCAGGCGGGAGACGCCCAGATCGAGCGAGAAGGTCGGCGGGGAGGGGCCGGTAGGAGGTGGAGCGTCCGCGGCGGCGTCAGGCGTGGGAGCGGTGGCGGAAGAGGCGGCAAGGTCGCCCTCACCACCGCCGCCGCCCACCACCGCCAGGGCCGCCCCTAAATCCACGCCCGCCGCGATGACGGCCGCCACGGTCGGGCGGCGCCACCAAAAGTCCACGTCCGACAGGCGCATGCAGACCCGAATATCGGCAGGCGAGGATGGTGAGGGTGAGGGAGCGGGCGGCAAGGCCGCATCCACCTCGAACAGCCAAGCCGGCGCCGCTCCAGCAAGCCCGACCGCGGGCGCGGGCGTCAGACCACCGCCCAGCGGCGTCCCGCCGCCCATCGCCGACGCAGGCCGGGGCTTGAACGATGTCAGGGGCGTCCAAAAGTCCGGGGAGGTCGGCGAGGAAGGGCTGCCAGCCGGCGGTGGCGTGGCGGGCGGGGTAGAGGCGGAGGTGGGGGCGGGCGCGGCGGCACCACTGCCAGTCACCGTCCGCGCGAGGTGGAGCGTCTCCCCGCCGCCGCCGCCCGTCAAAAGGTCCTCCACCTCGAACGCGCCAATAGCGACGGCGGCCGAGACAGAAAAGGAGGCGGCGACGCCGCCAGCACCACCCCCGCCAATGCGCAGGGACGCCCGCGCGGTGCCGGCGGAGGCCCGGACCGCGATCAGCGTGACTTCCTCCTCACCTCCGCCGGGCGGGTCGAGCGCGGCCGGCGGCCCGCCCCGCGCCTCCACGCCCGGCGTCCACCACTCGTACGGCCGACGCCCGCTCAGGGTAACCGCTAGCTCGCCCAGCTCCGCCGTCACCTCCAGGCCGGTCGGGGTCAGGGTGGTGGGCTGGGCGGCGGCGGTGCCGGCCGGCGGGCGAGGGGAGCCGGCCGGGAGGAGGCCGGCAGAGCCGCGCCCGCCCTCAACCATCCAGCCGCCCTCCTCGTCATCGTCCAGCATCGAGGACGCCGCCCGGTCGGCCGACCCGGCCAGCGTGCGCTGGGCAGCCGCGGATGCGTCCAGGGCTCGCAGCCAGGACGTGGCGGCCGCCGCGTCAGGCGCGCACAGGACGCAGGCATCGCCCCGCCGGTCGCGCGCGGCGGCCGCCGGGTCGGCCCCGCCCCTCACGAGGGCAAACGCGTAGTCCGCCCCCGCCGCCGCGCTGGCGGGCACGGGCGCCGCCCGGGCGCCCGCCCACGCATCCCAGGCCACAGCCCGCTTCCAAGATGCCGCAGAGGTGGAACCGGGCGGGCCAAGGTAGAGGCGGCCACGGTAGAGCGCGGCCCAGCGGGCGGTCCACCTGGGCGCGCCCCCGCCGCCCACCACGCCGAGCGCGCTGCGGGGCTCCAACTGGAGCAGCGGGCCCGCGTGTTCCGGGGTGGTCACCCAGGCCGGAGCGGTGGATGAGGTCGTGGTTGGCGTCACACTGCTGGTGGTTGCGGCCGACGACGCAGGGGCGGTGGCCGCCGCCAGGGCACGCCCAATCCGGCCCAGCCGCGCCGCTCGCCCGGGTGATGCGTGAAACCGCAGGGCCGGCACGCGCAGGGCGGCCCGCGGGGGAGCCGGGGCGGGCCCCGCCCCCGCAAGCGCCGTCACGCTGGCTGCCGCGTCCGCCACATCGATCGCCGCGTCCGCCCCGCACCGCTCAAGCAGGACCAGGCGGCCGGGCGGGGCGGGCCCCCTCGCGTCGGCCGGCCCGCAGTCGGCCAGCCAGGCCGACACCGCCCGGGACTCCACGACGAAGGCTTCCCGGCCGGGCCCTGCGGCCGCCGGGTCGGACCGGATGCGCAGGGTGCCCAGGTCGATGACCAGTGTCAGAGGGGACGAGCCAGGGACTGACGTGGCAGCACCGATCGGGACGGCAATGACGGGCGCGTCGAGCTCCAGGCTCAGGTCCAGGCGAGGCCGCTCCCGGAGCGCCGCCTCGAGCCCGTCCCGGGCGGCCCGCCTGGCAGCCTCCACCCGGGCCGCCGCCGCCGCGCCTAGAGCCCGCAAATCCAGGTCAGGGGCGGGCGCGAAGAAGGCGGACACGGAGGCCGCGACGGAGGGCGACCAGGTCACGACCGCGGGCGCCAGGGCCAGGCGTGCGCGCGCGTCTGCGCCCCCGTCCTGGGGCTTGCGCACAAAGGCGGCCTCCACAGCCCGGCGGGAAGGGAGTGCAGCGCCGCCACTGCTCGTTACCCCTGTTTGATCCTCACCAGTCGTCATGAGGTCGCCCGCCGCCGCGGACCGGACGCCCATGGTGCCGATGCTCAGGTCGAGCGCGGCGGTCACCGGGTACAGGGCAAGCCGGGCGGTCGCGCCGCCCAGGCCCGCGGCCAGCAGCTCCGGGCGAGCGGAGGAGGGGGTTGGCGAGCCAGCAGCGCCGGGCCGAGGTGACACCAGCGGGCTGCCCCCCGCCCCGAGGATGGTCGGGGCGGGGTGAGCAGAGGAGAAAGAGGCGGAACAAAAACAACCCACCCCTTCTCCTTCCAGGACGACTGAGGCCGACCCGACCGAGACAGACACCTCCGTCAGCAGCGTCCAGGGCGTGTGCGTGGCCTCCACCAGGGCCGCCTGCCGCCCCTCCTCCATCTCCCGCAGCAGGGCCAGGTCTTCGGGGGAGAGGTCGTCCAGGCCGCCAGCAGTGGCGGTGGCGGGTGCGTCGTCAGGGAGCGGCGGCGAGGGCGAGCGTGTGCGCGCGCCCCCCGGCGAAGGGCTCCGGCGCCGCCCGCTCTCCCCAGGCGGGGGCGCCGTGCCCCGCCACCATTCCACCCAGGTCTGCCTCCGCCCGGCCGCCCGGGCCGCCGCCGCCACCACGGCCGCCGCCCGCTTCTGCCCGGCCTCCACCCGGGCGTGGGCGGCCCGCCGAAAAGCCAGCATGGTCGCCCCATCCAGCTGCTCATCCCACTCCTCGACCGTGTGGTCGCCGCCCATGCGGCCGTCAGCCAGGCAGGAGGCGTAGTGTGCGATGTAGGCCCGGCGGATGGACAGGCCAGAGGAAAGGGACCGCCAGCGCAGGCCCCGCCCGCCACCCGCACCCTCCCGCCGGGCGATGACGGACGAAATGGCATACACCCACCACGCCCTGGCGGAGCCTGGGGTGGTGGGGGCGGGGCGGACGCGGCCGCCCGCGGGGCGGAGGTGGGCGGTGGGCGCCCGGGACGCGTGGGCGTCGACCGCGGATGCCAACAATTGCAAGCCCAGGTACTGGCCGCGGGACAGCCGCAGCGCGACGGAGGACAGCTGAATGTCGGCGGCCTGGGCGGGGAGGGCCGGGTGGGCCGCGGACGCCCCGCCCGGCGGCGTGTTGCGGGCGGCCGGACCGCGCCGCGTGTAGGTCATGCTCCCATCCACCGGGTGGAGCAGGTACTGGCGGGCGTCCGCCGGGCCGGGGAGGGCGGAGGCGAGGCCGCCGCCAGCAGCGCGCGCGGCGGCGGCGGCGAGGGCGGGGCCCGCAGAGCGGGGTGGGGGCGCGCCCGGGTCGGATGAGACGCCCGGCGCAAAGAGCGTGTCCCACGCCGCCGGCGGGGCGGCACCCCAGGCACGCGCGCCCCGGGGCGGGGACCACCCGGCCGCGCCCGCGTCAAAGTAGAGGGCCAGGCGACGGAGCGTCGCGGCCTTGCGCAGGGTCTCCAGGGGGTTGTGCGTGATGAAGGCGGGAGCGCCCTGCCCATCGACGGTGCGCGCGTCGAGGCGGTCCAGTGTCAGCCCCGCCGCCACGCCGCCCACGCCGTCCACGCCGTCCACGCCCCGCCCGCCGGCGCTGGGGTCCTCATACCGGATGTGGACGGACGTGATGGTCACCTGCAGGTTACCGAGGACGACGTCGATGAGGCCGCGCAGGATGCCGCCGCCGGGCGGGGCGGCGGCCGTGGGGTCGGCCGGCCCGTCGGCCAGCGGGGCGGCGCCGCTGTTGGTGGCCGGCTCGCCCGGCGGCGCCTTAGGGTCCGTCTTGCCGTCTCCAAGCTTGGCCTGGGTCCACGACAGTTCGGCTTCACCGACCATCCGGCGGCGGTGGGCCAGGGCGGCGGCCGCGGACGCGGCGACGGGGTCGTCAGGGAGGAGGGCGGCCGCGGCAGCGTCAGCCTCGGCCTCGGCAGCGGCAACCCCCTCCTCCCCCTCCTCACCGTCGCCCGCCGGCCCCTCCGCCGGGCCCGCCAGGATGTACAGCCGGTCCACCTCCACGATGACGGGCGACCCCCGCAGGTTGGTCCAGGGCACCTTCAGCGTCAGGCGGCCCAGCAGGCCCGCCCGGACGCGGAGGGGCAGGTCCAGCCCGGCCAGCGCTTCTGGGCGGAGGGTGAGGTTGGACAGGGACACGTCCCCACGCAGGACGCTGATCTTCAGGGAGTCCGCGTCCAGGCCCTTCACGTAGGCGCCCAGGTAGCGTTGGAGGTAGTAGGCCACCTGGGATTCCAGCATGCTGGCGGTGGTGGTTGTGTGCCTGTGCGGGAAGGGAGGGGGTGGAGGGGGGCGGGGGGGGGGGGGGGGGGCGGGTTTTTTTTTTTTGGCCGGCCAATATATAATTTTTAAGGGTTGGGCGGGCACAGGGTGAAAGAGGTGGTGTGATCAGCCCCTGCTCTCGTGACTAGTAGTGGGCGCTCCCGGTGTGTGTGGGTGCGGGTGGGGTGTGCGTGCGTGCGCCGGTTCGGGGCGCCGCAGAGAAAAAGAGATGCCGATGATGAAGAATGAACTAAAAGAGCAACCTCGTCGACCCCCGCCTGTGCTCCGTTTTCATCACCGCCCTGGCATACACAAGAAAAGCAACGCACCCCCATACACGCCCTCGCACACGCAAATGCATGGCACACACATGCCTGCCTAGAGAGAGAAAAAAAAGCAAAGAAGCACCCCACGCACGCACCCCACCTAAAAATGACCAGACCTCATCTCACATCCTCCCCTCACGCCGCCTCCTTCTCCTTGTTCTCCACCTTTGCCATCTCCGCCACCTTGCTCGCCGCCGCATTCAGGGTCGCCACCGCCGCCTTGCGCGCCGCCAGGGCCTCCCCAATGCTCGCGTCCCGGCAGGCGGACATGGTCGCCTCGTGCTCGATCTCATCATCCCGCACGTTGATGAAGACGTCGTAGAGCGTGTCGCACGCGGGCCGCCGCCGCGGGGACAGGGTGGGCAGGGCGGCCGAGGCCGGCGAGGACGAGGGCGGGGACGTGACGAGCGCGTCAAAGAGGTAGGGGTCCGCGGAACGGTAGTACTCCAGCGCGACCCGGGGCGGGGCCAGGGCTTTCAGGGCGCCCTTGTTTTCTTCCGCGAACTGGTCGTACGTGTCCGTCGCGTGCCCCTCCACCAGCTCCGAAAAGGCGTACGCGGTCGCGGGAGAGAACAGGTAGGCCCCCACGCACGCCCAATAGTAGAACAGGGAGGCGTGGGCGGCCAGGAAGCGGTCGCCCCAGCCGGAGTCCCCGCCCAGGGACTCCATGATTTGCAGGTGGTGCAACTCATTCCATTCCTCCGCAAAGTGGACGCGCCGTAGTTCGGCGCCCGCCCGCCACCAGCCCAGGGACTCGTACAGGTGGAGCATGGAGATGTAGGAGAAGTAGGGCATGCGGGCGACGGTCTCCAGGAACCAGAAACGCTTGGAGAGATAGGAGGTTTTTGATGAGAGAGGAGGTCGAGAGAGAGGGAGAGCGTTCTACCCCCCTGCCCCCGCCCCCCGCCCCTTCTCCCTTACCTGGATGGGCCGCCCCGCGTACATGGTGTCCAGCACCCAGCACAAGGCCAGGTAGAAGCCCTTGACGAGGAGCGGGGGTTTGGGCGCGCCGGGCGCCCGCCCGCGCGCTTTCTCCTTTTCCCACACCGCCGCATCGTTGAGGGTGAGGGTCGCCAGGGCCGCCCGCACGCGGGTAATGCCCAGGTCCCGGGAGGGCGGCAAGGGCGGCCCGCCCGGCTCGCCGGGAGCCGCCAGGCGGGGCAGGACGCCGGCCGCCTCCAGTTTCAGGTCCAGCCTGCAAAACGCAGCCACCACTTTCGCCCCCAGGTTGGCCACCGCCCGGCCGGCGGACGTGGACGGCGGCGTCCCGGGCGGGGCGTCCAGGGGCGGGCCGAAGCGGGTGGTCTCGCGGAGGGCGCGCAGTTCCTTGCCAAAGTTGGTGGCGGCCTGGAAGAGGAAAAGGGAGAGGGGGGCAATGTTGGGAGAGGGCGCGTCAGGTTGTGTGAGAGGGCGTGTCGGGTTGAGAGGCGCGCCGCCCTGCGCACCCGTCCCCCTCCTCCGTCTCTTCTCCTTACCAATGTGAACGCGGACGCCGGCACCTCGCCATCCCCACCCTGATACAGGCGGCCGACGCCGGAGCGGAAGCCGTAGTCGCCGCACATGACCTAGGAGGAGATGGATGGGCGTGGCCGTGAGAGAGAAAGCGCGCAAAGGGCGGCCTAGAAGGGGCGAAGCGAGTCGCATGGGAAGGGGGGCGTGCGTCACTCTCCTCCTCCTCCCCTCCTCTCCCGTGCGTACCTCCACGATGTCGCCATCGGGCGTGTAGTACGGCTCACACATGTCCTCGCCGGACGCCAAGGCCGGGGCGGCGGCCCGGTCGGTGGAGGGCGAGATGGCGGAGCAAGGGGTGGGGCGGCGGCGCCTGGGTGTAGGGAAAAGGAAAAAAGGGTCTCGGAGGAGAGGTGAGCGGGGTTGACGAGGCCGGTTTTTGACGTGGCAGTGGGAGCGTGAGTCGATGCTCTATCAGTGTGCGTGGGTATGGGAGGAGGGTTCGGGGGGCGCGGGGTGCGCAGTGCGCGCCAGAAAAGAGGGGGGGGAGGGCATTCGTTTTTTTCGTGCGAGCTTCCATCCCGTCGCCTCTCGCTTCCTCACCGTGGGGCCGGCGCAGCGGCTGCCACCGCCTGGGTGATAGTGGCGTGTGGGCGGGGAGCCCGTAGGCGGGTGGGCAGGGAGGGGAGGAGCATGGTCGCGCAAGGAGGGCGTGCTAGGAATGAGAGGAGTGCTCGCAAAACAATTGACCCACCAAGAGGAGGCCTCCCTCTGTTCACTCTTCCCATCCAGCTTCCCCCGACACACAAAAACCCACGCGCCCCACACCCTCCCGCATCCAAACCCTCACATGCTGTCCCAGGCCTCCTCTACCCGGCGCGCCCTGGCCTCCACCTCCCAACGGGGCGCCCTGGCCTCCCACCGCTCCCTCCGCGCGGTGGTGCCCCGCCCGGCCGGGTGGGCGCACCGGCGCAGGGCGACAGTCGTGGCGCACAACGAGCTCAACAAGTGGTGAGGAGGCAGACGAGGGGGCACGTGCGTGCACGCCCAGGCGCACACGCACATATACACGCGCTCAGGGACCGGGTCGGGGTTGGCATGCGGGCGGTAACCGCACCCCGCGCGGAACCCTTTGGTGTGTGCGCGCGCGCACGGATGCGGAAGACGAAAAACTGACGCGACACTTTCTTTTCCCTCGAACGAATTGCCCTTCCTCCAGGGCTAGCCATGACGCCAGTGACGACATTGATGGCGAGAATGAGGGCGACTACACGTTCGACCGGTGCGTGGTTTTGGAGGGCGTGGAGGAGAGGGGGCGGCAAAGGAAGGCCCGGCAAAGCGATGAGGGTCGAAACGAAAAAAAAAATGGGGGGCAACGCGCGCTTTCTCCGCCCGCGCACACCCGGGGCGCCTCAGGCTCTCGTTCCCGCGCCCGGAGGGCATGCGCCTGGGCACAAGCTCTTGATGAGGGCGTTTGCTGGGTCAGCCGGCCCCGGTTGGGCTGTGCCATTACACACCCCTCCCTGTCGGCAAGAGAGAAGGCGACTTTTGCCCCGGCCGGTGCGCATACTCTGACCGGCCACCCTTTTTGCTCCCAACCTTCCCGCCCACCGCTCTCGTGCACGGCCCCTCTCATCTGTCCATCCCCTCCCCTCCTCTCCCCCGCCCACACACAGCGACACCTCCAGGATCGTACTCCGCGTCCTCACCGCCCGGTCCGCCCAGCGCGTGCTGGCCCAGCTGGGGGACACCGACCTGTTTGTGCAGCAGTGGTTCAACCACTTCCTGGCGGACAACCCCCCGCTCCAGGGCGACCCCTTCCTCCGGGCCCTCTTCAAGGAGCGGGCGGTGTACGCCAAGGACGCGGTGACGGGCACCGAACACTTTGTGTCCCCCGCCCAGCTGGCCCACCGCATCCTGGCGATGCGAGAGCTGATGGCCCGCACCGTGACGACCGGCTTCCCAGAATTTGTGACCCGCACCAATGTGGACGTCCTCCGCCAGCACCTGGAGGCGCACTCCTACACCTCCGGCTCGCACGCGGAGGGGTCGAGCAACACGACGGCGGGGAATGGGAGTGAGAAGGGGCGGGGTCGGGGCGGGCGGTGACGGAGAGAGGAGGGGGGAGG
>Ga0315273_10008963_pt1 | contig 12659 bp, 11 predicted proteins | sample YL17G02_0_MG_FD_205753 | JGI IMG/M metagenome (GOLD analysis project Ga0315273, IMG submission 205753) | Sediment microbial communities from Yellowstone Lake, YNP, Wyoming, USA - YL17G02_0 | ecosystem: Environmental > Aquatic > Freshwater > Lake > Sediment | place: USA: Wyoming | collected...
CGAAACCGACCCGGTGATGCTCCAACACAGGCCAGTGACCCCGGGTGCCCGCGCGCCCGGTTTAACAATGGAGCGCACAAGGACAGGGGTGCGCGAACCGGGTACAAGATGCCCCGATTCGCGTGGGACACGCTCGAACGTGCTTGAAGTGGGGGCCGAGTAGGATTCGACCCTACGACTACTGATTGAGAGCGAGCCAATTACTGTTGCAGCGACATGGCGTCCGCGGGAACTACCTCGCAGTGTAGCCGCCGTCGATGACCAGCTCCGACCCAGTCATGTAGCTCGACTCGTCAGACGCCAGGAACAGCACCGCGTTGGCGATCTCCCGCGGCTCACCCAGCCGGCCCAGCGGGATGCGACCGATCAGCTCCTGGATCAGTGCCGCACCCTGCTCCGGTGGCAGCGCACCGATCGCATTCGCGACCAGCGGGGTTCCGACGTAGCCAGGATGCACAGAGTTCACCCGGATGCCGTAACCGTTCTGCGCGCAGTGCAGCGCCGCCGATTTCGTGAAGACACGCACGCCGCCCTTCGAAGCGTTGTAGGCGGGCACCAGCGGCTCGCCGACGATGCCCTCGATCGACGAGATGTTGATGATCGAGCCGCCCCGGTCTTTCATGGCGCGCACGGCCTCTCTTGTACCGAGGAACACGCCTTCCATGTTGACTGCCTGGATCCTGCGCCAGCCCTCCAGCGTTTCCTGCTCGATGGGCGCGATTGCCGCGATGCCGGCGTTGTTGACCAGCACGTCGAGGCGGCCGTGCCGGTGCAGGACGTCGTCAACGACACGGCGCCAGTCACCTTCACTCGCGGCATCCTGTTGCATGAACTCGACCGTGAACCCTTCGGCCGCGAGTCGCTGCGCCTGTGACTCGCCCTCCTTCGCGTTGACGTCCGTGATGACCACCAGGGCACCTTCGCGTGCACATGCCTCGGCACTGGCCAGGCCGATGCCGCTGGCCGCGCCCGTAATCAGCACCACTTTGCCTGCGACTCTTGCGTTCATGTCAGTCGATAACCTCGATGGCGGTGCCCCCCTTGCGGCAATGAAGCACGTGGGTTCATTGTTGCGGGCCCCTGACCACCAACTCTAGGTGTCCGTTCCACCGAATCCAACCTGACAATAGTTAGGTTTTTCCGATGCCCCACCCCAGCCCAAGCCTGCTCGAAAGCAAGTTCCAGCCCCAACTGGGGGCGCGCACCCAGGTCGCCCGGGCCCGCCTCGCCGTGCCGGACGCGTTGGTCGCTGGCGTCGTGAAGGCAGTGACCTTGATGGGGCCAACTGGCTACGGAAAGAGCACGCTGATGGCGCAATGGCATGCAGCGCTGGGCAGCGACGACTCGCGCAACGTCTGCGTGGCCTGGCTGAACCTCGACGAAAACGACAACGATCCGCCGCGCCTGCTGCGCTACCTGTACGGAGCGCTGGGGAAGTGCGTGCCCACGCTCGCGGCGGAAGCAGTCAACGAAATTTCGCGGACCACCGATATTGCGGTGATGCTCGAAGGCCTCAGCGTCCAGCTTGCCGTGCACGAACAACCGATCGTGCTGTTTCTCGACGACGCCCACGTCATCACCAACCCGGACGCGTCGCGGATCGTCGAATGGCTGTTGAGCCACGCCGGCACCCAACTGCGCTTCGTCATCGGCAGCCGGCAGGCGGTGGGATGGCCGCAGGCGGAATTGCGCCTGCGCGGCCAGTTGCTCGAGATCGACCAGCGTGACCTCGCCTTCGACACGGACGAGGCGCGCAGTTTCTGCACGACGCGACTGACGCATGCCCTCGAGCCCGAGGCACTGGGGCAATTGCTGGAGAAGACCGAGGGCTGGCCGGCAGCGATGGAACTGCTGACCCTCGCCCTCAACGACACGCCGGACGCGGGCAAGCTGATCGCCGACTTCGCCACGACCGAGCGCGGCGTGCTCGAGTACCTCAGCGATGCGGTGTTTGGCCGCCTGCCTGCCGAGCAGCGCGCACTGGTGCATCGACTGGCACAGTTCGACCGTTTCTGCGCCGAGCTGGCGGCTACGGCCCTGGCGCAGCGCTCACCGGACATCCTGCTGGCGGAGTTGCAGCGCCGGCACCTGTTCCTGATCCCGCTCGACCGGCAGGGTCGCTGGTTCCGCTTCCATCACCTGGTCGGCGAGTATCTGCGGCGTCACGACCCGCGCGACGCCACCGACATCAATGCCAGCCTGGCAGCCGGTGGGCAATGGCTGTTCGATCACGGCATGGTCGACGACGCGATCGATTGCGCGGTGCGGGCACACCAGTGGGACCTGGCCTGTCGCTGGCTGCTCAAGGCTGCCGAGGACTCGGTGCAGCGCCGTGGGGACGGCGCCAACCTGTTGCGCTGGATGCCGGTCATTCCCCGCGACGTTCTCGATCGTTACCCGCTGATCCGCCTGAGCCACGTGTTCTCGCTCGCATTTTCGCAGCGCGATGGGGCCGGCTTCGAGCGCGAGTTGGCCGGCCTCGAAGCGCTGGCAGCGCGGCTGGCAGCCGATCCCGGCGCGGACCCGGCAGTCGTGCAGGAACTGCTTTGCGCGCTGCCGTTGCAACGCATCATGTGGAACGGGCTCCGCGACATCGCTGCAAACCTGCGCTCACAGGCCGAGGCATGGATCGCGGCCTGGCCGGACGCGCGGGCTCGCTACCGCGGCGACGCGAACAATGTCGCCGCCTTCGCCTGCAAGACGACTGGCGACATCGACGCTGGTCTCGAATACTGCGCCCGTGCCGACGCGCTGCAGGAAGCGGATGACGGCGTCTTCGGCGTGTCGTGGACCAGGGTCCTGCGCGCCCTGCTGCTGCTCAAGCGCGGAGATTTCCGCGCAGCGTTCGAGGTAGCAGACGCCGCACTGCCGTACATCACGGAAAAGCTCTACGGGCACCCCGAGCACTTTGCGTACCAGCAAGGTGTGCGAGCGGCCGTCCTGTACGAGTTCGACGACACCGCGGCAGCCAGCCAGGCGATCGAATCGATCCCGGATGCGCTGGAGGACCGTGGCGTCGCCGACTTCGTGCTGCTGACTTACCTGACCCGGGCTCGCCTGCAGTTTCACTCCGGTCAGGCCGAGGCAGGGCTCACCGCTCTCCAGCTCGGACGCAAGCTTGGGCAGAAGCGCGGCCTGCCGCGCGTGAGCGTCACGCTGGCCGGCGAGCAATGCATCTGGTTGTGCCGCCTCGGTCAGTTGCCGGCAGCGCTGGATCTCGCCCGCGAGCACGAATTCGATCGCACAATCTATCCACACTACGGCATGGTGGCCGACAAGGCCGTGCGTGTGGCGCCGCGACTGTTGATGAGCGAACAGCCTGAGATGGCGATTGCACAGCTGGGACCGGCACTGGTCCGGGCGACCGAAAAGGGATTTCACCACCGACGTGTCGAATTGCTGATCCTGCAGGCAGCCGCGCTGTTGCGCTCCGGCCGGACAGCCGAGGCACTGCAATCCTGGGTCATGGCCCTCGACCTGGGTGAGCGCTTTGGCTACCGGCGGGTGTTCCTGGACGACATCGATATCGTCGCCACCTTGAACCACGCCGCTCGTGGCCAGGACGGCGTCAAGGTGCCATCGTGGTTGAAGGCTGGCCCGGCAAGAACTGCGGCCAGGTCCGAGGATGCATTGACGCGCAAGGAACTGCGCATCCTCAAGCACCTGGAGACCGGGGCGTCGAACCGGGAGATTGCCGACTCGCTGTTCGTCTCCGAAGGCACGCTGAAATGGCACCTGCACAATATGTATCGCAAGCTCGAGTGCCGGAACCGCTCCGGGGCAATCGCCTCCGCGCGCCGGCAGGGCTACCTGTAACCGAACGGGTTCAGCTCGAGATGGAAGCCTGCAATGCAGCGACGAAGGGTTCGATGTAACCGGGGAACAACTCCTCCAACGGGGTGCCCTTGAACTCCGGCAAGTGCAACGCATTCCAGTTCGCCCACAGCGGCATGCCCTCGGGGCACTCGGTCGCCGCAACCCCGATCGCGAGCAGGTACTTGACCGCACCCGGGGCCTGCGCCGCGTACGCCGCCTTCCACTGCGCGGCACCGAGGTAGTTGCGCGCAACCTTGCGGCCGAGCAGTTGCTCGCGCTTGTCGAGCAGTTCGTTCCACGAACAATAGGCCGTTGCCGCCACCGGGCAGATTGCATTGCGCGACGCGGGGTGGGCGAGCACGTGGGGAATGATGCGGCCCACGTCGCGACCGGTGGACCAGGAGAATTTCTGCTCGCCGTCACCCATGACGCCGACCGGTTCGAGCATGTAGTACTCGGCCCAGAGTCCGGCCGGGATGATAGTGAAGTCCATGCCAGCCAGCTCGATCACCCTGCGGATGAAAGCCTTCTGCCCCGCCATGGTCTTGTGCACTGTGTCCGTGGGCCAGAACTGTTCCCACTCGTAGATGTAGCCGAACTCCGAGGGCACGAACCGCTCGACGCCGGCCTCCTTTGCGGCCCAGATCAGCGGGTACTGCGACTCGGTGGCGAACAATGGCACGCAGGACACCAGGTAGTCGGTGCCTTCCAGCGCCGGGATCAGTTCACCGTGGTCGGTCACGTCGGCCGACCTCACCTCGACGCCGCGCGCGATCCAGCCTTCCCACTGCTTCTGCTTGTCGGCCCGGCTGCGCAGCGCGCCTGAGGAAGACTTCTCCTGCTGGCCGCTCTTGCGCATCAGTACCCGGACGTTGAATTGCTGCATGCGCAGCAGTTCGTCAACGCAGGCGCTGCCGGCGACGCCGGTTGCCGCAAAGACCGTGACCGTTTTCTTCATTGGGATGACTCCGTTGAACCGCGCTCAGAGCGCGGCGTGCGTGCGCAGCAAGCGAAGGAACAGCATGGCGAAAACAGCGTCACCCGCAGCGAGCAACATCACCAGCAATCCTGCATTCCCGCTGGCGAAGTAGACAGTGGCAAGGACCGCAACCCCCACCTTGCAGAGGGCCCCGAGTGAGATGAACGGCCAGAAGCGTGCAAGGTCCACTCCCCCAAGGACGTAGCCAATACCGAACCCGGCGATCAGCAGTGCGGCCAGGTCCACGTACAGCAGCTGGCTGGCGTGCAACACGTCGACGCCCAGCAGTTGGGGAGCAACGCGGGCCAGCAATACCAGGATCAGTGCGGCGCCGAAATTGTAAGCCCCCGCGACGTACAGGAACGTGCGGCTGCCTCCGGTGGCCTGCCTCATGCCCGTGTAGCTGAACAACATGCTCACGTCGCCGATGCGCCCCCGTCGGTGACGATCTCGGCGCCAGTGATCCAGCGCGAAGCATCGCCAGCCAGGAACAACACGGCATTGGCGACGTCGGCTGGCTGGCCGTAGCCGAGCGGGTGCAGGCTCTGCAGCAGTGCGTCGGCCGACGCCTCGTCGGGCGCCATGCCGAACTTCGCGAAATTGCGCACGACATTGGTCCCCATCTCCGTCTTCACGACTCCGGGATGAACGGAGTTGACCCGGATGCCATAGCCGAGACGGCCACACTCGACCGCCGCCGCTTTTGTCAGCAGGCGTACAGCGCCCTTGGACGCGCAGTAAGCACCCAGCGTCGGTTGGCCGATCAAGCCGGCCACGGACGACAGGTTGACGATGGAACCGCCCTTGCCTGCAGCAGCGCCCGGCCGCATCGCGCGGATCGCGTGCTTGATGCCAAGGAATACGCCGTCCACATTGACGGCCATGGTGCGCTGGAACTCGGACAGCTCGCAGTCGGCGAGGAACGCCGCCGTCTCGATGCCCGCGTTGTTGACTAATACGTCGAGACCGCCAAAGCGACGAACGACTTCCGCCACTGCCGCGATCCAATCGGCTTCACGGGTGACATCGTGATGCATGAATTCGACGCAGCCGGGATGCCGCGCGGCAAGAGATGACTGCATGCGGCGGCCGGCTTCGTCGAGCACGTCGGTGATCATCACGCAGGCGCCCAACTGCAGCAACGCGTCGGCAATCTCGGCTCCAAGCCCGCGGGCGCCACCCGTGACGAGCGCCACCTTTCCAGCCAGGCAGGAAACTCGGTTGTAATCCATCGCCTTACACCACGGCTCGGTTCGGCAGCGCGCTGCAGAACCCGAGCGCATTGAACGTCCGGATCAACTGGCGGTGGTCGAATGCCGTCGCGATCGACTGGAATCCGGGTTTCCGCAGCTGTCCATCCAGCAACAGCCGGGCGACTTCTGCGCTGAGCTCGCCGGTCCACGTGTATGCGGCAGAGAGGTTCATCACGTAGCTCGTCGTCCTGGTACGGCTCTGTCCGTGGACGACGATCACGCGGCGCTGCACGTCCGGGTGGTCCTTCGGCGGCTCACCCGTACTGATCTGCGTGCTGATCGCGTTGGTCAGCGCCTCCCTGCCCGCCTGATCGAGCCCGGGCGCTTGGGCGTTGAACGCACGAATGGCCTGGATGATGCCGTCGATCATGTGTTCGCCAATGGCGGTGAGCACCTTGCAGTTGCGCACGCGGCCCTTGAGCCACACCGGCTCGCAGGCGCCACCCCAGGGATGCGCGCGCATCTTGGCGTTGCGGTACGGCACGAAGACGTCATGGGCGACGTCGTTCTGCCACGCCTTGTATTCGTTCTGTTCCAGGTAGTACTGCGAGGTCTCGTTGCACACCATGCGCAGGAACGACTTGGTCGACGCCTCGGACGGCAAGCCGTTGTCCACCTGGTAGAGGATGTCGAGCGAGTCGATCTCAGGATCCTCGAGCACGACTTCGGCCGCAAGCGCTCCGGACGCCCACATGAAGGACGTGGCCGGAGCCAGCAGCAGGCCCTTGGCCGCGAACTCAGCGCCGTACTTATCGGCAATGGCGATGACCCAGTCCTGCTCGCCCGTCGTGTCGGTGTAATGGCAGCCGGCCTTGAGCGCGGCCTCCACCACCGGCCAGGCAACCTGCATGAAGGGCCCGGCCACGTTGATCACGATGCCGCACTTCCTGAACACCGGCAACAGCTTGTCGACGTCGTTGTCGACCGCGACGATCTCCGCATCGAGCTTCCAGGCATTGGCACCGAGGCGCTCGCGCACGATCCCGAGCGCCTGGTCGAGCTTGTCTTTGCTGCGGCCGGCGAAATAGAACGGAATCTGGCGGTTTGCCAGCGACTCGGCCACGAGCTTGCCGGTGTAGCCGTTGGCGCCGTAGACGATGACCTTGTGTCCGAGTGACATGTGCTTGCTCCGTGAATTCATTTGCGATGTGCGTCAGCGCGCTTCGGTGTGCAAGGCGGCTGGATTGGCTTGGAGGGCTTCGACCAGGAAGCGGTCCTGCGGCTTTTCCGAGGCCGTCTTCGGGATCTGATGCAGCAACTGGATGTAGCTCGGCACAAAATTGGCTTCGAGCTTCTGCCGGCAGAGCCGGTACAGCTCCTGCACGTCGAAAACACCGAGGTCGAGGTTCTTCGGGACCACCGCCGCCACCACGTCCTTCTCGCCCGGCACGCCGTTGGCAGAAGCGATGCCGTATACGTACACGTCATCGACTTCCGGCGCCTCGGCGATCACCTTTTCGATGAACGCGGCATTGACGAAGTCGCCGTTGCGACGGATGCCGCTGCCCTTGCGGTACAGGAAGTACATCCAGCCATACTTGTCCTCCCGTACCACGTCGCCCATGTGCAACCAGCCGCCGGCGCACTTCATTGCGCTCGCCTCGGGGTTGCCGTAGTACTCCACCTTGAACGGCGTGCCGTCGTTGTGACGGAACAGCAACTCGCCGGTTCGTTCACCGGACGCATCCACGGGCACGTCGTTGCCGTCTTCGTCGACGATGCGGTGGATGAGGGTCGCGATCGGCTTGCCGATGCTCCCGACCGGACCGACGCCAGGCGGATTGGCGGTGAGCCCGCCTTCCGCGGCCCCGTAGAACTCGAGCAGTTCGACGTTGAACCGACGACGGAATTCATTCCAGATTGCGGCCGGCATGCCTGCGGAGATGATGCTGCGCACCGGATTGTCGGCATCGTTCGGCCGCGTCGGTTCGGCGTAAATCGCCGTGGTCATGCCCCCGAGCAGTGTGAAATTGGTGCAACCGTGCTTGCGCGTGATGTCCCACAGTCGCGACTTGGAAAACCGACGCGACAGCACGCAGGGAATGGCATTCACGAGCGCGGTGCCCAGGGTGATCACCTGCGCGTTGGCGTGCGTGAGCGAGAGCCCCGAATAGAGTCGTTCGTCCGGCTTGAAACCGAACAGCATTGGCGCAATTTTCGACGTCTCGCAGTAACGCCGGTGCGTCATCACGATGCCCTTCGGGTCGCCGGTCGTGCCAGATGTGTAGATCAATTCCATCGGGCTGTCGGTATTCGAGCCCGGGAATTCCTCGCCGCGGGATTCGGTGCCCGCCACCTCACCGTAGGGACGCACGCCGACCGCTTGCAACTGCGCCGTCGTCGCCTTGCCTTCGTCAGTGGGCAGGCCGATCACCCATTGCAGACCGGCCACGCGCTCGCGCACTGCGAGAATTTCAGGAAGTGCGTAGTCGCCGGCGACGACACCCCTGCAACCTGCAGCGGCAAGCATGTAGATGAGCTTGCCGCCCTTGGTGCGTGGGTCGATCGGAACCAGCGTGACACCTAGCAGCGAGCCCGCCACCATCAGGTCGACGAATTCGACGTGATTGGCGAGCAACGTGCCGATCATGTCGCCGGGCTTGATGCCGAGCTTGCGCAGGCCGGCGGCGAGACCGCGTCCCTTGTCCCACAGCTGGGCATAGGTACGCGTCTCGTCCTCCCGGACTCCCGCTCCCTCGACGGTCAGCACATTGAAATCGGGTCGCTCGACCGCCCACTTGCCGACGATACCGGCCAGGGTCAGTGGGTCGTAGTCCGTCACCTCAGTCCTCCCGGGTCAGGATCGTGACCACCGTGGCCGCCGCATCGGTACCGATCGCGCCACCGCCGTTGTGTGCGAGTGCAATTCGTGCGCCTGCCACCTGTCGATTTCCGGAACGACCCTGCAACTGCTCGGTCAGTTCGACGATCTGCGCGCAACCCGTAGCACCGACAGGATGCCCCTTGCGCAACAGCCCACCCGAAGTGTTGACCGGGATGCGGCCGCCGAGTCGCGTGGCGTTGGTCTCGATCAGCTTGATCCCCTCACCCGGGCCACACAGGCGGAGATATTCGTAGGCGGCGATCTCGGAAGGCGCGGACGCATCGTGCAGTTCGATGCAGGAGAGTTCGCCCGGACCGACGCCCGCCTCCTCATAGGCTTGCGTGGCGGCCAACCCACCGACGGACTCACCCGGGCCCGTGTCCCATCCTGACACGAGCGCGGAGCTGGCAACCCTCACCTTGTTTTTCAGTCCCAGCTCGCGCGCCTTGCGTTCGCTGACGAGAATCACAGCTGCCGCGCCGTCACCGATCGGCGAACACATCGGCAGCGTCAGCGGTTCGACGATCGTGCGTGCCGCGAGCACGTCGGCGACGCTCAGCAGCTCCTGGAACTGGGCGCGCGGATTCATGCTGCCGTGGAACGAGTTCTTGGCAGTGACCATGGCAAAGTGCTCCTTGGTGCTGCCGTACTTTTTCATGTGCCCCCTGGCCATCACGGAATAGATGTCCATGAAAATCGAGCGAGTGACACCGGCGCCGGCAGCGTCGAACGGTTCACCGATTTCGGCGGACATGCGCTTGACGACGTTGATCGCCCCGTCCGGATCCTCGACGTCCACCGCGCTGGAAAAGGCGGCAAAGCTGCGCGCCTTGTCCACGTGAAAGAGTTTCTCGCTGCCGCAGGCCAGCACAACGTCGTACATCCCCGCGGTGACCATCGCGCAAGCCTGCTGAAATGCAGTCGAAGACGACGCACACGCGTTCTCGACGTTGACCACGGGGATCCTGCCGATACCCATTTCACGCAGCGCGACCTGCCCGCGGATCATTTCCTGGCCGGTCACGACACCGGCGGCGGCATTCCCCATCCAGGCCGCCTGGAGGGCGGACTTGTCCATGCCAGCATCGGCCAGCGCCAGCTGGATCGCCTCACCCGTGAGTCCCTTGAGCGTCTTGTCCAGGTGCTTGCCGAAGCGAGTCATCCCGACGCCGGCGACGTATGCGTGCATCTTCATTTGCGTATTCCTTACAGCCAGTCGGGGTTGACCAGGTCACTGCCACCCTTCATGGCGAGGACTTCGTTGGCGCCGTCGGCGATGAGCATGGCCCGTGCGTCGCGGAACAGCTTTTCCATGGGGTATTCGCGGGTCATGCCGTTGCCACCGAACATCTGCAACGCATCCGAGGCGACTTCGAACGCCGTCTGCGTCGCAGTGACCTTGGCCGACGTCGAGGCGAGCATCGAAGGGCGCGCGGCCGTGGCGTTGTATTCCATGACACGGCGGGTGAGTGCGCGGGCCGCCTCGATCTTGCGGAACATTTCGAACAGGCGGAAGCGCACGTGCTGGTGATGGATGATCGGTTGGCCGCCCTGCTTGCGGCGGTGCGCATATTCCCAGGCGTGCTCAAAGGCGGCGCGGGCGATGCCAACTCCCGTGCATGCCACGTGCGGATTGGCTTCGCACAGCATGTGGTAGGCGAGTTCCTCGTACTTGTCCGGGCCGGCGAGCAGGTGGGAGATCGGGACTTCGACGTTGTCGAAGTACAGCTCGCCCTGGTTCATGCCGCGCAGTCCAAGCTTGTCGAGCGGCTTGCCCTTCGTGACGCCGGGCAGGTCGAGGGGCACGATGACGGCGACCCCGGGGCGGGCGTTGCCCTTGTCGTCCGCATAGTGCGTGAACAGCGCGCAGACCTGCGCAGTGATCGCACCCGAAACCCAGGCGGATTTCTGACCGTTGATGATGACCTTGTTGCCGGCGATGCGTGCCGTGCAATTTGGCTTGCCATAGTGGCCGTGCGGAGTGGCAATCGCATTCGTGGCGTCGAGCATGTCGCTGCCGTGGTCCGGCTCCGTGATTCCCCAGCAACCGAGCTTGCCTTCGCAGTACCTGGCCATGTCCAGGTTGCCGGCGAGCAGCGCGTACATCACCGGGAAGTTGCTGACCAGGATGGCGCCCGCGATGCCGCCGTCGCCCCAGGCGAGTTCTTCGGTGGCGATGGCGAGCAGCTTGGCGCGCTCCGCGGGCGGCAACTCCATCATCGCCATGATGGACAGCCCGAGGTCACCGGCCTTGGCCAGTGCACCCCAGAGCGGCGAGTCTGGCGCTGGAACGTCGTCGGCCGGCAGCTTGTCCAGGACCGGGCCGATCGGTCGCATCACTTCGACCGCATAGCGGTGCACAGTGTCCTGCACCGTACGTTCCATTTCGGACAACGGCGGCTCGATGCCACTGCGGGGAAGTTCGACGTAGTCCGACATCGCTCGCTCCTTGGCCCGGTAACGGGCTGCCAGCGCGAACGATGCCTGCAGCCAACCGTAAAGGGAGCCTGCTGAAAGTTAGGTTTTGACTGGTGCGCGTTGCCCGCGAATTGGAGTGGACACTCCGTGTACCCAGTGTTCAGGCACGCTCGCAAGTCTTTGAAATGGTGGGCCGTGTAGGATTCGAACCTACGACCTACTGATTAAGAGCGAGCAAAATGGCCTTGTTTTATAAGGCTATTTCTATTTACACGTGTACCAGAATTGCCGCTTGGATCTGTATAGCGGGGCTTACAGATCTTACGAGTACCACAGCCGCTAGCGATGCGAAAAGTACTGCCAATGCCCAAATCGGCGAGACAGATTTTGCGCGTTCGAAAAGCGAACCCTAGGCCGCAAATTGCACGCGCACATTACGACCCAGCGCCGCGGCCGCGCGACTGATCGTCGACAGCGTGACCGATGGGTCGTCGGCATCGAGCAACCGGTGAATTACCGCCCGGCTCGTCTTCATGCGGCGCGCCAGTTCTGCCTGGGAGACTTTTTCATCCTTCATCGCCTGGGCAATCTGCCACGCGAGCACGCGCTTGATGGCGACAGCAGTCGCACCCTCGAGCTGTCCCTCCTCGGCGAGGAAGCCCTCGAAATCACTTCCAACGTGGGGATTGCGCTTCTTGCGTGACATGATTATTGCTCCTTCCGTCGTTTCGACTCAGCGACGCCTTGCGTCACGCAGTTGCTTCAGACGCACTTGCGCCGTGTGAAGCTCGTCCGCAGGAACCTTCTGCGACTTCTTGATGAAGCCATGCAGCAGGATCGCCTCCTTCGCCTCGATCGTGAACAGCACCCGCGCTATGCCGTCCTTCATGCGTACTCGGATTTCCCACAAATCGGCATCGAGCTTGCGAACGACCGGCATACCGATCGGCCAACCGAGTTGCACGGTGCGAATTTCCTCGCCGAGCAACTTGCGGTCAATCGAGGAGAGCGATCGCAGCCACTCACGAACAGGCTCGTTGCCCTGCGAGCTGCGGAAGAACCGAACTGCTAACGTGGGCGAAATCACGCGAAAGACCGTATCATTATAGATACACTTCAGCAATGCGCAATGGACTGCGCTTGGGTGCCGCGCTCGGCACAGCAAGTACCCAACCCACGACCTACTGACAGCAAATCAAGGAAAAGGCCTTGTATTCAGGGCTCTGTCGATCGAGGGGTACGCGGAAAACGCTGGGCGTGTACCAGTGATTCCTGGGTAAACGCGCGTAAGTCCTGCCCTTCCTGACGGATGGGTAACAGTTCATTCCGAGCACATGGGTAACACTTTCCGGCCTTTGCGGGAGACGCA
>Ga0315273_10008965_pt1 | contig 12657 bp, 10 predicted proteins | sample YL17G02_0_MG_FD_205753 | JGI IMG/M metagenome (GOLD analysis project Ga0315273, IMG submission 205753) | Sediment microbial communities from Yellowstone Lake, YNP, Wyoming, USA - YL17G02_0 | ecosystem: Environmental > Aquatic > Freshwater > Lake > Sediment | place: USA: Wyoming | collected...
TGTACAGCCCGACGACGTCGATCACTTTCGCCGCGAAGTTGGGGTCCGGAGACTCCGAGAACGTGCCGACGCGATGCGGCTGCAGCCCATTCTGACGCAGAATCTGGTGCACGACGTCGCGTCCCACCCCGGTCGCTTCCGCCAGACTGCGCACACTCCAGTGTGTCGCGTCGGGAGGGGTCTTCTTGCATGCCGTCTCCACCACTCGTAGTCGATCGGCGTCCGTGTATGTCCGGGGTCTTCCTGGCCGCGGCCGATCGAGGAGGCCGCCCAACCGCTCCTTGATGAACCTCTGCCGCCACTGGATGACCATCCGCCGCGCCAGTCCTACCTCGCTCGCAATGGTCAAGTTGGGTCTCCCTTCCGCCGCAAGCAGGACCACGCGTGCCCGTTGTACCTTCCGGTACGATTCAGTGCGCGATGCCGCCCACGTCTTCAGGGTCTTCCGCTCTTCGGAACTCAACGTCACAACCGCTGCTTTGCGTGCCATGGCACAGCATACCACTCCATGCCATGTCTGTATATACATCAGGCGGACGAGACACTAGAAGACCGCGCCGTCACGGAGTGCGCGCGCCGAGCGCCTCTAGATCGCGAAGGAGGGTCTCCTGCTCGCCCGTGAGTTGCGCCAGTCGATCGCGGGCCTGCGCGACGTCGATGTAGGTCATCGGTGAGGTGCCGGCGGCGCCGCGCGAGCTGCAGGCAGAGCCGCCTCAACGAGAGCCAGCGCCTTCTCGTAGAGCCCGCGCGCTTCGCTGCCGCGGCTGCTCTCGGCAGCGATCTCGCCTAGCGCGATGTAGCTTGCCTCGTACCTCGGAGCCTTGGCGATGAGCTCGCGCAGCGCGGCCTCCGAGCCGACGAGATCCCCTTTCTCGCGAAGGACGAGCGCCCGCACGTAACGAGCCTTGTTCGCGTGGTCGGGAAGAGGGCTTGTCGAGAGAAGGAAGCCGAGAATCTCCAATCCTCGGTCGAGTTGGCCGAGGCCCGCGGCGAGATCGGCGTACAGGAGGTAGGCGTTCTCGTCGGGGAAGCGAGAGAAACACATCGCGAGACTGTTCAAGGCGTCATCGTACTTCCCCAGCCGGTACTGGGCAGACGCGAGGTAGAAGTACGACTGCCGCGGGGCGAAGTCGAGGGCGATGCTTCGGCGCAACGTGTCCAAGCCCATCTGATCCTGCCCCATCTGGACGTAGCGTGTCCCGCGGAGCTGGAGGATGTTGGCGGCCAGATCCCGCCCCGCCACGAGGGAGACCGCCAAGCCAGCGAGAACGGAGAAGATAAGGCCAACGCGCAACGCGCGCCGCGTGAGCCGACTCTGCACCGTCGCGGACGTCCCATACGCGGGGGAAAGCGCGAGAGAACCTAAGAGCAGAGCGGCGAGCGCGGGCGCCGCCAAGTGCGCCGGGAACCCCACCAGGGTGTGTACGAGGAAGACGACGACGCCTCCGGACAAGAGGAGGACGTCGAGCCGATTCCTCCCCTCGTTGTTCCTGCGCAACCGCTGCCACAACGAGGTGGCCAGGACGAGGAGAAGGCCGACGACGGCCAGGATGCCGAGAGAGCCGAGCTCGGCGGCCACCTGGACGACGTCGTTATGCGCCTGCGCGGCGTTCGGCAGGGAGGCGGCGGGCAACGTGGCGCCTGGCTGCGCAAGATACGCAGCCTTGGACGTCATGTAGTCGAGCTTGTAGTTTCCCAGTCCCGCGCCGGTGACCGGATGCTCTTTGAACATCGTCCACCCGACAGACCAGAAGTAGGCGCGCGCGCCGCCCGAGTTCGCCTTCCACAGGCGCCCCACCCACGATGTTCCGTCGGTCGAGGGACTTCCCGGCGATCTGACGAAGACCGCGGTGGCCGCCGCGGCGAGCAGCGCCCCTACGAGAACGAGGAGAAGGATAGGCGCTAGGACTCTCTTCTGGCGTACCAGACCCGGGGGAAAGAGGGCCCAGCCGATGAGGATCGCGGTGACGGCGACGAGAAGGCCGAGCAATACGCCGGTCTGGTGCGTCATGAGGACGGCGGCAAGACAGAAGAGGACGAGGAGGGCCACGGCGAAGCGGAGAAGCCAGGTGCGCGAGCGATCGATCAGGAGGATGGCTGGGAGGAGGGTGTAGGAGAGGAAACCGCCCACGGCGTCTGGATTTCCCATCGTCGCGATCATGCTGTAGGCTCCGGGGCTTCCCGAACCCGGCAGGATCCCGAAGTATTGCAGGAACGCGTGGAGGGCGACGAGACACGCGGACGCGAAGAGGGCCGACAGGAGGAGAGTCACGTCGCGGCGCTCGCGAACGACGTTCACGACCAGGAAGGCGAATTGGAGGAAGGCGAGGACGACGACGAGGCTCTGCACTCCCACGCGGGCGTTCGTCGCGCCAAGGAGCGAGACGAGCGACGCCACGACGAGGCCGAGGACGGGGAACGCGATCCACGGCACGTGCAGGGTGTGCTCTCCCCGGCGAGCGGCTCCGGCCACGTGCACGACCGTTACGAGCGAGAGTGCGATGAGCAGGAAGATGCACTTCGCGTGGTTGTACTCCGTGACACCCGGCCAGATGAAGAGCGGCAGGGCAAAGATCACGAGCGCAAGGAGGACGAGCTCAAGGCGCGGCGAACGCGCGAGGGCTGGAAACCGCCGCCAACGTGACTGCGTCGCGTCTCGGGTCGTCATGGGACGCAGTCTACCCCAAGGGACGGGATTGCGGGAATGTGGGCGCATCCGTCGGCGACGGCGCATCCCAGCACGCAGTCGCTCGAGGTGTACGTGTCCTCCATCTCAGACAACGACTGCGGCTGCAAGAGTTAGCGTTCGCGCCGCACGCTCTCTCGATGGCCTGCTCCATAAGCCTCAGTGCCAGCCGGGTATCTTGCCGTGATAGGTGTCGGGAGAGAAGCTATTGTCAGAGAGGTGGCGAGACTGTAAACTAGGTGCATGTATACCGAACATCCGCTGGCTCCTCTGGGCAAGGTCGTCCTGCTGGCGGGCACCGTTGCGGCGGCGATCGCGGGCGGCGTTCTTGGCGGGCAGGGTGCGGGCGGGGCGCTGGAAGCCGGGACGGTCTGGGTCACCGAGCGTTGCGGCGAGGTCGACATGACTCGGACCGCAACGCTCGACGCGGCGTGGGCGCTCGATGCGCCTCCAGGCTTGTTCGGGACCGGCGTCCACCTGGATGTCAACTTCCAGGAGCGGGAGTCGGCGGGAACGTTGCGATCGCTTGACGGGCTCGCCCTGTTCGTCGCGAGCGTGCCCCTGCCTGACGACGTTTGGGCGACGGTCGATGCGCAGATGGGGGCAGTCCTCGCGGCACGCGCGGCGCTGTCGACGGCGGGCGCGCCGATCGAAACGCTCGAGCAGCGCCTCGCGGCTCTCGTCGACTGTCTGGGGGAGCTCGAGGCGACGCTGGCGGGCGCGCTCGGGGGCGCGCCCAGCCCGCGGGGCGCCGATGGCCTTCTTGCTGCGACTCTCCTGACCCGGGCGAGCGGCGACTTCGTCGACGGTCTGCGCTACTTGGCAGGCCGGGTGAGGCTCTACGGGCGTGGGACGCTACGCGCGGAGTGCGCTGCCATCCTCTGGCGTGTGGCCGAGGCGGCGTGCGACGGGGAGATGAAGCGAGCATCGGTCGCCCTGACTGAGCTGCGGGTGGCGCTCGTCGAGACGAGCCCGACCGCATTCCAGCGGTCACGGCTCGACGCGGCGGTGTCCAAGGTGGATTCCCTGCTCGGCGACGGGCCGCGGATGGGAGGGAACGTGGTTCTCGGCGCGTCCGGCGCCGCGAGCGTGTTCGGCGTTCCCACCGACTGGACGGCGCGGGTGACCCGCGAGACAGGTACGGTCCCCACGGCGCGCTCGACCGAGATGGCGTGGACCGCGTCGAGCGAGATGGACGTCGCGGGAGCAAAGATCGAGTGTGCCGTCGAGGCGCGGACGGTCGGGCACGATGACGCCGCGGCCCGCGACGGTGACGTGGTGAACACGTCCGCTGAGGTGACGGCCGAGTTCACCGTGGGCGGGGCCGATGCCGAGGCGTACGCCTCGATCGGCGTCCGCGTCGAGCGAGAGCGCTACGCGTTCGAGTTCGATCGCGAGATTCCGGCGTCAGATGTTGCGGCGGCGGAACGCGGCGTCTCCGATCTGCTTGCGGACGTGGCGCGCCTCGACTTGCCGGGTGCTGTGGCAGGGCGGCTCGTGGCACCCCTCAGCAGGGCTCAGCTCGCGCTCTGGGAAGGGCGAACGGCGGACGCAGTGACCGCGCTCGGCCAGTTCCGCGATCAGGTGTGGAAGGAAGCCTTCGGCGGCGCGGTGACGGAAGGCGCGGCCGCGGACCTGGCCGCTGCGGCCGACACCCTCCAGCCGCGGCGAGAGGAGATCACGTGGACCGTGCCCGCCTCGATCTCCGGCGCGCTGGGGGAGTGGAGCGGCACGATCGACATCGAGTGGGCGCGACGAGCCGCGCCGGGCGACAGCCTCATCGAGCGGACAGACAGCGTCGTGTCGCTCCGCGCGGAGCGTGAGGTCGAGGACGCAACGCTGGCCGTCGACGCGGAGGTGAAGTGTGTCGAGTATCCGCACGACGCGGTCAAGGGGTATCGCCAGTCGCAGCTCGCCGTGGGAGTTTCCGACGATGGAGACGATCCGCTGGAAGTGGAACTCGGGGCGGAGTGGACATCGACGTTCTACGCGCTCGACTCGCGCAAGGACAAGCGCGTCGCCGATCTGTCGCTTGACGTCGCCTTTGGCGGACCGCCATGGGAGTTGGCGCTGTCGGTCTCGGAGTCGAAGGTTGGGTACCCGAACGACCCGGGCCGCGACGAGCGCACGGGGGCGTGGGAGATCGGCGTGGACGCGGCCTTCGTTGGGGGAACGCTCGAGGTTGCGTGGACGTCGGAGTGGCAGTCAACGGTGTCGGGTCGGGAGACAGAGGAGGGCATGCGCGTCGAGCTCGACGCTGTGGTCGAGACGATCGACGTTCATCTCGCGGCAGAGGCCGTGGGAACTAGGCGAGTCGAAGAGGGTGGCGCGTGCCGCTGGACGCTGCGCTGGGAGGTCGGCGTGGACGTGGACTTCTAGGGTGTCCAGTTTCACAGGTGTTCTTGCAGTCGGCGGCAGTGGAGATCGGGGAGGGCATCGTTGGCGTGATGCGTGCGCCGACTTTCACCGCAGAGGACGCAGAGCGCGCAGAGAAAGACAGGTTCTAGATTCTCTACTCCTCACCTTGGCGGCCTTGGCGCGCTTTGCGTGATGCGATGGCCTGTTGCATGTCGCCGATCTTCTCGTCAAGCGAGCGCGTGAAGAGGGAGGTTGCGTCCTCGACCGGGCTGTGTCCGAGGCGTTGGCCCAGTTGCAGTGCGTTGACGACGCTCTGGCCGAGGTGGCAGTTGTTGGCGAAGACGTAGGTGATGTCCGCCCCTTCGGCCAAGCGTTCGATCCTTGCGGCCCACGGTTCGAGCTCGCTCGGGCTGTAGAGGTAGTCGTAGCGGTCGCCGGCCAAGGCCTTGGCCTTGGCCTTGTCCTGGTTCCACCACGTCGTCTCGTTGCGGCCGTGCAGGCGCACGTAGCCGGTTCGGTTCGTGGCAACCTCGCTCGGGCGCGGCAGGTGCGAAAGCTCGGGCAGGTCGACGTTGACGAATCCGAGGCCGAGTTTCGCGAGCAAATCGTACGTGGCGGTTGCGTACCAGTCGTCGTGGCGAAACTCGACGTGAACGGGGATTTCGGCTTCGAACGAGCGCGCCAGCTTCCCGAGGTGGCGGCGCGACGCCTCGCTGGGGAGAAACGCGTACGGGAATTGTGCCAGGAGCCCGCCGAGTCGGCCGGCGCGAACGAGTGGCGCGATGGCCTTCTGGAATGGCTCGCGCTCGCGGTCGAACGCGACGAGGTCGTGGGTCATCGCGCGGGGGACTTTGACGACGAAAGTGAAGTTGTCGGGCGTTTTCTCGACCATGCGCGCGAACGCTTGCGGCGACGGCGTGCGGTAGTAGGTGGTGTTGATCTCGACGGCGTCGAAGAGCTTGGCGTAGTGCGAGAGAAAGGCACTAGGCCGCGTGCCGGGCGGGTACACCGTGCCGACCCAGTCGGCGAAGCTGTAGCCCGAGGTTCCGATGCGCACCTGGCTGGTCATGGGGTCATCCTACTCCGCGCGCCGGCCCGAATTCCCACGTCTCCTGGATGAATCCGCCGACGTGCTGCGGCAACGGTTTGAGCAACAGCGAGGTGCCGAGGCGAATGGCGCCGTCGCCGTAGCGGGTGCGGATCGTGTCGACGGCGCCGTTCAGGCGGTCGCGGCGCCGATCCTCCTCGAACAAAATTTCGGGCAGCGCGCTGCGCTCGAGGAGGTTGGCGGCCGACACGGACACGAGGGCGATCTCGGCCGGGTGGACGGGGATGGCGTCGAGGATCGAACGGCAGGCACGGTAGATCGTCTCGCCATCGTCGGACGGGAGGGCGAGCGTCGCCTGCTTCGCGTAGCCCGGGCCGAGCACGCCGGTGCGGAAGCCGCAGTGAATGGTGCGACTGACGTAACCGAGCCGTCGCAGGCGGGCGGCGACCTTTTCCGCGAGTTCGCGCAAGACGAGGAGGGCGAGCGAGACGTCGCGCATCTCGGGCGGCAGCGTCTTCGAGTGGCCGACCGATTTCGGCGGCGGGATCTGGGTGTAGGGGACGACGGGCGTCGGGTCGCGCCCCAGGCCGATCTGGCGCAGGAAGAGTCCGTACACGCCGAACTCCCGACGCAACAGGGCGTCCGACGCCGTGCCGAGGTCGGCGAGCGTGGCGATGCCGAGTTGGTGGAGGCGCCGTTCGATGCGCGGGCCGATGCCGCAGACCTCGCCGACCGACGTGGTCCGCAGGAGGTCGGGAAGCTCCTCGTCGCGGAGCAGGCCGACGCCGTTCGGCTTGTTCCGCTTCCCGATGAGCTTGGCGAACACCTTGCCGGCAGGGGCGATGCCGAGCGTGGCGGTGATGCAGGGCCCGAGCGCGTCGTGGAAGCGGCGCTGGATGTCGCGCGCCATGGCGACCGGCCCGCCGCGGCGGGCCGCTTCCTGGGACACGTCCATGAACACCTCGTCGATCGAGTACACCTCGATCATGGCGGTGTACTCCTTGAGGATTTCGAGGAAACGCCGCGACGTCTCGACGTAGCGCTCGGGATGGCCGGGGACGAGGAGGAGATCCGGGCAACGCTTCCTGGCTTCCCACACGGGCATGGCGGTGGTGACGGGATAACGCTTCGCCTCGCGCGAGAACGCGGTGACGATCGAGCGCTCGGTCGGCTTGCCGGTGACGCCGATCGGCTTTCCCCGCAGGGACGGCTGCGCCTGTTGCTCGACGGAGGCGAAGTACGAATCCATGTCGAGGTGCACGATCCACCGGCTCATGCGTGCTCCTACGGGCCCTACGGGCCCTACGGATCCATTTCCATTTCTTCGAGCGTCCAGCGGCTGGCGCGCGTGTTGAGGCGCACGTGGAAGTGGTCGCCGGCCGAGGTCACGGAGTAACAGAGGCAGATTGTCTCGCCCTCCCGCTCCGCGTGGACGAAGTTCGTTTGGGAGACTTCGTAGCGGCGGCCTTCCCAGCGGAAGGCGTGGAGTTCGGGATGAGGCTGGTTTCGTCGATAGACGACGAGCGCATCAATCGGTTGGCCCACCTTGCGAATCATGTTCGTTCACCGTGTTCATTGTACGAAATGAACACGCGCCGTCAACCGGCGCGCGCTGTCAATCACTCGACAATCGCATGGAAACGGTACTGCGTGTTGGGCGCCGCGACGTTGATCTTCTCTTCGCGGACGAGTCGTAGGCGGACGAGGCGACGGATGCGGTTGTGGCAAGCGTTCGGCGGGATGTCGAGGGCTTCCGCGAGTTCTTTCGTCGTTGCGCTCTTTCGCTCGTTGAGGAGTTCGAGGGTGTCGACGAGCGGGCGAGCCAGGCAGCCCAGCACGCGCCAGGTTCCCTTCGTCCCGCCGACGCGGCAGAGGAGGGCAAGCTTGCGTTGCGCGAGCTTGTCGGACAGATCCTCGACGAGGTCGGCGGATGGGGAGGCGACGACGAGGGTGCGATCCCCGTGGATGCCCGACGTCAGGAGCTGGCAGATCTTTCCGATGGCCTCGTCGGCGAACGAGCCGGACAGGACGTCGAGGCCGCGGAGCGAGAGGACGAGCTGGCCGTCGGGCGGGAGGTTGTCGAGCGCCGCGAGCAACACGCGCCGCGCCGTCTCGCCTTCGAGGCGCGTCCCCAGTCTGCGACCGAACTGCGAGATCTCAAGCGTCGTTTTCTTCATTGCCTTCATTGAACCCCGGATCGCCGCGCGATTCAACTCCGCCCTCCCCGAAGGGGCCCTCGCCGATGCCGAACACGGCACGCGGGATGGAAAGCGCAATCTGGACTCCGGGAAACGGGGCGACGTCGACCACGTCGCCGCCGGCCTCGGACTGGAAGAGGAGGGCGGATCCGCTGCGGACGACGACGGTTCCTTCCCATGATCGCACGAGGCGGAAGATGCGTTCGAGTTCGTGGCCACGGCCGGGGTCGCGGAATCGGCTGCGGCCGTCGAAGACGACGGCACGCAACGCGTCGGTGTCTGACAGTCTAGACTGTTCCAGGCTCGCCTGTGCCAGGCTTGCCTGTTCCGGGTCAGCCTGTGCCAGGCTGGCCTGTTCTGATGAGCCCGGGCGTGGCCCAGGGCGTAGCCTAAGGCGCAGCCCTAGGCGTAGTCCTAGACTGCGGGCAAGGCCGATGCCCTTGTCGGCGATGGCGAGGGTGACGCTGTGCCCGTCGTCGTGCATTGCCGCGATGCCGTGGGGATCGAGCACGTCGCCCGTGGCGTTCGCGTGTTGGGGAATGTTCTGGAAGAGCTCGAGAAGAATGCGCAGGAAGCGGCGGCGTGGCGATTTGTCAATTGGATAGCGGGCGGAGAGGCGCTCGTCGAACGCACCGACGAGGCGGGACACCTCGTCCTCGCGTTCGATCGAGACGATGGGCGCCAGCGTGCTGGCGCCTAGGGCGGAGGGTGCCGACACGTCGGCACCTAGGGCGAAAGAGCCTGCAGCTCTTTCGCTAGCGTTTGCGGCGCCTCCACTCTCGACTCTCGTGCCCTGAGCCGCGTTCCGCTCTACGGGGCGGGAGGCGAGTCCAGTCTTCACGTCCACAAAGAAACGCATGGCCGTCATCCAGCGGCACACGGACGGCGATTCGGGCCACGTCACGCGGAGCGGCGCGCCCGACTCGCGGGCGTGGCGCACCACGAGATCGAGGAGAAGAAGGGCGTAGACGTCGATCGAGCGGACGTCGCTCAGGTCGAGCGAGCGCTCGGCTTCGACAAGGACAAGGTCGAGAACATCTTCGATCGTCTCGCTCGTGAGCCGCACGGAGACCTCCTTTGGCGTCGGGTTTCACAGCAGGTCTGACTGCCCAGTTTCTCCGCAACCTCGACGGCCGGCAACCGCAGAGAGCGCAGAGAGCGCAGAGAGGAAGACTGTCGACCCGACGGCGGAGATTCTGAGAGAGACATGCGGGGTTGAGTGAGTGCACCGCAGGAATCTGTGATTGTTCGCCTCTGCGTTCCTCTGCGGTGAACGTCGGCGCGTGCGCCACGCAAAGAACGCCAAGACCGCCAAAGGGCTCGCGACGATTCCACCTTTCTGCTGTAGCGTCGGAGCTTGGCTCCGACGACGTGTTCGACACCCGAACGTCGCACGCAAGGTGCGACGCTACAGTGCCCCTGTCTTTCTTTGCACCCTTTGCGTTCTTGGCGTGAGACGCCGTCGTGGTGTCGAGCGATCGCATCACGCCAAGCGCGCCAAGAGAAGCCGGGTGTAGCGTCGGAGCTTGCCTCCGACGACGTGTTCGACACCCGAACGTCGCACACAAGGTGCGACGCTACATCCACAACGACGTCGCACGCAATGAGTGCAGTGCGCTCTTTCGTGAGAACCGAGCGCATTAGCACTCTCGTCTTAAGCCCGAGTGCGACGCTACAGGACCCGCTTCTACGTCTCAAACTCGGCAAGAAGCGGCGTGTGATCGGACGAGCCCTCCGCCTTTCGCGGTTCGAGATCGATCCACGCCGTCGTCGATCTCGCGGCCAGAGGCTCGGTGGCCCAGATGTGGTCCACGCGCCAGCCGACGTTGCGGGCAACGGCGTCCCGGACGCGGTAGTCGAAGAACGTGTACTGATTCGGGTCTGGGATGTGCCTGCGGAACACGTCGTCGAACCCCCACGCGCGGACCTCGGCCAGCGCTCGGTGGGCCTCGGGGTGGAAGCAGACGTGGCCGCGAAGGCGCTTCGGGTCGTGGACGTCGATCGCCTCGGGAGCCACGTTGAAGTCGCCGACCCACAGGACGGGATCGGTCGGAGCGGACGTGCGATCGAAGAGGTCGCGGAGGCGTCCGAGCCACTCGATCTTGTAGCGGAACATCGGATCGTCGACGGACCGTCCTTGGGGGACGTAGGCGTTCACGACGCGCAGGCCGCGGATCGACGCGGCCGCGAGGCGCGCCTCGTCGGCCGGCCCTCCGTCGTCGAAGCCGAAGGCGACGCGCGTCGGCTTCGATGTCGAGAGAATGGCCACGCCGTTGTACGCCTTGTCGCCGCGGAAGATCGCGTGGTAGCCGAGATCGCGGAACGCGTCCGTGGGGAAGGACGGGTCCTGAACCTTCGTCTCTTGCAGACAGACGACGTGCGGGCGGACGCGTTCGAGCCACGGGAGAAGCACGGGTAGCCGCGCCCGCACGGAGTTCACGTTGTACGTCGCGACGCGGAGCGTCATCGAGTCTCTCGGCGGTCGGGGAGAACGCCGCTCGCGGTCGTCACGTCCAATCCCTCGTCGCGAAGTCGGTCGACGTAGGGGTTGATGCCCACGGAGTCGCTGGCGATGTGGCCGGTGACGACGAGCGCCTTCGTCTCGCCGAACTCGGCCTCGAGGCGGCGCGCGTCGTCGGGGCGGCAGTGGATGTAGACGAGCGTGTCGACGCCGTGCTCGAAGTAGGCCTTCCCTACGCTGTACCCGCCGTTCGTGCCCGCGGCGTGCGATACGACGACGCGGCCGAGGCGGTGCGTCTCTCTTCCCACGAGCACCTCGACGCGCGTGGCGGCCGCGCGGAATTCCTCGAACGTCTCGACGAACCGCCGCACGAGGTCGCTGACCGTGCGCTCGGCGGGCACGGTGGCCGCCGCGTCCGCCAGCCGCCGTCGTCCGATCTCGTCGAGCGGCGTGTGGATGTTGAGGTAGGGCATGTCGAGGAGCCGTGCGATCGACGGGTCGTGGTCATAGTTCGTCATGGAATCGAGCACCCGTCGCGCCGCCGCGGTCTCGTCGATCGCCGCTTGAGCCGCCTCCTCGGGGACGCCGGCGGCAATCATTTGGTCGACGTGGCGCTGGAGCACGGTGTGGAAGTTCAGGGTGGCGACGCCCACCGGGTGGTGGGTGAGGACGGCGTCGACGCCGAGGCTCTTGGCCAGGGCCAGTTCCGGCGCGCGAAGGTCGATGCCGACGAGGAGGCGGCGAATCCCTCGTCCGGCGTGGTGCACGGCGCTGTCGCCGGGGATCTCGCTCAGTCCAGCCATGGCGAGGGCGATCTCCATCAGCCGCTCGGTGTTCATGCGCACCCCCGTTGCGTGCCGGCGGAGGTTCGCGGCAGGAGCGCGAATTCCTTGAACAGCGATCCGCCGATGAACTCGCGCAGGATCGAGTTGCCGGGGATCGTCTCCGTGCGGCAGGGGTCGAACCAGCGCAACAGCGCGAGGAGGCGCTCCGCCTCGATGCGTCCGGCCGACGATCGCACCTGCAAGAGCAGCGGCTCGACGAGCGGTTTGAGCACGGCGAGCTCGTACCCCAGGGCGGAGTTGAACATGATGTCGGCCCCCTCTTGGTAGGGGAAGATGTTGTCCTTTTCCCCCCGCCGCACGTTGTCCCACAAAGACAGGGTCTCCGTCGCGTCGTAGCCGCGGAAATGGGCGTCGCGGACGATGCGGCGGATGAGCCTCGTATCGGTCGTGGAGACCCGGTTATGAATGTCGAGATTCAGCTGGGTGAGTGCGCTCACGAAGATGCGGAAGGCCTTGGACACCGAGGGGTCGACGGACAGGTTCGGGTTGAGCCCGTGAATGCCCTCGACGAGGAGGATCTGGTCCCGGTCGAGCTGGATGGATGGGCCGCTCTGTCTCGTTCCGGTGGCGAAGTCGTAGCGCGGGAGCGTGACAGGCTCGCCCTGCATCAGGAGGCCGAGATCGCCGCGGAAGGTGTCGACATCGAGGGCATCGAGGGAGTCGTAGTCGGGGTTCTCACCGAGCCGCGCGCGGAGCTCGTCTCGCGGGAGGAAGTAGTCGTCGAGAGCCAACGGGTAGGGATGGACGCCGTTCGCGAGGAGCTGGACCGCCAGGCGCTTCGAGAACGTCGTCTTGCCGGATGCGGAGGGTCCGGCGATGAACACGAGGCGCGTTCCCTCGGTTCGCCGGTGGGAGACGGTCGCCGCGATTTCGGCGATCCTCTTCTCGTGAAGCGCCTCGAACACGAGGATGACTTGGTCGATGTGTCCGTCGCGGACGGCCTCGTTGAGCGAGCCGACGTCGCGCATCCCGAGAAGCGACAGCCACTGTCCATACTCGTCGAACACCTCGCGCAGGGCGGTGAAACGCTGAGGAGGCGAAAGCCGGCGCGGGGTCTCGCG
>Ga0315273_10008966_pt1 | contig 12655 bp, 13 predicted proteins | sample YL17G02_0_MG_FD_205753 | JGI IMG/M metagenome (GOLD analysis project Ga0315273, IMG submission 205753) | Sediment microbial communities from Yellowstone Lake, YNP, Wyoming, USA - YL17G02_0 | ecosystem: Environmental > Aquatic > Freshwater > Lake > Sediment | place: USA: Wyoming | collected...
GCTCAAGCTGGGCTTCCAACCCATCGCAGTGGAGGAGATCGGGCTATACCAGGACGAGCGGCGAGCTTCGTGGCCGGTGAGGTGACCGCGGGGGAACGACGAGATCCCTCGCTGCATCTACGTCCTCAGCAAGAGAGAGACCTGCTGTCCTTGACAACCGCCCATGAAGCCGGCCCCGGGCACTCCCCGACTCCGGCCACCCCCTCGGCTTGGAGTCAGCGGATGCGGTTTCCCCGCTTACCCGGCGCGCGCCACCGCTACCCACTGTCCCGGGCCTGGCGCTTGCAGGCACGCCGACTTGCCGGTCGCCGCCTGCGCTCCGTCGGCCCACTGGCCGTGGTCGATATCGTACCAGCGAATGCTTACGCCGCCTGAACAGCCCGTCACATTGAGTTCCGCGGCGCCGCCGTCAGTGAAGTAGACGGCGTACTGCGTTCCGGGCTGCGCCAGGCAGTACGCGGTGTCGTCGCCGTCCGTGTGTAGCAGGTCCTGGCGCGGCTCGCAGGCGAAGAGGTCGAAGGACGCGGCCACCGCCCGCGCGCTCCGGATCATCTGCTGCGCCGTTTCGCTGAACCCAAGGTGCTTCTCGTGGAACCGGGCGGAGGCCGCCCCACCGATGATGTTCCGCCAGAAGCGCGCCATGCCGTCCTGGTAGGTCCCAAGGTAAGTGGAGCCGTAGATCTTCACGTTGCTGAGCGGACAAGGCCTGGCCGCGACACGATTGCGCACATACTGAATGCCGTCGTAGTGCGTGCGACCCACGTTCACATTGTTCTGCGCGATCTCGATGTAGTCGAAAAGGTCGGGCCGGTCGATGATATGGAGGTGCTCCGAGTCGCGCATGTCCTTCGGGTCGCGCATCTCCGTGATGTAGACTGTCTTGGTCGCCTTTGCCGCCTTCTGCCGGACGTACCGCGCCCAGTACTCGCCCCACTTTGGCGTTACCATCGTCTCGTTGTCCATGCAGTAGAGCACGTGGTCGTAGTGCAGCGTGTGAGACAGGATCCGGTCCACGAAACGCTGCTGGTAGTGGAGCACCCCTGTCAGGTTGTGCTCCTCGGGCACGGTCCAGAAGAAGGGGTTCTCCGCCTTCGAGGGAGCGCTCTCCACCACAGTCGGAAGGCCCGTGGACTCGGCCGAGTAGTTCACGTTGTTGGCGGGGTTGAACGGGTTGACCTGCCAGGTGTCACGGTAGTAGTCGAAGGTTGCCCAGAGCTCGCAGTCAGTGACGATGCCCCTTGCCTGGCCCTCCCGCAGGAATAGATCGAAGCGCCCCCAATACTCCTCGTTCCACTGGTCCAGATCGTAGCGGTCGCCAACGCGAGCAAACGGCCACCGACCGGTGCTGTCCTGTCCAGACATGAGACAGCGCGTCCAGTTGCCACCGACCTCTACCAGTGCGCCGAGGTACTCCACCAGGTTCGGGAGATGAAAGACACCGACATCGTTCGGCCCTTCGGCGCGGGGTGACCCGCCCAGCAGCAGCACCGGCGTTCCTTGGTACTGCCAGTAGTAGCTGTTGCCCGGGTAGATGCCGATGCCTTGCTCGTGCCTGTTGACCACTTTCCCTCTCCTAGGCGTCTGTCATTGCCAGTACCGCCGAAGATTCACTATCTCGCTTGCGAGTCCCTTCTCAGCCAACGCTGATGGGAGCAGGTCGGCCTTCCTCAAAGGCCTTGGCCCAGAGAGCCCGTGGTGTCCAAAAACTCGCACGCGCGGCCCCGGGGGGAGGCCCCCCATTCGGTCACAGGCTGATGGCGAGCCGCGAGCCCGCCGAAGGGCGGAAGGTACAGCGGCGCCGGGGATCCCTGCAGCGCGGTAGTGTGGGTCCGGTATCCGGAAGCTGCTGCCGCTGGGGTGCGGTGCCGCCCCTCGCAGCGGCCGGCCGCCCGGGCATACCGGACCGACGGCGGCAGCCGTCCACCCACTGACTCACCCGGGAACAGACGCGGCTTTGACTGCCAGACGCCGGCCGCATGAGCGTACCTTCACGTGCACGTCTGCGACTGCCCCGGAAGTGTGGCAGCTTCTCTCCTCTGGCTGCGGGGCGGCGCGTGCCTGGACATGCCGCCGATCGGCGCGGCCCCGGTGGCTTGATTCGCGCCTCATCGTCGCAGTCCGAACACCGCGGCGGCGGTGCCACCGAGGGCCCAATCGAGCTCCTCCTCTGACAACCCAGCCGAGCGGAACTTGGTCAGCTCGGTCTCCGCGTTATCGGCGTGATCAGAGCCGAACATCACGCGGCCCGCGCCTAACCCACGCGCCCAGGCGCGAATTTGGAACCCTGCCACCCAGCTCGACTCCAGGAAGACGTTCGAGTGACCTGCCGCCAGCAGCCCGGCCTCTCCTGCGAAAATGGACCCGCCTGCGTGCGCCACCACTATCTTCAGATCGGGATATCCCCCGGCGATGGGGTCCAGCAGAGAGGGGGCAGCCCAGGGGATGCCGGCTCCGGTGTGGACCATCACGGGAACCTGCAGCGCCCGCGCCAGATCGAACACGCGGCGGCCGTGCCGACCCAGGGGGTTCACGGCATGGGCAAGTGGATGCATCTTGATGCCGACGAACCGAAGCTCCTCCACGCACCGCGTGACCTCGCATTCGTAGGCATTGCCCGGCAGGTGTGGGTTCGGATTGGCGATACCGCGAAAGCGCCCGGGGTAGCGCCGGATCAGGTCAGCGATTATATCATGTTGCATCTGCACGGCTGCGAGGTCGTGCACCGTTCCCGGCTGGACGAGGGTGACATCGATGCTGTTTCGCGAGTGGCTTTCTAGCAGCGCGGCCTCCGTGAAGTCCTCATCGAAGATCTCGTCGAATCCAAGATGCGCATGGGCGTCGACGATCATCTCGTGTCTCCTGTCCGCGTTCTGCTGGATCGCAGCGCCAACCCCGCGCTTCGGGCCGGCGCAGGTAGAGCACGGCGTCTCCGCCGAAGAGGCCGCGAACTCGGTCCTCTTGGCACCTGCGACAGACACCCCGAAGATGCGGCTGTCGCCGCGTCCATTGCCTCTGTCTCCGATCAGTGAGAGCCTGCGCGCTGCCGGAAGCTCCTTCAGCCAGGAGCATTGTTCCGGCTGCTACGGCTCCTGCCCTTCCGCCACTGGCAGGTGTCTCTAGTCCGGGCCTACACGCCCCCGGGTCCTGCGCGCCCAGGACGATTGGCAGCCTGCGCGCGCATCCGAAGGGAACCAACGAGCGAGTCCGGTGCTAGGTTTTCCCGCGAGTGGCGCACCTATCAGGTCGCGAGACAGTCTGCCTCTGCCATCGGGGCCGAGGACACGCAGGACAACAGCCGCCAGCCCTGGAAAGAAGCCCGGGGCGCCGGAATGGGGCCGCCGGAGAGTAGAGCGAGGTCGCCATGAGACCACTGCGTTTTGCTGTGCTGGGGTCCCGCTACTGGGCGCAGTTCCAGATCGCCGCCTGGGGGGAGGTGGAGGGCGCGGAGCTGGTTGCCATCTACAACCGGACGCGAGCGAAGGCAGAGACGACGGCAGGGCGGTTCGGCATACCCGCCGTGTACGATGACGCGGAGGCGATGTTCGCGAGGGAGAAGCTGGACTTCGTGGATATCATCACTCACCCCAGCACCTTCAGTCACTTTGTGCCTCTAGCAACACGCTATCATATCCCGGTGATCTGCCAGAAGCCGATGGCGCCGGATCTCAACACGGGCGAGGAGATGGTGCGCATCTGCCGAGAGGCCGGCGTGCCGTTCATGGTCCACGAGAACTGGCGCTGGCAGCCTCAGATTCGCGAGCTGAAGCGTGCCCTGCACGAAGCCGATGTCGGCAAGCCGTTCCGGGCGCGCCTCATGTACTCGTCGAACTACCCCGTCTTCGTGAATGAGCCCCAGCTGCGCGATCTCGAGCAGTTCATGCTCACCGATATGGGCACGCATATCTTGGATGTGGCTCGCTACCTGTTTGGAGAGGCCAGCGTCTTGTACTGCCAGACGGGGCGCGTGGATCCGACTATCAGGGGCGAAGACGTGGCCACCGTGATGATGGAGATGGGCGAAGGAGTGACCGTCACCTGCGAGATGAGCTACGCGAGTCGCCTCGAGCACCAGTCCTTTCCTCAGGTATGCATCCTGGTCGAGTGTGAGCGGGGATCTGTTGCGTTGGCCCTGGACTACTGGATCCGGACGACAACGGAGGCGGGGACTTTCTCGAAGCGGTGTCATGTTCCCTGGTACAGCTGGATGGAGCCCATGCATCAGGTGGTGCACGCGAGCATCGTGTCGTGCAACGCTCATCTCCTGGAGTGTCTGCGGACTGGACGGGAGGCGGAGACCTCCGCAGAGGACAACCTCAAGACGCTGCAACTCGTCTACGGATCGTACGACTCGGCCGCCGGGAGAAAAGTCGTGTTCCCAGGTGGGACAGCTGGTCGGCCGTGAGGTCTGACTGGGTGCTGGGGACCAGAAACGCGACCTCCGCGCGAGGAGAAGACATCGGGATGATCACCAGGAAACTGACCGACGCTCCTCGCAGCGTCGGCGAGGAGCGGAAGGAGAGGCGGTACCTGGTTCCCGATCAGGCCCTCTTCACCAGTGGCGGACAGACGGAGGGGCGGATCCTGACCCTGGCCGCCCGCCACAAGGATGGCCGATGGGCTATGGTCTACTGCGCTGACAAGGCCTCCTTCACCATCAACATGCGCAAGCTCGCGGCGAAAGAGGTGGAGGCGTTCTGGATCGATCCCCGGAGCGCGGAATCGGCAGCGATCGGCCGGCTTGCGAACACCGGGGTCGAATCGTTCTCGACACCGAGGGGACCGTGACGCGTGGTCTGCGTTCCTGCTGAAGTCCCAGCGCCTGATCGAGGAACTCGGTGGAGTGCCGTTCGTGCACTACAGCCACTATGAGCAGACCCAGATGAAGGCGTACGTGCAGCGATGGGGCGATCCAGACGGGGTGTCCGGCCCCCGGATCTGCTCACTGCGTTGGTGGAACAACACTACAGCGCGTATGCACAGCGCCGTTACGGCCCTGAGAGCGGCAGCGTGCTCGGCGATGGTAACACCTCCAGCAGCCTGCGCACCGACTCTCTCCTCCATCTCCTTCAGATGCCTCTCACGTGCGATAGATAGCTGCTTCGATTCGGCGACCAACGGTTTCTGACCCCGTAGTAGCGGAAAACAAACAGCGAGGCACGCCGCAGCCGATGGCGAATCCGAGATATGGTGGTTGCGATGCAGCCTTTCGGTTCCAGGCAAAGCGGTACCCCGGAGAGGCAAGTTCGCTCGTGAGATCCGCCACGCGCTCTCAGCGCCTCACATCGGCGGTGCGCAGACAACTGCCGTATCTCGCACCCGTGCTCGCCTGGATGGCCGTCATCGCCATGCTCTCGACCGATGTCGGCTCTTCGTCCCGCACTACTGATCCTGTGATACGCGTTGTCCACCGACTGTTTTTCCCCACCAGGCGCGCCACACCAGCGGAGCTCGCGCTGCTATCGGCGGTGCTCCGGAAATCGGCCCACGTGTCCGAGTACGCCGTGCTGACGCTCTTGCTGTGCAGATGGCTACGTTTCTCGTTCGCGCCGTCGAAGCTGATTCTGCACTTGGTGGCCGTCACCATCGCGGGCAGTTACGCTAGTCTGGACGAACTGCACCAGTTGCTTGTCCTGTCTCGCTCGGGATCCTCAGGAGACGTCCTGATCGACTTAGCTGGAGCCATGGTCGGGACAGCGATCTTCGCTTGCTACCGGAGGGCTGAGAGAGACCGACCTTCAGGCTGACCTTCGCGGCAGACGAGAGACAGCGACGGCATACGCGCCGAAGGTGACCTAAGGACTCTCTCCGTTGGATGGCTGAAACGGTTGAACGAGGTGCGACGTGATGGGGGACGCCACAGTCTTCTGGCTCTCCGGGTCGCGTGAGGAGGGGATCAGCGAGGCGCGACGGGCAGTCGAGCTGGATGGCCAGAGCGCCGAAGCCCATCACAACCTCGGTGCTATGCTCCAGATGGCAGGACAGCTTGAGGATGCTGCGTAGCACCTCGAAGTGGCAGTGAGCCTGAAGCCGGACCACCAGAAGGCTGCCATGCCCGCGCATGAGGCTAACTGTCCCCATCCGGCACAGTTAGCCCACGCGGGCACTGGACTTAGCTGGCACGGGGTGTATAATGGCCAGCAGTCGGGCTTGGGCCGCGATTTCCGTCCTGTGCCCAATTCACTGCTGGGTTTCCTCGTTGCTCCTTCCCTGAGTTCGGGCCCTCTCCACGGTTGGACTTTGGTGAATGGAGGTGGCGAAGGTGGCTCTGGTCAAGTGCGCCGGATGCGGCGCGATGATCCACCTGCAGGGGCAGACCCGGTGCGGGTGTGGGACAGTCGTGCGGCGCTGCATGGACTGCAACAACTTCGACGCGGGGCAGGCGTACTGCAAGAGTTTGCTCACCGAAGTCGACTCGCGCGAAGCTGTGAATCCCTCCCTGCTCTCGGTCAGCGCCAGTTGTCCCCGCTACCACTATCTGCCGCACGCCGCGTGACCTGGCGAGAAGGCTGACCCGCGTCATACCAGCACGACACCGCCATGATTCAGGTGATGGCCTTCTGCGGTCTGCGGGTGGCGGAGATGGTCGGCCTCAACGGCAACGATCTCGATATGGAGGCGGGCCGGATTCGGGTCCGGGCAGAGAATGCCAAGGGCCGGCGCACCCGCTTTGTCGACCTGCCGCTGACGATCGCGGATGGAGAGGAAAGGGTGAAGCCGGAGGTGGCCGGGCTGATGGCCTCCTGGCTGCGGCTGCGCTCCGGGGTGTGCCACCACCTGAGCGAGGAAGATCCTCTCTTCATCACCCTGGGCTCCGGCCAGCAGCTCTGCACCTATCGGGAGACGGGGGAAGCCCACCCCGGGGCGCGGCCGCCTGGGGAGCGGCTGACCACGGATGCGGTGCGCACCATTCTCAAGCGCATCGCGGAGAAGGCCGGGGTGGACCCGACGCTCGCCACCCCGCACCGGCTGCGCCACTACTTCGGCCTGACCTCGGCCATGGCGGGGGTACCCACCACCGCCTTGATGCGTGCCATGGGCCACCGCAGCCCGATCATGACCGCACGATACTCGGAGTTCGCTGATTCCCAGCGGAGGTGGGCCTTCGCGAGGGCAGACATTACCAAAGGCATGAGTCTTCCTACCGCCTCCTGACCGCGATCCTGTCGATTCCCCTTCCATATCCGATCCGTCTGCGTCTGCGCCGATCCCTTGCCTTGCCGATCTGATTGGTGCCTGCTGACACCGCGCCCGGTAGCTGCTAGAATGAGGCCGCGCTCGGGCGGTCAAGCGCGACCGACTGAGTTTCGCTCAGTTGATGAGCGCCGCAATCCCGAAGGCGCGAAGACTCTAGATCTTCCATGGTTGTGCACAGATGTGCCGGCGTAGCTCAGTAGGTAGAGCGACTGATTTGTAATGACGCTGTCGTCACCTGACGTCCCCCTCGGATCAAAGGCACCGAAAGGTCACCAAACTGGACCAGGAGGTAACCGAAGTCACCGAATAGGGTCTCGGGTCATCGGTTACCTCGCGCCCCTCGGGGTGTGGGGCTGATCAGGATCAGGCCTCCGCGTAGGGCAGGTCCCAGGGCCAGAGGGAGGCGTGAAGATCCAGGGAATCGGGGTCGGGGTGGCGGCTCCAGTAGTAGTCGACCCAGGCGACGATCACGTGGTGCAGCGCCTGCGTGAGCTCCGGCCGGTGGCGTCCATCTCGCGCCGCAGGTATCGTCGCGCACCAACTGCTTCAGCAGCCAAGTCCACAGGGCTTCACGGGTGTCCCACTGCCTTCGCAGCCACGAGCGGCGCGAGTCTGTTACTGCATGGCATCGATCAGCGCCCGTGCTACCGTCTCGATCTCGGCCTTCTTCCCGCTGGGCCCCTGGGCGAAGAGGCCGAAGCGGCCCACCGCGACGTCAAGATGGTAGCCGCCGGGCGTCTGCGCCGGTGAAGGCGCGGCGTAGGCCGGCAGTCCGGAGAACGTCTCTTCGGCCTCATCTGGGTGGTCGAGCTTCACGAAGTCCCTCGCCACACTGGCCTTCCGGTAGTCGACGAGCCTGACGCCGATAGTGGTGTTCTGAGCCTGGTAGGAGGTCTCCACGATCGAGTAATGATGCTCGCGGTACTCGACCGAACCCTTGGTCATCCCGGCAACATCGACGGGCAGGCTCCGCAGCGCGGCCTCCGGGTAACTGGCGCTTTCGTCGAAGTAGCGTTCGGTCCCGGTACGGCGAAGGGAGGGAGCGGGCAAAGCGTGCATCTGGGCAGCGGACGGCGCGGCCTCAGATGATGCCTGCAGTATCTTCGCCAGCTCCCGCCGGTTTACGCTGCCGACCAAGTCGCGAACCGCTATCCTCGACAGGCGTCCGGTCGAATGGACGGCGCCCAGCCCGAAGAACTTCTCGGTATCGGCCCCGGTCCGACTGACACTGCCGGACCACAGGATGGCGCCAGTCTGCCCGTCGAGTAGGCGCGCGTTGATGGAGATTGACGGGTAGCTGGCCGGGCCGACTCTCACCTCGCCGAACTCCTGCACGATGCCGACGAGGAAGACGCGGACGGGCCCGAGCTTCTCTTGGAGCTTCTCCAAGGCGGCGGGCCCCAGACCATACCCATTGCCGTTGCGCAGGCCCGCGTCCACCATGGCCTGGTAGACCGCGCCCGGATCAGCTACGTCGAACATGCCTGTCGCCAACAGCGCGGTTACCATCTCCTGACCCACGATCTGGCCCGCGTTCTCGGACTGAAGGCTGGCGCTCTCGAAGGGAAGGACCACCAGACGGACTCGTCCTTCCTGAGGCTTGGCCAGGTACCCGCTGGTGGCAGGCCCTCCCTCTTTGCACCCTGCACACGCGAGCAGCAGCAACGCGCATGGCACCCAGGTGAGATCTCGCACCGACATATTCCTGCTCCCTATACGGACACCAGTGGCGCGTCTCGCGCCTTAGTGAGTCCTCGTGTATTGGAACTGGAGCACCTTCTGCCAGACGAACGGCCCCAGGAATCCCTTCTGGTAGTCATAGACCACCTGAAACGCGCCCCCATTCGCAAGGCTGTGGGTCAGACGCCCGGTGAGCCCCGTACTGGTCTCGCTGGTAGTGGTGATGGCGCCGCCCTGCATCGTGCTCTCCCGAATGGTGCGCAAGACGTACCGCAGCGTGACGGTGGTGGCCGGGGCCATCTCCCACCGCAGGTCGAACGAGGGGATCAGCGATAGCCCTCTGCTGTCGCCTCTGTCGCGTGCCACTCCGAGCCCGAAGCGAAGGCCCCACAGGGGATCGGGCAGCCAGGTCGCGTCCAACTGCAGCGCGTCAAGAGTGCTCTGGCTGCGGTCGCCGGCCCTCAGGGTGGCCTGCCGGTACCGGTGATAACTCGTTCCCAACGCGAGTGTCGGGTCGATCTGTTTCGTGATGCCAAGGTCGGTCGAAGCAATATCCTGCTGAACGTCCGCAAACCCCTGGCGGGTGCGCCCATAGCTGGCAGAGAGGTCAGTTTCGGGAGAGATCTCACTCACGAGGGAGAGAGTGCCTCCTCGCTGGTCACTCGTGGCGCTGCCGAGGCTATCCCGCGCGGCCGATCGCGTCCAGTTCGCGAGCAGGCTTGTGTTGGGAAACAACTGGGCGGCCAGACTCCCGGAGTTCTGGCTCGAGGAGGTGGACGCCAGCGCGGAACGGCTCGTGCGCGAGCTGGTGGAGAGGTCGAGTTGCACTCCCGGGACGACCTCCGAGCGCAGGTAGACTGAGCTCTCCTGGCCGTTGAAGCCCTGGCCTCCACCCAGGCTGGCATCTTGCGAGCTGGTGGACAGGGCCAGATCGGCGTCGAGCGTGAGGAACGGTGTCGGCAGGGCGGACACCCGCGCCCTTGTCACCTGAGACGACGTGCCAGACTGAGTGCCCCGGGTCATCACCTCGGCGACGGTCGAGTAGTGGTCAACGTTCAGTCGCAGAGTCGGAAGCGCGGACTCGCTGAAGCTGATGCCATAGGTCCGGGCCGTAGCCGACGCCCCCGAGAACCCGGCTTCTTGTCTCGTGTCATCGGCGGTGATCCGAAATGGACCCCACTCGTAGTTCGCGCCGATCAGATGGCTGGCCGTGTCCAGCTTGCCGCCCTGGTCCGGCGAGACGATGCTCTTCTGGTACTGCAGGCTAAGCGTTGGGTAGCTGGGGTATGACAGCACCCCGGAGACCGCGTAGCTGTCTGCGGTGACGAGCGACACCTGGTTCCCCGGCTCGGGTCGCGCGAGGCTGACACGGTTGCTGTCTCGGGTCAGGGTGGCGACCAGGTCGAGACGCGTGCCTTGAGCCATCAGGTTAAATCGGAAATTGCGCTGGTCTACGCTCGCCGTTGGGCTACTGCTAGAGTATCCTGTAAGCCCCAGATCCAGGTAAACGTTCATGCCGCCCTTGACGGGGCCGCGCAGAGTAAGCACGTAGAAGGGTGTCAGGCTGGCGGATGAGTCCAGGCGCCCGTCAAGGGACTTGGTCTCTGTCATGCGGTACTCAGTCTGGCTCCGCAGTGACACCTGTTGCCCCACCGCGCGTGCGTTCCAGCCGCCGAGCAGCAGCATCGCCCAGCACATCACACCTGGGCAAATCCGAACCCGAATTCGCGTCCGGTCTGGTCTCATGCTCGCGGGCTTCTCATCGCACATATATCTTGTTGTCGTGACTCTTGTGGCACGACAGGAAGCAGGCACCGCCCGTCGCTGTCGCCGGTGGGCTGCCAGGGGGATAGGTCTCCCACATGGTGTAGCTCGTCCGGAGGGAGCCGCGGAGCAGGCTCACCTCAGCCATGTCGAAGTTGATCAGATGCGGGTTGTTGGCGCCATGGGAGTCATGGCAGGTGTAACAGGGGGCATTGTTCTCGTGTTGATTGTGCAGGTTGTTGGTGCCGTTCCGGAAATTCGTGTTGGTCGCGGGATCGCTCCCGGAGACGTAGGTCTCGTACCTGTGACACTTGAGACAGAGGTCACGGACGAACGGGGTGATCACCTGCAGGGTTTGCCGCCCCTCCAACAGGTGCATATTGGATGACCCATGCGGGCCCAACCCGCCCGCCGCGCCCTGTGCCCGGCTGTGGCAGTCGCTGCAGTACATGGTAGTGATGGTGGACCAGGGGCTCACAAAGGAGGCGGCAGGGATGTTGGCATTTCTCCCCACCGCCGCGACTGGGTGGTAGGAGAGGTTGCTTGGGTTATAGGCCTGTCCCGCATCCCGGTATTCCTTCACCTGTCCTGCCGTGGTGCTGGTGATCTTGCCGGCGAGGAACGAGCCGCTGCCCACTGTGTAGGTCGGAAGCGTTGTGAACGTTGAATGGCATTTGAAGCAGATCTGCCACTCGTAGTTGGCCGTCATGCTGGTCAGGGTCTGGAAGCTGTAGGAGGCGCCGGAGAATGGCTGGCCTGCAGCCTGCCAAGAGCTGACGACGACACCCGTCGACCCCAGCAGGGCGCGCGAAAGCCGGTTGCCGTTTACCCCACCCGGCGTGTGCGTGCTTACACCGGCACTCCCGTTGTTCTGGGCGACGTGCGGATCGTGGCAATTAGTGCATTCTGCGTGCCGATTCCCGACTCCGAAGGCCGACGCGGCGCTCTCCCCCCAGCGATGTGAACTCGGTGTGAAACCGCTATAGAGGTTCGAGACCGGGTGCTTGTAGTAGTCGGTGGCAGTATTCGCGGGCGTCAGCGAGATGGGAGACTTCGTGTCGGCAGCATAGGTGACTGTGCTGTCGTGGCAGGCCCAACAGGCATTCTCCTCCCGCGCGAACAGCGTATATGGGTAGAGAGTGGTGTCCCCGGGTTGGCTCGCATGCGCCTCGTGGCAGTGCCCGCACTCGCCCCGGCCGTAGAGGGTGGGAACGCGGTTCACACCGGTGCTCGTGCTGGCATGGCCGGAGGAGTAGTAAGCGCCCCCTGCGCCCCAAGCGAGCGAGCCGGCGCAGGCCAGCAGCACAGCGCCGAGAGCTGTCCAGCTCCAATGCCTCAGTAGTAGTGGCACGTTTGGCACGTCTGCCTCTCCAGCGCGCCGTCCTCCAACGCGCTCGTGCTCGGGTCATCCCAGATCATCCCCGACGGATGCGCCGAACCGTGGGCCTTGTGGCACGAGCCACAGAACACCTCGTTGTCACTGCTCCCGGACGATCCCGGGATCACGCCAGAAGGAGACACGGCCGGCACGCGAGACAGCGCTCCAGTGAACCAGTAGCTGCTGTCAATGTGCAGGTTGGTCACGCCCTGGGCCATGGTGATGCCCATCGTTGGGTGCCGGAACCAGTAGCTGCTTGACCCGGGGACGTCTCCCCCTGCCGCCCCGCCCATGTTCGCATCACCCGGCTGCCCATGGAAGTTGGTGTGGCACCCCTGGCACCAGGCCGCCAGCCCATTCGTGCTACTTGTGTATCGGAGATTGCCTACGGAGTACTGGGTGGCGGTGGGGGTCAGCACGGTCTGCGTCACCGCGGTCACGGGCCGCTGTGTGAGAGCATTGCCGGGCAAGGGAACGAGGTTCCGGTAGTAGGCGTTGCCGTGCGGGTCGTGACAGCTCGCACACGACATGCCCGTCCCACTCGACCAGGTTCCGCCCGGGGCCGTCTGGCTGGCCATCCCGAGGTCGTGCCCATTATCGGTCGAAGCACCCACTGCTGCCTGGAAGGCCCCGCTCGCC
>Ga0315273_10008968_pt1 | contig 12654 bp, 8 predicted proteins | sample YL17G02_0_MG_FD_205753 | JGI IMG/M metagenome (GOLD analysis project Ga0315273, IMG submission 205753) | Sediment microbial communities from Yellowstone Lake, YNP, Wyoming, USA - YL17G02_0 | ecosystem: Environmental > Aquatic > Freshwater > Lake > Sediment | place: USA: Wyoming | collected...
GCCCGCCGCGTGACCGGGCAGCCCATCCCCGCCGTCGAGGTCAGTCGACGGCCGGGGGACGCGCCGCGCCTGGTGGCTTCGGCCGACCGTATTCGCACGGAGTTGGGCTGGAAGCCGCGCTTCCCTGACCTGGAGGCGATCGTCGCCAGCGCCTGGGAGTGGCATCGCAGCCGGCCGGACGGTTACGCGCGGCATCTCTAGCGCACGACGGGGGGGCATCCGTCGGGATCTGGCGCGGACTGCTTCTGATCGACATCGTGGCGTCCGAGTCATCCGGGCGCGGATGCTATAATCCTCCTCGCGGACCTTATTCCTCCGACCTTCCTCACCTGGCGAGCGGAGTTATTCGATGCCCTACACGTATGCGCGCGTGCCATCCACCGGGCAGCGCATCACCTTGCACAACGGCCGGCTGGCTGTCCCGGACACGCCCATCATTCCCTTCATCGAAGGCGACGGGACCGGGCGCGACATCTGGCGTGCTTCCGTCAGGGTCTTCGACGCTGCGGTGCGCAAGGCGTACGGCGACCGGCGGCGGGTGGCGTGGATGGAGATCTTCGCCGGCGAGAAATCGTTCGCCCAGTTCAACTCCTGGCTGCCGGATGAGACCGTCGATGCCTTCCGCGAGTTCCTGGTCGGCATCAAGGGACCCCTGACCACGCCGGTTGGCGGCGGGATTCGCTCGCTCAACGTCGCCCTGCGCATTGCACTGGACCTGTATGTCTGCCTGCGGCCGGTGCGGCACTTCGAGGGCGTTCCGTCGCCCGTGCGGCGCCCGCAGTACGTCGACATGGTCATCTTCCGCGAGAACACGGAGGACCTGTACACCGGCATCGAGTTCGAAGCTTCGTCCGAAGCGAATGCGCAGTTTCGGGCGCTGCTCAAGCAGCACTTCCCCAAGGAGTTCACCAAAGTCCGCTTCCCGGACAGTTCCGGTTTCGGGCTCAAGCCGATCTCGCGCGAAGGCACGGAACGCCTGGTTCGCGCCGCGATCCAGTGGGCTCTCGACAATCGCCGCCGCTCGATCACCCTGGTGCACAAGGGCAACATCATGAAGTTCACCGAAGGCGCCTTCCGCAACTGGGGCTACGAGCTCGCCGAGCGCGAATTCGGCGAGCGGGTGTACACCTGGGCCGAATGGGAACGCACGCGGGGCTCCCAGGGCGAGGCGGCCGCCAATCAGGAGCAGGATGAGGCCTTGCGCTCCGGCCGGATCCTGGTCAAGGATGTCATCGCCGACATCGCCTTCCAGCAGACTCTCACTCGGCCGCGCGAGTTCGACGTCATCGCCACCATGAACCTGAATGGCGACTACCTGTCCGACGCGTTGGCGGCTCAGGTCGGCGGGACCGGAATCGCCCCCGGCGGCAACATCAACTACGAGACTGGCCACGCGGTTTTCGAAGCCACGCATGGCACGGCACCCAAGTACGCCGACAAGGACGTGGTCAATCCAGGATCCGTCATCCTCAGCGGCGAGATGATGTTCCGCCACGTGGGCTGGACGGAGGCGGCCGATCTGATCCTTCACGGGGTGGAGGGCGCCATCGCTGCCCGGCGGGTGACCTACGATTTCCACCGCCTGATGGACAACGCCACGCTGCTGCGGTGTTCCGAGTTCGGCGACGCGATCATCGAGCACATGCTCTAACCCTCCGGCCGCATTCCACGCCGTCCTGCCCTCGATCTTGCGGCCCAGCCCTCAGGCCGTCGCGCCGTGGGACCGCCCCTGCCGTCGGAGGGTGCCCCTGCATCTCTCTGCGGGGGCGCACATCCGCGGCCGTCCTGCTCCCGCCGCCATTCCGCACACCCCGAACGGACAAACGTCAATTGACATCTCCCACGCACGCGCCTACCCTCGGGATGGTGAGGCAGCAGGCGGGGGGCCTGCTGTTTCCCGTGTCTGCTTCCCGGCATCCGGGGCCCGCTGTGCTATGATTCCTGAGTTGCTCCTCTCTGCGGGCGCGCCGTACTTTCCCATGAGGAGCACACACACCCAAGGAGAGATCAACCATGCCTGAGATCTTCGACTACTTCGTTCCATGGCTCAAGGGCCAGAAGATGTACTTCTCCCCCCATATCGATCTGGCCTGGAAGCACCCCGAGCTGCACCGCCTGATGTCGAACGAGAATCCCAATCCGCCTTCCGACAAGGTGCTCGAGGCCATCATGAAATATGCCAAGATGGCCAACCGCTACGCCGACCAGGGCTTTGCCGTGCGCGGCAAGCTGGCCGAGATGAATGGCCTGCCCGGCTTTGAGAACGTCCTGCTGGGCAACGGTTCGAGCGAAGTCTACGACATGATCCTGCGCAGCTTCGTCCAGCCCGGCGACGAGGTCATCCAGCACACGCCGTGCTTCGGCATCTACAAGCTGCGCACGCTGATCGCCGGCGGCAAGGCCGTCAGCGTCCCTATGCTCTACAAGTGGGGCGACGAGCACATGCAGTACGATGCGGCCTCGATCCTCAAAGCCATCACGCCCAAGACCAAGGTCATCATCGTCGCCAACCCGAACAACCCGACCGGCAACTTCATGGATCCGGCCGGGTTCGCCAGGATCGCCGAGACCGGGATCCCCTTCATCATCGACGAGGCCTACGTGGAGTACGCCGGGGTGAAGGAGAAGTCGCAGGTCGGCCTGGTGGCGAAGCACAGGAATGTTCTGATCACCCGTACGCTATCGAAGGCGTATGGCCTGGCGGGATTGCGCTTTGGCTATGCCCTCGGCGACAAGGACGTGATCATGCAGATCGCCGCCACGCTCATCCCGTGGAACCAGAGCACCATCGCCATGTGGGCCGGCCTGGCCGCCCTGGAGGACACCGCTGGCCTGAAGGCGCGCGTCGACTTCAACAACGGCGAGCTCGATCGGATCATGGGCGAGGTCAACAAGATCCCGAACGTGAAGGCCTTCCCCACGCGTGGGAACTACATGCTGTTCGACTCGAAGGCCCCGGGTAAGACCGGTGATGGCATGATCAAGCTCGCCGAGTCCAAGGGCATGATCCTGCGCGGCCAGGAGCCCATGTATGGCAGTGACGGCTGGTTCCGGCTGACCATCGGCACCAAGGAAGAGAACGACATGTTCATCGCCGCCGTGAAGGAGTACTTCCTCAAGTAGCCCGCACCTCGGCGAGAGAAATAGCGAGAGGCAGGGACGTGGCCCTGCCTCTCGTCGCTTCATCGCACCACCACGCGGGCTTCCCCGCTCGCGCTATTTGGCTGCATCCATCTCCAGCAGTGCGGGCAGCCCGGCGATCGAGTCCAACGTGTGGTCCGGCTGGACCTCCGCCAACGCCAGGTCATCTCGCCGGGCCACACCCGTCCATACAAGGACGGAACGCATCCCGTTGTCCCATGCAAAGCGGACGTCGGTGTGCAGGCTGTCACCTACAACGACAATCTCTGCCGCCGAGCGGTCGAGACATCGGCGCACCCGCTCCGCCGCCAGGGAGGACGGCTTCCCAGCCACCAGTTCTACCGTCTTCTTGGTGCTGGCCTCCAAAGCGCCGATCACGGCCCCGGCGTGTGGTACCTCGACATTATCCAGGGAGACCCAGGAGGGATCGGCGTTCGTCGCCACGAAGCGGGCCCCACGCCGAATGGCGCGAAAGGCGATCGTCAGGCCGGCGTAGTCCAGTGCTGCTGGCGACGTGGCAATGACGACGTCGATGGCCGCCGGATCGTCGCTGAACCGGAAGTCGGGCTCGAACTGGGCGCGCACTTCCGGATCGGCCAGCACGTACAGCGTCGCCTGCGGGGCGGTCTGCTCCAGGTAGTCCTTCAGGATGCTTGAGGCGCTGATCACCTCGTCGGCGCGCGTGGGCAGCCCGAGCTCCGTTAGCCGGGCGGCATACGTCCCCGGCCGGACCGGATTGTTCGTCAGGTACACCCGTGGGTACCCGTGGCGCTGCAGCCAGCGAATGCTATCGGCCGCTCCGGGGATCAGCCGTCCATCCACCCAGATCGTGCCGTCCAGGTCCAGGACCACACCCGGGCGGCGTCCCTCCCCGAGACTAGCCCGCTGCGTCATCCCGGGGCCTTCCTCGCGTAGGGCCCCGCTGCAGGCAGGACGCCGTGTGTCCGGAGCGTTGCCTCGAGTACCTCCAATACCCGCCGGCAGTCCCCCGGCGTGATCCAGCCCATGTTGGCGACCTGGAAGCAGTTCTGCTCCAGCAGTGGGCCCTTGCCGGGATACAGCACGTACCCCTGACCGTCCATCGCCTCGATGAGCTTGTCCACGCTCAACCCCGGCGGCAGGAATGCCGCCGTCACCGTGTTCGAACGATACTCCGGGGAAAGCAGCAGTCGCAGTCCAAGATGCTCCAGTCCTTCGCGCAGGATGGCGGCGCACGTCTGGTAGCGCTGGATTCGCGTCTCCAGCCCCTCGGCGGTCAGCTCCTGGAGGGCGGCGTCCAGGGCCACGAACATCTGTACCGACGGCGTGTTCGGCGTCTGCTCGGCGCGATCCGACCACTCGATGTGTTTCTGCAGGTTCAGGTACACGTTCCGGCGGGGCATCCCGTCCCCCAGGGCAGGCACGCAGCTCCGCCGGGCAATCACGAAGGACACCCCGGGCAGCCCTGAGACGGCCTTGTTGGGCACGCCGGTGCACACGTCGACACGGTCGCGCACGACATCCAGCGGCTCCCCGCCGATGGCACTCACACAGTCCACGAACAGCTTGCGACCCGATGCGGCCGTCAGCTCGCCAACCTCCCCCAGCGCATTCCGCATCCCGGTGCTCGTCTCGTGGTAGACCATGCAGACCCAGCCGATCGCCGGGTGCTCGTCCAGCGCCCGCCGGATCGCCTCCAGGTCATAGGGTTTCGCCCAGCCGAAATCCAGCATGTGCAGGCGGTACCGGTACACCTCGAGGATCCCCTGCAGCCGCTCGCCGAACTCGCCGTTCGTGAGCAGCAGCACCTCCTCGTCAGGGCGCACGATGGATGACAGCGCCGTTTCGTTGGCCGCCGTCCCCGAGCCGCTCACGACGACGACGGTGTAGTCCGAATCGGCTTTCACCAGGCACAACAGGCTCTCGCGAATCCGGTGCACGTATTGCTCAAACACTGGCTGCCGGTGCGGGATGTCCGGCTGCAGCAGGACCGCCTTCACGGCGTCTGAGGTCATGACGGGGCCGGGAGTGAAGAGCATCTTCTTCTCGATCATGATGTCGCATCTCGCCGCGTCGGGCGCCGAGGCCGGGGGGGGGCGCTCAGCATCCAACGACCAGGGGCGCACCGCGGTGCACCCCTGGATGAGTCGTTCAGCGGTCCGGCATACGTGCGGGCGGCGGGGGCCCTACGCCACCTTGATGCCGGCCTTCTCCATGCGTCCCTTGCAGAAGTCCTCCACACCCTGGACGGCCTTCGAGAACTCGGCCACGGTGAAGATCGTCGACGGGTGCGTGTTGAACTGGTCGAGCGACAGCCCGTTGGGCTCGTAGGCCTGCATAGTGAAGGGCATCTGGTAGATCTTCTCCAGCGTCGACTCGGGGATCTCCTCGTCGATGGCCGTGTCACGGAACTGGAGCGAATCCCCGAGCTGGAACAGCGGCTCCAGCGCACTCGGCGGCAGCGTGTAGACGATGTCGCCGCCGGCGATCTCCTCGACGTCCCAGTAGCGCATCTTGCCGTTCACCAGCGGGCCGGTGCGCACCGAGCACATCAGCATCTTGCTCGGGTAGGCGCCTTCCTTGAGCAACCGGTACGCGCGGCGGAACACACCGATGCCGAACCACTTGCGGTCGGCCTCGGTCCAGTTCACGCCGTAGTAAGCGGCCTGCTCGGGGATGATCGGGCGCTCGGTCAGGCGGCCAAGCATGTGCGTGATCACCGCGCGCCAGCCGGACATGTCGGTCTTGTTCTTGGCCGCATCGGCCAGGCCTTCCTGCGCCGCGCGCGCCACGGCCATGATCTGCGGCAGCGTGAAGCAGGTGGTCGTGTTGGTCGAGATGCCCTTGGAGGTCAGGTGGCGCACGACATCCACGCCCTGTTGGCTGGCCGGCACCTTGATCATCACGTTCTTCGACAGCGCTACCAGCTCATCCGCCTGCGCATACATGACTTCCTTCTCGGTAAACAGGCGAGGGTCGAGCTGGCCGGAAACCCAGCCATAGCGGCCGCCGGAGGCCTCGAACAGCGGCAGCAGCTTCTGGGCGCCGCGCTTGACGATCTCCTTGTAGGTCATCCACCACAGGTCCTTGAGCTGGATCCCGGCGTTGGCCTTGATTGTGTCGTCAGCCCACTTCTCCCACATCGGCGGGTCGGTCTTGATCGCCGTCAGCGACAGGGGCGGATTGGTTGTACAGCCGCGGAAAACGCTCTTGCCCATGTCGTCCCAGACGAACAGGCGCTTGAGCTGGGCGTCCAGTTCCTTCTTCTGCCCCGCCGCCGCGGCGTCGACGTTCTTCTTCACCCACCCATCGAAGATCAGCGGGGACGAGTCCCACCAGATCTCGGCGTCCGGGTTGGTTTGCTGCAGGCGTTCCATTACACTCTCGGCCATCGGTCTTCCTCCTGCGCTGAATACTAGGGTTACCACTGCTGGTGTTGCGTGCGTCAATCGGGCTTGCATCCATCCTATCACTGGACGGAGGTTAGCCCTCCGTTGCCTTGCTCACGTTGCCGCAACGACGCTTGTCCACCCCCCGGCGGCGGAAAAGGCCCGGAAGCCCCATGGATGGGTGGCTCCGGGCCCTCGAACCTGCCTCGGGTGCCTTCCCGCCTCCCTACGACTTGATCCGATCGCCCTTGGGATCGTAGAGCGGATCAGCCTCAACCTTGAGCTTGATTCTCTCGCCGAACCAGTCGGTCGTGAACTCGTTGCCCGGCTTGGCGTCTTCGATCGGCAGGTAGCCGTAGGCGATGCTCTTCTTGACGCTGTAGCCGTAGCCGCCCGATGTCACCCAGCCAATGACCTTGTCACCCTTCAGGATCGGTTCGTTGCCCAGGGCAATCACCGCCGGATCCGAGAGCGAGAAGCAGCACAGCTTCTGCTTGATGCCCTCGGCCTTCTGCTTGACCAGCGCATCCTTGCCCAGGAAGTCGCCCTTGCTCAGCTTGACGGCGAATCCCATCCCAGTCTCGAAGGGCGTGTAGTCGGGGCTGATGTCCGGTCCCCAGTAGCGATAGCCCTTCTCCAGACGCAGCGTGTCGATGGCTTTGTAGCCGGCTGCCACCAAGCCCTCCGGCTCGCCCGCCTTCCACAGCGTGTCCCACAGGCGCGCTCCGTACTCCATCGGGAAGTAGAACTCCCAGCCCAGCTCTCCAACGTAGGTCACGCGCACGGCCAGCACCGGGACGGTGCCGACGCCAATGCGCTTGGCCGTCATGTAGGGGAAGCCCTGGTTGGAGATGTCGTCCTGGGTGACCTTGCCCAGGATGTCCCGTGCCTTCGGGCCCCACAGGCCAAAGCAGCCGTAGGACGAGGTGACGTCATCCACCGAGACCGTGCCGTCGGTGGGCATGTGCAGCCGGATCCACGACAGGTCGTGCTGACCGAAGGCGGTTCCGGTGATGATCAGGTAACGGTCCTCGCCCGTGCGCGTGACGGTGAAGTCGCACTCGATCCCGCCGCGGGTGTTGAGCATCGAGGTGTAGATGCAGCTGCCAACCGGTTTGTCGATGTCGTTGTCGCACAGATACTGCAGCAGCTTGAGCGCCCCCGGCCCACGCACTTCGATCTTGCTGAAGGACGATTCGTCGAACAGCCCGGCGACGGCCCGTGTCTGTAGGTGCTCGTGCCCGACGGCCGGCGACCAGTGGATGCCCGGCCAGCCACGCGGCTTGTAGCCATGCTGGGCCGCCTTCTCGTACGGCGTGTACCAGTTCGGGCGTTCCCAGCCGAACTTCTCGCCGAAATGCGCGCCGAGATCCTTCTCCCGGCCGTAGGCCGGCCCAAGGCGGAAGTTGCGCTCCGACTCGCGCTCCTCGCCCGGCAGGTGGATATCGTAGTACTTCGAATTACTTTCCAGCGTGCGATTCCAGATGAACTGCGGGGTGACGTAGTGAGGGCCGAAGCGGCGAACGTCGAGGCGCCAGCAGTCCCACTCCGGCGTACCCTCGATGATCCACTCGGCCATGGCCTTGCCCAGGCCCCCGGCGCCCGCCAGACCGTGAGCGCAGAAGGCACACGCCACCCAGAAACCGCGCACGTCGGTCGGGCCGAGCAGGAACTCGCCGTCGGGCGTGAAGCCCTCCGGCCCGTTGAGCAGCTGGATGATTTCGGCCTTCTCCACCGCGGGCACGCGCAAAATGGAGTTCTCCATCAGTGGGGTGAAGCGTTCCCAGTCCGGCGGGAACAGTTTGTACTTGAACTCGCCGGCGATGACGTCCATCGTCAACGCCCTCGGGTTGCGCTCGTACCCGCCGGTGATGAAGCCGCCGACCTCCTCGCGCCAGTAGACCAGGTGGTCCGGGTCGCGCATCGTCGGCACGTTGTGGTCCAGCCCTTCCACCGGCTTGGTGATCAGGTATAGGTGGGCGAACGGCACGATCGGCAGTGTGATGCCTACCATCTTGGCGATCACACCGCCCCACTGCCCGGCGCAATTGACCACCACGTCGGTCTTGATCCGTCCCTGATTGGTAATGACCTCATCCACCTGCCCGTTCTGGGTGATGATGCCGGTGACCTCGGTGTCGAGGAAGATGCGGGCGCCACGGCTCTTGGCGCCCGCCGCCAATGCTATCGTCAGCCCCGTCGGATCGATGCTGCCATCCGTCGGGGTGAACACCGCCCCCAGCACGCCCTCGTCGCTCATCAGCGGGAACATCTTCTTCGCCTGGGCCGTGCTGATCATTTCCAGCGGCATGCCAAACGAGCGGGCGAAACCCACCTGCCGTTTGAGCTCTTCCATCCGCTGCGGGGACGATGCCAGGCGCAAGCCGCCAACCTCACGCCAGCCCGTATCCTGTCCGGTCTCGTCCTTGAGCCGCCGGTACAGGTCGGTGCTGTACTTCATCATGCGCGTCAGGTTGAAGTCGGAACGCAGTTGGCCCACCAGGCCGGCCGAATGCCAGGTCGAGCCGCAGGTGAGTTCCCCGCGTTCCAGGAGGACGACGTCCTTCCACCCCATCTGGGTGAGGTGGTAGGCGACGGACGTGCCGCCGACGCCGCCTCCGATGATAACGACTCGCGCTTGGGTAGGCAGATTGGTCATTTCTTCGCCACATCCTTGAGCCACTGAGACCAGCGGGGATCGATCATGGCTTCCCGCGTGCGGGCGAACCACAGATCGGCATAGCCTTGAAAATCCTCGTCCAGCGTGGAGATCCCCGTTTGCGTCGTCCCCCACATCGCTTCGTGGATGGTCGACATCGGCCACATCAACTTCAGCCGGGCGAACACCTTGGGGGTCACTTCGCCGAAGTACTCCTGGAGCAGAACCTGGACCAGCTCATCGCTGAAGCGGTGGTGGTGACAGAAGTTCCCCAGGTCAAAGAAGATGTCGCCCATGCCGGCGTATTCCCAGTCGAGGATCTTGATCTCGCCGATCTCGCCCGGCGTTTCCTCGTCCAGGAAGTTCAGGTTGAGCAGGTCGCAGTGGCAGGGCGTCGGCACATACGGATCCTTCAGCAGCGCCTCTTCGACCCCGTGCATCATCTGCATGATCCAGTCGAAGTCGAAGGGGAACTTGCTGTTGTGCTCCTTGGAGATCTTGATCAGGTGCTCCACGCGGCGGAAGACGTTGAACTCGCCCTTCACGTGCGGCGCCCGCGTGTGGTACATGCGCAGCTTGCGGATCACGCGCCGGATGTTGTAGGGCGTGGCCATCTCCGCCGGCGGGATGACCTTGCCCTTGATGAAGCGCGTCACCAGGTAGCCTTCCGGCTCGATGAAGTAGTACACCTCGGGGGCGATGCCCAGCTCGCCGGCGGCCTTGTTCGACGCGCACTCGACGTCGCGCTTGATTCCCAGCAGGCCGGTGGTCTCACCGGTAATGCGCAGGACGTAGGCTTTGCCCCCCGTCTCGATCTTGTAGTTCAGGTTGGTGATGCCGCCCTTGAGTTCCGTTGTCTTGATGTCCTTGGCGTCCTTGAGGAACGGTACCCGGGCGATGGCTTGTTCGAGTGTCAGTCCCATTGGATTGCTCCTGGCGTCAGCCGACTGAAGGAGGGGCCGGCCCCCTACGGGCGGGCCGGCCCCTGACATTCAGCGATGGCTAGTCGCCACCCTTGGCCGCAGTAGTGTATTCGGCCTCGATGCGGCGCAGATCCGCTTCAGCGGCGGCCTTCGGCCCGGTGAAGTGCGTGCGGGCCCAGGCGAACCAGTAGACGACGAGGATCACTGCGAAGCCCACCATCGTCCACAACACGATTTCGTTCGGTGGGAGAAGCAGGACGATGCAGATGAGGATGGTGTACACGACGGCGATCACGTTCAGGATCGGGCCCCAGCCCTTCAGATTCCACGGGGCGTTCTCCTTCGTCGTGAAGGTTCCCTTCTTCATCAGCTTGTTGCGCACGTTCAGGAAGGTCGGCGTGTTGTAGGCGATGTAGAGCGTGATGGTCGAGATCGACGTCACCGCCCAGTAGGCCGCGGCGTAGATGCAGGTCAATACGGCCAGGACCGAGGTGATGAGGATCGCCTTGGTCGGCGTGCGCAGCTTCGGATGGATGTAGCGGAAGGCCGACGAGAAGGGCATGCCGTCATCGCGGGCGAAGGCGAAGAACATGCGCGACATGCTGGTCACGGTCGCCAGACCGCATAGCCACATGCCGCCGAAGACGATGACCGCCACTACGTCGGCGAAGAACTTGCTGAGCCCGGCGTAGGCGATGTAGAGCACCGGGTACGGATCGAGGGCCGTAGCGGCGATGTCTCCGTTCGGGATGTTGAAGGTGAAAGCCATCAACACGATGTAGCCGACGACAGCCGAGACGGCCACCGACAGGAACACGCCCCAGGCGCTGTTCAGGCGGGCCAGGACGGTCTCCTCGGCCACGTGCGCCGAGGCGTCATAGCCGGTGTAGGTCCACTGCGCCTGCAGGAAGGCCAGCGGGAAAATCAGGACGAACGGCGCCGCCTTGTACAGGTTCGCCAGCCCAGGGAAGATGGCGAAGAACGGCGACTTCAAGACCAGAGCGCCCAGGAACAGCGCCGGGCCGGAGGTCCCGTCGGCGAACGTCCCCGACGAGGCGTCCAGCGGATTGACGGTCGTCACATACTGCGTCACGAACGAGAACGGCTGGTGGTTCTTGCCGAAGAGCGTGAGCAGCAGGGCGATGACCAGCACGCCGCCGATGTGCCAGTAGACGCTGAAGTCGTTCATCTTGGACGTCAGCTTGATGCCGTAGATGTTGATGATCACCTGCGGAATCATCACGACGACCATGATGAAGATGTAGAAGCCCCACGACGTCCAGGTCCACCCAAAGAGGCCACCCAGGACGGGGGCCGTCGGGTCGATGCCGAACGAACGGGTGAGCAGCCCGACGAAGTAGATGGCGGCGCCGATGTTGATGCCGGCGGTGATGGTGATCTGGCCGATCATGTTCATCCAGGCCGTCATCCAGCCCCAGCCCACGCCGCCCAGCTTGGAGGCCCAGAAGTACAGGCCGCCGGCCGTCGGGTAGGCTGAGGCGATCTCGGCCATCGAGGCGGCGATAATCAGCGTGAAGACGCTGACGATCGGCCAGCCGATGGTGTTGATCATCGGGCCGGCGAACTTCAGGCCGTAGCCATACAGGAGCATGGCGCCGGTCAGGATCGAGATGATCGAGAAGGAGATGGCGAAGTTCGAGAAGCCGCCCATCTCGCGGAACAGCTGCTGGGCATAACCCAGCTTGTGCAGCTCTTTGACGTCGGCCGCGATGATCTCTTCGCGGCTCTTGCCTTTCATGTCAGTCATGAGCTTTTCTCCTCAGAGTTGGAAGGTCAGACAGGCACCCGGGGCCGCGCCATACGGTGATCCCGGGAGGGAGGGGGGTTAGGCCAGACAATGCGAAGACAGGATGATGACTTGCGCCCGGCCCCCGAGCGGTCCTCCATTTCGCGTAGGTGTGGTCGCCACCTCCTTTCGTTGAACGCTCCACACGTGGCACCCCTGCGTGCGTGACGTCCGCTATCCAGAGTATGCGAAGCGCGCCGCCCCGTACGGGGCGCGCCGCGGGCATGATCGATTCAGAGCCAACCTACAGCCGTCCCCCAGGATGATCAAGTGATAGCCGTCACAAGCCAGACGGCGCCCGGGCTGTGCGCCGAAGGGCGTCACACCTGCCACACGGAACCGGGCTGGGCCATCTCGGCCACGATGTCGAAGCTGGAAATCACCCCCAGCGGGATCCCGTCGGGCTGCTTGGGATCCACCACCACCAGCCGGTGGTGATGCTTCTCGATCATCAGCGTGGCGGCTTGGCGAAGGCTGGCGGTCGGGTGGATCGTCAATGCATCGTGCATCGCCTGGACCACCGGCACGTTGTGGCAGCCTTCCTCGCTGCAGAAGGACAGCAGGTCCAGCCCGCTGGCCACCCCCAGCGGTCGCCCCGTGTTGTCGACGACGATCACCGAGCGGAAGTGGGCGCTGGTCATGATGCGCGCCACGGCCACGATCGGTGTCTCCTGGCGGCAGACGAGCATGGCGCGCGACATCACATCCTCGACCAGCCCGCGCTTCGCGGCCTGCATCTCGGCCAGGTTGGCCACG
>Ga0315273_10008969_pt1 | contig 12653 bp, 10 predicted proteins | sample YL17G02_0_MG_FD_205753 | JGI IMG/M metagenome (GOLD analysis project Ga0315273, IMG submission 205753) | Sediment microbial communities from Yellowstone Lake, YNP, Wyoming, USA - YL17G02_0 | ecosystem: Environmental > Aquatic > Freshwater > Lake > Sediment | place: USA: Wyoming | collected...
AGCCGTCGGTTCCGAACCGGATATCCGTCATTGAGCCTACTCCAAAAAAAGAAACGCCGCGATGATGCAGCGTATTCTGCGTGAGCCCCCGGAACCCGTCAAGAAAAAAGCCGTCACGCGACCGCGCCACCCGCCGCCCCAGGCGCCAACGGCTCGTTGACCGCTGGTTGGGCCGGGACCGAACTGCGCATCCTCGACGATTCCCAAGAGACGCTCACCGCCGCCAAGTAGAGATTCGCAATGCAGACGAAAGTCAAACGGTTGACCACCTTCTTCAGGTAGTGTATTGTCATACACGCAGGAACCGAGGGAACGTTTGATATTGGAGGATGGCCATGCGAAGCATAGTCTCGGTAAGTCTCCCGCCGGATCTCGCCACCACCCTAGAGCAACTCGCCCGGAGCACCGGACGCACCAAGAGCGATATCCTTAAGGAATCCTTCGCGGCGTACCTTTGGGAGACGCAGTTCCGCGCGCTTCAGCGGTATTTCATTCCTAAAGCCAAGAAGGCGGGCATCCTTACGGAAGACGATGTCTTCCGCGCCGTCTCATGAAAGCGGTCCTGGACACCAACGTGCTCGTTGCCGCTTATCTGACGGAGGGGCTGTGCTCCCGCCTGTTGCGGCGCGCTCGCCAGAGGCAATTCGAGGCGATCACGTGTCCGCTCATCCTCACAGAGTTCCGAAAACACCTGAAGAGACTGACGTCGCCAGCGCCAACCGCTCTCGACGCCACCATTCAGCAATTGTGCGCCATCACCACCATCGTAAGCCCAGCCCCGAACCTCACGCCGAAGGTCTGTCGAGACCCCGCGGACAACATGGTCCTCGGATGCGCGCTCACCGCCAGTGCGGACTACCTCGTCACCGGCGATCGCGATCTCCTCGATCTTCATCCCTTTCGCGACCTCCCCGTCGTTTCCCCGCGGGATTTCGAGTCCCTCTTCCCCGACTAGCCACCTGCCGAACACGTACACAGTTCGGGTGTTCCTCGCGCCCACAGGGTGGGCGCACGATCACGCCCGGCCCTCCCGCAACGGAGAGCGGGCTCTTCCCGCCCAGCTCGGAGTCGACGGACGTGTCAAGGCGGACAGGATGTCAAGGAATGACCAAATCCCAATGGCGATAGCCAAGTCAGGTGGCCGAGCTGGCAGGGAACAGGCGACGAAGCACTGTGGGCGCAACGACTACGGCGATCACGGTCATCTGACCGCACTCACGCGGTGGTCCGTTCCGCTTCCAACAAGACACAGCGGTGCGGATCGACGGTCAGGTAGGCCTGCTCCCCCTCGTCGAGCGGGTCGGTGGCCGTGCAACGGACGACGAGCTGGCGATCCTCCCAGTCCACATGGTACTGGGTGAGGTCCCCCTGGAACACGCGCCGGCGGATGCGCACCGACCACAGGTTGGCCTGGGCTGCCGGCGCCTCGCGGCTGAGTCCCAGGTGGATGGTCCGAACCGAGAAAACCCCATCGGCGCCCACCGGCCGCCCGTGCGTCGTGCCGTACACGAGCGTACCGCCGGGCGTCTCCAGCGCGATCAGCCCGTCCCTGCCGCACTCTGGCCGGTGGCGGCCTCGGATCAGGTTCGCCGACCCGACGAAGTCCGCCACGAAGGCGTCGCGGGGGAAATTGTAGATCTCGAAGGGGGTGCCGACTTGCTCGATGACCCCGTCGCGCATCACGACGATCCGATCCGAAATCGCCAGCGCTTCCTCGAGATCGTGGGTCACATAGACGGAGGTGATCCCCACCCGGTGCTGCAGCTCCCGGAGTTCGATCCGCATCTCGGCACGGAGCTTGGCGTCCAGGTTCGAGAGGGGCTCGTCGAACAGCAGCACCGATGGCGAGAACACAAAGGCGCGCGCCAGCGCGACCCGCTGCTGCTGTCCGCCGGACAGCTTGGATGCGCTGCGCTGCGCGAAATCCCCCATCTGCACCATCTCCAGAGCCCAGCGGACCTTGTCGGCAATGTCGCGCGCGCCCAATCGGCGGACGCGCAGCCCGTAGGCGACGTTGTCGAAGACGGTCATGTGCGGCCAGATGGCGTACGATTGAAAGACCATCGACAGGCCGCGGCGCTCGGCCGAGACGTTGATCCGTTTTGCGGACGAGAAGACGGGCACACCCCCGATCACGATCTCACCGGAGGTCGGCGGCTCCAGACCGGCGATGGCGCGGAGCGTGGTGGTCTTCCCGCATCCGGAGGGTCCCAGGAGGGTCAACTGCTCGCCGAGCCGGACGGCGAAGCTCACCCCGCGCACTGCCGTCACCTGCCCATACTGGACGACGAGATCCTTGACCTCGATGTGGGCGTCGCCCAAGGATGTCGTCGGGTTCGTCACGGACGCATTATCGTGGACCACTCCGCCCTCGTGGGTGCCGTCACTCCCCTCCGTACTGGGAGGCGCGACGGGCAAAGGTGAACAGCAGGGCCAGCGCCACGGCGACGGCCAGGGTCTGGATCAGGGCCATCGCCGCGGTGAGCTCCGTGCTGATGGAGAACCAGGCTTCCACGATGGCCGGCGTGATCGCCTTGGCGTTCGGCCCGGTCAGCAGGATAGATGCCCCCAGCTCCCGCACGCTGGCGACGAACAGGAGCAGCCAGGCGGCGATCACGCCCGGCCGGAGCAGCGGCAGCGTCACGCTGCGCAGCCGATAGCCCCAGGAGGCCCCGCACATCTGCGCCGACTCCTCCAGGCTCTTGTCAATCTGCAGCAGCACGCTGGAGATCGTGCGGACGCCGAGGGGGAGAAAGACCGTCAGGTAGGCGATCAGGAGCAGCCAGAGGGTCCCGTAGATGGAAAAGGGGAAGCTCAGCCAGGCCCAGAGCATCCCGAAGGCGAAGACGAGTCGCGGGACCGCCTGCGGGAACATCACGATGTACTCGATGACGCCGCGGCCGGGGATGCGCGAGCGGTAGATGATCCAGGAGAGCAGCCCCATGAACAGGACGCCGATGGTGGCGGTCCCCAGCCCGAGGAGCAGGCTGTTCCAGAGGGCGGAGCGCACCGCATCCAGGGAGAGGGCGGTGACGTAGTTGTCCAGCGTCCAGCTCTGCCAGGTGGGGCGCCCCACGGCCAGCTTCTGCAGCGAGGCAAAGGCGACCGTCAGGATCGGCAGGATCGCCGCCACAAACAGATAGACGGCGCAGATACCGAAGAGGATCCACCGCAGCTTCCCCACGTGCATGGGGCGGGGCCGAAACGCCTTCCCGGTGATGGTGGCGTAGCTGCCGGCCGTCACGATCCGTCGGTAGAGGAAGAGCATGGCGAACATCACGGCGAACAGGGAGACTCCCATGGCCGCGGCCAGGGGAAAGCGGGGGGGATACTGGGCCAGCATCTGATACATCGCCGTGGTGATCACATAGAACCGGGCCGGCAGCCCGAGCACCAGGGCCGCCGAGAACGATCCCAGCATCTCGGCGAAGACGAAGATGGTCGCGCCCAGGACGCCGGGGATCACCAGGGGCAGGGTGACCCGCAGCATGGTCCGGACCTTCCCGGCCCCCAGGACCTGCGAGGCCTCCTCCAGCGAAGGGTCCATCGACTTCATCACCGCCCCGATCATGACGAAGGCGACGGACCCTTCGAAGAGGGCCATGACCCAGGCGATCCCGTACGAGGTGTTGATGTCGATCAGGTACTCCGCGCCTCCGAAGGCGCGCCAGATTTGATTGATGAACCCGCTCCGCGGCGCCCCCAGAAAGCTCCAGGCCAGCGCCCCCATCAGGGGGGTCACGTAATAGGGCATCGCCATCAACTGCTCGAAGACCGCCCGCCCCGGCACGTCCGTCCGGCTCAGGATCCAGGCCATCACGAAGCCAAAGGTTACCGCCAGGAGGGTGGCCAGCACGGCCACCACGACGGTGTTCCAGAGGATGGTCGGATACTGGAACAGCCCGCCGAAGTTGGCGAGGCCATACTCCTGGGGGGGGCGGGCCTGGGGGTCGCCGACGTTCAGCGCGGCCTGGATCAGATAGAAGATCGGATACAGGACCAGGACCGCCGCCAGGCCGCCGACCAGCAGGCTGACGACCCGTTGCCCCACCAGGAGCGACCAGAACCACCGGAACCGGGTCACGCGCTCGCTCCTACAGACCCATGATGGCGTTCCATTCCTTCACGAACATTCCGTGGCTTTCGACGAAATCGCTCCAATCGGAGGGGAACAGCAGCTTGAAGTCGCTCAACCGCTTCCCGGTCGCCATGGGGGGCGCGTCCGCTCGAACCGAGCCGTAGAGCAGGATCTTCGCGCCTTGATACACCGCCTGACCCCGAGCGGAGAGGGCCCAGTCGATGAACAGCTTCGCCGCCTCCGGATGCGGCGCCTTGGTGAGGATGCCGAGGACGATCGGCGTTGCCGTGAGCCCGTCGGGCGGCGCGACGAGCTCGATGTCGGCCCCTTTCTCCTTGACGAGGACATAGCCGGCGTACTCGGCCATGCCGCAGACCGCATCGTCGCCCTTGGAGAGTCGATCAAAAAGCTGGGCGCGCGAGTCGAAGCCCCGCGGCTTTTGCTTGGCAAACTCTTTCCAGAAGCCGTCGCCGTAGAGCTTGCGGAGCATGTACCAATTGACGTGCTGGCTCCCGGAAGAGGAGAACTTGACGCTGATGGCATCCTTGAATGCCGGGTTGAGGATATCCTGCCAGACCTTGGGAATCTGCTCCCCCTTCACCCGGCCCTTGTTGTACGAGATGCCGGCGAACGTCACGCCGGCCCAGGTGAAAGACCCGGCGGGAGTGCTCTGGTACTCCGGCTTGTAGGCCGCCGCCTCCGGCGACACGTACTGTTCGTACCCGCCCTTCTTCTGGAGGTCTATGGCCGGCGAGACCTCCGAGAACTGGACGACGTCGGCCAGGAACCGGTTCGCGGACCGCTCGGAGGTGAGCTTGGCGTACAGCGCGCCGGTCTGCAGCCGCACGTAGCCGGTCTTGATCTTGGGGAAGTCCTTCTTGAAGGCGTCGAGCAACGTGCTGATTCCGGCCTCGGAGTCATGGCCGTAGTAGACGACTTCCCCTTCCTGCTCGGCCTTGGCCACGTCGGCCCCGGTCATGAAATCGAGCACCTTCACCGGGGCCCGCGCGCCCGCCTGCGCCCCCAGCGCCCACAACGCCAGGACCGCGAGCGTCACCGTAAGCACCGCGCCGATTCTCGACAGTGAGGATTGAGTCATCCGACGTTTCACGGCAGTCAACATGGTACGCCTCCCTCCTGTTCAGGTGTGTTTCGCGTCGTTCCCGTCCCGGGACCCGCGTTCGGCATGGGCCTTCGTGTCTCGCATGCACGGCCTAGCCCCAATACTGTTCACGTAGCCTCGGGCACTGACGAGAGCGTCCGAGCAAATCCCCCAACCCCCCTTTGCCAAAGGGGGGCGAGGGGGGGGATTTCATCCGGCTGACGGCCTAAGTGAACAGCATTGGGCCTAGCCCGGTCTATTCGCGGACCGCGCGCGAATAACCCCGGGGGGTGACCCTGTCAAACCGGTCATTGGCCATTGAATCCGGAGAATTCACGGTCCATTCGCGAATTATCCGGCCTAAACGGCCGGCAGCGGGTACACCCCGTGCGGGAGGAACTCCAGGCGGACGGCGGTCCCCGCGGGTAGGACCCCACCCTGCATCTCGTAGTCGGTGATCAGGACGGGACCCAACTCCGTCTCGACCGTGTAGTCGGCGGACGATCCCAGGTAGGAGACTTTCTGGACGGTGCCGGACAGGCCGTCGCCGTGCGTCCGAATCCGAATGGCTTCGGGGCGCGCCAGAACCGTGACGGCACCCGTCTGGAGGCGCGGGCTGTCCACGCTGAGCCGCTGCGGCCCGATGGCAACTCGGGCGTGGCCGTCTTCCATTGCCTCCAGCCGCGCTGGCAGGAAATTGGCTTCCCCGATGAACTCCGCCACGAAACGGCTGCCGGGGCTTCTGTACAGCTCCAGCGGGGACCCGATCTGGGCGATCCGCCCCTTCTCGATGACCACGATCCGGTCCGAAATGGCCAGCGCCTCGGCCTGGTCGTGGGTCACATAGATAGCCGTGATTCCCAGCCGCTGCTGGAGCAGGCGGATCTCCTCGCGCATACGCTTTCGAAGCTTGGCGTCCAGGTTGGACAGGGGCTCGTCGAAGAGCAGCACCTTGGGCTGCATGACCAGGGACCGGGCCAGGGCCACGCGCTGCTGCTGACCGCCCGACAGGGCGTTCGGGGCCCGCTCCCCCATCCCGGCCATGCCGACCAACGCCAGGACGTCCTCTGCCGCTTTCCGCAATTCCGCTTCCGGTCGTCTCAGCACCCGCAGGCCGTACGCGACGTTCTCGAAGACGCTGAGATGCGGGAAGAGCGCGTAGGACTGGAACATCATGGTAACGTCCCGGGCGTTGGGGGGCAGGTGGGTGACCTCCGCGTCGGCGATGAAGACCCGGCCGCTGGTGGTCGTTTCGAGACCCGCGACCATTCGCAGGATCGTCGTCTTCCCGCAGCCCGACGGCCCGAGCAGCGTGACCAGTGACCCTGGCTCGATCTGGAGACTGACGTCGTCCACCGCCACGGTCTTGCCGAATCGCTTGCTCACGTGCTCCAGAGTGACCCGCGCCGCCTGGGACTTCACTGCTTCCATCATGCCGTGCCTCCACTCTGAATCCCGCCCCGCGCGCCCGTCTTACCCACCAGCAGGTACATGAGTGCAACCGCCGCCGCCATAATCACAATCAGGACCGTGCTGTAGGCCGTGGCCAAGCCATACCGGCCGTTCTCGGCCTGGTCCAGGATGACCTTGGTGCTGAGCTGCCACTTGGCGCTCACCAGGAAGACCACGGCGCTGATGGCGGTCACCGACCGCACAAAGCTGAACACCAAGGCCGAGATGATGGCCGGACGGATCAAGGGCAAGACAATTCGCCAGACGGTTGTGGCGAACGAGGCCCGCAACGTCACCGAGGCCTCCTCCAGCGCCTTGTCGATTTGGGCCAACGCCGCGATGCCGCTCCGGATGCCCACCGGCATGTTTCGGAAGATGAACGAGATGACCAGGATGGCCGCCCCGCCGGTCAAGAGGAGGGGCGGCTGATTGAAGGCCAGGATGTACCCAATGCCGATCACCGTCCCCGGCACTGCGAAGGACAGCATGGAGGTGAACTCCAGCGCGCCGCGTCCCGGGAAGCGGTGTCGCACCACCAGGTAGGCGGTCAGGATGCCGACGACGGCGGTCAGGGGGGCCGAGACGCCCGCCAGGATGAGCGTCGAGGTCAGGGCGTCCATGCCGTCCCGCAAGAGCTGGCGGTAGTGGCGGAGCGTGAACGCGTTGTTGATCCCCCAGATCTCCACAAACCCCCCGTAGACGACGAACACGTAGAGTGCCAGCGTGAAAACGCACCAGGCTACGCAGAAGCCCAGGAGGCCGATCTCGAGACCGCGGGGGAGCGGTTGCGGCCTCCCCGACGGCGGCTTCCCGGTGACCGTGACGTAGGAGCGACGCCCGAGCCAAAACTGCTGCAGGACGAATGTCACCAAGCTGGCGGACAAGAGGACGATCCCCAGCGACGCGGCCAGCGTTTTGTCGAAGCGGCCGATGATGGCGAAATAGATCTCCGTCGAGAGGACCTCGAACTCACCCCCGAGGATGATCGGGTTTCCGAAATCCGCCAGCGATTCCACGATGGTGAGGAGGAACGCGTTCGCCACCCCCGGTCGCAAGAGAGGCAGGGTCACCCTCCAGAACGTTTCCCAGGGTCCGGCCCGCAAGGTCAGACTCGCCTCTTCCAGGGCGGGATTCACCCCCTCCACCACGCTGGCAATCACCAGGAACGCCACCGGTGCGAACGACAGTGTCTGGGCCAACGCCACGCCGGGGAACCCGAAGATCCCCCGCGTCTGGAGCCCAAGCAGCGCGCTCGTGACAAGCCCCTGCAAGCCGAAGAGCAGGATGATCGCCAGACCGACGACAAAGGGCGGCGTGATCATGGGCAGGAGGGAGAAGGATCGCAGCAGGACGGTGAGACGCGACCGAGATCGCGTGGCCGCCAGAGCGAACCCCAGCCCGATCAGCGTCGAGGCGACGCCGACGAATACGGCCAGACCCAGGCTGTTGCGCAGCACGCGCCAGAACGACTTGTAGTTTCGGAGCGTGTCAAGGAAAAGCGCGGGCCGGAACCCCGTGCCGTCCATCACGCTGTGCTGGAGGACTGCGAAAATGGGATAGACGATGAAGAGCAGGACGAAAAACCCCAGGAGCAGGATGCTCGCCGCCACGAAGGTGTCCGCGCGGATGTAACCCCCCTGGGACAAACCGTAGGCGAGCACCAAGAGGCACACAGTCATGGCCAGGAGGCTTCCCAGGCCGAAGGCGTAGGGCTTAATCCCGGCCGCGACGGTCAACCAGAGGACCAGAAGGCACCCGGTCAATCCGCCCCAGAGCGCCGGACGATCCGGGCGATCCTGCCGAATCAACCCCAGCGCGACCCACGCCACCGCCAGCCCGATCAGGAGCCAGAATCCGGGATACTGGCCCGTCAAGGCCAACGGCGTGAGCGCGAAATCGGCCCGCCCGATGGGCAGCACTTGCCCTTGACGAGACAGGAAGGGTACGACGGTGCTTGTCGCCAGGAGAACGAGTCCGCCGAGCAGGCATGCCGGATTGCGGGCCAGCGTCACGTGAGCACCCCCGCGATCGGTTAGCGATCAGCCCTAAGCAGGGATGAGGCGTCAGGGATCAGGGGCCGTGAAGCGCCAATCCGACCCCTAACCCCTGACCCCTCACACCCAATCCCCGCTCCTACCGCGCCTGCGAGAAGATCTGCTCCGACCAGCGCTTGATGATCCGTTCCCGGTTCTTCGAGGCCCACAGGAAATCGTACTTGATGGTCTTCACGTTCTCGAAGTCCATCCCGTGCTTGAGGACCACCGCCGGGAGCGGGGTCTTCTTGTTGGACTGGAGCTGGAACGACCGGAAGTCCTTGGCGATCAACTGCGTCTCCGGCGTCAGCGCCCAGTCGATGAACTTCTTGGCGTTGGCCATGTGGGGCGCGCCCTTGATCAAGCTGATGCCGCCGATCTCGTAGCCGGTGCCGTCCGCGGGGGCGACCGGCTTCACCGGGAATCCCTCTTCGGCAAACATCACCGCGTCGTGCAGGAACACGATGCCGATGGCGACCTCGCCCTGCCCGGCCAGCTGTCCAGCCGCCGACCCGGACTTGGTGTACTGAGCCACGTTCTTGTGGAGCTTGGCCAGGTATTCCCACCCCTTGTCCTCACCCTTCAGAAGCAAGATCGACACCAGGGCCGTGAAGGCCGTTCCGGCCGTCGTGGGATTCGAGATCGCAATGAGCCCCTTGTACTCAGGCTTGGTCAGGTCGTCCCAGGTCTGGGGCATGGGCTTGCCCATCTTCTTCAGGACCCCTTCGTTGACCGCCCACCCCAGCGGCCCGGCGTAGAGACCGAGCACTCGGCAGTTCCCGATCGGGTCGCGCATCCACTCCCGCAATTCCGGCATCATGGGCGTACAGTACGGCTCTGTCAGTCCCGCCTCGGCCGCCGCGAAGTGCGGATCTCCGGTTCCACCGAACCACACGTCGCCTTGAGGGTTCGCCTTCTCCGCCTCGATCTTGGCGTACATCTCGTTGCTGCTGGCCCGGATCCACGGCACCTTGATGCCCGTGTCCTTCTCGAACTTGTTCGCAATCGCGGCCACCCAGTCCCGATCCGGACTGCCGTAGAGGACCAGCACGTTCTGCTGCGCGGCCGCCCCCGTCGCCAAGGCCATGGCCAGCAACGCCGCTCCAAGAACCCACCATCGCTTCATTGTACGCTCCTTTCCGTTTCTTCCCGCATCGCCCTGTTCCGACCGAAAGCTAGCAGGACATGGAGGCACAGTTCAAGCGGAAAGTGACCCATGTCCACCAGAGCATTCCTGCCCCTATCCGTCGGTCGCCGCCCGTCAGCGCCCGGCCTTCGCAAACCCGACCACCACGTACGTCCCGCTGGTCGGGTCGGTGCGAAGGGTGATGAACCCGCGCTTCTGCGCGTCCTCCAGGAGGTCGCTGAACGTCCGGTATCCGTGCGCGCGCTCGGCGAAGGCCGGCCTTTTCCGCTTCATCGTGTCCTTGACCATGGAGGACCAGAGGATCTCCTTGTTCTCGCGCATGAGGCCGGTGATCGTCTCGAAGAGCAGCTCGAACACCTCCCGCTTCTCCTTGGGGATGTCCTGGACGCCTGGCGGGGTGACCTGTTCCGCGGCCCCAAGGCTCTCGTAGAAGATGAACTCGTCGCAGTTGTCGCTGAGGAGCACCGAGGTGGAGCCTTTCATCCCCAGGCCGATGACCCGCTTGCCGTTCTCCTTCAGCTTGGAGACCAGCGGGGAGAAGTCGCTGTCCCCGGACACGATCACGAAAGTGTCGATGTGCTCTTTCGCGTAGCAGAGGTCCATGGCGTCCACGCACAGGCGGATATCGGCGGAGTTCTTGCCGGTCATGGACCGCCTGGGGATCTCGATCAGCTCGATGGCGGACTCGTGGAGCTGCTGCTTGTACTTCGCGAAGCGGCTCCAGTCGGCGTAGGCCACCTTGACGATCACCTTGCCCTTTTCCACCAGCCGCTCCAGGACTCGGGTGACGTCGAACTCCTCCTTGGTGGTGTGCTTGAAGCCCTGCGCCAGATTCTCGAAATCAATGAAGACTGCCAGCGTGTTCTCGGCTTCCGCCATGTCGGCTCCTCACTGAGAAATGCAAAATGGAAAATGAGCAATGAAAAACCGGTCAATGCCCGGACCAGCCGGTTGGCCGGTTGTCAGTTGTCGGTTTCTCATTTTACATTTCCACTCGGCTCAACCTTGGGCACCAAGCTCAGCGCTTCGTCGATGGCGGACTGCGGCAGCTCGTAATCCTCCAGCTGACCGGTCAGGTAGCGCTCGTACGACGCCAGGTCGAAGTGGCCGTGCCCGCAGAGGACGAAGGCGATGGTCTTGCGCTCGCCCCGCTCGCGGCAGCGGATCGCCTCGTCGATCACGACCCGGATGGCGTGGGATGGTTCCGGAGCGGGGATGATCCCTTCGGTCCGGGCGAACTGGAGCGCCGCCTCGAAGATCGGCTTCTGGGGGACCGCCACCGCCTCGATGAGCTGTTGGTCGTAGAGCGCGCAGACCAGCGGCGCCATCCCGTGATACCGGAGGCCACCGGCGTGAATCGGCGCCGGGATGAACGAGTGGCCCAAGGTGTACATCTTCATCAACGGGGTGGTGCCCGCCGTGTCCCCGAAGTCGTAGCGGTACTGCCCCTTGGTCAGGCTGGGGCACGCCGTGGGTTCCACCGCCACGATCCGGAGGTGTGGCGCCTTCCCGGTCAGCTTGTCCTGTACGAAGGGAAAGGTGAACCCACCGAAGGAGCTTCCACCGCCGACACACCCCACCAGGATGTCCGGATACTCCCCTAACAGCTCGAACTGCCGCTTCGCCTCCAGGCCGATGACGGTCTGATGCATCAGGACGTGGTTCAGGACGCTGCCCAGCGCATACTTGGTGTCCCCGCGCGTGGCGGCGTCCTCGACCGCTTCGCTGATCGCGATGCCCAGGCTGCCTGGCGACGCCGGGTCCTTGGCCAGGACGGCGCGGCCGGCCTGGGTGTCCGGGCTGGGACTAGCTACCACGCTCGCCCCCCAGGTCTCCATCATCAGCTTCCGGTACGGTTTGTGCTGGAAGCTGATCTTTACCATGTACACCTTGCATTCCAGGCCGAACTGCCGGCACGCCAGCGACAGGGCGCTCCCCCACTGGCCCGCGCCCGTCTCCGTGGTAAGGCGCTTCACGCCCTCGCGCTGGTTGTAGTACGCCTGGGGAACCGCCGTGTTCGGCTTGTGGCTTCCTGCCGGGCTGACCCCTTCCCACTTGTAGTAGATGCGGGCGGGCGTCTGGAGCGCCTGCTCCAGCCGGTGGGCGCGGTAGAGCGGCGTGGGACGCCAGAGCCGGTAGATGTCCCGGACCGGTTCGGGAATCGCGACCCAGCGGTCCTGGCTGACCTCCTGCGCGATGAGGCCCATGGGAAAGAGCGGCGCCAGATCGTCCGGTCCGATGGGACGCATGGTCCCCGGATGGATCACCGGAGGAAGCGGCAACGGAAGGTCCGCCTGGAGGTTGTACCACTGAGTCGGAAGATCCTTCTCCGACAGCACGACCTTGGTTTCGGGCATCGCTACGCTCCTGTACAGGCTGCCGTCAGTTAGGAGCCGTTACAAAATAACTTGTCCATTTTTTTGATTTCGTTACGGCTCCTTATGCCGTTCCCGAAATTTCTCCGGCCAAGTTATTCTTTGACAACGGCTGATCGTCGCACGACCTCGTCGTGCGCGTCGCTTCTTCGTGGTGCGTCACATCAGCAAGCCGATCGGCACCCAGGCACCGCCTGCCGCGAGGCTCTGGTTGACGGCGTCCACCACGGCGGTGGAGGCGAGCGCCTGGCGCAGGGTGGGACGAATCGGCTCCAGGTCGGCCGGCGCGATCCGCCCATCGTGGAGGTCGCGAACATCCTCCAGAAAGGTCCGGACGCTGTCGATGCCGTACCCCCGGTACTCGCGGCGGGTGCCGTCCCCGACCGGGTAGCTCTGGGTGAAGTAGGGGTTGAGGGTCTCGATCCCGGTGGCTTCCGTGATCACCTCGAGTCCGCGATCCCGCTGA
>Ga0315273_10008970_pt1 | contig 12653 bp, 8 predicted proteins | sample YL17G02_0_MG_FD_205753 | JGI IMG/M metagenome (GOLD analysis project Ga0315273, IMG submission 205753) | Sediment microbial communities from Yellowstone Lake, YNP, Wyoming, USA - YL17G02_0 | ecosystem: Environmental > Aquatic > Freshwater > Lake > Sediment | place: USA: Wyoming | collected...
AGCATAAGGCATTGAACCTGTTGTAGGTTCAGTCCCATCAAGAGTATAAAAGATCTCTGCATCCTGACTTGCAACAGAAATCTCAACTGTTTGGGATCCTGCATGAAATCCTCCTCTAACCGAGAAAACAGGTACCGGGGAGATGCCCTTCACCATTTCATTGTCATTTATTTCTCCTGGTGTTGGAACTTCAAAATAGCCAAAAACCTGCGGCTCATTCCTACTCCTTCCATAGGAAATGTTGGTCAGTTGATAAGGGAAACTAAAGGAATCCACAACGGCCCTCTGTTCATTTAACAACAAAACCTGCTCTCCCTCCTTCGAAAGATTAAAGTTCGTATGCAGGCCATTGCCCAAACCATCAGCATAAACAAGCAAATAATCATGGGCAGCAATCACTGAACCTGTCTGAAATTGCCACATAGAAGGATTGGCAGCGTCATCAGAAAGAAAATATCCACTCAAATCAATAGTGCTTTCTGTATTGTTATACAGTTCAATCCAGTCGCAATAATTGCCATAATCTTTATCGGCATGCACAGTGGCATTAGACGCCATTATTTCATTGATCACCACCTGAGAAAACAGGTTCTCCTGCAGCCCCTGGGTGAATACCTGCAACAGAAAGACAAACTTTATGGTTCCGGATATACTCATCCGATGGTTATATAGCTATGTTTTTAATTAGCCCCTGTAAAGAAACTAATTTTTTTAACGTTACTTGATAAGAAAGAACCAATTTGAATTACTATTAGTTTTTTAATAATCTTTTCGCGTTTGCAGAATTCTCTTGTCATAATGCACAACATACTGAATAGTAACATGTGATTGCCTGCCTGCCGTCAGGCAGGTTGTGATTGTTGTGGGTTGTAGGGTGAAGCTGTTAGCTATTGGCCATTAGCTGTTTTCATACCGCGATTTTTTTTATCCCTTTTTCTGTAGTATTTTTAGGCGCTGATCCTGTTAATATATCTGACCATGAAAGTATTGAAATTTGGAGGTTATGCCATTGATACCGCCGAGAACATCCTGAAGGTAAAAGACATTATAAAATCGCAGGCCGGACCTATTATCGTTGTGGTATCGGCATTCCATGGAATAACAGATAAGCTGCTGGAGCTTTCCCGGCTTGCTGCCTCCCGGGATAAGAATTTCTTCCGGCTTCATAATGAAATTGAGATCAGGCATACCGACATAATCAACAACCTCTTTGAAGAACCTTTGCGAGCCGAAGTGTTTTCACGTATCAATGCCTGCCTGAAAGACCTGATCAGCATTATTAACGGGGTTTACCAGTTAAACGACCTCACGCCCAAAATCCAGGATAAGATTTTGAGCTTCGGCGAAATCATGTCTTCCTTTATTATAAGCAAAATCATAGATAATGCCGAAGTAATTGATGCCAAAGGCCTGATTAAAACTGACGATAATTATGGAAACGCGAGGGTTAATTTCCCGCTCAGTAACAGATTAATCAGGGCACAATTTAACCATTATAAAAAGACAGGCATCATACCGGGTTTTATTGCCAGCAGTGAACGCAATGTGACTACAACGCTTGGCAGAGGAGGTTCGGATTACACGGCCGCAATAGTATCTGCAGCACTCGAAGTGGAAAGGTTGGAGATTTGGACTAACGTGGACGGTTTTATGACTGCCGATCCCAAGAAGGTTAAAAAGGCGCTGGCGATTGACTATTTAAGCTATGCAGAGGCTATGGAACTTTCTCATTTCGGAGCCGAAGTGATTTACACACCAACTATTCACCCTGTTTACAAGAAAAACATTGAAGTAGTCATAAAAAACACCTTCAATCCCGAAGGAAAGGGGACATTAGTCTCAAAAGAATCAAAAAATTCCCGTGCTTCTCTTATTAAAGGAATTTCTTCGATTGATGACATTGATCTGATCACCCTGCAGGGAGCCGGTATGGTAGGTGTTAAGGGCATGGCCTCAAGACTTTTCGGTACCCTGGCCCGGATTAATGTGAACATCATGCTGATCACCCAGGCATCTTCGGAATATTCCATTTCATTTGCGCTGAATCCTTGCGACTCCGGAGTAGCCCTTAAAGCGCTGGGAACAGAATTTGAATCAGAAATCAAGGTAAGAAACGAACTGAACATACTCCTTGAGAAAGACCTGTCGGTAATTGCAATCGTTGGAGAGCAGATGAAAAATACACCCGGTATTTCCGCCAACCTGTTCACTTCACTTGGCAGGAACGGAATAAGTGTTATCGCTACTGCACAGGGTTCTTCGGAGCTGAACATTTCGGTAGTAATTAAGAAAGAAAACCTGCACAAAGCGCTGAACGTTATTCATGAAGGCTTCTTCCTTTCGCACCACCGCGAATTGCATCTTTACCTGGTTGGAACCGGCACAGTAGGCGGTAATCTGCTGCAGCAGATTTTGAACCAACAGGAAGTACTTTTGAGGGACCACCATCTGAAAGTTAACGTGATTGGCATTTGCCGCTCAAAACTCATGCTCCTGAATCCCGAAGGAATTAACCTGGTCACTTACCGCGAGGAAATGGACAAGCAGGGCGAAAAAGCCGATATAGAACTGTTTATTCAGAAAATGCAGTACCTGAACCTCAGAAACAGTGTGTATATCGATTGCACTGCTGACCCACATATAGCAGGAACATACGGGCAGGTACTCAATTCCTTTGTCTCTGTAGTTACCTCCAATAAAATAGCCTGCTCTTCGGAATATACCGTTTACAGTGACCTGAAAAGAACGGCACGTGAGAAGAATGTCAAATTCATGTATGAAACCAACGTAGGGGCAGGATTGCCTATTATCAGTACGTTGAACGACCTCATCCGTAGCGGGGATGAAATTTTCAGGCTCGAAGCAGTGCTGTCTGGTACCCTTAATTTTATATTCAACACCATCAGTGAAGAAATTTCTCTCAGCCGGGCAGTTCAGTTAGCTATGGAAGCCGGATTTGCTGAACCCGATCCACGGATCGATTTAAGCGGTATTGATGTGAGGCGAAAACTCCTGATACTGGCCCGTGAATCGGGTTATCCGCTCGAAAGCAGCGATATTACCATAGTGCCTTTTCTGCCTGAAGAGTGTTTTAAAGGCTCACTGGATGATTTTTGGAAAGCAATACTCAGGTATGATGCTTCTTTTGAAGAACGTCGTAAGCAACTGACCAAAGAAAACAAAAAGTTAAGGTTCGTTGCCCGCCTCGATGAGGGTAAAGCAAGCATTGAACTCAAAGAGGTGGGAATTACGCATCCTGCTTACCCGCTCGAAGGCAGCAATAACATTATTCTGATCACCACGCTCCGTTATCACGAGCAGCCCATGGTAATAAGGGGTTACGGAGCCGGTGCCGATGTAACGGCAGCAGGCGTGTTTGCCGATATCATAAGGGTCGCCAATGTGTAAATATTGACTAGCATGATTAAAGCGATAATTTTTGACTTTGACGGGATCATTGTTGATTCGGAGCCCTTATGGGTTGAAGCAGAAACAGCTGTTTTCAAATCAGTTGGCGTTTCCCTGACCCCTGAAATGTGTCGTCAGACAACAGGTCTTAATACACCCGATACATTGCAATATTGGTATAATATACTTCACTGGAGTGGCAAAAGTGTATTTCAACTTTATAAGGAAATCATGGAAGCCATGCAGATGCTTATTCTTGAAAGGGCTGATCTGAAAGAAGGGTACCTGGATGTGCTTCAATTGTTCGTAGAAAAGAAACTTCCGATGGCCGTAGCGTCATCTTCACCACTGAAGCTTATCACCACAGCATTGAAGAAATTCCACCTATTCGAATTCTTCAAAATCATCAGCTCGGCTGAAAATGAACAACATGGTAAACCGCACCCCGCACTATACCTGGGCGCAGCTCAAAAATTGGGGGTTGAACCGGTAAACTGCCTGGCTTTTGAAGATTCTTTTAACGGCGCTATTGCCGCAAAAGCGGCGCGCATGAAACTGGTGACAGTGCCCGACAGCCATGATTTCAACTCCACACGATTTGACTTTGCCGATCTGAAGATTATTTCATTAAAGGATTTTAAGGAAAAACAGTTCGAACATCTCAATTCATTAAATTAGCAGCTTCAATTGAATTACCATGACTCCGGAAAGGATACTGTTTTATTCCACCAATGGAAAAGCTGGTAAATTGAGTTTTGGTGAGGCCCTGCTGAAGGGTCTCGCCCCTGATAAGGGTTTGTATATGCCAGACCATATCCCCGTGATGGACAGGAATGTCCTTCACCGTTTATCAGGTAAACCTTATCCTGAAATAGCCTTTACTATTGCCCGCAATTTCCTGCAGGGGGATATAGCCGATGATGAGCTGATGCGACTCGTGAAGGATGCTTATAATTTTAAGGTGCCGCTCGAAAAAGTATACGATCGCAACTACATAATGAGGCTTGACCAGGGCCCTACCGCCTCGTTCAAGGACTTTGCCGCCCGCATGATGGGCCGGTTGATGCAGTATTTCCTGCAGAAGCAAAACCGGAATATGCTCATCCTTACCGCTACATCGGGAGATACCGGAAGCGCCATCGCCAATGCGTTTTACGGACTCGATAACATAAGCGTGGTGATCCTTTACCCCGAAAACGAGGTAACTCCCCGTCAGCGGAAGCAAATGACAACCCTGCGCCGTAATATTAAGATCGTCGCCTTGAAAGGCAAATTCGATGATTGTCAGGCGCTCGTAAAACAAGCATTTACCGATAAAGGCCTGGTTTATCTCAACCTGTCCTCGGCAAATTCAATCAACATTGGTCGTCTCTTGCCCCAGTCGTTTTACTATTTCTATGCCTGGTCACAATTGGCTAAAACGGGAGCCGATGATCCGGTTCTTTTTTCAATTCCCTCGGGAAATTTCGGAAATATGATGGGAGGATTGTTAGCTAAAAGAATGGGACTTCCAGTTAAAAAATTTATCATTGCCACCAATGAAAACGATGAAGTGCCTGTTTATTGGCAAACCGGTGATTATGCTACCATAGTCCCTTCACGAAACTGTATTTCAAGCGCTATGAATGTGGGTCATCCCAGCAACATGTCACGCGTTGTATCACTGTATGGCGGAGTTATGGATGAAAAGGGTAATATCACCCGGAAGCCTGATAGTAAGCAAATGCATGAAGACATCTATGCGGTTAGCATCAGTGATAAACTTACCACCGACGTACTTAAAGAAACCTATAAGACTTACAAGGTTCTTTTAGAGCCTCATGGTGCTGCTGGTTGGGCCGGACTGCAGAAGTATTATACCAATTTCCCCGCCGAAGCAAATCGGGATCAATTGGCAATCAGTCTCGAAACTGCACATCCGGCAAAGTTCCCTGAAAAAATTCGTGCTTTGCTGGGAATTGAGCCCGAACTTCCGGTTTCGATGGAAGGCCTTGACGACCTTGAAGAATCATTTGACAGCTTAGAGAATAGCTATGCACAATTTAAGCACTATCTTACCGGCAGGTACTAAATTTTACCTATATTGGTAGTTAGAAATTATAGATTTTATTATGAAGAAACTTCACGCGGTATGTTCTGATCTGGAAGGGGTATGGGTTCCCGAAGTATGGATCAATGTCGCTGAAAAAACCGGTATCCCTGAACTTCGGCTGACAACTCGTGATATTAAGGATTATGACGAACTGATGCACTATCGGCTGAAAATACTGAAAGAAAAGAATCTTACCCTGCTTGATATCCAGCGGGTAATTGCCACCATCAAACCCTTGCATGGAGCGTTGGAAATTATCAAATGGTTAAAAAGAGTGACCCGGTTCATTGTGGTTTCCGATACTTTCGTGGAATTCGCCGATCCTTTGATGGAACAACTGGACCGGCCTACACTTTTCTGTCACTCCCTCGAAGTCAGCAGCAACGGCATGATTAGTGGGTACCACCTGCGTCAAAAGGAGGGTAAACGCGAAACGGTAAAAGCACTCAAAAGTCTTAATTATGAGGTTATTGCCTTTGGCGATTCGTACAACGACATCAATATGCTAAAAGAAGCCGATCAGGGCGTGCTTTTCCGTCCGCCACAAAATGTTATCAATGATTATCCCAATTTTCCAGTGATCACAGAATATAACGAGCTTAAATGCTTTCTCGAGGAGCGGTTTAGGCTATAAGGCTGATAGCTGCTAATAAAGCTTCGGGAATCGAACCGGATTAGCTTCATGCATGATGGCATATATTGCCTCAAACACATCTTCTGCATTGGGATTTGAAAAGTAATCGCCGTCGCTAGAATAAGCAGGTCTGTGCTCTTTAGCAGCCAGGGTGCGCGGTTCCGAATCGAGATACCGGTAAGCCCCCTGCCCTTCAATTACCTGCTGCATCATATAAGCTGTGGCACCACCCGGCACATCCTCATCAAAGAACAGCACCCGGCTGGTTTTTTTTATAGAAGTGGCGATGATCTCCCCCAGGTCAAATGGTAAGAGCGTTTGCACATCAATCAATTCCACGCTGATATTAAAATCGCTCAATTGCTTTGCAGCATCCTGGGCAATTCTCACACAGGAACCATAGGTAACCAGCGTAATATCGGATCCTTCTTCAAGAATTTCAGGTATGCCCAGCGGAATTTTAAATTCACCCGGGTTGTCGGGCATAACTTCTTTCAGCCGGTAGGCATTCAGGGGTTCAATTACCAGGGCCGGATCAAGGCCTTCCAGCAAGGTGTTGTAGAAGCCAGCGGCCTGTGTCATATTGCGGGGAACACATACGTATATACCTCGAATGGAGTTGATCACCATACTCAACGGAGATCCTGAGTGCCATATTCCTTCAAGCCGGTGCCCCCTTGTGCTGATGATAAGCGGGATACATTGGCTTCCGGCAGTACGCCAGTGGGCAGTGGCCAGGTCATCACTCAATATTTGCAGCGCATACAGCAGATAATCAAAATATTGAATCTCGGCAATGGGTCTGAATCCCCTCAAGGCTAGTCCAATGCCCTTGCCAATGATAGCGGTTTCGCGAACGCCAGTGTCAAAAATCCTGTTCTCGCCATATTTCTTTTGCAGTCCATCATAGGTTTGGTTAACCCCGCCAATTTTACCGACATCTTCGCCAAAAGCAACAAGCAAAGGGTATTTGGAGAACAGGGCATCGAAATTATTACGGAGTATTTCACGGCCTGTAACCGCAATGGAATTCTCGCAGTAATTGGGCTCTAGCGGTGAAACATTCAGCGCCGAGTGTTCAGTTTCGTTATATAAAAAAGCACTGTATTTTTCAAATCCGTTTACCTGGTTATGATCGATCCACTTTTTAAGGGTATCTCCGAAAGTCTCCCGTTGGGGACAGTCGTGGCAAACATACCTCATTATCTTCTTGGCAGTGCTGATGTTATCTTTTCGAATCGGATTTTTAATACCTGTCAGGTTAGCGGTATACAGTTGAATCTTGTCAATGCCCTCGCGCCTGCATACGCAGCTTTTGTTTTCGATTATCGCTAACAGGCTGTTCTTTTCACTGCGGATAGACGACTGATAATTGTTCCAGGCTTTTTCCCGGGCCAACGCAACTTCTTCCTCGACCGATGTGCCTATACTCTCAAGTTCCGATACTGTGGCAATGTTCTGTTCGATCAACCAGCCTTTCATTCGCAACAGGCAATCATGATCAGCTTCCCAAGCCAGACGCTCTTCCGACTTATAACGTTCGTGCGACCCCGAGGTGGAATGTCCCTGAGGTTGTGTTAACTCGGTTACATGAAACAATACCGGTACGTGCTCGCGACGGCATCTGGCAATGCCTTCCTCAAACATGGCACACAGTTGAGGATAATCCCAGCCCACGGCATTGTAAATAAGTATTCCTGAATCGCTCCCATTCTTTTCAAAACCACTGAGTGCCTGTGATATGCTAGCTTTTACGGTTTGAACGGCAGTTGGAACCGAGATTCCATAACCGTCATCCCAGATTGCGACAGCGAGAGGGATTTGCAATACCCCGGCAGCATTCATGGTTTCAAAAAAATGACCCTCTGAAGTGCTGGCGTCGCCAATGGTACCAAAGGCTACTTCATTGCCGTTGTCGCTGATACCCTTTATTTCTGCTAATTCAGAACTTTGCCTGAAAAGCTTGGAAGCCAACGCCAGTCCAAGCAGTCGCGGCATATGACCGGCTGTAGGTGACAGGTCAGCAGCAGAATTCTTTTGTTGGGTGAGGTCAAGCCAGTCACCATCCTTTGTTACATTAGAGGTAGCAAAGTGATTGTTGAAGGAACGTCCGGCATTACAAGGGTTAAGCTGACCATCGGCGGTCCCGTATAATTGTGCGAAAAACTCTTCCACGGTCAGCAGCCCGGCTGCCATCATAAAAGTCTGATCGCGGTAATAACCCGATCGCCAGTCGCCATTTCTGAATTGTTTGACATAGGCAATTTGTGCCAATTCCTTGCCGTCGCCAAATATTCCGAATTTAGCCTTGCCCGTTAACACTTCCTTGCGACCTGTGACGCTGCATTGCCTGCTTATCAATGCAAGCCGGTAGTCCTTCAGGATTTCTTCACGGGATAGAATAACATTGGGAGGTTGCGGGTTCAGGACTTTACCAGTAATCATGGTTCCAACATAAAAGGTTAGTAACATGCAAATCTGGAGAATGTTTAGGAAAGGAATAATATAAAATGATATAAATATCGAACAAGGCACACCGAATGTTCAATTTCGAAGAACATTCTTCATTATTCTTAAATCGGTGTTCCTTGTTCGTTATTACTTTTTATTGTTCCGACATCCAAACCAAATCCTTTGATTTTTGTTGTAATTTTGTACTATTATCAAATCATCATCATGTTACAACTCCTCATCATAGTATCAGCCCTTGTCGCCATCTCCATCCTGTTGCTCGGGATTAACATATTTGTTTTTGGCAGAAAGTTCCCTGAAACCGAAGTAGGTAAAAACCAGCATATGATCAGGCTTGGCCTCCGCTGCCCGCAATGCGAAGAAAGAACCCGTTACCGGAAATTAAAACCGGTTAAGATCAACCTTAAAACCCTTCACCCTGATTGGACAGTGCTGAAGGGGTGAGATTTTCCCGGTTCGGCCATGGTCACAACTTAAGCCAACGCAGCCCTGATCGAATCGGGGAACTACTTATACGAATACAATTTCACTTTTTGCATGGTGTATTGCCCGCCCGGAAGTTGCATATGTCTTCCCTGGTGGCTTTGGTCGCCATTCATCCGGCGACCCGGTATCCATTTGCCGTCGATGAATTTTCCTTCATCCAGGCTTCCTATACCGGCGATGGTCCCATCATTTAGTATTGATTCGAACGTTACGATAACTCCGCTACCGGCAATAATAAATTCAGCTGGATTCAGCATGATGACCATACCCCCGACCCTTGGGGCAGTGCTTTCTGAACGATTGGCATAGGCCCAACTATACTCATGCCTGATATTGAACAGATAATTTCCCAATTGAACCTGTACCTTTTGACTGGCACTATCCAGCAGAAATCCGGCCATGGTACCCTTCCCCTGATTATCAAGAATCAAAGGTGTAAGTTGCTGTAAAAGACCGTAGGCTTCTATAACCTGCTTATCCTGTGGATTAGCAATCGATTCAATCGAAAACGGACTGTAGCCCATGGCATTGTGTTGCGAAATGGCATAGAATGCCTGCACCAGGCTCTGATTGTTGCCCACCTCGGGAATGAACAGGGGATTACCGGGACAATCATACCAGGCAGTCCATTCTTTAAAATCCCGAAAGTAAATATCAGGGGCCAGAAAATCAATAGAAGGCGCTGCAGCTTTCCATATATCCATCACATGCGGCAGCGGTCCTGCACTGGGATACTGACCGGGTTTGTATCCTTCACGGATTAGGGCAGCATTAACATACATGGGCAGCGGGTAAACTGCTTTGCCCGCTTCTGCAATTGCATTGGTATACGACGCAAAATACCAGGCCATAAAAAGTTCGTCGGTATATAATCCTTTGCCAAAAACAACTTCCCAGGTACCTGTGGTTTTCATCCCCTGCCCTTCCCATTTTTCAAGTATTACGGGTGCCAATGAAGATTTATTCCTTTCGAGATAATTCATTAATTGTTTTGGTACCGATTGTTCAAAGGCGATTTCTGCCAAATCACAATAATCACGAGCGTCAGGAATCATCCCGATCTCATTCTCCACCTGCATCATAATCACTGTATGTTCTTTACTATCTATCCGGCCTATATGCCTCATCAGCTCTACAAAAGCATTCCTATCGGCATTGCTGTTCTCACGGCTAAAAGGGGTAAGGATTTCAACCGGAATATTATCCCGTTTCCTTGCTCTGGGGAACCTTTCCTGATTGGTTTTAACCCACAGGGGCACGTAACATGACATGCTGTTTTTCCACGATCCAAACCAGAGAAAGACTATCTTCAACCCTTGTTTTCTGGCCGAATAGATTAGGCTGTCCACCAGCACAAAATCGAATTCTCCCTCAACCGGCTCGAGTTGTTCCCAATAAACCGGAATAAGCAGCGTATTAACATGCATGCTTACCAGATTTGGCCAGATCGGTCGCATATATTCGACGCTGGATGCACTTGAGTTGCCCAGTTCGCCGGCCAATATAAGGAAAGGCTTACCATCGACCACCAACTGCGTTGCTGTTCCCTGTTGGCTCAAAAATGGAACCGGTCCATACTGGGTTATTGCCACCTGGTGTAAAGCCAAGGCAATAACTATTGAAGAAATTGCTTTTCTAAATAGTATGCCTGATGAATAAGTCATGAAGCTAATTAGCCAGGAAATCGTGATAAAAGATAAATTCAGTGACCTTTTCTTTAGGGGCACCAGTTATATATAAAAGTTTTCCAAGGATCAGGTTATATCCAATCCTGCCAGGTTTATAAAAGAAAGTCAATGTAAGAGAATCACTTAAATAAGTTTTATCTTTCCTGAAAAACTCAAGATTTTCATCTAATTTCCCCAATGATAAGGCAAAGTGAGCGCCTTTGGTATAGTGGGTAATAAAATTGAGGCTTATTTTAAGGCTATCACCATATTTTACGGAATCCTGCGAACTTGATACATAGTAGAACGAATTATCCAGTCCAAAACGACCATTATTATCATATAACAAGTTTCCGGTTTGCTTAAAATCATTATCTCTCTTCGAGAAAACATTGATTTTCAGCATGTTTCCCTTGTAAAAAATTTCCTCTTTAACAACTAAACTGTCATTAATAAACAAACCCTTGTCGGTTAATTTGCCTTCCTCACTGTAATATCTGCCAGTGCTATTCAGTTTTCCTCTGTCATAATAAAATACAGACTTCACCTTTCCGTTCTCATAATAATTCATGCTTCTTCCCTGCATGATCCCACTTTCAAAATCCCGGATGTTTTTAATATTTCCGTTTTCAAAGAACTCATATATACGAAAGTCTTTATCCTTATCTTTTCCTGACATGTACACAGTTTTTCTCCACAGTTTACCATCCGGATAATACTCATTCTTCTCGGTTTCTTCCTTTTTACATGAAATCAGCATTATAAGTAAGGCGACAGTTGCCAAAGTTTTGATCTTCATAACATCGATATTTTAGCCCAATATAGTAATTTATTCGTCTTGGACATAATAGTTACAGTCAAGCAACGTTTTTTCATTAAATGCAGTTGGTTCATGAACTTTCATGATACCCGGTGTATAAAACAGAAAGAGACCCCGCCATTATGTGGGGCCTCTTTTCTTAAAAAATGAAACCTAAAATTAAACCTTGTGAAAACTTAATAAAGAAATTTGTTGCCTTATATATGACATTTCTCAAGATAAATTCACTTATGCTATGATTTGCTTTAACCAAGCCCTGTTCATGTGCTGTAAAATAAGAAGCCTTGCTGTACCGTTGTTTTATTCAGTCCAATATTATTTTTTTTCTTATCGCTAATAAAATTTTTAGTTTAAATCGCAGCAGATAAGAAAAATATTGAACTATTCGGCCTAATTTTGTGTTGCAACGGGATATGGAATGAATTTTGCTCTGGAGTTATTAAACACTTAAGCTATGCAAATCCGGTATGATTTTTTTCAGATCGAGAATACGCTGCTTCCACAGAAGGGCAGGATTCTCATATCTGAACCCTTTCTGGTGGATAACTATTTTAAAAGGTCGATAGTGCTTATTACCGAACATTCCAGCGAGGGCACCGTGGGCTTCGTGCTGAACAAACCGGTTAATATGAAGGCAAACGAAATAATGACCGATTTTCCGGCGATCGATGCCATTGTGTCTTTAGGTGGCCCGGTACAAACCAACACATTGCACTATATTCACACCCTGGGTGATATCATTCCGAACAGCATAAAGGTTATCGAGAACATATATTGGGGAGGAGAATTCGATGTAATTAAAAGATTACTGGAATCAGGAACCTTGAATAACGAGAATATCAGGTTCTTTCTGGGATACAGCGGATGGCAAGCCAATCAGCTCGAAGATGAGCTCAACGACAATGCCTGGGTAGTTGCAAATATCAGCCCCGAGGAAATTATGACCCCTATGAATAAATACTTTTGGAATAAAACCCTGAACCGGCTTGGTAAAAAATACCAGATGTGGGCGAATTTTCCTGAAAACCCGCAAATGAATTAGGTTAACCTGCCTGCCGAAATACCCGACACACA
>Ga0315273_10008971_pt1 | contig 12652 bp, 5 predicted proteins | sample YL17G02_0_MG_FD_205753 | JGI IMG/M metagenome (GOLD analysis project Ga0315273, IMG submission 205753) | Sediment microbial communities from Yellowstone Lake, YNP, Wyoming, USA - YL17G02_0 | ecosystem: Environmental > Aquatic > Freshwater > Lake > Sediment | place: USA: Wyoming | collected...
CTACTATACGGGTAGACGTCAGGCGTCTTGGCATTGCCTTTCTCATCGTACATGTGTGGCGCTACCAACGCTGCAGGGTTGACGTCGCTCAGCAAGTACGAGGAATTCTTCATACCCAACGGTGTAAGGACGTGATCCTGTATATAGTCCTCGAAGTTTTGGCCGGACACTTTGGCGACCACATCGCCCAGGATATCGAAGCCGGTACTGCTGTAGGCCCACTCCTTGCCGGGCCGGAAGAGCAAGGATTCCTTGCTGAGGCTCCGGACATAGTCGTCCAGGGCACCCTCATCAATCCGCTTATTCTTGTCCTGATACTCTGCCAGCCAATCGATCGTGTCAGGCAGGCCTGATGTGTGCGACAGCAACTGGCGGATGGTGATTGCTCCCGCGTCGGGATCCGCTAAAGTGAAGTAGGGCAAATACTTTGTTACGGGCGCATCCAGGTCGATCTTGCCCTCCGCGACCAACTGCATGATCGCCATGGCCACTGGCGTTTTGGCAACCGATCCCATAGGGAAAACTGAGTCTGGTGTCACCGGCGCGTCACTGCCCAGTTTGCCGACGCCAAACCCGCTGGCGTAGACCAGCTCACCATCCTTGACTATGCCCACCGCTGCGCCTGGCACTTTGCCCTTCGCCATAATCTCCTTGACCAGTGCCTCGATCTTGGCAGTCGTGGCGTCATCTAGCTTGGCTGTAGGCGCCGCGGCGACAGGTGTCGGCTCGGGCGTGGGCGGAACGGGCGTCGGTGTCGGCGGGATGGGAGTGGTTGTCGGCTGCGCCGTCGTCGCCGTCGGCGCAGCGGCCGGGGACACGCAGGCCACCAGCAGCCCTGCGATCAGCAGGACGCTGAACGTCGCCAGTAGATGCTTCTGGGGTTTCATGTTGCTCCTCCTCGCATCTTATGTGGTGAAGGCGGCGCCAGCTCACCGCCTTACTTGGCGAATCGGGGATCTCTGGCATCCCAGGAGCTGGCCCAGGGAGACAAGCGCTCACCTCCTTCTTGCACCCGTGCGGTGACTTCTTACACAACGTGCGCCCCTCGGCTCGATGGCCCGTCCCTCCGGGGGCCGGGACGATCTGAGAACCAAGCGGCAAGCAGAAGCGATGCAGCGCGCTGAGGCTGCTGGCCATAACGAGAATGTGCAGAGGGGGATTGAGAGCCGATTTCGATTTCCGACCCGGTGCTTCCGATCGAGCTAACGGCGCCCCACCGCCTTTGCTGGCGATGCGCAGATAATGCAATCATATCACGGATTTCGCCGAATAGAGCGATGGATTCTGCAAGTCTCAGCGGCGCTTGACCTGTTCTTCTGGGCATCGTTCCAATCGAAACTGAGGCTCGGTCGGTCGGGACCCTGGTTCGTTGCTCTCAACGTCCTCACGACAGCGAAGGCCCCAACCGTTGCTTTTGTGTATACTCCTGCCCCTGAAATTCATCACAAGCCCGTGCGGGACGATCCATGAGCTGACAGCTGACGAGCCTCGCAGACCCGTCATGGCTGAGACGTGCCAGCTCACGTGATACAAGCTGTGTCAGGACTGGCGTAACACCAACGGCAGGTACAGGCGCGACGACGGTCCGATCGTGATCGTGAAGGTCTTGTGCTCCGACTCGGTCACGTTCGGGTAGACGCCGTACGCCAGGTAGATGGTCACGGTGGCGCGGGCGTGCACGCCGGCCTTGGGCGTGTAGGTCAGGGTACCGGCGTTGTCCACGTCGGGCCAATCTTCGAACAGCTCCTTGTGGGCGGTCGAGACCAGGAAGGCGTACTCCTGGCCGGGGGGCACGCGAATGTCGGTGGCCCAATGCTCCACCCACTGCGGTCCGGCATCGACCGATACCTGCTGGTCGGGCCCCATCGTGAAGGTCGGCGGCTCCCCGGACCCGAAGACGGCCCACAGCGAGAAGTGCGCCGGCTGCGCCGTGACGATGCGCGCCGCCATGTCGACGCGACTGGTCGGCTCCCGGTTCCAGCGTCCTCCATCCCACCAGTACAGGGCCAGGGTTGACGCGTCGATGCCGGTCGACTGGTAGGCGCTGTACTGCACGCTGGTGGTGTAGGGCTTCGCCGGCGCAACCGGATGCCCGCCGCCGTCGGCCGCCTCCAGCTCGAAGGTGTGACCGATCCCGGCGAGGTTCTGTGCCGTGGCCGCCGCAAGCGCCGCCGGCGGCATGGCGCGGCCGGTCTCGGGCGCGGCGTCGAACTCCGGCGACGAGGCGTCGTACCGGCGAGCCGCGCTCTCGCCGTTTGCGGCCCGGCCTGACGTCATGCCGGGGGGTCCGGACGCCGCGCGGGCCGCCGCCGGGGGCGGCGGGACTACGTCGGAGCGCAGCGGCGTGTGGGTGACGACCGTGCCGTCGGGGAGCGCGCCGGCCGGGAAGCCGTGGGCGCTCATGTCCTCGGGCGAGTCGAGCGTGCCGCCCGCCGCGGCGATGCTGCGCGAGGCGGGCGCCGACCCGCAGGCGATGCCCGTGCCCCATAGCCGGTGGAACTCGCGGATGTGGCTCAGCCAGGCCTGGAAGACGGCATTGTTGGGCTCGCACAGCGCCGACTCGGCGTAGTACAGTTCCTCCATGTACGGCATGGCGCTCAGGGTCTGCGGCAGCGCCCCGGTGAACTGGCTGTGGTACAGCCACAACGTCTTCATGCTGACCATCTGGCCGAGCTCGCTGGGCAGCGTGCCGGAGAGCAGCGTGCTGTCGAGGAGCAGCTCCTGCAGGTTGTAGAGGTAGCCCAGCCGGGCCGGCACGGTCCCCTGGAGGTCGGTGCTCCCCAGCTTCAGGTGGATCAGCTTGTCCAGGTAGCCCAGGTCCGGCGGGATGGTCCCGGTCAGGCGGCTCCCCTCCACCGACAGGTTCCACAGCCGGGTGAGCTGGGTGATATCCGCCGGCAGCGGGCCGTCCAGGTAGTTGCCTTCCAGCAACAGCACGCCCAGGTTCGCCAACCGCCCCAGCCCGACCTGGATCTGGCGCAGCTTGTTCATGCTCAAATCTAGGTAGGCGAGCGCAGGCAGCTCCCCCAGGCTGCCGGGGACCGGACCGCTGAGGCAGTTGCCGTGGAGGTCCAGCGACTGGAGGCTGCCCAGCTTGCGGAAGCTGTCGGGGATTGGCCCATTGATGCCGGTGGAGCAATCAGAGTTTCGGCTCTCGCTCAGGTCCAGGAATTTGAGAATGGCCAAGTTGCCCAGCTCGGCAGGCAGCTTGCCGGTCAGCTGGTTCTGTTGGACCCACAACTGCTCAAGCGCTGCCAGGTTGCCCAGTTCCGGCGGCACCGCCCACCCGTCGAGCGTGCCGCGCAGCTGGTTAGCATTCAGCATCAGCCGCTTAAGCTGCGCCAGCTTGCCGAAGGTGGACGGGATCGGGCCGCTCAGCCGGTTCATGGAGAGGTCCATGTATTCGAGTTTGGCCAGGTCGCCCAGCCTGGCGGGGATGGCGCCGTCCATGGTCAGGTTATGCAGCGAGAGCTCTCGTAGCTCGCTGAGCTGCCCCAGCGCCGGCGGCAGGATGCCCTCCAGGTGCGTGTTGTTGCCCAGGTAGAGGTACTGGAGCTTCTTCAGGTTGCCCAGCGCCGTCGGGATACCGCCGGTCAGGTCGCATTCGTCCAACCCCAGGAAGCGCAGGTTGCCCAGCCCGCCCAGCGACGCCGGGATCGGGCCCTTCAGCTGATTCACGCCCAACCGCAGCTCCTCGAGGGTTCCGATGGTCCCCAGCGAAGCCGGGATCGCGCCGTCGAGCGCGTTGTCGCGCAGGTTGAGGTAGCGCAGCTTCTGCAGCGCGCCCAGGTTGTCCGGGATCTGCCCCGTCAGGCCGTTGTGTTCCAGGTTGAGCCAGGTGAGCTCGGGGAGGGCACTGAACCACTGGAAGACGGGCCGGTCGAGCGCGTTGAACGAGAGGTCGAGCACTTGCAGCGCCTTAAGCTGATCCAGGTCGGACGGAACGCCGCCGGTGAGTTGGTTATGGTCGAGGCGCAACTCCCGGAGCGCCGTCAACGTGCCCACTGCCGGGATCGGGCCTGCCAGGCCGTCGTTGGAGAGGTACAGCTTCTGCAGCTTTTTCAGGTTGCGAAGCTGGCTGGGGATACCGCCGCCGAGCTGGTTGTTGCTCAGGTCGAGCATCTCCAGGTTGACCAGGTTGCCCAAGGCGGCCGGGATGGACCCGTTGAGCCCGGCGTTGCCCAGGTAGATCTCGCGGATGCTGGGCCAGTCGCCCACGACGGACGCGAGGGCGCGCCCAAGGTTGTTGTTCGAGAGGTCTGCCACCTCCAGCTTACCGGCGCTGAGGGGCGACCCGGTCGAGCCGGCTGCGCCGGCGCCGGTCGCACTCTGCGCCGCGGTGACCCCAGTTAGCTGATTCGAGGCCACGCGCAGCTCGCGCAGGGTGGGGTGGCTCAGTAGCGCGCCCGGCAGGTCGCCGGTCAGCCCATTCTTCGTGAGATAGAGGTAGTCCAACTTCGCCGGGCCCGCCAGGCCCGGCGGAATGGCGCCGGTGAATGCGTTCTCGCCGAGCCCCAGCGCCTGCACGTTTGGCCATGTCCCCAGCCAGTCGGGCAAGGAGCCGGTCAGCTGATTGCGCGAGACGTGGAACCGCTGCAGACGGGTCAGCGCGCTCAGCTCGGGCGGCAGCGAGCCGGTCAACTGATTGGCCGCCAGCCCCAGCGACGTGAGGGCGGTCAGCTTGCCCAGGTCGGGCGGGATCGGGCCGGTTAGCGCGTTAGAGCTCAGGTCCACGCTCTGCAGCAGCGTCAGGCGGCCCAGCTCGGGCGGGATCGGCCCAGTCAATCGGTTGTGGTGCAGTTGCAGGTCGGTCAGCTTTGTCATGTTGCCCAGCGATGCCGGTATCGGGCCGCTGAACTGGTTGGTCTGCAGGCCAAGCTGCTGTAGGCCGGTCATGGTGCCCAGCCAGCCGGGGATAGGCCCCGCAAACTGGTTGCCGTCCAGCCACAGCGTGCGCAGGACGATGAGGTTTCCCAGCGGCGGCGGGGCGCCTGAAAGCTTATTGGACGACAGGTCGAGGGCCTGCAGCTTCGTGAGGCTGCCGAAGGATGACGGCACGGGACCGGTTAACTGGTTGTGCGAAAGGTTGATATCCAGCGTGACCGCTGCACGTCCGATGCCCTCGGGGATGGGGCCGGTGAGCTGGTTCAAGGTCAAGGAGACGCTCTGGAGATTGCCTAGGTTAACCAGCTCCGGGGGGATCGCCCCGCTTAGCTGGTTGCTGGACGCGCTAAACTCGCGAAGCTGGCGCAGGTTGCCCAGCGAACCGGGCAGCGCGCCGCCAAGTTGGTTGGCGCCCAGATAGAGGGTCTGCAGCGCGGTCAGGTTGCCCAGGGAATCGGGGATCGCCCCGGTGAGCGCGTTGGAATGCAGGCTCAAGATCGTCAGGTTGCTGAGGCTGCCCAGGCTGGCCGGGATCGCTCCGCTCAGTTGGTTTTGCCCCAGCCGCATTTCGTTTAGGGCGCGCAAACTGCCGAAGGAATCGGGAATCGCGCCCGTGAGCTGATTCCGGTCTAGCCCCAGACGCGTGAGCTGGCTGAGCTGGCCCAGCTGCTGCGGGATCAAGCCGCTCAGCTGATTGCCTTGCAGCCGCAACCATGTCAACTGCGGCAGGTCGGCAAGCGCGGCCGGGATGGCGCCGCTCAGCCCGTTGTCGCCTAGCTCCAGCGAGGTGACGTGGTTGCCGCCCGAGCAGCCGACCGCATACCAGTTCCCGCAGGGATCCGCGTTGCCCAGCCATCCCGCGTGGTTCTTCCATGCCGGGCCGTTGGTCATGTTGTAGAGCGTCACCAACGCCGCTCGCTCCGCGGCCGGCAAAGCAGTAGGCTCGACTTCGGCACCCTCGGCGGCGGGTATCGGTTTTCCGGCACCAGGGGCCGAGGCGAAGCCCGTGGCGGGCGGGACGAAGAAGGTCAGCAGCAGGGCGAGGAGCAGCGAACGGGCGGAAAGTCGCACAACCATAGCACCCTCCTTGGTGAGGCGAGAGTTCGCGACCTATTATACGCCAGTTGGGGGGGCGCTGCACGCGGCTCTGCACACTCGCACAGTGTCATTCCGTCTTGAGCATAAGCAGCAGAACAGCATAGGATCACCTTGCCAGAGACAGCAAATCTACCGGTGAGGTTAGACTGTGCCAGGGACAATTGTCCCGTTGATCGAGGTCTTTGCCGAGATACCCGATTTCCGAAAGAGCCGGGGCAAGCGCCATCCAGGTCCCGAAGAGTGGTGGAATGAGAAAAGCCAGCCGATGGAACATTGAGTTTGGCTGGCGATTTGGAAGGCTGGTTGATCTTCAGCGTTCAGTCCTGCCGCTGTTTGCTTCACGATCTCGTCACAGTAAACGCCCAACAGGTATTATTGTGTATACTCCTGCCCCTTCATGTCCTGAAAATCGGCGCCGTACGGAGGTGGTTCGGAGTCGAGATCCAGGGTAGCGCGGCAGGGCTCGATAGGATGGTAGTCGCGGAAGGGGTGACGAGGCGAGCCAGGGTTTCCACGGGATAGACGTCGATGCCCTGGATGAGGGTCCGCCGCATCGGGCACCGGCACCAGGGAACGACTTGTAGCCCAATTGCTGCGGCCAGGTGGGCCATCGGCAGATCGTAGCCAGGACCCTCCTTGCGCAGGTCGGCGGGGGCCAGCCAGCCCCGGTTGAAGTGAACCGGGGGCTGACGGTCAGGCGGCCGCGCCGGTACATCAGCCCCGAATTGACGATGGCGGGCCCGATGGCGCGTTCGCGCTAGTCCTTGACGGCGTCGGGCAGGCCGACCAAGGTGACCTGAGGCAAGGCGCGCGGGTTGAGGTCTGCCTCCACCTCGATGACCGCTCCCCCCCTGGAGGGGGAGGCCCGCCAACGCGCAACCCTGGCCCGCCTGCGGCGTTCGGGGGGGCTGTGGACTTTCGCGAGCACGGCGATTCTCCCGAGGAGCGAAGTGAGTGGCATGATGAGGAACAAGCCGGGTCAGGCTGGCGCAGAACGGGAAGACAGGCAGAGGGATCTTAAGGCGCTGATTGGATCATCAAGTCCTCACGTCGCACGTGCCGAGCCAACTCCCACGCACCGAGCGCCTTGCGCGGCACGATGCCAAAGAGTTCAAGATAAGGCTTCAGCCGGGTTCCAGACAATCGCAGTAGGGAACCAGACCGGCTGAAGCCTCCAATCTGGACAGATTGGGAGTTTGTGCGCGCGATGGCGGAACCTGGACTTACGAATTGGGATCGAGAATGCGCCCCCGGAAGGTGGCTGTCGCCGCAGGATCAGGGCTTAGCCGCTCCAGCCACCACCACGCTTGCATGCCCTCGTAAGCGCCTGTACCCCGGGCGTGTATTCGGACGTACACGAAACCCTCAGAGGTTCTCTCCCCGGTCCAGACCCCCCGCCATTGGCCCTCTCCCGTAGTCACGACGTCGGTGCCCCAGAATGGGCCCGCGAGGTTGTCGCTCAGATCGAGAATCCCGTGAATGACGACGTGTTCTGTCCCCGATACTCGCGGGTCACTGGCCGAGTCCGTGCATTCCTGCGTGAGCCCTCTCATGTGGAGCTTGCCACCACGGACCACCGGGGGAGCCTCCATGCCCACTTCAACGCAGTTCGCCGATGTCCCGGTGAAGTCCGTGAAGGAGCCGCCACCCGCCACAACTCCTGATGCCGTGAGGAGGAGCAGCGTGACCGCCAACGTGCCACCCAGGGCCAACTTTCGCACGTTCATCGGACCCCTCCTTCATATTCCTTTCGGCTTGAGCTCGAATCCCAGTTGCTCTGCCATCCAGAGCCGGTCCATCTCCGCCCACCATTCCACAATCTTGCCGTTAGCGACGCGGACCTTCTCCACCTGATTGTACTTGACCGGCAGGCCCGAGATCTGGCGGCCCATGTAGTCTCCCGTGTACTTGGCTTCGAACGTGAGAAAGTCCATCAGAGTGTCCCCTTCGCTGATCTCGGCGCCGGGCGTCGCCTTCAGGTCCGTCAGTGCCCCGTAGAACACCTTCCAGCCCGCCTTCATTGCATCCAGTCCAACCACGTCCACGCCGCCCGGGTAGTGCAGGACGCAGTCGGCGGCAACGACCTGGCTCAAGTCGTCCCACTTCCCCGACTCGAAGAGCTCGATAAACTTGTGCATGACTTGCTTGTTTGCGGCTGCTTGATCTGCCTTAGCTTTCAACATAGCAATTTCTTGACCTCCCTGCGAGCTGCAGCCCGCCAACACGAGCATGACCGCTATCGATATCCAGACGCCCATCCGCAATAGTAGCTTGATCATCGCTTGCCTCCTTTCTGTCTCATGACAAGAGTCTAGCAGCGAAACGCGTGATAAACGCGTGACGCTGCAGCATCTCGGCAGGGAGAAGAACATGCGGCGAGCTACGGAGAGGGCGTAAGCATGCTGCCCGCGCGTTGGAGGAAGTTGTCTCTGAGCCCCTGTCCCGGCACCGAATGCGCGAGATCCGTAATGCCTTCACGCGCGACCGCGAATTCTCGTTCGGCTTCGGGCTGACGGTAGACCGTGTAGTACAGCCGTCCCAGGCTGGCATGGACGCGCCAAAGGTGAAATCGCTCGCTCGTCGCGTTCGCGTTCTCTACTGCGGCTTGGAGCAGGGAGAGCGCTTCCTCGGCCTGTCCCAGCGCGGTCAGCGCCTCCGCTTTCAGCCGCCACAAGTAGGTCACGACGCGGCCTGGCGCAAGGCCGGGGGCCGTCGCAATCAAGCGATTTGCGATGTCCAGCGCCAGGGAAGGCTCTCCCTGGGCCAGCGCCAGGTCCGCCCGCATGCCCCAGCAGGTGCGCTTGTGCAATGAGTCCATTCCCATCTCAGGCGAGACAACTGCAGTCAGGCAAGCCAGGGCCTGCGACGGTTGGCCGAGCAAACGCCAGGTTGCTGCCAACGCGGCGGTGGCGTGATGGATCCAATGTTGGGATCGCAAGCGCTGCGCCAGTTCCAGCGCCTGCTCGAGATACGGTCGCGCAGCGTCGGGATCCAGCAACTCGACGTACAGCGCGCCGAGGATGGACCGGCTGCCCGCGATCCACTCGCCATGGCCGACAGCGGACGCGACAGCCAGGGAGCGCTGGGCGGCTTCCAGGGCCTGCCTGAATTGCCCTTGCCCTGTGTGCAGGAGACTCAAGCCCCACAGCGCCCAGGCCTCAGCGGGAGGCGCAGCGATCTCGCGCGCGATTTGCAGCGCCTCCTCCATATCGCGCCGGGCGTCGCCCGGGACGAGAGGTGAGGCCACGGTCGGCGCGCTGTATGGGCCACTGCCACCGATGCCGCGCGCGGTCAGGCTGGCAGCCAGGCCGGCGCGATCCCCTAGAGCGCGAAGCAGAGGGATGGCCCGATCGTAGTATTCGACGCCGGCCGCGAGGTCCCCTCGTAGCAGCGCCGCCATCCCCAGCCGGTCGAGCGTCTTTGCCTGGTCCTCGCGGCGGCCCAACTGTTCGAAGATCTCCAGAGCCTCCCGGTGGTATCCCAGCGCGGCCGCCGGGTCCTCCGCATTCGTGTGCCAGCTCCCCACCCAATTCAGGCTGCCCGCCAGCACCGCAGGTTCACCCAGCGCGTGGGCTAGCTCCAGGGACAGGTCTATGAAGTGCCGGCTTTCGCCATAGTCGCGGGAGGTCCACAGCTCGGCCAGGTCGAGCAGGCCGCGCCACTCGAGCTGGCGCTCGCCGGCCGTGCGGGCTACTCGTAGCGCCACTTCGTAATCGGCGCGGGCGTGCTCAAACTCGCCCAGGGTTTCAAACACCAGGCCGCGGCCACGGTACAGGTTGGCCTGGCTGGTGGCATCCAGGCAGAGTTCGTGCGCCAGGGCGACGGCGCGGGCGTATAACCGGATGGCATCGTGGTTCGCGTACGCGCGGCCGGCGTTCTCAGCCGCCAGAAGGAAATAGCGGAACGCCTGCTCGCTATTGTCGGCGGCATCGAAGTGATGGGCGAGTTGAACTGCAATCTCACCCAGATGCCCCTCGTACAAGCGCTCCAGTGCGGTTGCGATTTGTCCGTGCAGCAGGCGTCGCTCTCCTGGGCTGAGATTCCGATAGACGTACTCCTGGATCAGGATGTGGCTGAACTGAAAGCGAACGGCCCGTCCAGCGCCTGTTTGCACTTCGCCCAGCTCCTTCACTAGCCGGTGCAGTCTCTCGAGCTTCTGCAGGCCGCGGTACAGCGGTCCTTCGGCAGCATTCTGTACGGCAGCCACCACCTGGGCCGTGAAGAGTTCCCCCTCAACACTGGCGACGTTGACGATTTCCCTCAGTTGCGCGTCAAGCCGACCGACGCGCAGCTGGATCACAGCCTCCACGCGGCCGGGCAATTCGTCCCACTCCAAATCAGGGCCCGCGATCCACGCGCCGTCCGCGCGCACATCCTGAAGGAGATCGCCCCGCTCCTGCATCGCCCGCAGCAGCTCGACGGTGAACAGAGGATGACCCGCTGTGCGCTTGAACAGGGCGGCCCGGAATTCATCTCCCAGGCGATTGCGCTCGGCATCCAGGAATGCGTCGACGAAATCTCGGCCCTCCCTCTGCGCCGCTGTGTCGAGGTCCACCCATACATCACCGAATGTGCGCTTGACTTCGTGCAGGACCTTCTCCAACGGGTGGCGTTCCCGGGCGCGGCCCAGGGCTACCTCCTCTGGGCGATAGGCGCAAAGAATCAGAATGCGACTGTGGCCTGCACCCATTTGCCGCACAAGGTGAAACAATAGGCCAACGGAGGCGCTGTCCGACCACTGAATATCGTCCAAGAGCAGGACCAACGGTTGGCTGCGCGCAAGTACTTGCAGCACCTCGGCGTACTGCTCAAACAGAAAGCTCTGCTCCAAGCCAGCTGGACTCGTCCGAGCCCGCGCAGTGACCGCTCGGAGCGCTTCCAGCCAGTCGGCCCGGCCCGGCAGCGCACAGTTTGCGCGGGCGAGCAAGGCTTCGCCGGCCAGGATCGTGCCGGTCAATGCGGATCCGCTTGCCAACAGTGCCGGTATCACCACGGGCAGCGCGCCCCACAAGCGCCGGGCGTGGTCGCGGCTGATAGAGCCCGACCACCAGCGGGATTCCAGATCGCCGGTGAGCATTGCCATCACGTCACGGAAGGGCAGGTAGGGGTCGCCGACGCCGGAGATGGCACTGCAGTTGCCCTTGGCAACAAGGAGATCGGGATAGGCGGTCATCGCACGCCGGGCGAACTCGCTCAGTAGAGCGGTCTTGCCCTGGCCTGGTCCCCCGGTAACAATGGCAACAACGCCGCTGCCCTCCAGCGCCTTGTCCAGGAAGGAGCGCAGTTTTGCCAGCTCCCGTTCCCGGGCGACAAATTTGGGTGGTCTGACCTCTTCTGGTCCCTCCTCCAGGAAGGAGGGGAACTGGGAGAGCGGCTGCCGCTCCCGATTCAGAGCAGGGACTTCCAGATCATCGGTTCGGATGCGTTGGCTTAACTCAGTGGTTTCAGCAGCCGGCTCCACGCCCAACTCGTCGGCCAGAGCGCGGCGACAGGCCTCATACTGCGCCAAGGCGGCGCTCCGCTGGCCGGTGAGCGCCAGCAGGCGCATCACTTGCCGCTGAGCTTGTTCATCACATGGTTCGGTTTCAACCCCTCGCCAGCCGTGCCGGAGGGCACGTCCATAGTCTCCGGCTCTTTCGTAGCCTTCGACTAGCCTGTGCCGAGCATCGAGCGCCAGACGGCCGAAGTGCTCCCGCGCGAGCAACAACCATGCCTCAAAGGCCGCGCTATCCGTCACCGACACGTCTTCGCAGAAAAGGCCGCGGCAAAACCCGACGGCTTCCTCCAAAGAGACGAGAGAGGACGGGTCCGGGGATTGGGAGAGGCGCAGCAGGGCATTGAACGCTTTCGCGTCCACCCAGGCGTCGCTGATGCCGTTGAACTGAATCGTCTGCCGGTTGACGAGCAGGAACGGGGACGCGGCCCGATCGTCGGGCGTGAGCGGAGTCGCAGTCTCACCGATAGCTCGCCGGAGGCTGGCGAGGGTGTGCCGAAGGTTGGCGTTGGCGGCCCCCTTGGGCCGCTCCGGCCACAACATCTCAGCCAGAAAGTCGCGGTGGTGCGGCCGGTCCGCTTCGACGGCAAGATAGGCCAGCAGCGCCCGGACCTTTTCGGTTTCGAAGCAGGTGACCGGCTGATCATCCACGGCCACCCGCATCGGTCCCAGGAGACAAATTGAGAGACGAGTCATCTCCCCTGCCTAGAAATCGGTCGGACAGGTATCCCAGCTGCCCTGATACGTTCAACGTCGCCTGGCCGGCACGAGCGGAAGGCAAGCCCGTTGTCGTTCCACGCCACTCGCGTTGAAGTTGGTCACAGGATAGGTGTTGGCGATGAGGGTCTTTGTCTCATTATACCACACGCACGGAAGCCATTCGCGAGCGTCGGTCGGCACTATTCCTACCGCCAAGGCCGGCCGAAGTTGGACCGCTGGCGCGGTATGCCCGGGTTGGATGCCCTGGCCTGGCCGGCAGGGCAGGCTTGCACCGCATTCCCACGCGCTCGCTCCCCGCCAAGTCCGCGATGCTCTATGCGAGCATGAGTACGCGGTGATACACCCGAGCGTTCAGCTGTTATTGTCAACTGAAAAGGGGTTCTCCCGCACTTCGCGTGAAGGGAGACCGTCGGCTAGGTTGGCGTCAGCACCCGTTTGCGGAGCAGGTCGAAGCTT
>Ga0315273_10008973_pt1 | contig 12651 bp, 25 predicted proteins | sample YL17G02_0_MG_FD_205753 | JGI IMG/M metagenome (GOLD analysis project Ga0315273, IMG submission 205753) | Sediment microbial communities from Yellowstone Lake, YNP, Wyoming, USA - YL17G02_0 | ecosystem: Environmental > Aquatic > Freshwater > Lake > Sediment | place: USA: Wyoming | collected...
GAACGCGAAGTCCCGGATGAGGGCCCTCTGCGGCGCCCTGACGGAGCGCGCGAAGGATGGCGGCGTCATCATCATGGACCCGCCGGCGCTGGATCAGCCGAAGACCAAGGTGATGGCGGAACTCATTCAAAAGGTCGGGCTCGGCGAGAAGAAGGTCCTCTGGGTTTTCGACAAGATGGTCGAGCCGACGCTCAAGTCGACGCGGAACCTGGCCAAGGTTCTCACGACCGAGAGCAGGCTCTTGAACACTTACGCGCTCATGAACTGCGATACCCTCGTGTTGACCGAGGGCGGTCTCAAGAGCCTGACGGAGCGAGTGAACGCATGACACGCGAACCGCGCACCATCGTGCGTTGCGCCATGGTCACCGAGAAGGGCACGCGCGTTCGGGAGAAGCAGAACGCGTTCCTCTTCGAGGTGGCGCGCGACGCGAACAAAATCGAGATCAAGCAGGCGGTCGAGTCGATCTTCAACGTGAAGGTGGATTCGGTCCGCACCCTCCGCGTGCACGGCAAGCCGAAGCGCATGGGCCGTTACGCGGGACACCGTCCGGACTGGAAGAAGGCTCTCGTCACCCTGAAGAAGGGCCAGACGATCGAGCTCTTCGAGCAGGTATAACCGATGCCACTACGCAAATTCAGGCCGCTGACGCCGGCGACGCGGTTCAAGACGATCTCGACGTTCGAGGAGATCACGCGCGACCACTCCGAGCCTCGGCTCACGGAGCGGCTGCACAAGACCGGGGGGCGCGACAACAAGGGGCACATCTCCGCGTGGCAGCGCGGGGGCGGACACCGCCGGCACTACCGGATCATCGACTTCAAGCGCGACAAGACGGGGATCCCCGCCACGGTCGCGCACATCGAGTATGACCCGAACCGCAGCGCGCGGATCGCACTCCTGCACTACGCCGACGGCGAGAAGCGCTACATCATCGCGCCGCAGCTGTTGAAGCAGGGCGACCGGGTGATGGCGGGTCCGGACGCGGAGGTGAAGCCCGGGAACGCGATGGCTTTGAAGTCGGTTCCGCTGGGCACCTTCGTCTACAACGTGGAGCTGGTGCCCGGCAAGGGCGGGCAGATCTCGCGCAGCGCGGGCACCTACTGCCAGGTGATGGCGAAGGAGGGGGCCGAGGCGGTGCTTCGTCTTCCCTCGGGCGAGATGCGGAAAGTCCCCGCGGTCTGCACTTGCGCGATCGGCCAGGTGGGCAACGAGGAACATCAGAACATCGTCATCGGCAAGGCAGGCAAGAGTCGGTGGCTGGGCCGCAGACCCAACGTCCGCGGCGTGGCAATGAATCCGGTGGATCACCCCATGGGTGGTGGCGAAGGGAAATCCTCCGGCGGGCGGCATCCGTGCTCGCCGTGGGGGCTATTGGCGAAGGGCAAGAAGACTCGCAAGCGCAAGCTTTCGGACCGGGTGATCATCCGGAGCCGGAAGCAGTCGTAGCGGGCCGGGAGCGGGAATCGCGATATGAGCCGTTCGGTTAAGAAGGGTCCCTACGTGGACGCGAAGCTTTTGAAGAAGCTCGAGGCGCTGAACAAGGTGAACGAGCGCCGCGTGCTGAAGACCTGGGCGCGGCGGTCCACGATCTCTCCGGAGTTCGTGGGGCACACGCTCGCCGTTCACAACGGCAACAAGTTCATCCCGGTCTACATCACGGAGAACATGGTCGGGCACAAGCTCGGTGAGTTCTCGCCGACGCGCATCTTCCGCGGGCATGGATCCCACGTGGAGAAGACGACGGCGCCGGCCGCGCCGCCCAAGTAAATCGGAGTCCGATCGACGATGGAAGCGACAGCGAAAGCCAAATACGTCCGGGTGACCCCACGCAAGGTCGACCAGGTCCTGCAACTGATCCGCGGCAAGCGGGTGGACCAGGTCACCGAGATTCTGGACTTCACGCCGAAGCACGTCGCCAAGGTGATCGGCAAGGTGCTGAAGTCCGCCGTGGCGAATGCCGTGGCGATGGAAGGAAAGATCAACATCGAGCATCTCCGCGTGAAGACCGCCGTGGCCGGCGCGGGTCCTTCGCTCAAGCGGTTCTTGCCGCGGGCGCAGGGACGCGCGACGCCGATCATCAAGCGGACGAGCCACATCACGATCACTGTCGAGGGCGACGCTCCCGTAGAGGAGCCGACCGCCCCGGCGCGCAGGGCGCGACGTAAGGCGCCCGCGACGAAGGAGGCTTAATTCGTGGGGCAGAAGACCAACCCGATCGGGATGCGGCTCGGGATCATCGCGACCTGGGATTCGCGGTGGTTCGCGCGCAAGGACTACGCGAAGCTTCTGGAGGAAGACATCTTCATCCGGAGGTACCTGAAGAAGCGGCTCGCGCAGGCCGGCATTTCGCGGATCATCATCCAGCGCGCCGCGGGCAAGGTTACGATCAACATTTCGACGGCGCGGCCAGGGCTTGTCATCGGCCGTCGCGGGCAGCAGGTCGATCAGCTTCGGGACGAGCTCCAGCACATCACCAAGAAAGAGGTCTTCCTGAACATCGACGAGATCAAGAAGCCCGACATGGACGCGAATCTGGTCGCGGAGCACGTGGCCAGGCAGCTGGAGCAGCGCGTGTCCTTCCGCCGCGCCATGAAGAAGGCGATTTCTTCGACAATGCGCTCCGGCGCCGGCGGCGTTCGCATCGTCTGCTCGGGACGCCTGGGCGGTGCCGAAATGGCGCGCACCGAGAGCTATCGCGACGGGCGGGTTCCGCTGCACACGCTGCGGGCAGACATCGATTTCGCGCGCGCCACGGCCCGGACGATCTACGGGGCCTGCGGCGTCAAGGTGTGGATCTTCAAGGGTGAGATCTTGGAAAAGCGGGAGGCGACGCAAGCCGCGGCTCCTCCGAGCCAGACCCGGACTCCCGTAGCGGGATAGGACGATGCTCGTACCGAAGCGTGTAAAACACCGGAAGCAAATGCGCGGTCGCCGCAAGGGCAAGTCCTGGAAGGGCGCGGCGGTCTCGTTCGGCGAATACGGGCTGCAGGCGCTGGAGCCGGCGTGGATCACCAACCGGCAGATCGAGGCGGCCCGCGTCGCGATCACGCGATTCATCAAGCGCGGCGGCAAGGTGTGGATCCGGATCTTCCCGGACAAGCCGGTGACGGTGAAGCCGGCCGAGACGCGTATGGGTAAGGGAAAGGGCTCGCCCGAGTTCTGGGTGGCCGTCGTGAAGCCGGGCAGGATCCTCTTCGAACTCGAGGGTATCTCCACGGTCCAGGCGCGCGAGGCGATGAGGCTGGGCGCGAGCAAGCTGCCGATCAAGACGAAGTTCGTCGAGCGGCAGGATTTGGCGGGGAGCTGACATGCGTGAGCTGAAGGCTGAAAAGATCAGGGACCTCTCGGTGGACGAGATCGATCAGAAGATCCGCGAGCTGCACGAGGAGATTTTCAATCTGCGGTTCCGGAATTCGATGCGGCAGCTGCAGAATCCATTGTTGATTCGCGAGCGCAAGCGCGACATCGCGCGCCTGCGCACCGTACTGACGGAGCACCGGAAGGGCATCAGAAAGCTCTCCGGTCCCGAGGAGCCGAAGGCGTGATGGAGCAAAAGACAGAAGAACGGGGCCGGCGCAAGGTGATGACCGGGACGGTCGTGAGCGACAAGATGGACAAGACCGCCGTGGTCACGATCGAGCGTCTTGTCAAGCACCCGCAGTACGGCAAGTACATCCGACGCCGCAATCGGTTCAAGGTCCACGACGAGAAGAACGAGTGCAAGGTGGGCGACGTCGTCCGGTTCATGGAGACCCGCCCGCTCAGCAAGGACAAGTGCTGGCGCCTTCTCGACTTCGTCAAGCGCGTGGAGCGCTGACCGGGTACGGGAGGAGGAAGAGCGCATGGTTCAGCCACGCAGCATCATTACGATTTCGGACAACTCCGGCGCGCGGGTGGCCCGCGTGGTCAAAGTGCTCGGGGGAACCCGCAAGCGCTACGGCCGCTTGGGCGACATCATCGTCGTCTCGATTCAGGACGCCCTTCCGGGCGCCCAAGTGAAGAAGGGTGACGTGCACAAGGCGGTACTCATTCGCACCGCGAAGGAATTTCGCCGGAAGGACGGCTCGTACATCCGGTTCGACCAAAACGCGGCCGTGCTGATCGACGACCAAAAAGAACCCAAGGGGACGCGGATCTTCGGACCCGTCGCCCGGGAACTGCGCGAGCGGGAGTTCATGAAGATCATCTCCCTCGCTCCCGAAGTGATCTGAGGAACGAAATGACGCAATTCGCCAAGAACGACCAGGTTGTGGTGATCGCCGGTGAAGACCGGGGGAAGAGCGGCCGTGTGCTCAAGGTCCTCCGCGAGAAGGGCCGCGTGATCGTCGAGAAGATCAATTTCGTCAAGAGGCACACCAAGCCGCGCGGACAGAAAATCCAGGGCGGGATCCTCGAACGTGAGGCTCCGGTCCACGCCTCCAACGTCATGCATCTCTGCCCCAAGTGCCAGATCGGCGTTCGCGTCACCATGAAGCGGGCGTCGGACGGCAAGCGCGAACGCTACTGCGCGCGCTGCGGCGAGACGATTCCGAGAGTGCGCTGATGGCCGACGAGAAAGAACCGAAAGAGAAGAAGCAGGCGAAGCCCAAGCCGGAAGCCGGGTCCGCAGCCAAGGCCGCACCCGAAGTCGAGGCCAAGCCGGAGGCGGCAGCCGAGTCCAAGCCCAGGGCGGAGGCGAAGCCCAAGGGCAAGGGCGACGCCAAGGGCAAGGGCGACGCCAAGGGCAAGTCCGAAGGGAAGAAGAAGAAGGGCGGCGGTAAGGAGGCTGGCACTACGGGTCCCGCGATCGGCGAGGCCGAGCCTCCGGCCCGTGTGCCGCGGCTGAAGGAACACTTCGAGAAGAACGTGCTTCCCGAGTTGATGAAGCGGTTCGGCTACAAGAACCCCATGCAGGCGCCGCGCCTCAAGAAGATCGTCGTGAACATGGGCGTGGGCGACGCGCTGGTGAACATAAAGATGCTCGACGCCGCCGTCGCGGAGATGGCGACCATCACGGGACAGAAGCCGTCGATCCGAAAGGCCAAGAAGTCGATCGCGAACTTCAAGCTTCGCGCGGGCCAGCCGATCGGCTGCATGGTCACGCTGCGCGGGGCGCGCATGTACGAGTTCTACGATCGTTTGATCAACGTCGCGCTGCCGCGAATTCGCGACTTCCGCGGCGTGCCTTCGAAGTCGTTCGATGGGCAGGGCAACTACACGCTCGGGGTGACCGAGCAGATCATCTTTCCCGAGATCAACTACGACAGGGTCGAGAAGATCAGGGGAATGGACATCACGATGGTCACGACGGCCGAGACGGACGAGGAGGGGCAAGAGCTCTTGAGGCTCATGAACATGCCCTTCCGTCAGCGCTGATCGGTCGGCGCGGCAAAGGAGCGGAGTTGGCCAAGAAGTCGATCGTGGAGAAGTGGAAGCGGACGCCCAAGTTCAAGGTGCGCCGCTACAATCGGTGCCACCGGTGCGGTCGTCCCCGCGCGTTCCTGCGCGATTTCGGGATCTGTCGCATCTGTTTCCGGGAGCTCGCCCTGCTGGGCCAGATCCCGGGCGTCGTGAAGGCAAGCTGGTAGATCGGGCAATACGGCCCGACGGTTGAAAGGGGACTATGTCGGTTAGCGATCCCATCGCGGATCTCTTGACGAGCATCCGCAACGCATGCAAGGCGAAGCACAAGAAGGTGGACGTTCCATCCTCGAAGCTGAAGACGGAGCTGGTCCGCGTTCTTCTGAAAGAGAAGTTCATCAATAATTACAAGTCGATCGACGACAAGAAGCAGGGAATTCTCCGCATCTACCTCAAGTATGACGCGAAGGAAAAGAGCGTCATCCAAGGGGTGGAGCGGATGAGCAAGCCCGGTCGCCGCTTGTATCTGCGCCGGCACGAGGTTCCCAAGGTGCAGGGGGGTCTCGGCGCGGCGCTCATCTCGACGCCGAGCGGCATCATGACCGACATCGAAGCGCGTGAAGAGGGGCTCGGCGGCGAGTACCTCTGCCGCATCTGGTAGGAGCAGCCATGCCATCCCGAGTAGGAAAGAAGCCGATCGAGATTCCGGCGGGCGTTCAGGTGAGCCGGGAGAGCGAGACGATCCGCGTGAAGGGGCCGAAGGGGGAGATGTCCTTGACCCTGGGACACGGCGTCGACGCGAAGATCGAGCCCAAGGAAATCATCGTCACCCAGGTGGGCGGGGGCAAGCAGGCGCTCGCGCTCCACGGAACGACGCGGGCGTTGCTCGCGAACATGGTGACGGGCGTGACGAAGGGTTTCAGCAAGACGCTCGAGATTCAGGGCACGGGTTACCGCGCTGTGATGACCGGCAGCAAGATCACGCTACAGCTCGGCTATTCGCACCCGATCGAGTTCGAGCCGCCCACGGGCATCACGATCGCGACCGAGAGCCCGACGCGCATCGTCGTTAGCGGGCACAACAAGGAGCAGGTCGGCCAGATCGCGGCCATCATCCGCGATTACAGGCCGCCGGAGCCGTACAAGGGCAAGGGGATCCGATACGCCGGTGAGTACGTCCGTCGCAAGGCCGGCAAGGCCGCCGGCGGCAAGACGGCCTAGGAACGGCTGAGATAGGAATGAAACGATGAAATCCAGCGCAACGCCTCGCCTCGCAGGACGCACACGGCGTCACATGAGGATCCGGAAGAAGGTGAAGGGCACGGCCGAGAGGCCGCGTCTCACCGTGTTCCGGAGCCTGAATCACATTTATGCACAGCTGGTGGACGACCTCTCCGGTCGCACGATCATGACCGTCTCCTCGCTGGACAAGGACGTCCTGGCGCGGGTGAAGGCCACGAAGGGCAAGATCGCAGCGAGCAAAGTGGTCGGCACCCATCTCGCCGCCAAGGCGAAGGAAAAGGGAATCGCGCGGGTGTGCTTCGATCGCAGCGGTTACCTCTACCACGGCCGCGTCAAAGCGGTCGCGGACGGCGCCCGCGAGGGCGGCCTGAACTTCTAGGAGATTTAATGGCCCATCCAGGAATGCGCGGTCGCGGCATGGCGCAGCAGGACTCTGAGTTCATCGAGCGCGTGATTCAGGTGAATCGCGTTGCCAAGGTCGTCAAGGGCGGCCGGCGGTTCAGCTTCAACGCGATCGTTGCGATTGGCGACGGCAAGGGACGCGTGGGCGTCGGGCTGGGCAAGGCCAACGAAGTCGCCGACGCGATCCGCAAGGCGGGCGAGGCGGCCAAGAAGGGCATGTTCGCGGTTCCGCTCACCAAGGCCACCATACCCCACACGGTGCAGGGTCACTTTGGCGCCGGCGTGGTGTTGTTGAAGCCCGCGACGCCGGGAACCGGCGTGATCGCGGGGGGTGCGGTACGCGCAGTGCTCGAGGCGTGCGGAATCAAGGACGTCCTCACCAAGTCGCTGGGTTCCAGCAACCCGCACAACGTGGTGAAGGCCACCGTCAGAGGCCTGCAGAGTCTGCGCCGAGCGAGCGATGTCGCGGCGATCCGCGGCAAGTCGGTGGACGAGCTTCTGGGCATTCGGCGGAAGGGCGCGGTGGAAGTCGATGGCACAAATTAAGATCACGCAGGAGCGGAGCAAGATCCGCTGCCTTGAAAAGCACAAGCGCACGCTGGCCGCGTTGGGCCTGCGTCGCATCAGACATTCGGTCGTCCACGAGGACACGCCCCAGATCCGCGGCATGGTCCAGCAGGTCCGGTATCTCGTCCGGGTAGAGCCCGTGTCGGGCGGCAAGGGGAAGGGCGGAACGCCATGAAGATCGGTCGAATCAAGCCGGCGCGCGGCGCCACGCACGCCAAGAAGCGTCGCGGGCTGGGACCCGCGTCGGGTCTAGGCGGCACGGCCGGGCGCGGCCACAAGGGGCAGAGGGCCCGTTCGGGCTCCGGCTCCAGAGTGCCTCGCTGGTTCGAGGGCGGTCAGATGCCCATCCAGCGCCGGGTGCCCAAGCGCGGATTCACGAACATCCACAAGGTGGAATTCCAGGTGGTGAACGTCTCGATGCTGGAGCGATTCGGCAAAGGCGAGGCGGTGAACCGCGAAACGTTGAAGAAGAAGCGGCTGATCGACCGCGGTGACATGCCCGTGAAGCTCTTGGGGCACGGAGACGTGAAGGAGGCGTTCCAGATTTCGGTCGATGCCGTGAGCGCTACCGCCAAGGGCAAGATCGAGGCGGCGGGCGGCTCCATCACGCTGCCTGTGCCGAGGTCGCACCGGCCGCGCCACGTGAAAAAGCCCGAAGCCAAGGTCCAGGGCTAGGCGACGGCGATGCTCGAAGGCCTCCAGAACATATTCCGGATTCCGGAACTCAAGCGCCGGGTCATTTTCACGGTTGCGCTTCTGTGTGTGTACCGGCTCGGCGGCCACGTCCCGACTCCGGGCGTGAACAGCGAAGCCCTGGTGGCGGCTTTCGCCAGCCAGGCCAATTCGCTCTTCGGTCTCTACGACCTCTTTGTGGGCGGCAGCTTCGCCAAGGCGACGGTTTTCGCGCTCGGGATCATGCCGTATATCTCGGCATCGATCATTCTGCAGTTGCTGGGCGCGGTGCTCCCGTACTTCGAGAAGCTCCAGAAGGAGGGCGAGGAAGGCCGGAAGAAGATCACCCAGTACACGCGGCTCGGGACGGTCGGACTGGCGGCGGTGCAGTCGCTGGCATTCGCCAAATTCCTGGAATCGCTGGGCGCGCAGGGCGTGATGGTCGTGCCGCATCCGGGGATCGGCTTCGAGATCATGACCATGATCACCCAGACGGCCGGGACGATCATGATCATGTGGCTGGGCGAGCAGATCACAGAGCGGGGAATCGGCAACGGGATCTCGCTCATCATCTTCATCGGAATCGTGGCGCGGTTCCCGGCTGACATCATCAATGCCATCCGGGCGCTTCGCGTCGGGACGCTCTCCCCGATCGTGGCGGTGTTCATGGTCGCCCTCATGGTCGCGGTGATCGCGTCGGTGGTGGCGATGACGCAGGCGCAGCGGAAGATCCCAGTGCAGTACGCGAAGCGGGTCGTGGGCCGCAAGATGTACGGCGGCCAGAGCACGCACATTCCACTGCGCGTGAACACGGCGGGCGTGATCCCGATCATCTTCGCGCAGTCCGTGATCATGCTGCCCAGCACGCTGGCGCTCTATTTCCACGGGAACGCGTTCGTCCAGGGACTGGCCGCGCTGTTCACGGTGGGGAGCATCGTCCACGTTCTCGTGTATTCGCTGACGATCATATTCTTCACCTATTTCTACACCGCGATCGTCCTCAATCCGACGGACATGGCGGACAACATGAAAAAGTACGGGGGCTTCATCCCGGGGATCCGTCCCGGACGCAAGACCTCCGAATACATCGACCGGGTGCTTTCGCGCATCACGCTGCCGGGTGCCGTCTTCCTGGCGCTGATCGCGGTTCTTCCGGACATTCTGATCAAGAAGTTCAACGTCCCGTTCTACTTCGGCGGCACCAGCGTGCTGATCGTCGTGGGCGTCGCGCTGGATACCCTGCAGCAGATGGAGTCGCACCTCTTGATGCGGCACTACGAGGGGTTCGTCAAGAGCGGCCGCATGCGGGGCCGGCGATGAGAATCGTGCTCCTCGGTCCACCGGGGAGCGGTAAAGGAACCCACGGGAAACACCTTGCTGAGGTGCTTTCCGTGCCGGTCATGGCGACGGGGGACATCCTCCGTCAGGCGATCGCGGACGGTTCCGCGCTCGGTAAGAGCGCGCAGGAAAGCGTCAAGGCAGGGCAACTGGTGCCGGACGAGACGGTGCTGGGGTTGATCGAAACGCGGCTCAGGCTCACGGACGCGCAGCACGGGTTCATCCTGGACGGATTTCCGCGCACGCTGGCGCAGGCCCAGGGGCTCAAGTTGCTGCTCGGCGACCGCCGGATCGACCGGGCGTTGAATCTGGTGGTCTCGGCCGAGGTGGTGATCACCCGTCTCAAGGACCGCTGGTTGTGCGGGACCTGCGACGCGATCTACAACACGGTTTCGCTGCCGCCCAAGGTCGTTGGCAAGTGCGAACAGTGCGGCAGTGATCTCAGGCAGCGTATCGACGATCAGCCCGATACGGTGCGCAAGCGGCTGGAGGTTTACGCGAGGGAGAGTGCGCCGCTCGTGACGTACTACGAGCGCGAGGGAGTCCTCCGCAACGTGGACGCCACCGGTCCCGCCGTGGAGGTGTACGCGGCGATCCAGCGTGCGATCGCGAAGGCCGCGTGAGCGGTTCTCGGACCCGGGACGCGGTGATCCGGATCTACGGTCCGCAGGAGATCGATGGGATCCGCCAGAGCGCGCAGATCGTCGGGAAGTGCCTGCTGATGCTGGCGGGAGAGGTTTTGCCCGGTGTCTCGACGCTGGAGCTGGATCAGCTGGTCGAAGAGTTGATTCGCGACCAAGGCGGGACGCCCGCTTTCAAAGGATACCGGGGATTCCCCGCGAGCATCTGCGCCTCGATCAACGAGGAAGTGGTGCACGGGATTCCCAGCAAGAAGCGGATTCTGCAGGAGGGCGACATTGTCTCCCTCGACATCGGAGTCCAGAAGAACGGTTTTTACGGCGACGCCGCCCGGACCTACCCCGTTGGGGAAGTGAGTCCTATGGCGACGAAGCTGATGGGAGCAACGCAGCGCGCTCTCGAGATGGGCATCGAGCAGGCGAGATCAGGTAATCGGGTTTCGGATGTCTCGGCGGCCATCGAGCGGGTGGCGACGGAGAGCGGGTTCCGCGTGGTGCGCGCGCTCGTCGGACACGGAATCGGACGCGAGCTGCACGAGGAGCCCCAGGTTCCCAATTACGGGCGCCCGGGCGAAGGCCCGAAACTCACGGAAGGGATGGTGCTCGCAATCGAACCGATGGTGAACGCGGGTACCGCGGACGTGCTGACGCTCTCGGACCAGTGGACGGTGGTGACGGCGGACCGGAAGCTCTCGGCCCATTTCGAGCACACCGTCGCGATCGGGGCCGAGGGGCCCCGGATCCTCTCCAAAGTAGAGGCGGACTGAGGGAATGGCGAAGGAAGAAGGCGTTCAGGTGGAAGGCACGGTCGTCGAGCCGCTTCCGAACGCGATGTTCCGTGTCGAGTTGGAGAACGGTCACAAGGTGTTGGCGCACATCTCCGGAAAGATGCGAATGAATTTCATCAAGATCCTGCCCGGGGACAAGGTCACGGTGGAGCTGTCGCCCTACGATTTGACCCGGGGGCGGATCATTTACCGATACAAGTAGTCACGCCGCGAGGGAAGCGAACATGAAGGTCAAAGCGTCCGTCACGAAAATCTGCGAACACTGCAAAGTGGTTCGACGCAAAGGCGTCGTGCGGATCATCTGCAAGAACCCGCGGCACAAGCAGCGCCAGGGTTAAGGAAAGAGGAGGAGAGTCTTGGCTCGTATCGCCGGAGTCGATCTACCGCTCGATAAGCGCATCGAGATCGCGCTGACGTACATCTTTGGGATCGGCAACCCCACCGCCAGAAAGATCATCAAAGCGACGGGGGTGAATCCCGACACGCGCGTGAAGAACCTGACCGAGGAGGAAACCGGACGTCTGCGCCAGGCCATCGAGTCGCAGGCCAAGGTCGAGGGAGCGCGCCGGAGCGAGGTGGCGATGAGCATCAAGCGATTGATGGACATCGGCGCCTACCGCGGTCTGCGGCACCGGAAGAACCTCCCCGCGCGCGGACAGCGCACGCGGACGAACGCCCGGACCCGCAAGGGCCCGAAGAAGACCGCCGGTGCGGTCAAGAGAGTCGCCGCCGCCGCTCCGAAACGGCCGGCGCCGAAGCCCGCCGGCTGATCCGGCCTGTAGCGAACGGAGGAGAATCGAGTGGCTGAAGCAGCAGTAGCGAAACCCAAGAAGAAGCGCGAGCGGAAGGTGGGGATCAACGGGATCGCCCACGTCCAATCGACGTTCAACAACACGATCGTGACCATCGCCGACATGGACGGCCACACGGTGGCCTGGGCCAGCGCGGGGAAGGTCGGGTTCAAGGGATCCCGCAAGAGCACGCCGTTCGCGGCGCAACTCGCCGCGGAATCCGCGACGAAGGAAGCGCTCTCGCTGGGCTTGAAGAAGGTGGAAGTTTGGGTGAAGGGTCCGGGCTCTGGCCGTGAGGCGGCGATCCGTTCGCTGCAGGCGGCGGGCCTCGAGATCTCGGCCATCAAGGACGTCACCCCGATTCCGCATAACGGCTGCCGCCCGCCCAAGCGGCGCCGCGTCTAAGGGAGGTCGAGGCAACATTTATGGCGACGTATCGCGAAGCAAAGTGCCGGCTGTGCCGTCGGGAGGCTGAGAAGCTCTTCCTCAAGGGATCGCGCTGCTTCACGGAGAAGTGCGCGTTCGAGCGCCGTGGGTACGCCCCCGGGGAACACGGCAAGGACCGCCGCTCCAAAGAAACGAGCTATGGCCAGCAGCTCCGTATGAAGCAAAAGGCCCGGCGCATTTACGGAATCCTGGAGGCGCAGTTCCGCAACTATTTCGCGAAGGCCGAGCATTCCAAGGGTGTCACGGGCGAGGCGCTGCTCCTCCTGCTGGAGCGGCGGTTGGACAACCTCGTGTTCCGGCTGGGCTTCGCGCCGTCGCGGTCCGCCGCGCGGCAGCTCGTGCGCCATCGGCACTTCACCGTGAACGACCGCATCGTGGATATTCCGAGCTTCGAGGTGAAGGTGGGCGACGAGATTCGCGTCA
>Ga0315273_10008975_pt1 | contig 12650 bp, 12 predicted proteins | sample YL17G02_0_MG_FD_205753 | JGI IMG/M metagenome (GOLD analysis project Ga0315273, IMG submission 205753) | Sediment microbial communities from Yellowstone Lake, YNP, Wyoming, USA - YL17G02_0 | ecosystem: Environmental > Aquatic > Freshwater > Lake > Sediment | place: USA: Wyoming | collected...
CTGCTAACAGTCAGATTCTTTTCGAATCGGAAAGAAATCTTCAAGCCGCCTTTTTCACGCAGCGCGGCAAGCCGCTTGGGTAAATCCGGCTTGAACCTCTCTTTGGTTGCGGCTTGCCGCGCTGCGTCCATCTGTGGTTGCAAAATCTTTTCCCACCGTGAGCAGCCTGTTACCGAAATCTTTGGTATACATTAGACATTCGGTTGATGGTTTCCACTCTGTCTCCAGGCAGTCATTGCGGGTTGTGATATCGATGTGGTCTTGGGGTAATTGTATCAATACGGGACCGATGTTGCGCAGACTTCCTCCTCTGCTGTGCCTGATTCTGTTCGCCTCCACGATTCAAATTGCCGGCCGGGGTATGGAACGCGGCTCTTTTGAGTTGAGGGGAACCGTCGTGCCGGAGGGCGGCATTTCCGTCAACGAGGGCCGGTTGGGAATCCAGTTGCAGGCACTGTCGGGGGCATGGCAGGGAAGGGAACTGTCAGCCGCCCCTGATATTGGCGGAAAGTTCCGCTTCAAGAGAATTCCAACCGGGATGTATCTTCTCACCGCATTCATCCCGCGGGTCGCGCGCGTCAGGCGCACGATCGAAGTCGGCCCCAGCCTTGCGGACAAGGAAGGACGAATCGAGGTCAGAATCGAACTGGCGGCGCGGCGCCGGCGGCCCGGGATGTTCGAAGTGCCCGCAAGCGAACTCACCCTCCCGGCCGCGGCACAGGATGAGTATGAAAAAGGGCGGCAGCAACTGAAGGACCGGAACTACTCGCGGGCTGAAGAGCATTACCGCCGCGCGACCGAGTTGGCTCCGCAATACTATGCCGCCTGGTATCAACGCGGCTCGATCGCAACCCGCCAGGAACGCTTCAGCGAGGCGGCCGGTTTCTACCGCGAGGCACTCAAGCTGCAGCCGGAAAATTACCGTGCCCTGATGGCTCTCGGCGAGGTGCTGGTAACGCTGCGCGAAGGCGAGGAGGCTCTTGCCGTCAACACCCAGGCCGTAAAAGCCAGGCCCGATGACCCTCAGGCCCGGATTCAGCTGGGCTTCAGCATGATGCTTGCGGGCCGGCTGGACCAGGCCGAAGCCCATCTGAAGGAAGCCGTCTCGCTTGATCCTGCGAATTACTGCTATCCCCAACTCATGCTGGCCGAGATCTACCGCAGGCGCAATGAGCTCCCCAAGGTGCAACGGGAACTCGAAGAATTCCTGCGCCTTCATCCCGATTCGCCGAAGGCCCGAGAAATCCGCCCGGCCTTGAACGAACTCCTCCTGCAAATGAAACCGGTCGTATCAGGCAATCCCTGATCCCCAAACGCGAACCGCGAAGACCCCAAAGCAGCACGATTCCGGCGGGATACGCTCCTGTGCTCCACGCATGGACGGCCTTCGGCCAGCGCCATTGCCCGGATGCTGAGGGAAAACGCATCGACTGTTATGAGCTGGTTGCTGTACTGTGCATGATGCGCTTTCCCTCAGCACCTGGGCAATGGCGCTCACGCGCGAAGCGCGGGTCCATGCGTGGAGCACAGGAGCGTATCCTGCCTAGCTCAAATTCAGAAACACGCCTGGATGGCTGATTCTTTGCGGTCTTCGAGGTCTTCGCGGTTAGCTTTTTGGGGCGAGGCTCTCACCGCAATTCTGCCTGGGGGCAATTCCCGTTACTCGGTGGGAAGACTTGGTTGCGGCTGGGTCAGGCAGTGCAGGGTCCCGAATCCCAAAACGAGATCCACGGCGTGGATGCCCACGACCGGGCGGTCCGTGATGAGTTCGGAGAGTATTCCCAGCGCAACGCGGTCGTTCGGATCGTTGAACGTCGGAACGATAACAGCGGCGTTGGAAATGTAGAAGTTCGCATAGCTGGCCGGAAGCCTCAGGCCATCGAGGTAGAGTGCCGAGGGTGTGGGCAGCGCAACAACTTCGATCTTTGATCCGTCCTCCAGCCTCATTCCCCGGAGCCGCTCGCGATTTTCCCGGAGCGGTCCGTAGTTCACGTCGTTCTCGTCGAAGGCCTGACAAAGCACGACGGTGTTGGGATTGACGAACCGGCAGATGTCGTCGATGTGCCCGTGCGTGTCGTCCCCCGTGATGCCGTTTCCGAGCCACAGAACATTCGTGACGCCGAGATTGTCGCGGATCGCCTGTTCGATTTCGGCCTTGCCGAATCCCGGGTTGCGCACCTGCACGGTCGGATGAAGCAGGCATTCCTCCGTCGTGAGCGCCGTTCCCTTCCCATTGACATCGATGCTTCCACCCTCGAGCACAAAATCCTTGCTCCCGATTCGGGCCGGGATCAGCTCGAGGCCGAGTTTTTTTGCCACGCGCGGCGGGACGGCATCATCCTTCCGCCAATCCGGATATCGGGCCCACGCAGTGAAGCGGAACCGCGCGATCGCCACTCGGCGCGGATTCTGATCCTTCCGAACGAAAATCGGTCCGAAATCACGGGTCCAGCCGCGGTTGGTCGGGAAATTGAAGAATTGAACCCTCCCGAGCTCGACGCCGGCTCGTTTGAGGACGCGCTCCGCCTGCTTCCGGATCGGTGGCTCGGCGATGATGCGGATAATCTCGCCCGGGGCGAGCTTCCGCGCCATCTCGCCGAATACCCAGGGAATGGGCGCGAATTTCCCCGGCCAGTCGGTTCTGTTGTGCGGCCATCCCAGCCAGGTCGCCTCGTGCGGCTCCCATTCGGCAGGCATGCGAAATCCGAGTGCTGCTGGAGTCTTGTCCATGGAAGATCCCGGTCGCCGGTTCACGGCAGTTCGTCCAAAAAGCGGCGTGTAATGCCGTCGTATGCATCGATCCGCCGGTCGCGCAGAAAAGGCCAGTTGCGGCGAATATCCTCCAGATGTTCCAGGTCGATCTCTCCCAACAGAATCTCTTCTTTGTCGACCGAACCATTTGCCAGCACGATGCCCTGCGGATCGGCGAGGAAGGAGGAGCCCCAGAATTCGATTCCCGGACTCGTTCTGTCGGGTTTCTCCAGACCGACCCGGTTCACGGCGGCGACGTAGACGCCGTTCGCTATGGCGTGACCTCGCTGGACGGTCTGCCACGCCTCCCGCTGCGCCTTGCCGTGCTGCTTCTTCTCACGCGGATGCCAGCCGATGGCCGTCGGGTAGAACAGGATCGAGGCGCCCTGGAGCGACGAGAGCCGGGCAGCCTCCGGGTACCACTGGTCCCAGCAGATCAGCGTGGCGACCCTCCCTATGCGAGTGTCGACGGCCCGGAACCCCAGATCGCCCGGCGTGAAGTAGAATTTCTCGTAATAGGCAGGATCGTCCGGAATGTGCATTTTCCGGTACAGCCCGGCGATTTCCCCGTTAGCGTCGATGATCGCGGCGCTGTTGTGGTAAATCCCGGCTGTCCTTCTTTCAAAGACAGGGGCGATCAGCACCAACCGGAGCTTCTTTGCGAGTTTTCCGAGCGCTTTTGTCGTCGGGCCCGGGATCGATTCAGCATAATCAAAGGCGGCCGTGTTCTCCGTCTGGCAGAAATAGCGGGAGAGGAAAAGCTCCGGAAGACACACGAGGTGCGCCCCCGCGTCCGCCGCATCTTCAATCCTGGAAACGGCAGTTTCGAGGTTTCGGTCCCGATCGGAACCGGGCGCCATTTGGATCAAACCGACGGTAAATCTCTTTGGAGTAGGCATGGGATGCTTGTCAGAAAAAACAGCGAGCGAAAAAGTACCTCAATAAGCGGCGAGAATCAAGAACCGGCAACCCTAGGAGCCCGTCCGAGGATTAGGAGGGGCCGCGTTCCGGGCACCGTCGCGCCTTGAGCTCGCCTCGCAAGCCCCATGCGCGCGACCCCTCCTAATTCTCGGACGGGCTCCTAGAGGTAATTGCTGTCCATGGACCGGTCTGAGAGTAAGATTTTTATTTTGCCGCGGCTATATCCCTCCACAGGAGGATCGGCTTCAGTCGCGCGTGATCAGGGTCCCCGTCTCGCCCTTCAGCGCGCGTTTGATGTTTTCCGGCCTCGTGATCAGCGCTTCCTTGCCTCCCGCTTCGAGAAACCGGATGATCGCCTGTATTTTCGGCGCCATCGATCCTTCGGCAAAGTGGATGCCTTCGGCCAGATAGCGTCCGGCTTCGGCCAGCGTCATCCTGTCGACCCACCGCTGATCCGGCCTGCCGAAGTTGACGGCGACCTTCTCGACGGAGGTGGCAATCAGCAGAAGATCCGCCTTGAGCTTCTGCGCGAGCAGGCTGCAGGCAAAATCCTTGTCGATCACCGCGGCGATGCCCCGGTATTCGCCTCCCCCGATGTCCACCACCGGGATGCCGCCGCCGCCGGCGGCGATCACGATGATGCCTTTTTTGATCACCGTTTCTATCGTATCCAGTTCGACGATTTCCCTGGGGTGCGGCGAGGGAACCACGCGTCTCCAGCCGCGCCCCGCGTCTTTGATGACGCTCCAACCCATGTCGGCCTTCCGCCGCATGGCCTCGTCCTCGGCCATAAATCCGCCGATCGGCTTGGTCGGATTCTGGAAGGCGGGATCCTTCGAATCCACCAGCGTCTGGGTGATGATCGTCGCGACGTTTTTCTTGATGCCCCGGTGATACAGCTCGTTCTGCAGCGCCTGCTGCAATTCATAGCCGATGGCGCCCTGCGTGTCCGCGCCGCAAACGTCCAGGGGCACCTCGTGCATTCCCTCGACCCTTGCGGCGATTTCGGACCGGCGCAGAATGAAGCCCACCTGCGGACCGTTGCCGTGCCCGATGACGATGTCCCAGCCTGCGGTAATCATATCCGCCAGATGGCACGAGGTTTCGCGCAATGCCGATTCCTGGTCCTCTACCGTCTGATGTTTCGGATCTTTGATCAGCGCGTTGCCGCCGATGGCAACCACCGCGAGTCTGCTCATGTTGCCCCCCAAGGATTGTGGAGCGGTATTACGCTCCTGCCTTTTCCACCAGATTTTGCGCGCGGATCAGAACGGGAAGCAAGCCCGATGTTGACTCCGCGCCCCGCGCATTTTGCGGCTCGCCTTGAAGATCCGCTTCTGAGGCGAAAACAAACGCAACCGCACATGAACGCAGCGCGGCAAGCCACTTGGGTAAATCCGGCTTAAGCATCTCTTTGGTTGCGGCTTGCCGCGCTGCGTTCATCTGCGGTTCCCATTAGGCGATGTTGGAGAATCCGCGCTCGAGATCGGCGATGATGTCGCGCGGATCTTCGAGCCCGACCGAAAGTCGGACCAGTTCATCGATGATCCCCGGCCGGTAGCGTTCCTGGCGGCTCACGTTGTAGTAGCTGTTTAACGCCGGGTGGGTGACGAGCGTCTCCGGACCGCCCAGGCTCGGGCCCAGCAGGCACATTTTCAGACCGTCAAGGAATCTCAGTGTCCGGTCCAGATCCCCGTTGATTTCGAAAGTGACCACGGCTCCGCCGAGGACATCGTTGTGGCCGGCCAGGTACTTGGTGGTGCTGTGAATGACGATATCGGCTCCCTGACTTAAAGGATTGCTGTTGTAGGGCGTGGCGAAGGTACTGTCGATTACGCTGAGAATCTTGTGCCGGCGCGCGATGCGGACGACCTCGTCCACGTCGGCGACGTTGAGGTAGGGATTGGTCGGCGATTCGGAAATGATCATGACCGTATCGGCGGTGACCGCGTCCGCCATGGCCTGGTAATCGTCCATGGGCACCACCGTGGCGCTTATGCCGAACCGCGGCAGGACGTTCGTGACAAAGTTGAGGGTCTGTTTGTAGGCGTCGTCGGTGATGACCAAGTGTTGACCCCGTCTGCAAAGGGAAAGAATGGCGGCGCAAACCGCGCTCATGCCGCAGTGCACGGCAATGGTGTCGCGGTGGCCGTTCGGTCGTTCGGTAAAGTCCGTCATGAGTGCCTCCAAAGGCGTTCTTTTGAAATATGGCGATCTTAATCGTTAGATCGGTTCGGAAAGGGAGACGGCATGTTACATTGGATTGCAAATTGCGAATTGCGAATTGCAAATTAAAAACATGCCAGGCCAGGAGATATTTCCTCGCAATTATCCGACAGCATGTCCGGCTGGGCTGCCCAACCTTCCCTGCCCGATCCGGAAAGGCCAATTTGCAATTCGCAATTTGCAATTCAACCCAGGGTCATGCCTGTGCACCCCCAAGACCCTCATTTGGGCGGGAGTGAAGTGGTGGGGGGTGCTCTTTTTTCATAGCTCTCCACAGTGAACTACGATAAGTAGGCGCATGCCATCGCGAAGCCCGAGATCACGAAGGATTGCCCTTTCAGTCTCTTGATTCTGGCCGGTTTCCCCTTGTTGTCGGTTCTATCCTCTTCCCAGAGATCTTCTCCGGTTTGGTGGAATAGCAGCACATACTGGACCTCCTGCTCGATCTCGGCTGCGACTTTGCCGTTGATCCCTATCCGCTCCTGGCGGATCTGTTCACGGGAGGCGGTGTTGGGAAGAGTGCCGATAAACTCTGTGACCCCGGCTCCGACTTCCTGAGAGAAACCGGGCGGTGCAGAAGTGAAAAGGATTCCCAGAAGGCTGATCAGCAATCTTAGGCCCAGTCCTCAATGCTCAGACAGGCGGTTCATGACGGGCACCACATCGGATTCGGCGCCGGTTGATGATCCCGAATATGCAGATTATCCGCCGCGGCAAAAAGATCAAATCCATTCCGGATGACGGGTTATTTCCAGTCCCCAACCGCAATCCGCGAGGCGCCTTCCGCAGGCTTCCAGTTGTAGGAGAGAGACGCATCCGGTTGATGTATAGTAGGCCTCCTGCGGGACCTTTGACGAGGGAATCCCGGCTGGAATGAACCACGTACTCATAAGGGGGAGCATACGCATGTATTCAAGAAGAGATTTCGGAAAGATGGCCCTGGCCGGTCTGCCGATTTCGGTAGCCCTGGCAGCGGCGAAGAGTAAATCGATATTCCACGGAGTGCATCTTGGTGTCCAGACCTACAGCTTCCGGGACTTTCCGCCCGAGGGGCTTTTCGACGCGGTCATCAAGGCCATGACTCAGATCGGACTGACCGAGTGCGAAGTCTTCGGCCCCCAGGTGCTGCCTGCCAACCTCAACCCGTTCCGGGGGATGATGGGGCGCGCACCCGGCCAGCAGATGGACGAAGCCGCCCGGCAGAAAATGGCCGAGGCGCGCAAAGCTGCCGAAGCGGAAGCCAGGAAATGGCACATGACCGTTTCCCTGGACTATTTCAAGGACATCCGCAAAAAATTCAAGGCCGCAGGCATCGAAATCTATGCGTATAACGGCGGCAGGTTCGGGACCGACGAGGAGATCGACCGCTCTTTCCTGCAGACCAAGGCGCTGGGCGCCAAGATGATCACCTGGTCCGGGACGCTTTCGGTTGCGAAGAAGGTCGCGCCGTTTGCTGACAAGCACAAGATGACGGTCGCCGTGCACGGCCACTCCGATGTCAAGGATCCCGAGCAGTTCGCGACCCCCGAAAGCTTCACCAAGGCGATGGCCCTGTCCAAGTACATCATGGTGAATCTCGACCTCGGGCATTTCGTCGCCGCGAATTTCGATCCGATCGCGTTTATCCAGGAACACCACGCGCGCATTCCTCTGGTCCATCTCAAAGACCGCAAAAAGAACCAGGGGCCGAATACGCCGCACGGGCAGGGCGACACGCCGATAAAAGAGGTTCTCCAGCTCATCAAATCGAAGAAGTGGCCCATTCGCGCATATATCGAATATGAGTACCGTGGCACAGAAAGTTCCACTGCCGAAGTGAAGAAGTGCTTCGATTACGCCAAATCCGCGCTGGCGTAACCGCACTCGATTGCGGATTTCCGATTGCGGATTTCCGATTGCGGATTGCGGATTGAAAAGAAGCATGAGCTGGCGCCTTAGCAGGATTACCACTGGGAGATATGCACAGAGACGTGGAGCTTAATCAACCCGCAAGTTACATTCCGCAATTCGCAGTCCGCAATTGAGAGCGCCGAACTCCACAATCCAGGCGTGTCACAGGGCGCACAAGGGCGCTCCCGCTTGTGATGGGTAATCCGATCTCCCGGGACGAGAGGGACAATCATGAGGGAAATTCTCTCAGGTCTTTTGTTTCTGACATTCGCCGCTGCAGGATTTGCACAATCCCAGGCCGGTATCCAGCCCGTCACTCCCGATGCTGCGCCGGAAGCGCGGGCTTTACTTAACGCCATCACCAGGCTCTCCGGTCGCAATATCCTCTCCGGCCAGCAAAACTACGCCGCGACCAAGTCCAAATTCACGGATCAGGCCCGCTTCGCAACGGGCAAGTGGCCCGCGCTCTGGGGTTCCGACTTCGGTTTTGCTTCTGCAGGCAACGACGACATGCGCGCGCGCGATGCCATGATTGCCGAAGTCAGGCGGCAGTTCGGAGAAGGTTCCGTCATCATGCTGAGGAGAGGATAACCGAGATCGTTCTGGGTCAGGCCGCTGACGAGTTCCCATGCGTCGTTGGTCAGGTACTGGATCTCTGGAATGACGCTGCGAAAATCGGCCGATGTGGCTTTCCCGCCGCGGAACCCCTTGATGATGGCCTTCCGGTCGGTGTAGCGAATCTCGGCGATGTCTTCGATCCCCTTGCCCTGGAGCGCCCGCAGGAGGCCGGACGTGATCACGACCGGTTTGCCCAGCTTGCCAAGGAAGGTGTCGATCTGCTCCAGGGTGTATCCGGCGGCGCGGGCGATGGTCGAGGGCTTCACCGCCGTTCGTCCGACTGAACCACCGGTTCAATCATCCTGTCGAAATCGAAGCTGGTCTGCCGCCCTTGCCACGCCGCCCGGTCCGCGGGACGAATCTGTCGCTGCAGCTGCCGAAAATCGAAGAGCGTGATCTCCGGCGCCTTGGCGAAGAGGGTCAGCCAGAGCTGCTCCGCGTGGCGATCCATCGACCGCATGCCGCCGGTATCCACCCAGCCTCCGCCGTTGCCGCCCGGCTTGATATTTTCGAAATACCTGAATATGGAATAACCCAGGTATTCCTGGAGGTGCTGGTTGCCCGACCGGTCGCGGGTATCGGTGCCCGTGTAGATTCCATCGAACAGTTTCGGTTCGGTCTCCAGATCACAGCCGAGGCCCTGGAAGTGCTCATACCAGTTCGGGTACTTGATGACCATTTTGATTTTTGGATTGACGGCCTGCGCCGGTTTGAGGATAAGTTCGCGGGCGGCCTCATCCAGGAGATCCAGCCGGAATCGGGTCCAGCTCCGGGTCCCTTTTGCGCGGATGCACAGGTCGCATTTGCAGTTGGTAAAGAAGAAGTCGTCCAGAATGATTTCATCGAAGAGCCCGGCGGTGTACTCGACGACCTCCTTGAGCTTCTTGCGGTGCTCCGGGTTGGAATAGCAGCAGTCTGAAACCGGTTCATTTCGCTTACGGTGATAGTGATGCCGCCCGCAACGCGGATGCCGCGCTCCTCGAAGAAGCGCTTGACCTTCGGGACGGTCTCCTTGTCGGCTAGCGCCAAGTCGCGATGGGTTTCGAGATAGATCTTGTCGATCTTTACCTGCCGGGACAGCTCGTTCCGGCGCGGCTCAGGTCGGCCTCTTCATTCAGGACTCCGAGGGTGACGACGGCAAACGTGAAGACGATGGTACCGGCCTCGAAGCGCCCGCTGACGGCATAGACATCAGGCACCTTGTCGCTGTTGAGCTTCGCACCATCTGCCGGCACCTGGGCCGCGTTGACGATCTCCCTGCGAGTCTCCTGCGCATGCAGGACGCTTGCGATGACAAGCATGAGGACAATGGTTTTCATGGCAATCCGATCTCCACTCGATTGTCGGAAATGGGGGACGTCCGCACTGTTCACCCGGTTTTTTAAAACCAGGTGAACAGTGCGGACGTCCCCCATTTCCTCCCGATTTCGCGCGCTACCTGCACACGAAATTCGCGGCGTCGTCCGGGCTGCCGCTGCCGCTGTATTTTGCGGCTTGAGGGTATGGGCAGAGTGGACGCGTCCGCACAACCTTGCCATTCACGATGCGTGAGCCGATGAGTTTGTCGGGGGCAACCGCCTGCTCGACCCATTGCATGAGAGGCGTAAGCTTGTCAAAATTTCCGCATCCTACCCCTCCACCGCAGTGGAACATGCCGGGAACCATGAAGAGGCGGAAAAAACCCGCCGTTTCTGCCCCCATCTGCTGGAGCACGCTTTCATAATAATCCACGCCCATCTGCGCGTTGAGCGCCGGGTCGGCCCAACCGAAATACATCAGCAACTTTCCCCCACGCCGCACGAAGCGCGACAGCTCAGGATCGGTCGCATCGAGCACATTGTGGATCCATTCAAGGCGGGGAGGGTCCTTCTCAAAATCAAAACTTGCCAGGGTGTAATTCGGGTTCTTTTGCGGAAAGGCCAGGTAGCGGAAAAAGGTCTCGCCAAAGCTCACAGCAATAGTCGGCTGGCCTTTCTCGTTAATGATCCAGTTGTCCCAGCCGCTGCGCCCATTGGAGCCAGCCACCTCGGCGCCGACGGGCCAACCGGGGAAAATCCGCTTTCCCTGGCTCATCACGTCCCCGTATATTTTTTCCAGTGTGCTGATCTGAGCGGCACTGAAGCAGTCCGGATTGTCGGCACCTTCCACACACTTCGGCAAATCGAGCGCCGGGCGAAAATCGCAACGACGCGGATCGTCAATCAACCCGTCTTTCAGCCCGTCTTTTTCATCACACTGCGCATGGATCCGCTCCGACAGAAGCGACAGTTTCGCATAGGGAATTGGGGTTTGAGAGAGCGCCTGCGCCGTTTGCGCGTACCCCATCATCGTACCGACGAAATGCAGCACCGGCGCACCCGCCACAATGCCGTCGAAATCCTCGGGGAAGCGCTGCGCCAGAATGAGCCCCTGCCTGCCTCCCGTCGAGCAGCCCTCAAAATACGACCGTGTCGGCCCGACGCCAAAATAAGCCGCCGCAATGCGTTTGCCTGTTTCGGCGGTCACATGAAGCGAACGGAACGCATAGTCCAACAGCTTTTGACGGTTTTGCGCAAAGGTGCCGAGCGGTTCAGTGACCGCGTCGTGCCCCGTATTGGTGTCAGCTACCACAAAGCCTCGCCTCACGGCCGCGTTGCGTTGAGCCACCCGACCTGCCGCGTCCAGCGATTCTCCGGCATAGCCGCCGTTGCCGAACATATAGAAGCGGCGATTCCACGTGGCGGGCAGGTTTACTTCGAATTGAATCTCAGGAATGATCAGCCCTCGGACGCGGCAACGCTCCGGGGCCTCGGCACTGGCTGGAATGAGCGCCGCGCTTTCGATGGAGAACTCATAATTGGTGAGGCTGCGCAGATCCGGGCAAGCGCATTTCGGCCGCAACGGCATTTCGCCAGCAGGAGGACTGAGCGTACCCGGCGCAGCTTGCTGGGCAGGAACGGCTTGCGCTGCGAGGCCAATCGCCATCATCAGCAGGGCAAGCGCATAGATTTTCTTGCTCATAGATTCCCTTGAACCTCAGAATTGTGCTGATCCTGGCGGACGACCTTGGTGTCAACGACCTGGGATGTTACGGCCGGCGCGATCATCGAACACCCGTGATCGAGACGCTTGACGACAGTGTCGGCAGGATCCTTGCCCGGGTCGATGCTCTTGAGCTCCGCAACGACACCATTTCTGCGGCCATTTTTAATCGCTCCAATATCGCTATTTTCATACTACGGGATGACCTCGCCGTTCCAGAGCCTGCGCAGAAAGTCGACCACAGGCAGCACGCGGATGCCGTCCGAGTTTGCCTCGCGTTCGCAGAGGCAGACGCCGTAGCAGGAGACCCTGTCGCGGCCCAGCTCATTGCGCAGGCGGCTCATGCCGCGGAAGAACCGATTATCCCAGCGCCTGGCTGCTTTCACTTCGACAGCCGTGAAACCGGCGGCGGTTTCGCAGAAGAAATCCACTTCCACATTGTCGTAGCTGCGCCAGAAGTAAAGGGGGTAACGCCGCCCGGTGTATGAAAGGTAGGCGCGAATTTCGTTGTGTACGAAGGTCTCCATGAGCGGACCTTGTTCCTCCGGCGAGGGAGGATACGGCAGTCGGCCGGACAGTGCCCGGACCACTCCCCCATCGAATAGATAGAACTTCGGGTGGGCTATCTGCTTTGTCGACCGTTTCAGCTTCCAGGGCTGAAGCCACTGGCCGAGCAGCGTGTCAACAAGGACCTCAAAATAGTTTTGCACCGTCTGCCGGCTCACCGCAGCGTCACGGGCGATGGCAGACACGTTTGTGACCTGGGCGTTCTGCCTCGCGGCGACCTCCAAAAAACGTGAGAAGTGTCCGATGTTCCGGGTCAACGCCTCCGCCTTGATCTCCTCCTGCAAATACGTCTGCGCATAGCTCGCCAGGTACGATCGCGGTTCGGCACCGGTCAACGCCATCGGCAGCGTACCATGAACCAGGGCATCGCCGACATTCAGCTTGAAATCGGTCTCCGCCGACACAACCGGGAACAGATGTTCCACCAGGGCGCGCCCTGCCAACAGGTTCGTGACGCCTCTGCGCAGCTTCCTGGCGCTGGAACCGGAAAGGACAAAGCGGAAATGCTTTGTCTCGATCAGCCGATGTACCTCGTTCAATAACTCGGGAACCTTCTGCACCTCGTCCACCACCACCCAACTTCCCGGCGGCAGAGTATGGACTTCCTGGTAGAGCCTGTTCGGATCGCGGCTCAACCGCAGCGCCTCAGCCGTATC
>Ga0315273_10008976_pt1 | contig 12650 bp, 13 predicted proteins | sample YL17G02_0_MG_FD_205753 | JGI IMG/M metagenome (GOLD analysis project Ga0315273, IMG submission 205753) | Sediment microbial communities from Yellowstone Lake, YNP, Wyoming, USA - YL17G02_0 | ecosystem: Environmental > Aquatic > Freshwater > Lake > Sediment | place: USA: Wyoming | collected...
GGATGACCCTAAAGGGTCATTTGACAAATTATAAAATCTATATTAAGAATTGCAAATATACAAACTATAAAAAATATTTAATTTCAATATAATTCATGATGAAAATATTCAAGTATTATTTCTTCTTCGTAAACAAATGTGTCGTTTTGTAAAATTGTTATAATTTCATCACTTTTTATAAAATTTTGTAATTCTTCGTTAGTAGGCTCATCTAATATAAGATGATTTACCAATTTAATATATGATATTAATCGTTCATCAAGAGAACTTGAATAATATTTATCACATATATAATATTCAGTCCTATTGCTAAATATTTTTTCATTCAATCCAAAATGTGTACAAGATGATATATAATAGGGTTTTGAACTAAACCTTTCATCTTTATAATTATTGATAAATATTTTAGTACATTCAACCCCATTAATATTAAAAATTTTTATAAGTGTTCCATATTCATTTTCTTCTTTATAAGCAATTAAATTATCATGTTTAATTAATGGAATAATATGAGAAATATGTTCAAATAAATCAGATTTATCATCTAAATCATTAAAAACATTTTTGATTGTTGTTAATTGTTCGGTTGACATATTAGGAATTTATTACCAGTAATATTTTTTTTTTTATTCAATTTTTATAAAAGGGTAAATATGGGATTGTTTAACAATTTGATATAAAAATATAAATGACCGATATAGTATATCTTCAAATATATAATTCTCAAATATTGTATTTTATACTGATATTTTTTGTATAAGTAATTCTTCACTATTTTTATCGTATTCCGGTACAGACCACATAAATAACCAATCATAATCACATACTTTGATACTTAATAATTTTTTTATTTCTTCTTCTGTTAAGTCAGTATTTAATGTTGTATGAACATCTAAATCCATATTTAGATATATTAAATATTTTACAAATATTTTATGTATATTAACCTTTTCATCATCATAAATATAAGTTGATAATCCTTGTTTTTGTTCCTGTATTATTCTGTAAATTGTTCTTTTGGTAGTATAATCATAAGTCTTATCATCTTTTATTGGATAATATCTTAACCAATCAATATCATTATGATTAAACCAAGATGGCAACTTATAATTTTTATGTATATATTCGTAATTTGGAGTTGACATGTGTAAAATTTATTTAAAATTTATTTAATCAAATTTTTTAAATTTAATTCAGTGGGTGTGTTCAAGGCATTATAGTTTTAGACATTATTATTGAGATTCAGATGTTTTGATTATGAGTTGTAATTGTATTAATTGGATTTGTCATCCAAATCTATAAAATAAATATAACCTTAATATTTATAATTTACTATAAAACTATATTACTGATATATAAACTAAACAATTCTTTTATATATAATATTTATTTAAGTATTGTTCAAATCTAATATTTACCTTATATTTATAACTATTGTCAAAATATATCTTGATACATTTTTTTGTTGTTATTCCACCTCCATTATACAAAGTGATATCTAATTGTTTTATGTCAGAATCAATAAAAAAATTAATTAATTTTTTATGATCAACTTGTATATTATTATCGTTAATATTAATTTTACACCATTTGTATTCATAAAATTCAGATATATTCATTATAATTTTTGTATATAAATAGTTTGTCAAATGACCCCAAAGGGGTCATCCGAATAATCCCTACGGGATTATTTATTTTTATATATTTCATAGGCACTAGAACATTTAATATATATATAATTTGTATATAGAATTTGTATTAATTTATAATTTGTATATTTTTGGAATACAAAGTATTCTTATTAGAATTGTTATTAATTTATTGTTTGTATTAATATGAATAGTCTCTATGAATATATTTTATTTAGTAATATTATAAAATTAAATATATATAATATATTTTTGTTGTTATAATATATATAATAATAAATTTTGTTTTCTTGCCTTACGAATTGTACTCCAAGTTCCTGATCTTAATGTTTCTTTGTTTTTATCAATTGGACAACCGATTAATATAGAGGAATTTTTAATTATAGCAGAATTTCTTACTAAATATTGGGTTTCTCCCATAAGTACATCTCCTTTATTAAAAGCTCTTGATTTTGGATCATTAGGGGGAAAGATGTGTATCATAAGTGGTTTATCTGGATATGTTTCTCTATAATTTATACATAAATTATGAAAATCAGTATCAGCACCAACACAATCACCATGTGAGACGATTATATTAGTATATTTATCTAATATTAATTTAATTTGTTCTTTTTGTTCAATACTTAATCCATATCTATTACCAGTAAATCCAATTTTACTTGTTTCCATCATAAATTATTTTAATATACATTTTTTTTATAAATCAATTTTTACTTCGATGCCAGAAATCTGTAAAAATATTTCAAATTATATAACTGATGATATATTAGTAAAAAATAATGATTTATTGACAATTGTTTATTCTAGAATTTCTAATGATGGTATAATTTAACAAGTAAGTTGTAATAAATTTAAATTTTAAAGTTAAGTATTTAAAGTAATGTATAAATCGATGTCAATACCATTTATTATATATTTTATATATATTTATAAGAGACTAACATTTAATATATAATAAATATTTCATAGGCACCTAGAGTTCTTAATATTTTTATATAGTTTTATAGTTTGTCAAATGACCCATCAGCCTTTGGGTCATCCGAATACAACCCAATTCCTAAAAGGACATAAATGTCCTCAAGGTTTTTAATTTACCATTAGTTGATTATTTAGAACATCTTGTTTATTTCGACTTAAAACACATTCCATTAAATTTGTGGATTATTTAAATAATCTTAATATCATTTTAATTCGTGGAGTATTTAAAACTAATCGTGTTGATTACTATCAGAAAGTTTATCAACCAATATAGTAATCAAATATTTGTATAAATATTTGATGTCAGTTTCATAGTCATTGCGTTCATAGTATTTACCACAATATATAGAATACATTGTTACATTTATATCATGATTCTTATGAAATAAGTGCCAGGCATTATGTATTATAGTACATAATTTAAAATCATCTCCTTTATATAAAAAAAAAGCATTTTTTGTATCTTTTTCATAAAACCCAATATAATTAATATCATCAGTGTTTAATACTATACCATTCAAGAAATTTTCAAATTTATCGTCAACAGAAATTATATCATTATTTACTTTTGTTATATAATTTAAAAATAAACGAGAATCATATGTTTTTTTATCATCAGTATCCATCTTTTTAACTTTGTATTTAAACCTTTATATATTATTAATCAATGACCATTTGATGTATCTTGATTACCAGGCATACCAAGCATACAACAAGTATTACCATTCGTATCTTTAAAGTGTGTAATCTCCCCATTAACATAATATGCATAACATTTACCATTCCAGTCTCTTCCATTATAAGGTATTTCACCACCAGAATTAATGTATACACGCCCATCGTTTTTCCTATATGGTGATGCACCCAGAGAAGTATTAAGTGATGAATCTCCTGCCGATACACCAGACACACTACCCTTTATACAAGATTCATGATATTGTGATGCTTCTTTCAGACATTGAGAAATTTTACTCTTTGGTTGAAGTGAACATAATGCTGAATATCCCATCATTTCTCTTGTACATTTATCAATTTTAGGCATTTTTTTTAATTATATCTTTAAAATTTTTATATACGAATTCAAATTTTTTTATATCAATGATTAATTTTATCGCACGCATTTAAACATTCTTTTTTAGATCGTTCTAAGTTAATAACACACTCTGCCATTTTTGGTTTTCTTGCCATTAACCCAGTCATAGCATTGGGGATACCGCATTGTAATTGATTATTAAATTGTACTGCTCCGTTACAACCACTAACACATTCTGCTTTACTATAAGAGTGTAATTGTGCTTGAGTATTTAATATACTCGTTTTAAAATTAGATATCGGGGGCGAAAGTAAAGTTGGCACAATGCTATTATTAATTGATAATCGCAAGTCATTAATTGGTCCAATATTATTAATATTAATGGGATGTGAAATTACATATTTAACTTGAAATGATTGTATATTTGGATTAATTCGTAACATACTTTGTGGCATAATTTGTGGTATATTAATTGTGTCTGCTGGTGAAACACTAAACCCTTGAAATCGATTTATATTAAGATCTATATTTGGTGAAAACATTATTCTAAAATTTAATATATTTAATTTTTTATTCAAATTCACTTTTATACTAAAAAATTGAATGTAAAAATAATAAACTTAGTTAAAAAATCTAATATATTATAATAATTCAATGTTTGAATTATTTGAAAGACGCGATATTAAATCTTTTACAAATATAATTAATGAATTAAAACAAGCAAGTGATATCGATTATGTAAAATATAAAAATAAAACTATACTTGAAACAATATGTTTACGATGTGATCCTGGTGATGAATATTTTTTAGAGAAAATATTACGAAGAGGCGCAAACCCAAATATATTAACTTCGGATAAATACCACATATTGTCGCTTATTGTAAATAATCAATACAAAAATATTAGAATGTTTGAGTTATTATTAACATATGGTGCAAATGTAGATTACTGTAAAGAACCTGGACAACATTTACACAATATGTGTATAAATGGTGATACTTATAATTCTATACCTGCCATATCGCTAGCAATTAAATTTGGTGCAAAAAAATGTTATATGCTAAAACACAATAGTTTGGGAAATATGAGTACAATTCAAGTGTGTCAAATGCTACTATCACCAAATCATTCAGCATATGGATTTAGATCATCGTGTAATCATGGTATTACACAAACCATTATAAATATGTTGAATGGTTATTCATATGTACCAGTATCTTATTCAACTATACGAGCTGCTACATTGGCAACGGTTGCGTCCGAGAGAGCAATTGAAATTAATAATAAACAAATTGAGCAAGATAAAATATTAGCAATTGAACGTAAGCTTAAAGAAGATATAGAACAAATAAGACGAGATGAAAATGAACGTAAACGATTATCTGATATCAGAAATGCAGAACTTGAACGTGATAGATTAGCACAACTCAAACGTGATAGATTAGCACAAATTGAAAATGTCAATATTGCTATGATTGAAAAAACCATCAAATTAATTGATACAAATGAAATAAGTTATATTACAAATACAAAGCGTTTTGACGAACAAATTAGTCAAACAAATATGGATATCAATTGTGCAACTATCATTAATCAAGAAGAAATTAAAAAAAAAAATACTATTGGGTTATCATTTTTAGCATTAGCTGTATCAAATTTAGAATATTTATTTCACAATAACACAAATATTCCAGATAATTTAAAAAATATAATCAGTGATATGACAACACAATTACTTATTAAGGGAGGACAAAATATGTCTCGCGAAACACTTGACACCTTATGTATACCAGATGAATATAAACATTTAATTGAAAGTTCTGATACTATTATTCCATTCTGGGAATAAATAACTTTATTTATATAAAAAAATCACTAGGCCCTAGATGTTATAGGCTTATTTTCTTAAAAATATTGTGTTGTAATTTTAATTTCATTCGAAACTTTGTTAAGTTAATAATTATTAATAAAATTTTATTTGTGGATTTTTATTTAAATACTTTGTATTGTTAGTATATAACTTATTAAAAATATACATTGTAAATAATCCCGTATGGGTCATTTTGTCATATTATAACATTTAATATATATAATTTATTACATTTTTTGTGTATTAAATGGTTTCTATAATTACAGAATAATCATTTGGTCCAACTGGTATTACAATATCAAAACTCATATTTTTATAATATTTAATATATTTTTTAATTTAATAACACATCTAAAAAGTTGTTTTTTATAGGCACTTAGGAACTAGAGTTCTTAATATTTTTATATAGTTTTATAGTTTGTCAAATGACCCTCAGATTGTATTTTACTAAAAAGGGATTTCATACAATCATTATTTCTAAAATATAATATTCCTAATGTAAAAGCAGATAAATTTTTAAATATATAAAAAAATAATTTAATTTTTAAATATATATAAATTAAATGGAAACAGTTTTTACAAATGTGTATGAAAATAAAACGTGGGGAGATAATGGTATTAAAGAATATAATGGTAGTAGCGGAGGTGGAAGTACTATAGAATATAATATAGATAATTATATTCCTTTTTTGAAAAAATTTATAAAAGATAACGATATTAAAAATATTGTTGATTTAGGTTGCGGTGATTTTAAATGTGGAAAATTAATATATGATGATTTGGATATATTTTATACTGGGTATGATGCATATAATAAAATAATAGATTATAACTCTAAAAAACACTCATTGCCGAAATACTCTTTTATACATTTAGATTTTTGTAATAGCAAAGAAAGCATAATAAATGGAGACTTATGTATTTTAAAAGATGTTATACAACATTGGTCTTTAGATAATATATATACCTTTTTAGATTATTTGGTTAATCATAAAAAATTTAAGTATATTTTAATATGTAATTGTTGTAATCAAAAATGCGATAATACAGATATTAAAAATGGAGATTTTAGAGAATTAAGTTGTAAATATCTTCCATTAATAAAATATAATCCTAGAAAATTGTACAATTTTCATAGTAAAGAAATTTCAGTTATAAAACTTTATTAAAACAAATAACAGGTCATTTTGTCCTATTATAACATTTAATATATATAATTTATTACATTTTTTGTGTATTGAATGGTTTCTATAATTATAGAATAATCATTTGGTTCGACTGGTATTACAATATCAAAACTCATATTTTATTATATTTGATATATTTTTTAATTTAATAACAAATCTAAAGAGTTGTTTTTTTAAATATAAATGTGCGAAGTTATATTAGTCGATCTTAATAATTTTCAAGAGTATATCATTTATAATATAAAACAATTGCAACTATTAAATTATAATGTTACAGTTATAATCACAGATAATTTAATTTCTTATTTTGAAAATATTAAAAATATTAAATTAATACTAACAAGTTCACTAACTGATTATGGTTACAATATAAATTGTAGATTAAATAATTCATTTAGAAATGGATTTTGGAAACTATGTTCACATAGACTATTTTATCTCTATTCATATATAAAAGATTATAATATTATAAATTCTTTTCATATTGAAAATGATATAATGATATACAATACGATTAAAAGTTTTGATATGTCAAAACTATGGATAACAATGGATTCCAAAAATCGATGTATTCCAGGTATAATATTTATACCATCTTATGATAAATTAACTAATTTAATTCAAAATTATAATAACGATATAAATGACATGGAAAATCTCGCATTATTTTATGATAATAATATGGATATATGTTCTACATTTCCTATTATCAAACAAAATAGTTATTATAATAATAATGATATGTTTAACTGTAATTTTAACAATTTTAATGTAATTTTTGATGCTGCTGCTATCGGTCAATATTTAGGTGGAGTAGATCCAAAAAATGATTCTAGTGATACACGTGGATTTATTAATGAAACATGTGTTGTTGATTATTCAAAATACAAATTTATTTGGAAGTTTAATCAAGTTTTGAAATTTTATCAACCACACATTATAATCAATAATATTGAAATTCCTATTATGAATCTTCATATTCATTCAAAAAACCTATGTAATTTTATGTCTATACACCCAAATGAAACAAAATTAATTACAATTGATTTTGATTTTGATTTTATACAGGGGGAACTTTTTCAAAATATTGCTGATATTTACTTAGGCTTAACAGAAGATTTTGAATATAATCCTTTTATTCGTAAACAATATTCAAAATTAGTTGATATATCCACAATTAATAGTTCTTATAATAACCCATATATTATTTTTTGTTATTCACATAGAACACATATTTTACAATCAAATATACAACATTTTAAGAATCCATTTGTTCTAATAACACATAATAGTGATGAAATTATTAATGAAAAATATGAATCTCTATTAAATTCTAATAAAATTATTAAATGGTATGCTCAAAATATAAATATAAAACACCATAAATTACACTTATTGCCTATTGCAATCGCGAATAGTATGTGGACTCATGGAAATACAAATATACTTAAAAGTGTTATTTCTAATATTTCATATAAGAATAAAGATTTTTATTTCTTTTTTAATATAAATACTAATTATAATGAAAGAATATTGTGTAAAAAAGAGATTGAGAAAAAAGGATTGATATTTGGATCTAATATTGATTATAATTCATATTTAAATGAATTAGCTGAATATAAATTTGCAATTTGTCCTTCTGGAAATGGTATAGACTGTCATAGAACATGGGAATGTTATTATTTGGGTGTTATACCTATATTACTTAAATCTATATTTACAGAACAACTACAAATGATTCTTCCTTGTATATTACTTAATAAATGGAGTGATTTTGATGTAAATATTATTAATTCATATGATACATTATTAAAACAATTACAATATAAATATATTAGTTTAAATTATTATATTCAAGAAATTAAATATAAAGACCTATGTAAAATGGATAATTTTAATTTATTATTTGATTCCTTTTTCAAAAAACAACATAATAAAACATCACATGAAACATTAGCAAATTATAAAGATTATATTGAGGCAGGTGGTGAAAATGGAGATTTTTATACTCATATTAATTATCATACAATTAAATCATCTCTTATTGAATTAATGAACCAAAATAAGAAATTTTATTTTTTTGTTGAAACTGGTTGTGCAGCACATGGGACAAAATCTACATTATTATGGGATAAATTTGTTAATTTATTTGATGGAAAAGTAATTTCTGTTGATTTAAATAATTCTGCAGTTGAATACACAAATAGTTTAACTAGTAATAAAACAAATGTAATATGTTCTGATTCATTATTATTATTACCAACATTAAAAGATAGTATTGATTTTCTATATTTAGACTCATATGATGTTGATTTTTTAAATCCTCTGAAATCTGCAGAGCACCATTTAAAAGAATTTAATTCTGTTAAACAATTATTACATAAGGGAAGTATTGTTTTAATAGATGCTACTCCATGTAGCCCTGAATGGTTAGATGATGGTAAAAATAATAATTTATATACTATATTAAAACATACATTTAATCCAAATATGTGTGGAAAAGGATCATTAGTTAATAAAGAATTAAAAAAAATGGGTGCCAAAAAAATAATGCATCAATATCAATGTCTATGGATTATATAATTTAAAATGTAGTTTTTATACTTTATAAAAACTACATAGAAAGAAGATGATTATAAAAGATTTGAATATAAAATATATGCAAAGGCATTATTAAGAGTTGAAACCAAATTAAGATTTAATCAACACGACGATAATGATGATATGCAACATAATCGCAATTATTAATTTCTGATTTAGAACTTATATTTTTCCAATTTAATTGTCTAATTATTATATTTTTAGGATGATATGCTAACATATAATTAAAATATATTTCATATTCTGATGCACCACTTGATGATGGGCTTTTTTCTGTTATTTCGTCGATAAATGCATCAATAAATGATTTATTCTTATTTTCTTTAACAAGTAAAAATAATTCATTTAAATAATTACGATTAAACATCATATGATGACATATTCCAGATATATTTCTTTGGTTTTTTAACATTGGATGTAATCGTGCCATATGATCAAAATATGGCCTATGATTTTCATCACCATATGCATATAATGGTACACCTTCACGCATAAACTCTGTTTGTTTTAATATGTAAACATCAGAATCTATTACTAAATAATTATCTAAAATACCATTAATATAATCTCCGGCAGTCAATTTAATTAATTGTTGTAAATACCAACCTACTCTCTCTTGATATTGAACTTTCCCTATAATGTCATTAAATTTAAATGGAAATATATTTTCATTTACATATATACAACCTGCTATTTCAATTAATAATGTAGAAACTATATATATATTACGATAATTTATTACATTTTTTTTGGTGTATTCAATGGTTTCTATAATTACAGAATAATCATTTGGTCCAACTGGTATTACAATATCAAAACTCATATTTTTATTATATACAATATTTTTTTTAATTTAAAAAATATTTTTAAATTAAAAAAAATATTTAAGTATAATTGGAGTAGGTCATTATCAAAATACTTTTGTTTTAGTTTTTGTAGCAGTATAAATTATATTTTATTAACATTCTTATATATTATAATGATTGTATTAATTTACCAAGTCTGGTATCATATAACATTTTATGAAATTTACATTGTTCATTAAATAAACAATTACTTATACATATATTATTAAATTTCATACCAATTTTTTTAAAATATTTAATTTTCTCTATTCTTAGAGGTTTATTTTCATATTGAATACCTGTAATATATCTAATTGGATTACCAATATTAACATCAGCACCCAATGAAATCAATTTATCAATACGATTTTTAATATTATTCGTATCATCAGTTAAATAATCGTATAATAAAGATCCAAATGTAGTTTGATTATTCATATTAAACACATGATTAATATCAATACCTCTTTTAATTAAAATTTCCATATATTGTAATGGACATAACCTTAAATAATCAGTATAATATAAATTATCAATACGATATAATATATCTAATATATACTGACATAATATATCAACATTATCGTATTCATTTGACATTTCAATGAAATGTGAACATGTTTTATGATATACATCATTAAACATATCATATGACAAATATTTAGTTAGTAATTTTTCATATGAATTTGATACATACTCAGTTCCAATAGTACTGAATAATTTAATATACTCATTAAATCGTTTATCACCTTCATTACGATAAGTTAAATTTAATATATCTTGTATCAAATTTAATACATCTTGTTTAGAATATATACTATTACATTCTAAACATAATAATTGCTCTGGATATACTTTTGTTGCTAAATTATTTACTACACTCATATTAATATTATCACTATTATCACTATCAATACAATTCATAAAACATAATTGACATAAATCTTCATGATATTCATGGTATTGATTTAATTTATTTTTAATAGAATAAATTAAAGGAAATACCTTATAGTGTTCATATTTTTCAAATATTTCTAATAATAACATTTTATATCATAATTTTATATATAAAATTCATTTTTTAATATTTTTATATATGATAATTTATATATTTTTTTAACATTAAAAATAATGTTTATTTTATGGTCAAAAAAATTCGATGGCAAATATATTCTATTTGTTGAAAATATTTTAGATGATTTAAAATATAAGTTTATGACATTTTGCGAAATAAATAAAGATTTATATGAAATAAATGAAGAATTAAAAGAAGAAGAATTAACTAACTTTTCTTTATATGATAAGGATGAAAATTTTTATTATTGTGAAATTGAAAATGTAAATGTTGATGATGAAATTTATATATTTACATTTCACGAGGATGGAGAGGGTGGTGATTATCATAATGAACTTTATTTTAGAATTTCTAATAATAAAGAAGAATTATTAGAAATAGCAACAGAGTTTTTTGAATCTGAATCTAAAAATATTGAGATAAAAGATATTACGGAAATGTTAGAAGAATTAAACAAAAATGAATATTACGAAATACCATATGGATTATCATATTCTTGCACTATGAAACTATTTAAGTTTGTTAAAAGTTGATAAATAAAACATTCTTATATTTCTAACATTCTTATATTTTTAACATTATATACAAATTCTATATATTAAATGTTATAAAAATATACACAATATAATAAGCACAGCTTATTATATCTCAAAAAACAATCCGTAGGATTGTTCTGATAACCCCTTTGGGGTTATTTAGACAAAGTCTTTTAAACTATAAATTAATATTCATATGAAATATAAAAATATACAAACTATAAAAATATATTTATAAATTAATATAAATATACAAACTATAATATATATATATATTAAATGTTAGTCTCTATGAATAGTTCCTAGTCTCTATGAATATATATAAAAAATATACAAACTATAAAATCAATAACAATTATATATATTAAATGTTAGTCTCTATGAATAGTTCCTAGTCTCTATGAATATATATAAAAAATATACAAACTATACAAACTATAAAATCAATAACAATTATATATGTTATATATATTAAATGTTAGTCTCTATGAATAGTTCATAGTCTCTATGAATAGATCCTGTGAATATGAATATATATACAAAATATACAAAATATACAAACTATAAAAAATATACAAAATATACAAACTATAAAATCAATAACAATTATATATGTTATATATATTATATATGTTATATATAAAAAATATACAAACTATTAAAAATAAATAATCCCTGCGGGATTATTCGGATGACCCTTTAGGGTCATTTGACAAACTATAAAATCAATAACAATTATATATATTATATATAAAAAATATACAAACTATTAAAAATAAATAATCCCTGCGGGATTATTCGGATGACCCTTTAGGGTCATTTGACAAACTATAAAATCAATAACAATTATATATATTATATATAAAAAATA
>Ga0315273_10008978_pt1 | contig 12649 bp, 12 predicted proteins | sample YL17G02_0_MG_FD_205753 | JGI IMG/M metagenome (GOLD analysis project Ga0315273, IMG submission 205753) | Sediment microbial communities from Yellowstone Lake, YNP, Wyoming, USA - YL17G02_0 | ecosystem: Environmental > Aquatic > Freshwater > Lake > Sediment | place: USA: Wyoming | collected...
CCGCCACCGTGACGACGAAGGTCGCGAGCGGCACGATCGAGAACAGCGCGCGGTAGGAGATCGCCGCGGCGAACTGCGACGCGCTCGTCCGCCCGTACGCGGCCGCGACGGCGCGCGCGAGCGCTAGGGGGCGCCGTGACAGCGCTTCCACTTCTTGCCGCTGCCGCACGTGCAGGGGTCGTTGCGGCCGCGCTGCGCGTCCTCGGCGGCGTACAGCTGCATGAGCTCGGACGGCGCGCGCCCCTGGGCGAGCAGCTGGCCCATGATCCGCATCGGCCGGTCGATGTGGTGGAAGAACCGCTTGTAGCCGGCGCAGAGGTAGTTGAGCCCGGGATCCCCGGCGGGGGTGGAGCTGAAGCGGTCCTTCGGGCAGCCCCCGTGGCAGGCGAAGCGCACGTCGCACTCGAGGCAGTAGCGCGGCAGCGTGTCGCGCTTCGCGAGCCCGAACTCGACCTGCTGCGGCGAGGCGACGAGCTCGAGCATCGGCGTCTCCTTGATGTTCCCGAGCAGGTAGCGCGGTTCGACGAAGTGGTCGCACGAGTACAGGTCGCCCGTGTGCTCGAGCGCGAGCGCGACGCCGCACGTCTCGGTGTGGACGCAGAGGCCGGGCGGCTCACCCACCCAGTTGGCGAGCGCGACGTCGAACATCTGCACGTACACGGTGCCGACGTCGCGGCGCACCCACTCCTCGAACACGTCGACGAGGAAGTCGCCCCACTGCTTCGAGCCGACCGACCGGGTGGTGACGAGATCGCCCTCCTGCTCGTAGAGCGGGCGGTCGCGCCACGACGACCACGGCTCCGTCCCTCCCGCCGGGTCGGCGACGCGCTCGATGATCGGGATGAACTGGACGAAGTTCGCCCCGAGCTCGTCGCGGAAGAAGCGGTAGACCTCGGCGCCGCGGTCGGCGTTCAGGTCGTGGACGGTGCAGAGGATGTTGAACTCGACCGCGTGCTCGACGAGCTTCCGCCAGCCGCCCAGCACCTGGTCGAAGCTGCCCTTGCCGCCCTTGTCGACCCGGTAGCCGTCGTGGAGCTCGCGCGGCCCGTCGACCGAGAGCCCGACCAGGAAGTCGTGCTCCTTCAGGAAGGCGCACCACTCGTCGTCGAGCTTGGTGCCGTTCGTCTGGATCGTGTAGGTGACCGTCTGGCCGGGCTGCCGATACTGCTCGACGAGCTCGACCGAGCGGCGGAAGAACTCGACGCCCATCAGCGTCGGCTCGCCGCCCTGCCAGGCCACCGGCACCTCGGGCACGCCCGCGTGCGCCTCGAGCAGCTGGCGGACGTAGGCCTCGAGCAGGTCGTCCGCCATCCGGAAGCGGCTGCCCGGATAGAGCATCTCCTTCGAGAGGAAGAAGCAGTAGGAGCAGTCGAGGTTGCAGACGGCGCCGGTCGGCTTCGCCAGAAGGTGGAACGCGCGCGGGGCCGCCGTCTCCATCGCCTAAAAGGTAGTGCAACGCCACGCGAGTCCCACTAGAGTCGCCGGACGTGAGCGACACGGGCTACTACGACGACGCGCACAAGGCCTCGGGCGACGCCCTGCGCGCCGCGATTCGCCGGGACGCGTTCGGGGAGGACATCGGCCAGTTCTCGTGGCTGACGGCCGATGAGCACCGGCGCTTCTTCGAGTGGCTGGGCCTCGACTCCTCGTCGCACGTCCTCGAGGTCGCGTGCGGATCGGGCGGGCCGGCGCTGTTCATGGCCGAGACGGTCGGATGCCGCGTCACCGGCGTCGACATCCACGAGGGTGGCGTCGCGACGGCGAGCGCTGCGGCGTCCGAGCGCGGCCTCGCCGACCGAGCGGTCTTCAAGTGTGTCGATGCGCGCCGCCCTCTCCCGTTCCCCGACGCCGGGTTCGACGCCGTGATCTGCATCGACTCGATCAACCACATGTACGAGCGCGGCGCCGTCCTCGCCGAGTGGCTCCGCGTGCTCCGGCCCGGCGGCCTCGCGCTGTTCACCGATCCGATCATGGTCTCGGGCCTGCTCCGGCGCGAGGAGATGCTGATCCGCAGCAACGCGATGGGCGAGTTCGTCTTCACGCCTCCGGGCGTCGACGAGAGCCTCCTCCGCGAGGCCGGATTCGCCGACGTCCGGGTGGAGGACGTCACCTCCAACATGGCCGACGTGGCCGAGGCGTGGGCGGCGTCCCGCGAGCGCCACCGCGACGACCTCGAGCGAATCGAGGGCACCGAGGCGTATGCCGCGTTTCAGCACTTCCTCGAGGTCGTCGGGACGCTCGCGCGCGAGCGGCGGCTGTCCCGCATCGCGTACGTCGCCGCGCGTCCCGAACAGTAGGCTTGGCTCGATGGAGTACCGCACACTGGGACGCACGGGGGTCAAGGTGAGCCCGCTCTGCCTGGGCGCGATGATGTTCGGCGCCTGGGGCAACACGGATCACGACGACTCGATCCGGATCATCCACCGGGCGCTCGACGCGGGGATCAACTTCGTCGACACCGCCGACGTCTACGCGGCGGGCGAGTCGGAGGAGATCGTCGGCAAGGCGCTCGCCGGCGGCCGGCGCGACCGTGTGGTGCTCGCAACGAAGTTCCACGGCACGATGGGCGCCGACCCGAACGAGCGGGGCAACTCGCGGCGCTGGATCATGCAGGAGGTCGAGGCGAGCCTGCGCCGGCTCGGGACCGAGTGGATCGACCTCTACCAGGTACACCGGCCCGAGGCCGATACCGACATCGACGAAACGCTCGGCGCGCTCAGCGACCTCGTGCGCGCGGGCAAGATCCGCTACCTCGGCAGCTCCACCTTCCCGGCGGAGCAGATCGTCGAGGCGCAGTGGGTCGCCGAGCGCCGCGGCCGCGAGCGGTTCGTCTGCGAGCAGCCGCCCTACTCCCTGCTCGTCCGCGGCGCCGAGGCGGCCGTGCTGCCCGTCTGCGAACGCTACGGGATGGGCGTGATCCCCTGGAGCCCGCTCGCCGGCGGCTGGCTGTCGGGGCGTTACCGGAAGGGCAACGAGACGCCGGAAAGCACGCGGGCGAAGCGAATCCCGGAGCGGTTCGACCTCTCGCTGCCCGTCAACCAGCGCAAGCTCGAGCTCGTCGAGAGCCTCGCGCAGCTCGCCGACGAGGCCGGGCTGACGCTGATCCACCTGGCGCTGGCGTTCGTGATCCGGCATCCGGCGGTCACGGCGGCGATCGTCGGCCCGCGCACACTGGAGCAGCTCGAGAGCCAGCTCGGCGCGACCGACGTCACACTCGACGCCGAGCTGCTCGACCGGATCGACGAGATCGTCCCGCCCGGCACGACGCTGAACCCCGCCGACGCCGGCTGGGATCCACCGGCGCTCGTGGACGCGTCGCTGCGCCGCCGCTGAACGAGGAGGCCCAGGATGACAAAGGTGCTGGTGGTCGGCGAGTCGTGGGTGAGCGCGGCGACGCACTACAAGGGCTGGGACTCGTTCGCGAGCGTGACCTACCACTCGGGCCTCGGCTTCCTGCGCGACGCGCTCGCCGGCAGTGGCGTCGAGCTCGAGCACATGCCCGCGCACGAGGCGGCGGAGGGCTTCCCGTTCGACGTTGAGGGCCTGTCCCGCTGGGACGTGGTGATCCTCTCCGACGTCGGGTCGAACACGCTGCTTCTCCACCCCGACACCTGGCTGCACGGTCGCAGGACGCCGAATCGGCTCGCGACGCTGCGCGCCTGGGTGGAGGGCGGCGGCGGCCTCGCGATGGCGGGCGGGTACCTGAGCTTCCAGGGCCTCGACGGTCGGGCCCGTTTCCGGGGCACCGACGTCGAGGCGGTGCTGCCGTGCGAGATCGACCCCTGGGACGACCGCGTCGAGCGGCCCGAGGGGTTCGTCGCGACGCCCGTCGCGCCCGACCACCCGATCCTGGCCGGGATCGAGGGCGAGTGGCCGGCGCTGCTCGGCTACAACCGGTTCCGGCTGAAGCCCGACGCGACCCTCCTCGCCGCGATCGGCGACGACCCGATCCTGGCGGTCCGCGACGCCGGCGCCGGCCGCACCCTCGCCTGGGCGTCCGACATCGGGCCGCACTGGTGCCCGGAGGAGTTCGCCTCCTGGGACGGCTACCGGCGCCTCTGGACGCAGGCCGTCGCATGGCTCGCCGGGGCGTGATCGTCCTCGACCCGTACCCGCGGGCGCTCGACCTGATCTTCACGCCCGAGGACCGCGCCCGGCTCGAGGCGCTCGGCCCGGTCGTCTGGCACGACGGGCCTCCGCTCACCGACGAGCAGGTCGACGAGCGCCTCGCCGGCGCGGTCGCGATCGTCGGCCAGACCTCCCTGCCGAAGGAGCGCCTCGACCGGGCGCCCCTCCTCCGGGCGGTCGTGAACGTCGAGGGCAACTTCCTCCCGAACGTCGACTACGAGGAGTGCTTCCGCCGTGGGATCCACGTGCTCTGCATCGCGCCGGTGTTCGCCCAGGCCGTGGCCGAGCTGGCGCTGGGCCTGGCGCTCGCCGCCGCGAGGGACATCCCGCGCGGCGACGCGGAGATCCGGGCCGGCGCCGAGTCGCTCTACGACGAGGGCGTGAACCACGGCTCGTTCCTCCTCTCGGGCAAGACCCTCGGGCTCGTCGGCTGCGGGAATCTCGGCCGTGCGCTGCTGCCGCTGCTGCGCCCGTTTCGCGGGGAGATCCTGGTCCATGACCCGTGGCTGCAGGACGCGGTCGTCCGCGGCCTCGGCGCGACGCCGGCCGGCCTGGACGAGGTGTTCGTGCGCAGCCGGGTCGTGTTCCTGCTCTCGGCCGTCACGACCGAGAACGAGGGCCTGATCGGGGCCTCCCACTTCGCGGCGATGGCGCGCGGCTCGGTGGTCGTGCTCGCCTCGCGGGCGGCGGTCGTCGACTGGCACGCCCTGCTCGACGCGGCCGAGTCGGGCCACGTGAAGGTCGCGACCGACGTCTTCCCGGAGGAGCCGATCCCCGCGGACGAGCGTGCGCGGGGCGTCGCCGGTACCGTGCTCTCCGCGCACCGCGCCGGCAACATCCCGGAGATCTGGCCGGTGGTCGGAGGGATGGTCGTCGACGACCTCGACTGGATCCTCCGCGGGCTCCCGCCGCAGCGGCTGACCCGGGCCCAGCCGGAGACCGTCGCGCGTTTCCGCTCGAAGCCGGTCGGCTAGTGGTCAGATCACTGGCTACGACGCGTAGCGGACGCCGAGACCGCAGTCGACCGCGAGCGTCGCGCCGGTGATTGCCGAGGCCCGGTCGCTGAGGAGGAACACGACGGCGTCGGCGATCTCGCTCGGGTCGGCGATCCGCCCGAGCGCGATCCGGGCGAGGACGCCCTCCAGCGCCGCCTCCGGATCGGGCTGGAGGTCGAGCCACTCCCGCACGAGGCGGGTGTCGGTGTACCCGGGAGCCACCGCGTTGACGCGCACGCCGGCCGGCCCGTAGTCGAGCGCGAGCGAGCGCGTGAGCCCCTCGAGACCGGCCTTCGCGGCCGCGTACGGAAAGAAGCCCTCGATCGTCAGCCGGGCCTGGATCGAGCTCATGTTGACGATTGCCCCGCGACGCTCGATCAGCCCCGGCAGTGTGGCCTTCGCGAGCAGCCAGGCCGCCTTGAGGTCGACGGCGAAGACGCGATCCCAGTCGTCCTCGCTCATCGTGACGGCGTCGAAGTACGCGTTGATGCCCGCGTTGTTGACGAGACCGTCGAAGCGGCCGAGCGTCCGCTCCGCGTCGGCGACCGCGCGCTCGACCTGCTCGAGCGACTGCACGTCGCAGAGGAAGAAGTGCGCGGAGCCGCGATCGGCGAGGCGGGCTGCGGTGTCGGCGCCGGCCGGGTCGATGTCGAGCAGCGCGACGGAGCCGCCCTCGTCGACGACCGCCTCGGCGATCGCGGCGCCGATCCCACGGGCCGCGCCCGTGACGAGGACGGCCTTGCCGGCGAGTGCGTTCATGCGAGCGTCAGCGCCCGGTCGAGGGTGAGCCAGAACGGCGGGAGGTACGCGGGCGTGCACGAGAGCGGCAGGACCTCGTCGCGCACGGCGATGCCCAGGCGATCGCGCATGAACGCGCGGCGGGCCGTGATGCGCGCCCACAGCTCGGGGTGCCTCGACTCGAGCTCCGCCCGAAGGTCGGCGTCCGCGACCGCGACCGTGTCCTCGCAGTTCACGGTCCAGCCGGGACGGATCCCCGTCGGGATGATGTCGCTCTGGATCACCATTCCGCTCGCGATCGGGTCGCTCGAGCCGGCGCGGATCGGCGAGTCGAGCCACTCGTCGTAGTGGATCAGGTGGCCCGGGTTGAGCGAGGAGCCGAACACCTCGCCCTCGAGCAGCCCCGTGATCTCCGAAAAGATGTCGCCGCCGGGGACGCCGAGCCGCAGCGACTCGTACCACGTCGCGATCGCGCGCCAATATGGCACCGCGAGCCGCTCGAGGTAGCCGTCGCTCTCCTGCCGCAGATCGGCCTCCGAAGCGGCCACGAGACCCCCGCGCGCACAGTTCCCACCCCAGAGGCCGATCCCCACGATCGCGGCGTCGCCGAGCTCGAGCCGCCGTGACGACGGGCTGCACAGCCCGATCGCGACAGCGGGGCCCGCGGCAAGCACCGCGTGGTAGCTGAGCGGCTCGCCGCCCCACGGCACGCCGTGGAACGTCTCGCGCTCGCTCACACCTGGCGCTGCGGCGCCCAGGACCTCCATCACCCACGCCGAGCAGCGCGACGCGCCGTACTCGAACACCGCGATCTGGTCTGCGGAGCAGAACGAGCGCAGGCCCGACCTCGGGTTCATCAACGCGGCCGTGACGTCGACCACGAGCTCGGGAGCGCCGGCGATCTCCCGCAGCGTGTCGACGACGAACGCCGGCGCGAAGATCGGAGCGAACGTCCCGCTCGACTCCTCCGGCAGGAGCGCCTTCCAGCCGACGACGCCGATGCGATCGCCCGCGCCCACGCCGGCCTCGCGCAGCGCGCCCTCCACGGTCATGCCGCCGCTGCGATCGATCCCCATCAGGCTGAACGTCGGGCAGAGGATCACGTCGACCTCGATCGGGACGACCGGCACGTAGCCGATGTCCTCCTTGCCGACGATCAGCGTCCGCCGGCCTCGCCCCAGCACGAGCAGGGCTTCCTCGAAGCGCGGGTCGAGGTTGCAGAGGAAGACGAGGTTCGCGGCGTGCTCGCGGTCGCCGTAGACGACGACCTGGTCGACGTCGGTCGCGGCGAGGAGGGCTGCGATCCGCTCCTCGAACTCGGCGGCCTCGATGGACGGCAGCGTCTCCGCGACGTCGAGGGGCGGCATTCCCACGTCGGCCAGCTGGATCGATCGCGTCACGGTGTCTCCTTCGCTCGCGGGCGGGTCTTGACTCTCAACGGCGCGCCGCGTACGGTCGGCCGTCAGGTCAGCTGATGACCATACAACGGCAACGATGACCAACGCCCGCCCTCTCAAGCTGAGCGACCAGGTCACGCGGGTCCTCGCGGGGAGGATCGTCAACGGCGACCTCGGCCTGCCGCCGACCGAGCAAGACATCTGCGCCGAGTTCGGCGTCTCGAAGACGACCGCGCGCGAGGTGATCGGCGCCCTCGCCTCCCGCGGGCTCGTCACCGTGCGCCACGGGCGCCGGATGGAGATCCGCCCCGTGTCCGAGTGGAATCACCTCGATCCGCTGCTCCTCGAGCTCAACCACGACCCCGCGAGCGTGCGACGGACGCTCGGCGACCTGCACGACCTGCGCATGCTGCTCGAGCCCGAGATCGCCGCCCGTGCCGCGCTGATGGCGACGGATGAGCAGCTCGAGCGCATGCAGCACGCGGTCGAGAGGATGGAAGAGCTCGAGGACGACCCCGATGCCTACCTCGAGGTCGACGTGGACTTCCACAGCGAGCTCGCGTCGGCCACGGGGAACGTCGTGCTCGCGTTCGTGCTCGACTCGGTGCGCGAGCTCCTGCGCGTGAGCCGGCGCATCACGAACCTGATCAACAAGATGCCCGAGACGACGCTGGCCCACCGGCGAATCTACGAGGCGCTCGTCGCGCGAGAGCCGGAGACGGCCCGCCAGGCGATGAGCGCACACCTGCTCACGGTGACGGAGGTCTGGGCTCCGGGCAGCTCCGATGCGGTGATCGAGGCCGTCATTCAGAACGGCGGACGAGAGGGGGGTCGCCTGGCCGGCTGAGCACGGAGCACGGCCGTCGCGCTGCGGAGCGAGGCGGAACCTACAAACGGAGGTGGCAGGTCAATGAGCTCTGAAGCAGCAACGCCCCCCGGCGGCGGGGGAACGGGCGGCGCGCAGGTCGCCGAGACCGAACTCCAGGCCGGAGCGATCGGCTTCTGGGGCAACATGGTGCAGGCGGTCACCCACATCGCCCCGGGCCTGAACGTCCTGCTCGGCCTGACGTTCATCGTCAGCTTCGCCGGTGTGACGGCGCCGATCGCCTACCTGCTCGGCGGGATCATCTGTCTCGGCGTCGCCGTCGTCCTCACACAGCTCGCCAAGCAGTTCACCGGCGCCGGCGGCTACTTCCTCTACATCAGCCGCACGATCGGCCCGCGGTTCGGCTGGCTCACGACGTGGCTCTACTTCCTGTACGACCCCGTCGCGATCGGCACCGTCTGCGCCTTCACCGGCTCGCTCGTCCACGACACGCTGAAGGCCCAGTACGGCTGGAACGTCCCGTGGTGGCTGATCTTCGCCGCCCTCGTGATCTGCGTGACGCTGTTCACGCTGTTCGGGATCGCCCTCTCGGTGAAGGTCATGCTCGCGCTCGCGGTCATCGAGGTCGGCGTCTTCCTCGCCCTGATGATCTCGGGGCTCGTGTCCCCGGGCCCGGGAGGCATCAACTTCGACTCCTTCAACCCGAGCAACATCCCGAGCGGCAACGGGCTCTACCTGGGAATCGTGTTCACGATCCTCGCCCTCTCGGGCTTCGAATCGGTCGCGCCGCTGGGTGAGGAGACGGAGAACCCGAAGCGCAACCTGCCGCTCGCGATCGTCGGCTCGACGATCGTCGTGGCGCTCTTCTACATGTTCGTCAACTGGGGCGTCCTGGTCGGGCACGGAACGGCCGACCTGAAGAACTTCACCAGCGCCTCCCAGATCTTCGACCTCGCCGAACGGCTCTGGGGAGGGGCCTGGGTGATCATCCTGATCGCCGTGGTCAACTCTGCACTCGCGGTCTGCATCGCGATCCAGAACGCGACCACGCGCGTGCTCTTCGACATGGGGAGGGTCGGCGCGCTGCCGTCCTTCCTGGCGAAAGTGCATCCGAAGTACAAGACGCCCTGGAACGCGATCTGGTTCCTGAGCGGGGTCACCCTCCTGATCGGGCTCGGGCTCGCGTCCTGGCTCGGACCGGTGAAGACGTTCGGGATGATCGGGATCATGCAGACGCTCGGCCTGATCATCGTCTACTGCATGGGCAACATCGGCGCGATGCTCTTCTACGGGCGCGAGAAGCGGGACGAGTTCAACTGGTTCCTGCACGGCGTCGTACCGGTCCTGACCACGATCGCACTGGTCTGGGTCTTCTGGAAGAACGTCGAGACGCTGCACCCGTTCAGCCCGAAGAACGCGTACGACTACAGCCCGCTGATCGTGATCATCTGGACCGTGATCGGACTCGCGATCGTGCTCTACGCCAGTCGCACCGGCAAGGAGGAGTGGCTCAAGAAGGCAGGCGAGTCCGCTCAGCTCCGCGCGGAGACGGCGACGGAGCTCGCACATCGGCCGGCCCTGTAACCCGAGGCTCACTGCGCCGCCGGGGACGCGAACGCGTTCCCGGCGGCGACTGCCATGACGACAGAGACACAACGCAGGGATCTCGCCGGGCTCGGGGTCGCCGTCACCGGCGCCGCCGGGGACCTCGGCGGCGCGATGGCGCGCGAGCTCTCGGCGCGGGGCGCCGTCGTGACGATGCTCGACCGCGTTCCCGCGTCCGAGATCGTCGACGGCGGCTCGTTCGTGCAGGTGGACGTGACCGACCGCGCCGCGGTGGACGCGGCACTCGCCGCGATCGACCCGCTCGACGTCGCGATCGGGAACGCAGGCATCGTCGAGGCGGCGCCGTTCCTCGACGTCTCGCAGGCGCAGTGGCAGGCGCATCTCGACATCAACCTGACCGGCTGCTTCAACGTCGGCCAGGCCGCGGCACGGCTGATGGCCGAGCGGGGAACGCGCGGCCAGGTCATCTTCACCGGCTCATGGGTGGGCGAGATCCCCTGGCCCGAGATCTCGGCCTACTCGGTCTCGAAGGCCGGCGTCCGCATGCTGGCCCGGGCGATGGCGCGGGAGCTCGCCGGCCGCGGGATCCGCGTCAACGTCGTCGCACCGGGGATCGTGATGGCGGGGATGGCGAAGCGCCAGTACGAGATCGACCCCGACTACGCGCGCCGCGCCTCGGTCGTGATCCCGCTCGGCGAGTTCGGCACCGCCGAGCAGGTCGCAAAGTCCGTTGCGTTCCTCTGCTCCCCCGACGCCGAGTACATGACCGGCTCCGTGCTGCTCGTCGACGGCGGCGCCTCCCTCTTCCAGTTCTCCGAGTGATGGAGATCGTCGACGGAATCCACCGGATCGACGCCGAGGTCGGCGGTCGGCCGCTCTACCTCTTCCTCTTTCTGGGGGAGCGGAACCTGTTGCTCGACGCCGGGTGCGCGCCGACGGTCGAGGAGTTCGTGCTCCCCTACCTCGAGGCGCTCGGGCTCGGCCCGCGGGACCTCGACCTCCTCGTGATCACCCACTGCGACCTCGACCACCAGGGCGGCGCGCACGCGCTCGCGAGCGCGAACCCCGAGCTCACGATCGCCTGCGGCGCACTCGACCGGGAGCTCGTCTCCGATCCGGACGTCCTGATCGCACGGCGCTACGACGGCTTCCGAGCCGATCACGGGATCGGGTACGACGACGAGGCCACCGCCTGGCTCCGCGAGATGAGCGGCCGGGCTCAGCCGGTCGACGAGGTCTTCGTGGGCGGCGAGACGATCGGCGCGCTCCACGTGCTCCACGTCCCCGGCCACTCGCCGGGCCACATCGCGCTCCACGACACGAACTCCGGCGCGCTGTTCAGCGGCGACTGCGCCCAGGGATCCGTGTACCTCGGCCTCGACGGCACCCCGAAGCTCTGCCCGACCTACACCGACGTCGACCCCTACCTGCAGACGATCGCCCTGATCGAGGAGCTCGGGCCGAGCGAGCTGCACGGCTGTCACTGGCCGGCGGCGCGCGGCGCGGGGGTCGGTGCGTTCCTGGACGAGAGCCGCGCCTACGTCGAGCACATGGACGGGCTCGTCCGCGCCTGCCTCGCAGAGGCTCCTGACGGCCTGACGCTGCGCGAGGTGATCGAGCGCGTCAACGAGCGCCTCGAGCGACCCTGGGAGCCTGCGGTCGCGCAGGAGCTCGTCTACAGCCTCAGCGGCCACCTCGAGCGGCTCGCGTTGCACACCGACAGGAACGCCGACGGCCACCTCGTCTACCGGGCCGAGCGATGAAGATCACCCGGATCGACACGCTCCGGCTGGAGGAGTTCCCGAGCCTCGTCCACGTCCTCGTGCACACCGACGAGGGCCTCGTCGGGCTCGGGGAGACGTTCTTCTTCGCCGACGCGGTCGAGGCGCACGTGCACGCGGTCGCCGGCTACCTGCTCGGCCAGGATCCGGGCCGGATCGGGCTGCATGCGCGCACCCTGCGCGGCTACGTCGGCACGGCGGGCAGCGGCGCCGAGATGCGCGCCGCCTCCGCGATCGACATCGCGTTGTGGGATCTCGCAGGCCAGGCGGCCGGACAGCCGCTCCACCGTGTTCTCGGCGGCGCCTGCCGCGACTCGATCCGCACCTACAACACGTGCGCCGGGTACCGCTACGTTCGCGGCGAGAGCGGCCAGGCCGTGATGAACTGGGGGCTGAACGCCGAGGCCGAGGGCCCCTACGAGGATCTCGACGCGTTCCTCGACCGGGCGGACGACCTGGCCCGCGACCTGCTCGCCCAGGGGATCACCGGGATGAAGATCTGGCCGTTCGACCCCTATGCGGAGGCGAGCCTCGGGCACGACATCTCCACCGCCGACCTCGATCGCGCGCTCGAGCCGTTCCGCAAGATCCGGGCCGCGGTCGGCCCGGCGATCGACGTGATGGCCGAGCTGCACGGGCTCTGGGACGTCGCGGCGGCGTGCCGGATCGCGGGCGCGCTCGACGAGTTCGAGCTCGCCTGGATCGAGGATCCGGTGCGGGTCACGAGCGCCGACGCGCTCGCCGAGGTGCAGCGCGCGTGCCGGGCGCCCCTCGCCGTCGGCGAGACGCTGACGGGCCTTCCGGCGTTCCGTGACCTGATCGTCGGCGGCGGCGCCCGGATCGTGATCTTCGACGTCGGCTGGGTCGGCGGCGTCACCGAGGCGCGCAAGGTCGCGGCGCTCGCCGAGGCCTTCGAGCGCCCGGTCGCCCCGCACGACTGCACAGGCCCGGTGGTCTACACCGCGGCGACGCACCTCTCGATGCACCTGCCGAACGCGATCATCCAGGAGAGCGTCCGCGCCTTCTGGAGCGGCTGGTACGCCGAGCTGGTGACAGCGCTACCCGTGATCGAGAACGGGATGGTGTCCGCACCCGAGGGGCCGGGCCTCGGGATCGCGCTCCGCCCCGAGGTCTTCGAGCGTCCCGATGCCCAGGTCCGCTCCAGCGTTCTGAACTGACAAGGAGGAATCCGATGGCGAAGGTACGAGTGATGCAGGA
>Ga0315273_10008980_pt1 | contig 12646 bp, 10 predicted proteins | sample YL17G02_0_MG_FD_205753 | JGI IMG/M metagenome (GOLD analysis project Ga0315273, IMG submission 205753) | Sediment microbial communities from Yellowstone Lake, YNP, Wyoming, USA - YL17G02_0 | ecosystem: Environmental > Aquatic > Freshwater > Lake > Sediment | place: USA: Wyoming | collected...
GACTTGCTGGCTCGCCTCGCAAACCGGATTGTCAACGAAGTCGCAGGCGTCAACCGGGTAGTTTACGACATCACCAGTAAACCACCCGGGACAATCGAATGGGAGTAGAATATCAGCACAGAGATCATTACGATGCGCCTGATTTTTTTCAAAACTCTTTTCGTTCTTGGAATGCTGTGGGTGGCTGCCCTGGCAGGGACTCAGCTTACCACAGCCCAATCAGGTGCCAGTGCCAGGCTCTTTCCCCCCCAAACGGAAGAGTATCCAAAGATCACCACCTTCCTGGATGTACATGACGGTTCTGGAAACTTTGTACACGGGCTAAAAGAGGAAGATCTCAGCATTCTAGAAAATGGCAGAACGATCCCCGTCGACCGGATCACCGAAATTCACCCCGGTGTTCAGTTTGTCCTGGCCTTCTCACCAGGCCATACCCTGAGTATCCGCGACGGGCTGGGTCTTTCACGTTTCGACTATTTGATTTTAGGCTTGAGCGCCTGGAAATGGGATCAGCAAGCAGCCGGGACGGATGATCTGAGCCTGGTCACCGTAGGTGGACCCGAAACGGTGCACGTTTCGGACCCTGGAGCCTTGCTCTCGACTTTGCAGGCCTACCAGCCGAACCTGCGCAATACGGAGCCAAACCTGGAAGTTCTCAGCCGGGCTTTACAAGTTGCCGAAGATACCCCACCGCGCCCGGGCATGGAACGCGCCGTTTTGTTCATCACGCCCTTGCAGCCCGCGGAAGCGGGGATTGGGCTGCAAAGCCTGGCATCCCGAGCCAGCCAGCTTGGCGTTAGAATTTACGTATGGCTGGTTACCTCTCCGGATTCAATTAACCCGCCCGAAACCATCCAACTACAAAACCTGGCCAGCCAGACCGGAGGGTCCTTCTTCACTTACACGGGGATCGAAGGGATCCCGAACATCGAAACATACCTTGAACCGCTCCGTCATATTTACAGCATATCTTACACCTCGGTCCTTACCACCACCGGCTCATTCCCGATGTTCGCAGAGGTGACCTTTCCTGACCAAACCCTTACTTCCAATACTCAAGAAATCGTTCTGGACATCCGGCCTCCAAACCCAATCTTCCTCTCACCCCCACCAGAGGTTTCACGTAAACTACGGGATACGGGCGAAGTCAAGACTGCCACACAAATAGAGTCTTCTTTGCAATGGGTGCCAGGTGAGCAAGGCCTGGAAGTGCTGGTAGAATTTCCCGATGGGTACCAACGCTCGGTTGTGCAATCCGCACTTTATGTCGACGGTGCGCTTCTGCAAACTAATACAATCCCTCCTTTTGAAAAATTCACCTGGGATATTCGCCCTTACGTAGAAAGTGGAGCTCACAGGCTGCAAGTTGAGGTTACAGACAGCCTGGGTTTGACGGGCCGGAGCGCAGAAATCCCCGTTCTGATTACCGTCGAGCAGCCAGCCAACAAATTTAAGCTGATTTTATCCAGCCGGAGCCTGTTATTGGCAGGGGCTTTGGTGGTGTTTACAGGAACTGTTTTGGTTTTGGTGCTGGTTTTAGGTGGACGGATCCAACCCCACCAGCCGGGCAAACCCGCCACTGCCAGGAAAAAAACCTCCCGGCAGCCCTGGTTCAAGCGCGGTTTGACCAAAGCGGCCAGCGATCCTGTAACACAACCGGTCAGACCAAAGGCTGAAGAACCTGTACGCAGTCCTTCGCGCTGGACTCTCCGGCTGCAGCGTTCTCATTCGCGTTCATCTACCCAGACATTCGCTTTTCTGACACCGGTTCTCCCTGTCGATGAATCGCATCAAGAAGCACCCATCCCTATCAGCACCGATGAAATTATCTTTGGCCGCGATCCCCTGCAGTCAACCTGGGTTATTGAGGATGCGTCTTTAGAGGCTCTTCACGCTCGCCTGGTTCGAGAGGGGAATACATACCGGCTGGTTGATGCCGGTACAACTGCAGGCACCTGGATCAATTTTGCCCCAGTTTCAAAGGATGGCGTTCTTGTTGAAAATGGTGATCTGATACACATGGGGCGCGCCTGTTTCCGCTTTTCCTTGCGCACTCCTGGAAAGATCCGCAAACCTGTTATTTTAAATCAGGAGCTTGGATTGTGATACCGGCTAAACGCGCCCACCTGCATGTGGCTGCCTCCACTCATCCCGGCATGAAGGGCAAGAACAATGAGGACCAGTATGCTGTCTCTGCATACTCGATGAGTGAGACAGATGCCACACCCAGCCTGCTCGCCATCCTTTCAGATGGTATTGGCGGTCACAGGGCTGGTGAAGTCGCCTCGCAAATCACCGTTGAAACTATCAGCCGCGTGGTCGCGGAAAGCGACGGAGCCGAACCATCAGCCATCCTGGAAAATGCGATCAACCAGGCCAGCCAGGCTATCTTTGAGCAAGCCGAATCCCACCCAGAAAAGAGAGGCATGGGTTCTACCTGTGTGTGCGCCTGGGTCATTGGCAGCCGTCTTTACACAGCCTCCGTGGGTGATTCCCGGCTCTACCTCTTGCGTGGGAATTCGATCACCCAACTGACCACCGATCATACCTGGATCCAGGAAGCCATCGAATACGGCGCGCTGACCCCTGAACAAGCGCGCGGGCATCCCAACGCCCATATCATCCGGCGCTATCTTGGCTCCCAACCTCCTCCCGAGGTTGATTTCCGACTGCGCACCAACCCATCTGAAACGGACAGCCAGGCTCAAGCCAATCAGGGTTTCTCGCTCATACCGGGAGATTTTCTGGTTTTGTGCAGCGATGGGCTGACCGATTTGGTTAATAAAGAGGAGATCAAATCTGAATTGCGCTCCCAAAGCCGTGAAAAGGCTCTTCAGACCCTCACCCACCTGGCAAACCAGCGCGGTGGACATGACAATATCACCATTGTCCTCCTCGAAGTCCCCGGCAGGGGTGATAAAACCCAGGTCAGCCAGGTTCGTCACCGTTCTCGGCGCAGACAAGTATATGCACTGGCCCTGTTCTTATTTGGAATCGGTTTCCTGCTCACCCTGATCCTGGCAATCACTGGCCTGGTCTGGTTTTTTTCCACAACCTCCGTTACCCCCACTCCCTTCCCCACCATCAGCCCCACCCTCTCTGTATTGCCTGTGCTGGCCACCCTCACCCAACCTCCTGCTTCGGAGACTCCCATCCCCAGAAAGGCAACGCCAGTGCCGGTCACAAAGACACCCTGGCCTACCAATACCCCTCTCTCAACGGCCACCCTCTCTCCAGAACCGCCCACCCCAACCCCGACAAATGAATAAACTTCAGGGCAGCGCCGCGTAAAACACCTGGTTCCCGATTGCCAGAAAAGCCAAGCGGGTTGGGCTAACGGCAAATGCAGTTGCAGTCCCCTCAGGCAGCTCATTTTGAGATCGGTACTGGCGGTCCAGGTTCAAACGCAGGCTGAAATGATAAATGGCACGGTTCTGCGGATCCAACATGTACAGAGAAGGATCAGGCGGGGGAGAAAAGGCAATCTGGTCAAACAGCGAGTCTGGGATGACTTCACCGCCCTGCCGGCTTGGGCGCGTATCCGCATAGATAAAGGGATCTTCGCAGCGCGTAGGGACGCCCTCCGTCCAACTGAACGTACACTTGGTCATGCCTCCGTTCGAGTGTAACAGATAAAGATCATCCACATTTGCAGCCAGGTCGATCACATCCACCATGAACGAGGTAATATCCCCCAGAAATTGGTGCGGCGGTTGATCGATCTGCATATTTCGGTACACCCACACCGCCTTGTTCGGAGGGTCGATGATAAAAAGATCACCCGAGTCAAAAGCGAAGGCCTTGGGATTATTGAAGTTCACCGGGGGCGGAGCCAAAGCCGTAATTATTGGATCTCCTCCTGGTGTGCAATAAATGAGGTTGCCATTTAGATCCAGTCCCAAAACAGATGCTCCACTGGCATGTCCGCGCGGTAAGGGGGCAATATCCACCAGAGGACCGATCGTCCCGGCAGCAGCTTGAGGACCGCACAGAAATGTCAGATCAAGCTCATAACCGATCCCTGTCAGCAAGGCGCGGTAAACATTCCCCTGCGTACCATTCAAAAGGTAAATATCTCCCGAGGCTGCCACGATGCGCGTAATCAGGGTTGCATCATCCAGGGGATCAATCAAGGCCGGCTGAAACTCCAACCTTTCAATCGCATCCAATTGGTCTAAAACACCCTGAGCCTGGGCGCGCAGGCTCTGCGACACATCTGTCTCCTGATAAAATTCAGCCTTATCCAGGTATTCCAGAGTCACCTTCCAGGCCGCCCGCAGCTCTGCCGGGTCAGTCATTGCGACAGCCTGCCGGGAAGATTCCTGCGCCTGCTGGATATAAGCTTCATACTGCCGCTGCTGGCCGCGCTTGATATAAACCACCCCGCCCACGACACTGATCAAAATTGGGATCGCCAGAGCAAAGAAGATCATGGTCGCCGGGGAGATGTTCAGCAGCGACTCATCCGGCAAGACCCGCTTGAGCAGAGAACGCAGCCCTCCAAAAAGCCACTCAAAGGTGTTTTTGAGAATATTCCCCAATTCCTTCAACGTCTTTCGGACAACCAAAGCCACTTGACTGGCAACAGACGGTCCCGAAGCGGGCTTCTTTTTCGCTGGGGCCTTGGTTTCTTTAGAGCGCACTGGCACAGCTTCAGCCTGGGAAAAGACTGGCGCCGGGCGGCGTTCCACGCCAGGGCCAGGCGGCTTGGGTTTCAATGCCGATGTGGATGGCTGCGCTGGCTTGGAAGCCAGAACAGGCGCTTCAGAGCTGGTCGGTTCTTTCTGCCCCTCTGACTCTAACTTGGAAATAACCGAGGCTGTCTCCTCCGGAGAAGGCCCTGGCACAGCCCTTTCAACGGGTGCGGACTCCACTTCAGGGGACACAGGCACCGAGGCCGGTTTCTCCTCTAACGGTGTTGCCTGCCCACGGCCCGCCTGGGTGGGACGGGCCATATCCTGAAAGGCCGGTTTCAGGCGCAACAAACGCAGCTTGCCGGTGCCTGCCTGAACCTGCACAAGGACAGCATTCAAGCTGGGCCCTGCCTGGCTGAGCAGCCGGCGGCGCAGGCTTTCCAGCCCCTGGTTCGGCGTAATCGTCATGCCCTCCGCTGCCCACACTTCGGCTGGTTCGTGGGCTAACAGGAGAAAGTCGTTCGGCTGCAGGCTGGCCTGGTAAAACCGCACCGTTGTCGTGCGGGCCAGTCCCAATCCACGCCCGGCTCCTTGCGGATCGTGCCAGTGTTGGTTCTCCTGGGGCCTGGCCAGGAAGGCGTGCACAGGACCACTATGCGCCAGGTATATCGTCTCACCGCGCAGCACAACCTGAGTCAGCAAGCCTACCCCCTGGCGACCACTGCTGGAGCTTTGCAAATTTCGCTCCAATAGCGTCGCATTCAAGGTATCTGCTACCCCTTTCAGAGCAGCCGTTACCGTCCCCGCCGATTTATAATACGTTTGCGCCAGGCGCTCCAATAACTTGGTCTGTTGGTCTGGTGAAAGGCCGAGTTCTCCGGTCACCGTCAGATATAAGACCAGGTGATCAGCATCGCGCCCACGCGCCGGGCGGCGCGGAGGCGTCACGGCGTACAATCCCGGCAGCTCTGTCTGGTCTTGTCCTGCCAAGCGGTGCAGCGGTAGCAAGTTGAGATCAAATGAGCCAGGCATGTTAAGGATTATACTGGTAAAATGCGAGTTGCGCAGAAACGGAATTCTGGAGGACTCTTGGGAGAAAGTATGCAGATAAACGTAATCCGTACATTACAGGAAATGAACTCCTTACAGGAAGAATGGAATGCTCTGCTCAAGAACAGTGCAAGTGACGTGCCGTTTTTAAGGCACGAATATCTTTCCACCTGGTGGCAGACCCTAGGCGGAGGGGAATGGACGGAGGCAGACCTTTATATCGTCACAGGACGCCAGGCAGATGGCAGCCTGGTCGGCATCGCCCCCTTATTCTTCAGTCGCAACCGGTCTGGAGAGCCTGCTTTGCTGCTGCTGGGATGTATTGAAATATCCGATTATTTGGATTTGATCGTACCGGCGCAGCACCTCTCAACATTTATCGATGATCTCTTCACTCACCTGTCCGGTCCGCAGGCCCCGGCCTGGAGCGTTTTAGATTGGTACAATTTCATCGACTCATCCGCCACGCTGCCTGTCCTGCAAGAAGCTGCTGCCCGACGCGGCTGGAATTACACCCAGGAACCGCTGCAGCATTGTCCTTATATCCCCATTCCCGGCGATTGGGAAAACTACCTGGCCTCCATCGATAAAAAGCAGCGCCATGAAATCCGCCGGAAAATGCGCCGCGCCGAGACCGAATTCGAGCCAACGCGTTGGTACATCGTGCAAGAGGAAGCCGGCGTGGAAAGCGGCATCGAAGACTTTATGAGCATGATGGCTCAGGATCCAGCCAAAAACCGCTTCCTGACCGAGGCCATGCGCACACAGTTCCGCCTCTCAACCCAAGCGGCCTTCCGCGCCGGTTGGCTGCAGCTCTCCTTCCTGGAAATCGGCGGCGGGAAGGCCGCAGGCTACCTGAACTTCGATTACAACAACCACCTGTGGATCTACAACTCAGCCTTGAACTTCACCTACCGCGAGTACTCCCCCGGCTGGGTTCTGCTCGGGTATCTCCTGCAATGGGCCAATGAAAACAAACGCCAGCAATTCGACTTCATGCGTGGCGACGAGGATTATAAATACCGCTTTGGTGCAGTCGACCGCCGTGTGGAGCGCGTGATGATCAGGCGCTAGAAGCGTGTTCGAAAATGAGCACAATGCTCATTTTCGCTTTTATTACACCCGGCGCGGCATGCCCCAGCCGCCGAGGTTGACAGTCTCGGGCTGGCTGGTCCAGATTCCGGCGATGTGCGTCCCACACTTGGGGCAGGTTCCCTGCGCAGTCAGGTGATATTGATAGATGGTATAGCCAGTCCGCTCGATCAAAACCGTGCGACACTTGGGGCAGCAGGTATTCTCATACTCCTTCGTCCGGCCCGGCAGGTTGCCGGCGTACACATAACGCAGCCCGGCCTCCTGCCCGATCTCAGCTGCCCGCAGCAGTGTTGCCACTGGCGTAGGCGGGGGGTCGGTCATCTTGTAATCCGGATGAAAGGCAGTCACATGCCAGGGGATATCGGGCGAGACCGAAACGAGAAATCGCGCCGCTTCCATCAGCTCTTCCGTGCTGTCGTTAAAGCCAGGGATTACCAGCGTGACCACCTCCACCCACAGGCCGAGCTCGTATGCGCGCTGGATGCTGTCGAGAACATTGGCAAGCACCCCTCCCAGCTTGCGGTATTGCTGGTCTTGCATGGTCTTTAAATCGATCTTATATCCTGCCAGGTAAGGCCGCAGATAGCTCAAGACTTCTGGCGTGGCATTCCCGTTCGAGACAAACACACACTTCAACCCCTCTTGTTGGGCCAGGCGGAAGATGCTCACCGCCCATTCTGAGGTGATCAGCGGCTCATTATACGAGGAGGCAATCACCTGCGCTCCGCTGCGCTTCGCCGCAGTCACCATCTGCTCCGGGGTGATCCGGCGCACAAAACCGATCGAAACATCCGACTCGGGATCGCGCAAGGTTTGCGAGGTGAGCCAGTTCTGGCAATTGGCGCAGTGAAAATCACATCCTAACATCCCAAACGTCAGCACATCGCTCCCCGAAAGGATGTGAAAGAAGGGCTTCTTCTCGATCGGATCGGCCTGCAAGCCCGCCACATATCCCCAGGGTACGCGCAGCACACCCCCCTGGTTGAAGCGCACCTGGCAGATGCCGCGCCTTCCCTCCCGGATCAGGCAGCGGTGTGCGCAGGCAAAACAACGCACAGAGCCATCGGGCAGCTTCTCATACAGCTCACCCTCCACAGTCATCTCATCCAGCACACTCGCCAGTGCTGACATAGGCAACCTCCATTATGAAACCGTTAAACATTGGCCTCTGATAAAATTATACAATAATTATCCGGTTTTTTCGCGGAGGATTTTTGATGCTAACTATCGTCATCCAGGCCGGCGGCGAGTCGACCCGCATGGGGCAGGATAAGGCCCTGGTCCCCTTTCTGGGAATACCGCTCATCCAGCGCGTCTTCGAGCAGGTGGCAGGATTGGGAGATGAGATCCTGGTCACCACCAACCGCCCCGAAGCTTTCACCTTCTTGAAGGCACACCTGGTGCCTGATCTGCTGCCTGGGAGCGGGGCGCTGGGAGGTCTGTATACCGCCTTGAGCGCGGCTGGTTTTCCTTTAGTCGCCGTGGTCGCCTGCGATATGCCCTTCGTGAATGCAGGACTGCTGGCAGCGCTGAGAGACCGGCTGATCGAGACCGGCTGCGACGCTGCCATCCCGCGCAGCCCCAGCGGAGTAGAACCCTTCCACGCCGTCTACCGGGGCGAGACCTGCCTTCCGCTGGTCAAAGCCAGCCTGGAATCTGGACTACACCGTGTCGATTCCTGGTTTGCGGGTGCAAGGGTCGAATATTTCTCACCCGCAGAAGTTCAGCGCTTCGACCCTCGCCAAACAGCATTCCTTAACGTGAACACCCCCGCAGAACTGCTGCTCGCCGAAGAGCTGGCCAGGGCAGGGGCAGCCTGAACCAGGTCGCTGGTTCATATATCCTGTTGATCCTGCCTATCCCTGTTCAAAAACCTTCGTTATTGAACCGCCTGCCCATCCAGCGCCTGGATATAATGCCAGGCAAAAGTATAGTTCCGCCGCAGCGCTTCCGCGTCCACCTTATCCACCGTATCTCCCTCCTGGTGCCAGTGAGGGAGCTCATTTTCTCTCGTCAGTCCCATTAGTGTGATGGCCGGGATACCCGCCCGGATGGCGTCGGACATCTCTGTAACCCCGCCGCTTATGCGGGATGGGTAACTCTCCAACTCTGGATGCTGCTCTGCAACCTTCTCAGCCAGCCTGACCAGCCCCGGATCGGGACTGATTGGCAGGACGATCCCTTCACCAACCAACCAGGAAGGCCCGGCACAGCCCAATGACTCGAACACCAGCGTTTTCGGATGGACCAACTCGCTGCGGTGGCGGCGGTAAAAGTCAATCGCCCCATCGTGCAGGGCTTCCTCACACCCAGTGCACACCAGCCACAGGCGCGTATTCTTCAATGGTGCATCACGCAGGTGCCCTGCCAGTGTCAAGATCAAGCCCGCCGCGGTGGCATTGTCATTGGCGCCGCACGTGAAGGGTGTACTGACCGCTTGCCAGCACATCGCCAGCAGCAGGATGGCAAATATTGCCGCAATCCAACTAAGTGGCCAGATCCAGCTCCACTGCGTGAAGATACCCACCAGATAGATCAGCACCATCCCCGCAAATGTGATAAGAGCCGTTGTCGAAAAAAACTTATAAGCTGCCGACTTTCACCACAGAATTCCCGCAATTTTAGACGATCTTGCCCGCTAGCATGATCATAATCTCTGCTCCTCCCGGCCCGTTGTATACTTACATGGTAAGTACATAAGGAAGGCAAAGATGTTACGAAAGGTTTTTCGAACCGGGAATAGTGTCGTGGTTGCGCTTCCAAAGGATGCGCTGGAATTATTAGGAATTTCCGAAGGCTCAGATGTCTCTATCGATTTCGACCGAGTCAAGCGGCAGGTGATTATCTCCCAGGTGAATGAGTCTCTGGCGGTCGCTGGCGTAGATGAAGAATTCGCCCGACAGGTGTCCGAGTTCATCGATCACTATCGCCCCGCTTTAGAAGCCCTCGCCAAGTCATGATTTATCTGACGCCGGAGCAGGTTTTATTTCTACATGCCCAGTTAGTCGCTGAAACAGGTGGCAGCTATGGCGTGCGCGACTTAAGCCTGCTATTATCGGCTTTAGGAAGGCCGCAAGCGAGTTTTGATGATCAAGACCTGTATCCAGATATTTTCACCAAAGCCGCCGCTTTGATGGACTCACTGATCCGCAACCACCCCTTTGTAGATGGGAATAAGCGCACCGACATCGCCGCAGCAGCTCTGTTCCTGCGTATCAATGGATACCAATTGACTGCCGCCAATCCTGATTTAGAAAAGACCACGTTGGAAGTAGCGCGGTCAGAACATACGCTCGAGGAGATTGCGAGTTGGCTCCAGGCTTATGCAGGCGCCGTAGACCAGGAAAGCCGGCCGAATCAGCTATGACAGGTCTAAGTGGCTGCGATCCTCCTCAGCGCTTCTCCCAACCTGTAAACTTCATCCACCGTGTTGTAGTGCACCGGACCCACGCGCAGCATCCCGCCGCTTTCCTCCAGCCCCAGCCGCTCGGTCACCGCCAGGGCATAATAGTTCCCATCCCACACATAGATCCCCTCCTCAGCCAGCCGCTCCGCTAGCTGCCGCGGGTGCCAGCCTTTCAGGTTGAAGGACACGGTCGGCACGCGCTCTTCCAGCCGGCGGCGGTCGGTCAGCCCGTAAATGGTCACGCCGGGTGTCTCCTCCAACACATCCAGCACCGCCCGGCTCAGGTCGAATTCATCCGCCCGGATGGCGGACATGGCCTGCTTGAGGTACAGCCGCCGCCCGCCGAAGTTCCCCGCATACCGTTCCGCATGTTCACCGCCAAAGGTCTTTCCGGCCCATTCCAGGTACTCCACCGCACCCAGCACGCCCGCAATCCCTTCGTGGTTCTGGGTGCCAGTCTCGAATTTATCAGGCAGCTTGTTCGGCGCGGGCCGCACCTTATAGGCAAACAGCTCTTCCAACAGGTCATAGCGACCGTACAGAATGCCTTCATGCGTCCCGAAGAATTTATAGGCGGACGAGACGAGAAAATCACAGCCTGTGCGCTGAACGTCAATCGGCCCGTGGGCAGCATACTGGACCGCATCGATATACACCAACGCCCCGGCCTCATGAGCCATTTTGACGATCTTATCCACCGGATTGATCGTGCCCAATGCATTCGAGGCGTAGCCTACCGCCACCAGGCGCGGCTTGTTCTCAAGCGCTTTGTGCATCTCCTCCAGGTTCAGCGTGCCGTTTTCGGGGTGGAAGTCCACCCAGCGCACGCTGCAGCCGCGCTCCTGCGCAGCCAACACCCAGGGGGTGCTGTTTGCATCGTGATCCAGGCGTGTGACCACGATCTCATCTCCCGCATTCCAGGTCCGCGCCAGCGAGCGGCTGATGTGCAGCGTTAGCGTGGTCATGTTAGCGCCAAAAACGATCTCCTCCGGCCGGCTGGCGTTGTAAAAATCGGCCATCGCTGCGTGCGCTTCTTCCAGCACCGCATCCGACTGCTGGCTGGTCGCGAAGGCCCCGCCGTGGTTGGCATTGCACTGCACCAGGTAGGCCGCCACGCGGTCGAGAGAAGCCTGGGCGATCTGCGTGCCGCCCGGGTTATCGAAAAAAATGACGGGCGAGGGCTTTGCAGCTTCGCTGCGCAGCGCAGGGAACTGGTTTCGGATCAGGGTCAGATCAAGGGTCATGCTTGGGTATCTCCTCACTTATCAAAAAAGACTCGCATCGCTGCGATCTTCAGCTATTTTCCGGAAGCTGGCAAACGGACAGGCAGCCAGTTGCTCCCCCCATCGACAGTCTTCCATAAAGTTGAGACCTGGCGGCAGGCAAACTCCAGGCTGGCCTTCTCTCCCTGACAGTCGCCCTCCACCGTCACCGCCCAACCCCCCTGAGCGGAGGGAAAGGCCAACCGGTCGACCTGCCCGGGCAGGTTGGCTGCCAGCAGCTTGCCGGGATCCAATTGGCTGCCAGCCGGCATACTAACGGAATTCGAGTCTGCAGGCTGCCAGGTCAGGCCGCCATCCGCTGTGGTGTAAAATTCATCCCCGGCTGCGCCACCCGCCGTCCAACCCGAAAGCGGGCTGTCGAAAAAGACAGGCTCTCCGATCGGCAGGTCATGCGCTGTCCACGTTTTCCCGCCGTCCTCCGTCTTGAGCATCACGCCCCGGCTGAACAGAACGCTCGTCATCAGCCGGTAAGTCACCCAACCGTTGGCTGCATCCAGGAATGTAACTTGCCGCGGCTGCCATTCGCCCGGTGGCAGCAGTAGGGACTGCCCCAGCCAGGTCTGGCCTCCATCCGTCGTATGGTAGGCTCGGTATTCATCGGGTCTGGCTGGGAAGGGCAAAGCCCAACCTTCATCCACATGGATAAAGAAAGCCGTGGCCAGAGAAGCTGTGGCCAGAGAAACCCTGGCATTCTCTTGTGGTGTCTGATCCTGCCAAGTACTGCCGCCGTCATCCGTCCAGAGCAGGCGGCCTCCAGCCAGGGTCCAGCCCTGGTCTGCTGAAAGCCAACCCATATCCTGGATCAAGGGCTGGCTTGGCAATCCAGCCGCCGGCCTCGCAGCTGCCAGAGTTACCCCCGGTATAGCGACTTCGCCATCCGCGATATTGCTATCGATCGTATTGGACTGGCTCCCCCAAACTTCCTTATGCCCGCCGGCGTACTGGCGGATGCGCTGGTGGCTCGCCCACAGGGAATTATCCAGGCACAGCACGCCGAAGACAGAAGCCTGCGCGTCATAAGTATTGGTATACCAAGAAGCCGCCCAGATATCATCCGGAACATTAGGCAGCGCGGCCCAATCCCGAATATGAGAGGCGCAACCCGAGCCGTACACACCCGCCCGCTGCCCCAGCTCGCGCAGGCGCCCCGTCCAGCCGTTGACAAAAGAGCTGGCTGC
>Ga0315273_10008981_pt1 | contig 12644 bp, 11 predicted proteins | sample YL17G02_0_MG_FD_205753 | JGI IMG/M metagenome (GOLD analysis project Ga0315273, IMG submission 205753) | Sediment microbial communities from Yellowstone Lake, YNP, Wyoming, USA - YL17G02_0 | ecosystem: Environmental > Aquatic > Freshwater > Lake > Sediment | place: USA: Wyoming | collected...
CAAATGTCGGACCTGACAATACGGCAAATCGCTCCCCTTCGGGTTGTTTTCTGACGTCCGCCGTCACCTGGCTTATGAGCATCAGGGAATCGTCCTCTATTCCTTTCACGGCGCTTATTACCGGCACATTTCCCGGCAGAACGCGAGCGAGTTTTTCGAGGGTTTCTCTGTAGAATTGCGAAGGAGTTGCCATGATGACTATATTACAACCTTCAGTGGCTTGAGCGAGGTCATTATATGCCGAGATGTTTACCGACAATGCCACGTTCGCAAGGAAGAGGGGATTCGATTTTCTCCGATTTATTCCTTCCACAATTTCGGTTTCGCGCGCCCAGATTTTTACCCTGATGTTTTTCTTTCCGAGCAGATTCGCTATTGCTGTTCCCCAGTTGCCCGCTCCTATTACCGCTGGCTTCATTTATTCGTCCTCTCTTTTTGTTGTGCTGTAACCGAGTTCTTCTTTCCTGATCAATCGTATGATGTTGGACCTATGCCGGTAAACGATCAAAAGAAGGGAAAATATCGCGAGCAGCTTAACCGGCAGCGGATATCCGAAAAGAAAGGTCGCCGCAGCGAGCAAAAACGCTCCCATCAGCGAAGCTATCGAGACGATTTTAAAGATACCGACAAGCGAGAAATAAAATACCGCAAAGATCAGGACAGCCCAGAAACCGATAGGTATAAATACTCCTATTGTAACCGCAACAGATTTTCCGCCTTTGAACCCGAGCCAGAAAGGATAGCTGTGGCCGATAATAGCGGCAGCCCCGGCAATCGAAACGATTGTGATGTCTCCGTCTGTGAACCAATCCGCGATCACTACTGCAAGATAACCTTTCAGTATGTCTAATATCAGCACCAGGAGGTAGTATTTCCATCCCAAAAACCTGCGTATATTGCTGGCTCCGGGATTTTTGCTCCCGACGGTCCGGATATCTTTGCCGGTTTTTTTCTTATATATAAGATAACTAAAATTGATGCTGCCGAGCAGGTAAGCGATGAGAATTACGGTAGCAATATTAAAAACAGGTTCGGCGGCGGCTATGTTCAATGATACCGTAAGATTCGCAAACGAATTGAATTCAGCGCAACAGAGGTTACCCATTCTTTAAAAAATCTCCTTGTCCCTGAAATAGTTTTTGTCTCGATATTTATTTCGTTCTTGTCGGCGATCCCGATGAAAACCGTTCCGACGGGTTTATCAGAAGATCCGCCGCCAGGACCGGCGATCCCTGTGATTGAAACATTTATATCTGCTCCGCTCATTATTCTCAATGCCGCGCACATCTCGCCAGCGGTCTCCTTGCTGACCGCGCCATAAGTCTGAAGCGTCTCCTCTTTCACTCCCAATAGATTTTTCTTCGCGTCGTTATGATATGTTACAAGTCCCTGTAAAAAATATGAGGAAGCTCCGGGGATATCCGTTATTCTGTCCGCGAGAAGACCCCCGGTGCAGGATTCGGCCGTTGCCAGTTTCAAATTTTTTTCCGTAAGCAGCGATCCGACGGTTTCCTCGAGGTTTTTATTCTCTGAAGCATAAAAATTATCCGGAAATTCATCCAGGAAGGCTTTTTCGAGCGCATTCTTTCTATCCTCCAGTTCTTCATCAAAGAGGCGCGTGACCAGGGAAACGGTCTGGATGCCGGGCTTTGTCGTGATAATAAGTTCCTCGTCAGCCATCGGGATTAAATTCGAAAGTTTGGAAGATATTCGCAGGTCGAGGTCGGATTCTGCTATAGCAGCGAATTTGAACACAAGAACGTTCACAGGCTTCAACGGCGGAGATATTTTTCTGAGAATCGGGAGGATGCCATCGTCAATAAGAGCCTTGAACTCGGCGGGAACACCGGGAAGCATAAATATATGCCTGCCTTTTACTTCTATATATTGCCCCGGAGCCTGACCGACACTGTTTTCAAGGATCGAAGCTCCCTCGATCGTGTATGCCTGTTTTTTATGTCCAAGGTTGGGTGTTCGTCCGATTTGAGACAGTCGATCTTGAATCTTATTCCAGGACTCAGGATTTAAATCCGTTTTCCTTCCCAACAGTTCAGCTATCGTATCAACCGTCAAATCATCCACAGTCGGACCCAGCCCGCCGCTTAGGATCAGAACATTCGAGCGGACTAACGATTCCTCGATGGTGTTTTGAATCTCAATCCTGTCGTCGCCGATGATGGTTTTTCTCGATAAATCCAAGCCCAGGTTTCTTAAAGATTTCTGGAGATGGAATGAGTTGGATTCGACTCTGTCGAGAAACAGCATCTCGCTTCCGATGGCGATGAATTCAATTCTCATTGAATACCCTTACAGAAAGATCGAAACGCCGATCATGATCAATAACGTATAACCGGCGGCGATCAGATCGTCCAGCATAATGCCCCATCCTCCGGAGAATTTCTCGAAGAATTTCGCCGGCGGGATTTTGATTATATCCATTAAGCGAAAAATGAAGAATCCAAGAATGACTGTTTTCCAATTGAATGGGAGGAAGAACATAAAGGCAAGATAACCCGCGATTTCGTCTATATTCACATGGCCGGGGTCTTTTCTCCCGAAGTACTTTTCGGCGATAGTTGAGGCATACACACCCGTGAAGAAGATCATCACCGTGGCTGAAATATATAGCCAGGGAAGTGAGAAAAAATCAAACAGATAAACGAGAGGCATTGCAAGCAAAGTCCCGACGGTTCCGGGGGCAAATGGAGAATATCCGGTTCCAAGTCCGGTTGCATACATCACACATAACTTTGTTTTTATATCAGTTTTTTTCGCCATGGGTAGATTCTATTATCACATCTCTGAAAAACCAAGCTGTCAGAATACATTCGATTTAGCTTTGGAAGCAAGAATTGTGAAGCGACAAAGATTTTCTGTCAGGGGAATTGACTTTTATATGATTTTGATTCAGAAATAGTATGCTACAGCAATTTCCCTCCGCACGGGCAAGATAAATTCTATTTGGGATTAATGCAGACGATGGAGACTTTTGGTCATTTTATTATTTATGAAGAGATAAACAGCGGAGGAGCGGCAGTCATTTATAGGGTGAAAAATAAGACCACAGGGCGGCAAGCTGCCTTGAAAGTTCTGCATCAGCATCTATCGCGCCAACCGGAATACAGAAAGAGAATTCAGCGCGAGGTTAAATTCATTTCCGGGGTAGATCATCCGAACCTCGTGAAAGTATACAGCTCGGGTGAGATCGAAGGTAAAATCTATATCGAGATGGAGTATTTCAAATCGAGAACTCTTCACAGCCTGGTTCAAAAGAAAGGGCGGATGAAAATACGTGAGTTCTATTCCATTTCGATGCAGATTGCGGAAGGCTTGAGCGCTCTGCATAAGAAAAACATTATTCACAGGGATTTGAGTTTCGAGAATATCCTGATCAACGATAAAGATAAGGTCAAGATTACAGATTTCGGATTAATAAAAGTTCTTCCCGAAAATACACAGTTTTCCAAGATAACGCAATTAACTGCAGCGGGTAATACATTCGGGACGCTGCATTTTATGTCCCCGGAACAACTCGACGGACAAGAAATGGGCAAAGAAAGCGACATCTTTTCTTTCGGAGTGAATCTTTATTATATGCTCACTGGCAAGCTGCCCTTCGAGGGGAAGACCGGAGCCGCAATAATAAGTTCCATCACCCGCAAAGAGCCGGATAGCATAATCCAGTTGAACAGGGAAGCGTCTTTCGATCTTCAGTCTCTTGTCTTCAATCTGCTAAGTAAAAACCCGAATAATAGGATAAAAGGCATTCACCAGATAAGCAGGATGCTGTCTCTGCTCGCCGAGAAGGAAAAAATTTCGGTCAAATTCCGCCCGATGATAATCAGACCCTGGCTGATTTACGGGAGCGGGCTTCTATTGATAACCATCTCCATATTGCTGTCGTTAACGTTCGGCAAGCAACAGGATAGTCGTAAAAAAGATAATCTGACGGCGAATGAGAAAAAAAAGCCGGATTCAACTGTCGTTTCCATCCGCACACAAAAAAATGTGACGACTTCATATCCTCTCGAAGAATACCTGAATTACAATTTCAGCGCCTACAAGATCAAGGATCTGAAAGTCGAGGGTTTCTCTCAAGCGGATGAGAGATTGATAAAATATGAATTTTTGCGGATTATTACGCTAATCAAGGGGAAAGATATCTTTTTCGATGACGGCCGTTCTGCTGGAGCATCGGAAAATATATGTGAGATCAATTACAAAATCATTAGGGAGAAGTCTCAATTGCGCCTGATAGAAGAGTGGAATTCGATCCTCGTAAATGATCCATACCGTAAAGAGGTCAGTCTGGACATCAAGGTTGATCAAAACTGGGCGGTTACCGTCCGTAATCTTTTTCTGGGGAGTTCACTCTTGCGGACATCCCTGATCCTCTTCGAGCGGGGAAAAAATTGATTTATTTTTTTGATTTTTTATTTTTTTTTGATAATATTATCAATGTATTTAATCCTGAGAGGGGTTTTAGATGGGTTTTACCGGCAACCTTCAAACTTTGCCGATATCTGAAGTGCTTTCCCTGCTGATATCTTCTGCGAAAACCGGCGTTTTGAATTGTAGCGGCGAGGATGATTTCATCCAGTTTTTTTTCTACAACTCGAAGCTGATCAAGCTGGTTACATTGGATGAGCACCTTCTTTTCGGTGAGATAATGATAAAGCGAGGTTTGATAAACAGGCAAGATCTCAGCTATGCTCTTAAGCTCCAAAAAGATGTCGGCAAGCTGTTGGGAGAGGTTTTCATCGACCTCAATATGCTGAACACCCAACATATTCTCGATTCATTGAAATATCAGCTTGAGGAAGTTCTGTTCCGGATCGTGGAATGGGGTGGGGGGCGTTTTAGCTTCGAGGAACAGTCGGTCCGGGATGCCAACAGGCCCATGTATTTTCCCTTCAACGAAATTAACCTCCCGACATTCCTGAAGCAATTCAATGACAAGGCCATCGAATTTAAAAAACTCGCCGAGCAACTACCTTCTGATCACAGTAAATTATCGCTCTTCGTCCCTATGGATCAGCTCGATACGGATATAATTGAAAACCGTGAAATAATGGAAATTGTACAGTTATCCGACGGAACAAGAACACTTCAGGAGATAAGAAGGGCGTGCTCGTTCGGAGTCCTCAAATCTCAAAGATTGATCTTTTCGCTGTACCTTAAAGATATTATAAAAGTCGTCTCTTCCGGCGGGATGATCAAACCCAAGAAAATCTATGAATCACTTCAACAGGAAGTGGAGGGAGTGAAAGAGCTCTTCCAGAAGATATTCCCCCCGGCTTTTGACGATATTCATAAGGCATTTGCCGATAAAATGGGTCCTAAATCGGAGAAGATTCTCTCTGATGTGACATCAAGCGTTTCAGACAAATTCAGCGAGCTCTTTAAAAATATTGAAATTGAAAGATGGCAGGACCTCAAGCTGGACGATGTTTTTAAAAATATCAATATTCATCAGGATATGTTTTGGTATCATACAATCTTATCCATGCTTAACGATGTGCTGAATAAAATGCTCGGCGCCATGAGCGGCACCCTCGGAAGGACTCAGGTTGAAAAGGTCGTTGATACCATAAAGCAGCGGGTTGACCTTCATCTTGAGGAAAACAAGGTGCTCTCCAATAAATATAATCTGAAGCAGGAATTTGAGCGTCTCTTTACATCATTTATGATAAAGAAATAATCTTTTGGAGGAAATATATGGAATTGGTCTTAATCATCGCGGAGTCTTTAATCCTCATATGCGCTGTTGTTGCGGGAATCCTGGCATTAAAGATGCACGATCTTGTCAAAGGGGGACAGCTTGGCACTTCCTGGCGATGGCTGATAGGTGCGGCGGTCTTTTTCTGTGTGATGGAAATCATCGAAATTACCAACAAAATGGGATATATCGAATTCGCTAATATTGATTTCGCCATCACATTGTTGAAAGCCCTGCTTGCCCTGTTCCTCATGCTCGGGTTCCTCTCTTACAAAAGGTCTATAGATTAATCTCCGGAATAATTAATTTTTATTTTACCTTATCGCCGAATAAGGCCGTTAGTCGTTTGCCATGGATAAAAGGCAGTTTATTGTTGCGTTCAATATCATCCCGCATATACAATCCAAAGCAATATTCGCATTGATGGATTCATTAAGCGATTTCAGGGATATTCTTCGCCTGAAAAAAGCGGATTTAACGGCTGTTCCCGGCGTTGGAGAGAAAACTGCAGAGAAGATACTCTCTTTCCCCTTCGAAGAGAGACTTGAAAAAGAACTTTCTTTTGCAGAAAAAAGAAATGTAAAAATCCTTACCCGCCTTGATGAAGACTACCCAAAACAATTGAAAAATATCTATTCTCCGCCCCTGGTTTTATACGTTCAGGGAAACCTGCCGGCGGATGATGAACCCGCAATCGCTGTCGTCGGAACGAGACGGGCGACGGAGTACGGCAGGGTTGCCGCGGCAAGAATATCAGGCGACCTTGCGCATAGGGGGGTGGTGATTGTGAGCGGTATGGCGCGCGGGATTGATGCCATCGCTCATATGGCGGCGATCAGGAGCAAGGGAAAAACCGTGGGTGTCATGGGTTCGGGCTTGGATGTTATCTATCCTTCCGAGCATAGAAAGCTTTATGGTCAGATTGCGGAGAACGGCGCAGTCATTACGGAATTTGCTTTCGGAACCAAACCGGATAAAAGCAATTTCCCGATACGGAATAGAATAATCAGCGGCCTTTCGTATGGAACGCTCATCATCGAAGCATCGGAAAAAAGCGGGACGCTCATCACCGGCAAATACGCATTGGAGCAGGGCAGGGAACTCTTCGCAGTTCCCGGCAACATTACGTCCAAACAGAGCATAGGCACGAACTATCTTATCAAGACAGGCGCGAAATTGATTCAGAGGGCCGATGATATAATGAATGAATTCCCGGATTATTTGCAAAAAGGATTAAAAAATCATAATACTTTGGAGACATCGGGAAAATCCTCCGTTTCGGAGAAGACAGAGTTAGATGAAAATGAAAAACGAGTGCTTTCGGTACTGGAATTTGACAAACCGAAGCATATTGATATAGTTTGTTCGCTCCTGAACGAGGAGCCAGGCAAAGTATGGCAGCATCTGCTTTCTCTCGAGATTAAAAATGCGGTCGTTCAGCTCGAGGGAAAGTTGTTTATAAAGAGATTTAAGGGATGAGAATTTTATGAGCAAGCCGCTGGTCATCGTGGAATCGCCGTCAAAGGCAAAGACGATCTCCAAATATTTAAAAGGCGAATACCAGGTCAAGGCATCAGTGGGGCATATTCGCGATCTTCCGAAGAGCAAGCTCGGAGTTGACGTAGAGAATTCGTTCAACCCGACGTATCAAATCCTGAAAGGAAAAGAAAAGATCGTGGAAGACCTGAAGGCAGCTGCCGCGAAGGCAGATTCCATCTACCTCGCTGCTGATCCGGATAGAGAAGGCGAGGCGATCTGCTGGCATCTGAAACAGCTTCTCGATGATGACACGAAAAAATTCCATCGCGTTGTGATGAATGAAATCACGCAAGGCTCCGTTTCAGCGGCGTTTAATTCCCCTATTGCCATTGATATGAACAAGGTGAATGCCCAGCAGGCGAGGCGCATCATAGACCGCCTTGTAGGATACAAGATAAGCCCGTTACTCTGGGATAAAGTCAGGAGGGGCTTGTCCGCAGGGCGTGTCCAGTCTATCGCCGTGAAAATAATTTGCGACCGCGAAAAAGAGATATTGGGGTTTGTGTCGGTTGAATATTGGAACATTGACGTCCATCTCTCGGCGGACAAGCCGCCCGTTTTCATTGCCAAGCTCATCAAGGAAAAAGATAAAAAAATCGAAGTCGGAAACCAGGGGAAGGCGGATGAGGTTGTTGCCGAATTGAAAAAGGCGGAATTCATCGTCTCTTCGCTCAAAAGAAAAGAAAAGAAAAAGAACCCGTATCCTCCGTTTATCACAAGCAGGCTGCAGCAAGCGGCCGCAAACCGGCTTGGATACGCCGTCAAGAGGACGATGTCCATCGCGCAAAGGTTGTATGAAGGCATTGAGATCGGAGAATCAGGGCCTGTCGGCCTGATCACTTATATGAGAACAGATTCGGTGCGCATCGCTCCTGAAGCCTTGAATGAAGTAAGGGAATATATCAGCAAGACATATTCGGATAAATATCTGCCCGAGAAGCCGAATTATTATAGAAGCCGGAAAACAGCGCAGGAGGCGCATGAAGCGATACGTCCGACGTCCGCTTTCAGAACTCCGGACAGCATGAGAAAGCATCTGAGCGATGAAGAATTCAAGCTGTACAGATTGATCTGGGAACAGTTCGTTACAAGCCAGATGCTGCCCGCAATTTATGACACGACTACCGTGGAGATAAAAGCCGGAGAATTCGACCTCCGGACTACCGGCTCAATACTAAAATTCGAGGGCTATCAAATTCTTATGAAACCATTTGAAGCTGAACCGGCTCAGGAAAAAAGCGCGAAAGAGGAAGGGGCAGAAGACGAGGACGATGGCGCGGACAAAGTGCTGCCTCCGCTCGCCGAGGGGCAGAAACTATCTCTTCAAAAGATAGATCCGACACAGCACTTCACCCAGCCTCCGCCCCGGTTTAATGAGGCATCGCTCGTGAAGGAACTCGAAGCCAACGGGATTGGAAGACCTTCCACATATGCCGTGATCGTAAGCACAATCCAGGATCGCGAATATGTTGAAAAGGTTGAAAAACGTTTTAAGCCGACCGAGCTCGGAATGCTGGTGAACGATCTCCTTGCCGGGAGTTTTGTTGACATTATGAAGACGGAATACACCGCAGGCTTGGAAGTGCAGCTGGACGAGATCGAGGAGGGGACAAGGGATTGGATCCAGACCCTTCAGAAATTCAACGCCGATTTCGAGTCTGATCTGAACAAAGCGAAAAAAGAAATGCGAAACGTGAAGGCCGAGCAGATCGAGACCGAGGAAATCTGCGATAAATGCGGAAAAACGATGGTCATTAAGTGGGGAAGGTTCGGAAAATTTCTCGCCTGCTCCGGATATCCGGAGTGCAGGAATACGAGAGAGATTGTCGAAAAGACCGACGGCGCCATTTCAGTTGTCGAGCAGGAGATAAAGCAATGCCTCAATTGCGGCAAGGAGATGGTCTTGCGGCGCGGAAGATGGGGTTTCTTCCTTGCCTGCAGCGGCTATCCGGACTGCAAGACGACCGAGAGCGTGGACCCCAAGACGCTTAAGCCCAAGGATCAGGAACCGATTAAAGAGAATTGTCCCGAATGTGGCAACCCGCTTGTGAGGAAATACGGCAGGTTCGGAGAATTCATCGCCTGCTCGTCCTATCCCAAATGCAAATACATCCGAAAGAATACAATCGGAATGAAATGCCCGGTGCCCGATTGCGGCGGAGAGGTCGTCGAAAACAAGAGCAAGAGGGGAACGAACTTTTATGGCTGCACAAATTACCCCAAATGCAATTTCACCGCTCCAGGCAAACCTATAGACAAACCATGCCCGAAGTGCGATTTTAAATACCTCCTTGAGAAAGTCCTCAAGCGTAAAGGAACCGTCCACTATTGCCATAACAAGGAATGCGGCTACGAGGAAATCATCGCTTCACCGGGAGAATAGGCAGAGATGCGGAAAAAATTATTATTTTTTGTTTTGTTGCCGGCATTTTATCTCGCCTCCTGTTACTATCAATACTCATATAAACTTATAGAACCGGCTGACGTGGTTATTCCACTCGATAAGCTCTCTCAAGGCGGAGAGGATTTGATAAAATTCTTTGATGAGAAGTATATTTATGTTCTCGGTGTAGTGGACATCAAAGACAAAATCATCTTGTTCGATAAGCGAAAACCGGCCGTGATAACCGCCGATGGGAAAATCCTCGCTTTTTCGCTTGACGATAATGAATTAACGATAAACCTGAAGAACGTCAAGTATTTCTATCTGAAAAGACGTATGCCGGACACCGAAGAAGAAGCCAGACACCCCTAATACACATTATCCTCAATTCTTTTTCAGAAATATGATTTTTATTATCTATTATGTAGAATAATATTATATATCCTGCGAGGAAATGATGCACAAAATAATTTTGACCTCTACCCTGGATTTTTCATAAAAAAGGGGTGTGATTTCCTTTAACTTATTTTATTATCAACAAGTTACATCTGAAGAAAGGAGGATCACACCATTACGAATTGTAAAGCAGAAGAAAATGAATACAAGGGGTTTCGGGGGCGAAAGATTATATCGAACTGGTTAGGTGGAGATATTACGTCTGATGCGGGTTTGTTGTTGTTGCGTGAGGCAGAGCATCGGCTCGGTCTTTTCCCGACTTCAACACTTTTGGCACAAGTAAAAAAAGAGAAATAAGTAAGCAAGCGGGTTTATATTGGGATGGTTCAGCGCAGCCGTGCTTCTTTGTCAGCAGTCAGGTGTCGCGGCAGAAACTTCAACGCCACTTTGCGTTCGAGTTTAGTGTCCTCGGCAAGATAGATTTCGCCCATGCCGCCCAGCCAAGCTCCTCTATGATTCGGTAATGAGAAACCATATATCCGATCATTTTTCCAATCCGATTTTCTTCAGAAGCACGGTGAAACGTGGGTGTCCACGTACTCTGTTCCAATCTGTTTCCACTCCAATGGTGTGGAGAGCTTGGAAATACTGATCCCGCTCCTCATAAGCCCGCTCAAGCCAATGAAGAGTCTGATCGTCATCTTCGGCAAGGGCAAAGAAGGTTGCGATCATATAGGGAGTAATGTATTGTATCTTTGATAGCTCGACCATTTTCTGTGCTGCCGCCAGCATGGCGCCTTTAAACCCGGATTCAGCGTTTCCCCGATCCATCGCTGCAATGATTTCGCCGTTGATATACAAGGACAAGAAAACCTTGCACTCAGCCAGCGCTTCCTTGAGCCTATTTTCCCGGTGCAGGGCCCACCAGAGGTGCAATTGGATCAGGAAACTTGGTTCTGCTTCGAGTGCCTTTTGACAGTGCTCAATCACCCGCTTGAACTGGCCCGACAAAAAGAGTTGCCAAATCAAAATAGTGTGGGAAATGGCGGAGAAAGGGTCCAGATCCCTGGCGCGTTCCGCCTCAGCCAATGCCTCTTTTACATTTCCGGTTGTCGACAGGTAGTCCGAATAAAACTGGTGCGCTTCGGGACTGTTCGGCTTGAGCTCGATCGCTTTTTTCAATTCCCTCTCAGCAGAAGACCAGTCCAACTCATACTCCAAATAGAGGTCACCCAACCAGGCGTGCACTTCGGCAATGGAATCATCCAGCTCAATGGCCTTCAACAATTCTGATTTGGCTCTGGGCATGGCTTCGCTGGGCGGAAGTTTTCCCAACATACAAAGCATGAAGTGGGCGCCTCCAACCCCGCCATAAGCCAAGGCATAGTTGGGATCTTTTTGGATTACCTGCTGAAAATAATGAAGACTTTTCCTGGCTCCCGCTTCGGTAAATGTGCTCAAATAATGCCGACCTTTCAAGTAGAGGTCGTAGACTTCGAAGTTGTCGGTATAATGTTTGGCCAGACCTGATTTTTCTTTTCCTAAAAGTTTGACCTTGAGCTTGTCCACAATCGCTAATGTGATCTCATCCTGGATGGCAAACACGTCCTCGAGCTCACGGTCATATTTTTCGGACCATAGATGATAGCCGTCGGCGACGTTGATCAATTGGGCCGTAATCCGCAGCCTGTTTCCCGTCTTGCGAACGCTTCCTTCCAGCACATTGCTCACATTCAGCTGTTTGCCGATTTCGCGGATGTCGAGATCCTTGCCGCGGAAGCGGAAGGCGGATGTGCGCGCCGTCATATGCAGCCCCTCGATCTTGCTCAATGCATTAATCAGCTCTTCTGCAAGGCCGTCGCTGAAGTACTCATTTTCCGGGTCGGGGCTCATGTTGGTAAACGGCAGCACGGCGATGGAAGGCAAAGTCCTTTTCGCTTCGGGCCGCCGCTCACCGTTGTCAAGCAGCCTCTTGGCAGAGCACAGTTCGGCTCGAATTTCGCCGATATGGTGGAAGCGTTTTTCGGGATCCTTCTGCAGCAACTTTATCACGAGTTGCTCCAATTTCCCGGGCATATCAGGGAGCAGAGTTTGCAGGGACTCGGGATCTTCGTTAAGGATGGCATACAGGCTGTGTCATAATTCAAATTTGCTGCTGTATGAGATTTTTTAATGTTCATAACATGTTGATACTAAAAGGAAGATTTACAGAAATGCTCCGCATTTTACAGAATCCTTCGGATTTCCCGTCGCCTTCCCTTCGAAGTATCCCGGAGAATGACTTTTTTATAATTGCGACACAGCCTGGCACCAGGGACACCAATCCGCGCCGAAAACGAGAAGTATCGCCCTGCAATCATCAGCAGCGTCAATGACCGCCGATTTTATTTCGTCACCAGGATTTTTATGGGAGGAATATATCCCCGCGGGTTGTTCTACGGAGAAAATTGAAAAATTGAAAAGACCGAAACAAATGGAACTCGTAAAGACCGCGATCAAACTTTTACTGAATATGTTCATTATTGACTTCTCCGAAATATTCCTCGAATTTCATATTCAGCGGGTGGGCGTAGAACTCCGCCTCGAACCCATATTTCTCCACGAGGA
>Ga0315273_10008982_pt1 | contig 12643 bp, 8 predicted proteins | sample YL17G02_0_MG_FD_205753 | JGI IMG/M metagenome (GOLD analysis project Ga0315273, IMG submission 205753) | Sediment microbial communities from Yellowstone Lake, YNP, Wyoming, USA - YL17G02_0 | ecosystem: Environmental > Aquatic > Freshwater > Lake > Sediment | place: USA: Wyoming | collected...
CCAGAATAACAGATTCCCGCCCCAGTGGCAAACGCGGGGTCCGGGCTCCGACACTCTTATTCGGTCCTCAGTCCGCAGCCCTTGGTCATCAGTCCCCGGTCCAGGGCTCTCGGGGAACGTTGCGCCGCCCGGGGGAATGGGGTATATTTTATGGCCGTGTACCTGATTTATTCGTTCGCCCTGGCCGTTGCCCTCGCCCTCTATCTGCCTTTTTATGCGTTCCGGATGAAGGTCCTGAAAAAGGACCGCGTCCATCTCCGCGAAAGGCTGGCCCTGGGCATGGAGAAAAGGCCGAAGGGCCGGGACGCGGTCTGGATCCATGCGGTTTCGGTGGGCGAGGTCCTTTCGCTCCAGCACCTCATCCGGGAGCTGAAGCAACGACACCCCGAGTGGGACATCGTTTTTTCCACCCTGACCCACACCGGGATCAAGGTGGCCCGGGAGAAGCTCAAGGAAGCGGACCGGGTCTTTTTCGTCCCGCTCGATTTCCGGTGGGTCCTCCGCAGGGTCTTTCGGGCCATCCATCCCGGAGTCCTTGTCCTGGCGGAATCCGAGTTCTGGCCGAACCTGCTCGGAGAGGCGGCCGACCAGGGCCTCAAGATCCTCCTGATCAACGGGCGCATCTCCGCGCATACCTTCAAGGTCTATTCTGACATTCGGCCGATCGCCCGGAAGATCCTCGGGACCGTCGACCGGTTCCTTGTCCAGACCGATGAGGACAGGGAAAAGCTGGAGCGGTTGGGGATCGCGCCCGGGAAGCTCGAAGTCGCCGGCAACTTGAAATCGGAGGTCCGGCTCCCCGTTTTCTCCGAAGGGGAGCTTTGGGACTTCAAGCGGAGTCTCGGGCTCGAGGGCGGGGAGAAGATCGTCGTTGCCGGCTCGACGCGGAAGGGCGAGGAGGAGCGCCTCATCCGGGCGTTCGCCGAGGCCCGAAAGCGGCGGCCGGACCTGAGGTTCGTCGTCGCCCCCCGCCATGTCGAGAGGGCGGGGGATGTCGAAAAAGCCGCCCTATGGACCGGATTCACGATCGCCCGCAGGACGCGGACGCGCCCGGACGCCAGATGGGATGTCCTCATCCTGGACACGATCGGGGAGCTTGCCCGCGTGTACGCCATCTCGGACGCGGCTTTCGTCGGCGGGAGCCTCGTCGATTGGGGCGGCCACAACATCCTCGAGCCGGCCTTTTACGGCAGGCCGGTCTTTTTCGGGCCCCACATGCAGAACTTTGCCAGGCTGGCGGATTCGTTCATCCGGGCCGAAGCGGCCAGGGTCGTCAGGACGGACACCGAGCTCGCGGAGATGTTCCTTCTCGAGGACGTGGACGCGCTCGGAAGGATGGGCGAGCGGGCCCGGGCCCATCTGGCGTCGCTCGGCGGAGCGACGGAAAGGACCATCCGGGCCATCGAATGGGCCATGGGAAAGTCCGGTCCCGTTCACGATCAAGGAGGCCTTAGATGAGCGCTCGGTCGTTCATAGGGAGGCGGGGGGCTCTCGCCCTGGTCCTGATCCTTGCGTTGTCCCGGGCCGCGGCCGGGGGGCCTGCCGCCGAAGCCGAAAAAGCCGACGGACCGTTTTCCAGGGCGTTCCACTTGACCCCGACGGTCCTCGGGAGAACTCTCGCGTCGCCCGCTCACTGGAAGGGCTCGGATTTCCTGAAGCTCTCGGCCGTCATCGGGGCCGGACTCGTCCTCGGGCTCGCGGACGAGGACATCCGGGACCGCGTCCTGGAGCATCGGACCCCCGGCTCGAAGGACTTCTTCCGGGTCGTCACACGCCTCGGCGACGGGGCCGCCCTCGGCGGGTTCCTGGCGGGGCTCTTCGCGGTCGGCCAGTTCTCCGGGAACGACGGATTGAGGAAGACGGCGTGGCTCGGGGTCGAGAGCTACATCGCCTCGAGCGTTATTTCAACGGCCCTCAAGTTCGCGGTCGGACGAGCCAGGCCGGAGGCGGGGGAGGGGAGCGGGAGCTTCCACCCGTTCTCGACGCGATCGTCCTGGACGGCCCTGCCGTCCGGGCACGCCACCTCCGTCTGGTCCGTCGCCACGGTCATCGCGGACCGAACCGACAACGGCTTCGTCGACGTCGCTTGCTACGGCGTGGCCTTTATAACGTCGCTTTCCCGGATCTATGTGGACAAGCACTGGGCTTCGGACGTCCTCATCGGGTCGGCGATCGGCTATTTCACCGCCAAGAAGATCTGCGCCTTGAACCGGGATCCCGAAGGCCCCAAGATTTCGGCGTCGTTCGGGCCTGTTCGCGGGGGACAGGCCGTCACCCTCTCGCTCTCGTTCTGACGGACCATGAAAACGCCCGTGCCCCGCACCCCGGTCCTGAGCGGCCCTCCGCGAGGCGCAACACTCCAGGCGACGTCGGCGTTCGAGGAGCTGAGGTGCCCATGAGAAAAGCCATCATCATCCTTATGATCATTATCGGTTTGGCCACGTCCCATCGGGCCGTCGGGCAGGGGACCGATGAGCTTGCGGCCGGGGAGACCGGCGCCAAGATCGAACGCTACTTGAACAAAGCCGCGGCCAACGGCTACGCGGGCTCCGTTCTCGTGGCCCAGAAAGGGAAGATCATCCTGGCCAAGGGCTTCGGTCTGGCCGATCGGGAGAACGGGGTCCAAGAGACGGCCGGGACCGTCTTCTCCATCGGCTCGATCACCAAGCAATTCACCGGCGCGGCCATCCTCAAGCTCGAAATGATGGGAAAGCTCAGCGTCCATGATCCCATCGCGAAGTATTTCCCGGGCGTGCCCGCGGACAAAAAAGAGATCACGCTCCATCATCTTCTGACCCATACGGCGGGTTTCCCCGACGCCCTAGGAGACGACTACGATCTCACCGGCCGGGACGAATTCGTCAAGCTCGCCTTGGGATCGAAGCTCAAGTTCGTGCCGGGTGAGAGGTACCGCTATTCCAACGTCGGGTTCAGCCTGCTGGGTGCGATCGTCGAGCTCGTGTCCGGAAAGGGCTACGAAGACTTCCTGTATGAAAACGTCTTCAAGCCCGCCGGCATGGAGAGAACGGGATATCTCCGCCCGCGCTTCGACAAGAAAGATCTCGCCGTGGGCTATCAGGGCCGGAGCCGATGGGGATCGGCCCTGGACCGGGCGTGGCTCGCGGACGGGCCCGGCTGGCACCTGCGCGCCAACGGCGGCATCCTCTCCACCGTGGGCGATATGTACCGCTGGTACCTCGCCTTGAAAGGGGACGCCGTGCTTTCGGAAGCGGCTAAAAAGGAATATTTCGCGCCGCACGTCAGGGAATACCCCGACCGGGATTCCTATTACGGCTACGGCTGGGTCAGCCAGAAGTCCGAACGCGGCGCCACGCTTATCTGGCATAACGGCGGCAACGGGATCTACAACGCGTTCATGGGCTTCGAGCCCGCGTCCGACCTCGCGATCATCGTCTCCAGCAATTGCGCCGGAAAGATCTCCGACGATTATGCCCGGAGGATCGAGCAGATCGTCTTCGGGACCGTCAGGGAGATGGACGAGAACGCCCTGAAGGAATGGGCCGGGACTTATCGCATACCGTCGGGAGCCGAAGTCTCCGTCCACTTCGACGAGAACGACACGCTCATCGCGGCCTACGGGGCGGGCGAGCTCCTGCGCTGGCTGGCCGCCTCAGGGAAAGAGAAGGTCGAGGAAACCTCGATCTATGACAGGCGCGTCCGGGATGTCATTACCGAGGCCGTTGCTGGCGACTATGCGGCCTTGGCCGCCGCCTGGGGAGAGCCTTTGGCGGATGTGCAGAAGAGGGCGCCCGGATTCTGGGGAGGCTTGGAGCGGCAGAACGGCAGGCTGGCGGGGTTCGACGTCCTCGGTACCGTCAGTCGCCCAGACTTCTTCCTGACGTATGCCCGCCTCGATCTCGAAAAAGGCCCGGTCTTCCTGACCTTCGTCTGGGAGGGCGGCCGGCTCAGCGACCTTCGCAGCTCGGAATCCCTGGAACGGGAGTTCGAGGCCCGCTCGGCGGCGGAATTCTCCTCCGCCCTCATCGGCACGACCATTCTATTCGAAAAGGACGGCCGCGGCGCCGTCTCCCTCGTTCTCCGTAAGGACGGCGGCGAGCTCCGGGCTCTCAAGTCCTCACGCGCGGCCGTTCTTGACAGCGTTCCGGCCTCGGCGATATATTCGCAGTCAGCCTGAAACCTGACGGGCGCTCCCCGTCGCAAGGAGTTTGACGATGACCGAGAATGTGAAAAAGATCCTCAGCGACTCCAAGGCCGCCCGTTGGGCGGCGATCCTGTTGGTCTCCGTCACGATGTTCGCCGGGTATTTCCTGGCCGATGTCATGGCCCCGCTCCAAGGCATGCTCGAAAACCAGCTCCATTGGAGCAGTACGGATTATGGATGGTATACAGGGGCCTACGGCTGGTTCAATGTCTTCTTGTTCTTCCTCATCCTCGGGGGGATGATCCTCGATAAGCTCGGCGCCCGCTTCGCCGGCATGGCCGCCGCGATCGTCATGGTCGGCGGAGCCGCCCTGAAATATTGGGCCATCACGACCCATGTCTTCGACGGGCGGACCTGGCACATCCTATTCTGGACCTTTCCGGCTCAGGTCTGGATGGCGGCCCTCGGCTATGCCATCTTTGGCGTCGGGCTCGAGGTGGCGGGCATCACCGCCTCCAAGATCATCGTGAGATGGTTCAAGGGCCACGAAATGGCCCTGGCCATGGGCCTTCAGCTGGCCATCGCCCGCCTGGGAACGGCCTTCGCCCTCTCCACCTCGCTCCCCATCGCTAAGGCCATTGGGCGTGTCTCGGCGCCCGTCCTGGTCTGCCTCATCATGCTCGTCATCGGCGGGCTGAGCTTCTTCGTCTTCACGTTCAACGACAGGCGGCTCGACGCGTCCGTTGCCGCCGCCAGGGTCGGCACGGACGCCGGGCCCGAGGACACCTTCCGGCTGAAGGACATCCTCGTCATCATCAGGAACCGGGGATGGTGGTACCTGACCATCCTGTGCGCGCTCTTCTACTCTGCCGTCTTCCCGTTCCTGAAGTATGCCACCTATTTTATGGTCAACAAGTTCGGGGTCTCGGAGGCCTGGGCCGGGACCATCCCCGGGCTCCTGCCTTTCGGCACCATCCTGCTGACCCCGGTCTTCGGCAACCTGTACGACCGCAAGGGCAAGGGCGCTTCCATCATGATCCTCGGGTCGTTCCTCATCATCGTGGTCCACCTGCTGTTCGCCGTCCCGATCCTGACCCACTGGCTGCTCGCCGTTGTCCTCATGATCGTCCTCGGGATCGGCTTCTCCCTCGTCCCCTCGGCCATGTGGCCGTCCGTTCCCAAGATCATCCCGGAACGCCAGCTGGGAACGGCCTACGCGCTCATCTTCTGGGTCCAGAACGCGGTCGCCCTGATGTCCGTCCCGGCCCTGATCGGATGGGTGTTGGATAAGTATGGCGTGACTGGGACCGTCCTGCGGGACGGGCAATCCGTCACGACCTACAACTACACGATTCCGATGGTCATCTTCATGGCGTTCGGCTTGACGTCGCTCGTTTTCGCGTTCCTGTTGAAAGCAGAGGATAAGAAGAAGGGCTACGGCCTCGAGCTTCCCAATATCAGGAAATAGGGAACGAGCCGGGAAGGAGAAAACGCTATGGCCGAGATATCGCGCAGGGACTTCATGAGGGCGGCGGGACTGGCAGCGGCGGGAGGGTGCGGGCTTCTGCTCAAAGGATGCGCGTCCAAGACCTCTTGGGATGTCGTCATCAAGGATGGCCTCGTCGTCGACGGGCTGGGAACGCCCGGGCGCGTGGCCGATATCGGGATCGTCGGCGACGCCATCGTCCGGATCGGCAGGATCCCGTCCGCCGGCGGAGCCATGGTCATTCCCGCCCGGGGGATGGTCGTCGCGCCCGGCTTTATCGACGTCCATAACCACACGGATACCGCGATCCTGGTCAATCCCATGGCCGAGAGCGACATCCGCCAGGGCGTGACCACGATCGTCGCGGGCCAATGCGGCGACTCGCCGTTCCCCCTCTCGGATGCGATGTTCGAGGAGGAGGAGAAGCGCCTGAGGGAGGAATACGGCCTGGTCCTTTCGTGGCACGATATCCGCGGGTTCTATACCCGTATAGACAAGGCGGGCACGGCCTTGAATTTCGCCTCGTTCGTCGGTCAGGGGACCGTCCGGGCGGCTGCCATGGGCTACGGAGACCGGAAGCCGGAGCCCGCCGAGCTCGCCCTCATGAAAAAGCTCGTGGCCAACAGCATGGCCGGAGGGGCCTTCGGGATCTCGACCGGGCTCGAGTATGCGCCGGGCGGCTTCTCCCCGACGGAGGAGCTCATCGAGGTTTGCCGGGCGGCTGCGCCGTACCAGGGGATGTACGCCACCCACATGCGTGACGAAGAGGCCTTCGTGGTCGAGGCCGTGGACGAGGCCATCCGCATCGCCCGGGAATCCGGCCTTCCCCTCCAGATCTCGCACCTGAAGACGGGATACGTTCGCAACTGGCCAAAGCTCGGCACTATCCTCGGGCGCATCGAAGCCGCCCGCTCCGCGGGCCTGGACGTTTTCTGCGACCGTTATCCCTACATCGCGTCGGCGACGGGGCTCGACATGTATTTCCCGTTATGGGCGAGGGAAGGAAAGACGGAAGCATTCCTTCAGAGGCTCCAGGATCCTGCCCTCCGGAAAAAGCTGGCCGCGTACGTTGAGAGCCAGGAGGCTAACCTTGGCTCCTGGGACAAGGTCCTCATCTCCGGGGTCGACACGGAGAAGAATAAAGGACTTGAGGGCGTAAGCGTCCTTGAGGCCTCCCGGAAAGCCAATAAAACGCCCTACGATTTTATGAAAGACCTCCTCATCGAGGAAAACGACCGTGTGGGCATCGTTCAGTTCGCCATGAGCGAGGACAACCTCAAAACGCTCATGGCCCATCCCCTCGTGGGCGTCGGGTCGGACGGATCGGCCCTCGCGCCCTACGGTCCCCTCGGCAAGGGCAAGCCCCACCCTCGCTCCTACGGCGCGTTTCCGAGGGCCCTCGGCACGTATGTCCGCGAAGACAAGCTTCTTCCCATCGAGGCCATGATCAAGAAGATGACTTCGATCCCGGCCGCGAGGTTCGGCTTCACCCGGAGAGGGGTTCTTCAGGCCGGCAACTTCGCCGACATCGTCGTCTTCGACCCCGACAAGGTTCGCGACAAGGCCACATGGGCCGATCCTCATCAATACCCCGAAGGCATCCCCCATGTCCTCGTCAACGGGAAGGTCGTCATCCGGGACGGAGAACATACCGGAGACCTGCCCGGGGTAGTGCTCCGAAAGGGAGGACCGGAGACCGCATGATGCCGGGAAGATCCGGGGCCATCCTCGCCATCGTCCTTATTGCGGCGGCGGGAGCGGCGCTCTCCGCGACGCGGCAGGATGCGCCCAAGGTCGCGCCCCAGGGCCCGGTCATCGGGCTGAGGTACAGGTCCCTCCGGCCCGGCGAGGCCATCGTTGCCATGCTCGAGAACGGGAGAGGGGTCCGCCGGGCGGTCTTCCATTTTCGGGGCCGGGACTACGAGCTCGACAACTCCTTCGCCGCGGGCGAGGCGCTCGTTTTCATCGGCCTCGACCTGGGAACACCCTCGGGAAGCTACCCCTTGTCGGTCACCGTCGAGAGGTCGGGAGGGATCCGGGAGGTCCTCCAAAAAGATATCGTGGTCGAAGCAAAGGAGTTTCCGAGCAAGAAGCTTTGGGTCAAGGAGGAACTCGCGGTCCCGCCCAAGGCCGTCGAGGAGCGGATCGCCAGGGAAGCCGAGCTCGTCGCCGCGGTTTACTCGCGGATCACGCCCAGTTGGCTGGGCCGCGGGGATTTTATTCTCCCCCACGAGGGCAAGGCCTTTCCCAACTTCGGCCAGCGCAGGATCTACAACAATAAGCCGCGTTCGACCCACGGAGGGGTGGATATCGCCGCGCCCATGGGCGCTCCCATCCGGGCCGCAAACGCCGGCCAGGTCATCCTGGCCAGCGACCTGTATCTCTCGGGCCGGACCGTCATCATCGACCACGGGCTCGGCGTCTTCAGCTCGTACGGGCACATGTCGAAGCTCCTGGTGAAGAGGGGGGCGGACGTCGCAAAGGGCGACGTCCTCGGAAAGGCAGGCTCGACCGGCCGGTCCACCGGCCCGCACCTCCACTGGGCCGTGAGGATCTACGACGCCCGCGTCGATCCGTTCTCTTTGCTCGGGTTGAGGCTCGGGGAACAATAGTAAGATTCAAGGAGCTCGGGCCCCGCGCGGAGTGAGACGTCCGGCCGCGATTTTCCGTCATCAACAAGATGGTGTAGACTGAGGCCCATGTCCGGACCGAAAAAGATCGAGATCAACGAAGAGTTCCGGAAGGCCCTGGACCTGATGGAAGGCACGGACAGGCATGTCTTCGTCACGGGGAAGGCCGGGACCGGAAAATCGACTCTCCTCGAGCACTTCCGGAACGTCACCGGAAAGAAGATCGCCGTCCTCGCGCCGACCGGCGTGGCCGCCCTGAACGTGGACGGCCAGACGATCCACTCCTTCTGCAGGTTCAAGCCGGACATCACCCTCGACAAGGTCAAGAAGGTCCGGGGCGAGGGGGCGGAGCTCTACAAGAACCTCGACGCCGTCGTCGTCGACGAGATCTCCATGGTCCGGGCCGACCTCCTGGACTGCGTCGAGAAGTTCCTCCGGTTGAACGGCCGCCGCCCCAGGTCCTGGTTTGGCGGGACGCAGATGATCTTCATCGGGGACCTCTACCAGCTCCCGCCGGTGGTCACGTCGTCGGAGAAGGAGATCTTCGCCGGCCGGTACGAAACGCCCTACTTCTTTTCCTCGAAGATCTTCAACGAGCCGACCTTCGACATGGAGCTCGTCGAGCTCGAGAAGGTCTACCGCCAGACCGACGCGGAGTTCGTCCGCCTCCTCAACGCCTTCCGGAACGGGTCGGTCACGACCGAGGACGTCGCCCTCCTCAACGAGAAGCTCGATCCCTTCTTCACGCCCCCCGACAAGGATTTCTACATCACCCTGACCAGCACGAACGACCTCGCCGGCCGCAGGAACCGTGAGAAGCTCGACCGCCTGCCCGGGGAGACCTGGACGTGCCAGGGGGAACTCGAGGGCGAGTTCGAGAGGAGGTCGCTCCCGACCGACGAGATCCTCGAGCTCAAGGCCGGGGCGCAGGTCATGCTGGTCTCCAACGACCGGAAGGGCCGGTGGGTCAACGGCTCCATCGGCCGGATCGCCGGGTTCTCGCGAAAGGCCGAGGCCCACGACCGCATCCTCGTCGAGCTCAGGGACGGGCCGACGGTCGAGGTCGAGCCTTGGGTTTGGGAGCTCTTCCGGTACCGGTACGACGCGGAGGCGCAGAGGATCTTCACGGAACAGACGGGCTCCTTCACCCAATACCCCCTGAAGCTCGCCTGGGCGGTCACGATCCACAAGAGCCAGGGCAAAACCTTCGACCGGGTCGTCGTCGACATCGGCCGCGGCACGTTCGCCCACGGACAGCTCTACGTCGCCCTTAGCCGCTGCACGAACTTCCATGGCCTCGTCCTCAGGACCAGGGTCGGCCGACAGCACATCCGGCTGGACTACCGGGTCATCCGTTTCCTGACCAGGTACCAGTACCGGAAGGCCGATGAGAGGCTCTCCTACGAGGACAAGAAAGGGCTCATCCGGAAGGCCATCCGCCGGAACAGCGAGCTGGACATCGTTTATTTGAAAACCGACGACACCAAGACCAAGCGCCGCATCCGGCCCGAAACCATCGAGATGATGGAGTACCGCGGGAAGACCTTCGAAGGCGTGCGGGCCTATTGCTTCAAGCGTCAGGAAGCCCGGACCTTCCGCATCGACCGCATGCTCGAGGTCGACGAGGTCTGAAGGCGGAGGGGGAACTCCCGATAAGGACGGGTTTGACCCGTTTGCCGACGCTACCCCGCCTTTCAAGGCGGGGACGCGAAGCGCGAAGCGCGAAGAGGGGCTCAGGGTTAACCCCGAACAAGTCCCGGCCCCGGCCTTGCTAGGACCGGGACTGGGAAGCCCGGCCCCGGCCTTGCTAGGACCGGGAAGTCGAGGGTTTGACAAACATCCGGGGGCTTCCTATAGTAAAGGCTCGAAAAAGGACCCGAACATGATGCCAGCGAGCTTTCCCGAGGCCGTCCGCAGGGCCTACGCGGCCGGCCAGGAGGATGAGGCCCTCGAACCCATCGTCCGCGTGGACGCGGAGGGACGCCCGGTCGGCAAGATCGCCGACGGCGACTCCGTAATCTTTTACGACATTCGGGGCGAGCGGGAGGTCGAGCTGACGGAAGCCCTCATCGACCCGGCCTTCCGGCATTTTCCGGTCCGGCGCCTCGGCCTCCATTTCGTCACTCTCATCGAGTATTCGCGGTCCCTGGGCGTGAAAGTCGCCTTCCCGCCGGAGGAACACCTCAGGAACACCCTGGTCGAGGCGCTCTCGGCCGCCGGGTTCCGGGTGATCAAGGTTTCGGAATCCGAGAAGGCCATCCACGTCGGCTATTTCCTCAACGGCAAGAGCGACACGATCTTTCCCGGCGAGGAGCGGGTGGTCGTCCCGTCGCCCCAGACCGGGGATTATGCCTCCGTCCCGGCGATGAGTGCGGCGGGCGTCGCCGATGCCGTCGAAAAGTCGCTGGCGGGCGACGCCCCCCGGCTTGTCATCGCGAACCTGGCCAACGTGGACGTCGTCGGCCACATCGAGGACAGGAAGGCCGTCCTCGAGGCGGTCCGCACGGTGGACGCGACCCTCGGCCGGATCGCGGAGGTTGCCCGGCGGGAAAAGGCCCTCCTCGTCGTTACCGCCGACCACGGCACCGTTGAGGAGTGGTTCTATCCGGACGGGACCGTGAACACAGGCCATACGAAGAACCCGGTCCCGTTCATCATGGCCGATCTTTCGGGCGCGGCCGGCGGGCCGTTCCTGCTGAGGGCCGCGGGGGAACTGGCCGACGTCGCCCCAACGGTCCTGGGACTGGCGGGGATCGCCGTGCCGCCTGAGATGACCGGGAAAAGCCTTATCGAAGGCGCCCGGCCGCTCCCGCCCAGCCGGAAGATCCTGCTTCTCATCCTCGACGGGTGGGGCGAACGCGAAGATTCGTTCGGCAACATGATCCTTGAGGCGGAGACGCCCCATTTCAACGGCCTCTGGTCGGCCTTCCCGCACGCTGTCCTCGACTCGTTTGGGGAAGCCGTGGGAATGCCGGCCGGGACGGTCGGCAATTCCGAGGCCGGGCACCTCCACCTTGGGGCGGGCCGGCGTGTCCTCCTCGACCGGGTCAGGATCGACAAGGCCGTCAAGGACGGGTCGTTCTTCCGGAATGAGGCCTTTGTCCGGGCGATGGAACGCGCCCGAGCGACCGGCCGGGCCCTCCACCTCATGGGCATCGTGTCCCACTACAGCTCGCACGGCACCATCCGCCATCTTTTCGCCCTCCTGCGCATGGCGAGGGACGCCGGCGTGAAGGACGTCTACGTCCATTCCTTCATCGGGCGGCGGGGGGAAAGGCCGGAGAGCGGCGCCATCTATGTTGAGAAGGTCGAGGAAACCTGCCGGGAGCTCGGGACCGGGGAGGTCGTGACGGTGATGGGGCGGTTCTGGTCCCTCGACAGGGAGGAGAACTGGGACCGCATCGAAAAGGCTTATCGGGCCCTGGTCGACGGGGTCGGGACGAAAATCCCCCCTAACCCCCCTTTTACAAAGGGGGGAGAGCCTGACCCCGGACCTCCTTTTACAAAGGGGGGATAAGAACTCGCGCGATGATGTGGCGGGATGGGAGCCTTATGATTCCCCTTTTACAAACGGGGGTAAGCATTCGCGTATCAGGGAGGCGTGACGGGAACTTTTTGCGCCGGCGCCCGTAAAATATTAAGATGAGCCTGGAAGTCAACGACATCCACTTCAGCTACGGGCGGATCCCCGCCCTCGCCGGTGTGAGCCTCAAGCTCGAAGGGGGGGCCGTCGGGCTCCTGGGACCGAACGGTGCCGGCAAGAGCACGCTCCTCCGCATCCTCCTCGGGTTCCTGACGCCCTCGAAGGGGGAGGGGCGGGTCCTCGGATACGACATCCGTACCGAAAGAGCCCTCATCCGCCGGTCGATCGGCTACATGCCCGAGGACGACTGTTTCGTCGCGGGCATGGACGCCGTCGCCTTCACCTCCTACTTCGGCGAGCTCTCGGGCATGCCCCGGGAGGAGGCGATGAAGAGGGCTCACGAGGTCCTGTTCTACGTCGGGCTCGGCGAGTCACGGTACCGGCTCCTCGACACGTACTCGGCGGGGATGAAGCAACGGCTGAAGCTGGCCCAGGCCCTCGTTCACGACCCGAAGCTCCTCTTCCTCGACGAGCCGACGTCGAACCTCGATCCGCACGGCCGCCGGGAGATCCTCGAGCTCATCCGGGATATCTCCTCGACCAAGGACATTCAGGTCCTCATCTCGTCGCACATCCTGGCCGATATCGAGACCCTCTGCGCCGACGTCGTCATCCTGAACAAGGGCCGGGTCGCCGCTCAGGGTACCCTTCAGAACCTTCGGGCGATCGATTACAGCCTCTTCGAGGTCCGAGTCAAGGGCGACGAGGACCTTTTCCGGAGCGAGGCCGAGGCCCGGGGATGCCGCGTCGATCGGACCGAG
>Ga0315273_10008983_pt1 | contig 12643 bp, 15 predicted proteins | sample YL17G02_0_MG_FD_205753 | JGI IMG/M metagenome (GOLD analysis project Ga0315273, IMG submission 205753) | Sediment microbial communities from Yellowstone Lake, YNP, Wyoming, USA - YL17G02_0 | ecosystem: Environmental > Aquatic > Freshwater > Lake > Sediment | place: USA: Wyoming | collected...
TGGCCGATCCATCGAAATGGGCCGGTTTGGACGAGAAGGATCCAAAGAGTATTGCCAAATGGGCGAAACGAATGGGAAAGGAGTTGGGTGAAGATATGGGTGGGGAAGTGGATGAGATGGTGGATAAGTCATTTGAAGAGGAGATGGCTTCCAAACCAGATGAGGGAAGAGAAGAGTAAAGAACTACGGAGCAGTTGAGAGGTGAGGAGAGTTGATGAATGATAAACCGTCAAAAAAACAGATCGTTAATTCCTATTGAGCGGATTGAGCGATCAATTTTATTAATTCGTGGTCATAAAGTGATGCTCGACCGTGATCTGGCTTACCTCTATAGGGTTACCACGAAAGTTCTAAACCAGGCGGTCAAAAGGCATAAAGATAGGTTCCCTGAAGATTTCATGTTTCAGTTAACTTTTTGGGTGCTTAAGAAGGGCGAAGCCTTTGGGGGTTAACCTTAAGCACTCTGTTATCTGCCGTTGCGGGCAAAATATTCTTTTCAATCTCTTACACAACTTGACTTTTGTTAAGGGCTGCCCCTTCGCTTTTTTTCTAATGACCGCTGTCGTTATTTTGTCAAAGGACTGATGTGCACCAATCATTTAAAATTCATACTGGTAAAAATGGGATCAAACAATTGTTGGTTTGCATTATCAAACCTATCGACTGCTGTAGCACAAGTAAAAATAAAACCTCTACTTTTATGTACAAATGTTATTTGGCGAAGTTTGCCTAAAACATTTCCTTTCATAATATAAATATGCTCAACAGCATTTTTATTTTTTTGCTTCCCTATTTTAATAGAGTTGACTGATATTCTTTTATATTGCGGAAGAGACGTATACTGTTTAGGATTTTCATCAAGTATCTTTTTTAAGCCGATAAGATCACTTTCTGAAAGATTTTCTAGAGCTTGCACATTAATATTTTCTTCGGTGAAACCAAGATTCACTAAAATTAAAGGGGTATCTGAAGAAATTTGAGATGCTAAGGAACCCGGATTCTCGGCTGTATACAACCTCATCCCCTTTGGAATAGTAAATGAAATTCCGTACTTTGTATTTGAGTAAACATCAGTAATTTCCTGGGAGAATGCTGTCTCACCAATAACCAAAATGAAGCTGAATAACAAACTTATCAGAATTGACATATTCCTAATCATAAGTTTAACCTCCTATTTTTTATTCAAACTTAAAACTTTCAGCAATTTCTTCGAATATTCTTCTATATTTAGAAAATGTCTCAGGTGTAGCAGCAAAGGTAATCGCATAGCCGCGGCGGTTTTTTACTAATATGTAACATAAAGCTTTTAACCTCAATCTATCACCACGAAAAGAATAAACAAACCAATTTGCATTATTTGTGTTGATAGTGATTTGTCCACTCTCATTTATTTTAAATTCGTTCATATATTTACGCATATCAGACAAATTGAATTGATTGTAATCTTCTAAAGTCATTGCTTTTGGAAGTTCATCAACCATAACATTAACACTTTCACGAAACTGTTCCGTAGAAGTCACTTGAGGTCTCAATGCACCAATAACCGCGCCCATAAAATTCTCTTTCTTCTCCCATTCATTAGGTAATTTAATCGAAAAACCTTTCTCTCTGTTGTAATATTTATCTTGAGCCCAACCATTAAAAGCAAATAATAAGATAAACAGCGTTATTAAGATTGAACCGTGATTATTTTTTCTTAACATAGAAATTTCCTCCTTTTTGCCCACACTGAGCAGATAATGTTAAAGCATTTATTTAGTGCCGTCCCCGGATGTCTTAAAATTACAAAAGTAATTTTTTTATTCTTTAATTAACATCGGGAAGATCGCCAAACAAATTAATAATTGATCTTTCCAATAAATTTTCATATGTTTCTGTATATCGCCAATAAAAATGTCTCTTCTCCCCCGGGTTTAATTGTCCCATAATTTCTCTCACATTTTCCCAATAAGTATTATTCCGTTCTTCCGAATTTCCGCCTGCAAAAACCCGTTCTCTGCTCTTTAGATCAAAAATATGATAAGAAAGTTCTAACTTATCTTCTGGCGAAGCAATACGATCGTGATATCTGTCAACAGTAAAAGAAGTATGACCTATATAAGATATTGAGAATAGCAAGATAGCATCAATATCTTGCTTTTGTAAGGTGCTAAGATAAGGTTTCACTAATAAGTAATAGTAAGTCTTATATGGGTCACAATCCGCGTAATATTTAGCAGCTGATATGCCGAAAGGACCAATAGTATTGCCCCATCGAATCGAAAACCCTTTATCTTCGAGGATTTTTTTAATACGAACTTTAAAAAAGGATTCAAATAAATTAAGAGCCTCATTAAACTGAGGTGATTTAAGTGCAAGGTAAATTATTTCAAGTTTTTTAATTTTTGCTTCAGGTAATTTGCTTCTCATTCTATTTTCTGCTTCTTCATGATAACTTTTGCCGGGTGAATGATAAAAGCAATATTTATATTTTTTGAGAAAATATGCATAAGCATCAAAAGTATCTTTTTCCCTTGCCTCCTTAAATATAGATTGGAACCTAATATTATAGCACCCGATAAGAATTATTATACAAACCATTCCGCTAATAATTATGCTAACCCTCTTCATTATCAATCCCCACCCTTCTTACCTTGTAGTTGCTATAGGCTTCTATTCTCGATTGACACCTCTATCAAATATGGCAGTGCACATAGGAGCCCACCTTAATATATTTCTTTGGCATGTTTATCTACCCAGTTCCTCAACTCCACCAATTTGGCATCCCTCTCATCGCAGGAGAAAGTAAATTCATCAATTCCTGGACTTAAGTTCCACAATAATGCGCCTGTGCCTCCTTCTTCTAATACAAGGTCTAAGTAGCTTGATATGGTAATATTGGTGGGATACTCCTCTAAAGAATAGGGGTTCCCCGTTGGCAGTAAGGGGAGATAGTTTTTTAATTCACCCATCCAAGGATAGTGATGAAGGGCAAAGTAATCTATACTTAGGTTCTTTATCAAAGGAATGAACTTGCTGGATATTCCGACTGTTACCAGTTTAGCGGGCGCATTCGCTCGAATAGCGGTGATACAATCGGTTATAAAGGCACTCATCCTTTCACCAGGCACTGGCATATCCGCTTTGGTTATCGGGTCATTAACACTCTCCCAGTCACCGCCATCTTGCCTGCTTACCACCCACTCAGGCTCATTTATCAAATCAAACCCTATAAGAGCTGGGTGACCTCCAAACCCACTTAAGAAAGGAATCAAAAACTCATTTACAAACTCTGTTTTCAACCCTTCGTCAGTAATAATTTTACTCCTCCCTCTTACCCAAACTCCTTCAACATTCTCGGCCCTCCCCGCTATGAGGTAGTCAAATATCGTGAACTCGACCTTAATACCAGCTTGATCAGCCAGATCTAAAAAGGTTTGAACGTCCTTACGGAAGATCTCATTATACCCAGTTGCATGTCCATCTTTGTCAAACATGGTTCGACCATCTTTCAATAGACCTACCCGCAATACGTTAATGCCAGCCCGTCTGAAATAATCAAGATTCACACGGACAAAATTCGGATGTTTAGATATTCCATTTCCAGTAGGAAACCAAGCGGTAGCCCCAAAATTCTGCCCATACTCAGTTATCCTCCAGTTGCCCCCTATCATGAACCACTTCTTATCATTCAGATAGAAGCCATCCCCTTTCACCTCAATTTTGTCCCCAAGATTAAATACAGGCAGTGGTGTTGATGATGGAAGGAGCGATGACGGTGAGAGTGCAATGCGAGGTTGTATAGTAATCTTGGTGACATAAAGCAGACCATCATATGTGGCTGAGGAATTCGTGCCTATTGCAAATTTAACTCCGATTATACGTATCTTTTTAGGGTTAAACCCCTCCTCTGTATATCCTAAAGGGATTTGTCCAATTGTTGGGCTTAAGTCACCCTTATAACTTCCTCCTCTTGTTATATTTACCCACTTTCCATACTGGCACCGCCATCCATCATCTTTGACGAATACTTGAACTCCGTTAGGCCTAGACTTCTCGCCAACAAAGATATTTGGTACATTACCTTGTACAGTGATCTTACACTGACTAAGGTCTACCGGAACTCTACACTCTAAACCGGGGAAATAACGAAGGTCCAGGAACACCTCTCCCTTGCTATAATTGGGGTGCTGTCCAACAAGATGTGCTTCTAACACTAAGCGTCCCTTTTCTAGACGCACCGCTTTGATGCCCTGACTGTCCACATAATTTTGAGGTTGCCAATCAGCATTCTTATTTAGGGGCTCAAACCATTGCTGTCTTCCATCAATTTTTCCACAGGGGAGTTGAAAAGAGAAGAAAAACGATAATACAACAAGAACTGTTTGCAATTTTGCACCCTTCATCTATTATCCTCCTCATTTACGCCGGATACGGGTTGTGCAAACCGGAAATTTTTCACAATCATTCACATCCGAACTTACCCGAATTGATTCATTTATCCCCTTAAAAATGGAAGGGTAGACGGAGTTCTGATATAACTCCTTATAACGATAAAGATTGTGTACGGAGTGAAGTGAAACAGAATTCCGAATACAATCAAGTTAAACAAAGCTGCGAGACCCTTCCATTTATAAGTATTCCATCAAGCTTAAAAAACGTATTGAACTACCCAAAATAAAAGCCTGGCTTCAACATTTTGAATGCCAGGCTTTTAAATTTCTTCCCACCTATCTACCCCCCTGCAAGGGTGGCTAAATATTTAATATAATAGGTTTATTTACATAACACTTTTACATCAAAAGCTTTTTCATCCTTTTTAATAAATGCTGTTTACCTATTAATACAAAAAAGAAGATTCTTGTCAAATAATTTTTGATTTGTATTTTACAAGAACATTTTTGAATAGATAGCATCAACTCTCGCGGTCACAGAGGACAAAATGACGGTCAAGGATAGGAAGAAAGAAACAGTGTTACGAGATATTAGAAAACGCTCACAAGTTTGGTTAATTTACCAGCAGGAACCTTGATGCTTTACCTTTGTCCTGTTATATCTTGAATCCAAGCATCCCAAGTGCCAAGCTCTTTACTTAAGAAGGGCGAAATATCTTTTGGTTCAGGTTCATCATACCAATTGAGTGTATATTTTATAAGGTAAGTATGACCAGCTTCTGCTTCGAAATTCAACGCTTTAGGATTACTTTTAAAGATTGTATTACCCCAAGGATCAGCGTGATAAACTTTTATTAAAAGACTATGTTTTGCAGGGAGTAATTCAACCATACCAGGACCAGGCGAAAAACACCTTTTTAGACGTACGCCATCCACAGAAAGTATATTGACGGGGAATATAAAGCTTTTTCCATATTTATAAGGAGGGTTTACCACGAAAGCAATTTTATCTTTGGGTAATCTGGACCCAGGATATGCTTTGCATATAAACGACCGTGTACTACAACCAGATATTATAAAAACGTGCATTAAAACAACTATTGATAATATTAAGGATTTTCTTTTACTCATTTTTTGACTCCTTTTCCTACTCTCCATCAACAGGTAACTCTTTCCTACCTTCATACCGCCTTTGATTATTATTATCGTTCAAGGTTAAAAGAATTGTGAAGCATTTGTTTTTAGCCAGTGTTATCCGCCGTTGCGGGCAGCCCCAAAATATAACTCTCATTTCCCTTTTCCAAAAATCAAGAGTCTTTTTCTCTCTTTCTTCTCTATTCGAGCTCTTTTATTGTAGCTGCGGGCCGCGTTGCACGGCCTTTTCACAGGCAGAGCGAACACTGTCCTCTTCGAATACTATCTTACCCCCACCAGGGACCGTTGCCTCAAGATTGCCTCTAATACAATCTTCGACAGAAAGCCGTGGAGGTTCCTTTGGGGTCCCGCATGCGTTCGCCGCCATCTCGAATCCTGGCTGCACTTGGATGCCTACCCCATACTTCACACGCAAAGGTGTGATACGGTAGCACAACCTTTGTTCAGCAACAGGAGTCGACCTCGGAGAAGCACAGGAGGTGAGGAGGCTAGTCGAGACCAGCATCATCAGAATGCAGACGGTTCTTATATGCATGATTTCTCCTTTCCAAATCCAGTTTTTGAACAAGACATGATTAATCAGTATTTCTATCTTCATCGAGTTGGCTTCCACTCCTTAGCTAAGCGTTGAGCCTGCTTGATTTCGTCAGGCGTCATTTGGGCGGCAACATTCCGTCGATTCAACATTGCATCGGCATTCCCTTTTGCAGCAGCTAACTCGAGCCACATATATGCCAATACGTTATTTTTCGAGACGCCTCTGCCCATTGCATACATAAAGCCAAGGTTGGCTTGGCCTTGTGCCGAGCCTTGTTCAGCAGCCTTACGGTACCACTTTGCCGCTTCAGCAAAGTCCTGTGGAACCCCTTCCCCGTTTTCGTAAAACCCACCAAGTAATTGCTGAGCTTCAGGATCACCTTGGTCTGCTAGTGGGCGAAGCAAACGAATTGACTCTGCATAATCACCACGCATGAAAGCTGCTTTTGCAGCTTGATAATCACCCTGGTGTTGAGCCTCAGATATCCTTTTAGTGGCACAACCGTTGAGAATAAAACAATATAGCAATAGGAATAAAAATATTTTTTTCATTGTACCAATATCTCCTTTCTCTGCCCGCAATGAGCAAATAACGGTTCGGATTAGCGAAGCCCTGACAAAATCGGGATTTCCCGAAGTGTGAAAACGCCAATCTGGTGTTATCTGCCGGTGCAGGCATTCTTTAGAATGATTTTTGAAAATTTGACCCTCTCGTCCTTTTCTAAAATTATTTATTTTCTTCTCGGTATTTCCAAAATCACATAGCCGTGGCTTTTAGCCCATTCACGCCCTATGGTTTGTAAGTTACTGTCACCACTATTCATAAAAGCATCAGCAGTGGCACTATCGCCGTATGCATTTAACGCTTCTATTAAAATAACCTCTTTACGAAACTTCTGTTTGTTTACAAAAAATGAGCAAGCCCCTGCTATAACCGGTAAATTCTTATTCTTAAAGGCTGTAATCAGGGGTTCGGAAATACGATCGTCTTTTATTTCAGCAAGTGTCCGTGAAACCCAGAATTGTTGAGTTGTATCTTTATCATTTAAGGCTGCGGTCAGCGGTTCTACAGCAGGTTTACCAATTTTCCATAATGCACGTGTTGCATCCCATTTGGCTCTTCCATACTTAAAAATCCGTAATAAAGGTTCAATTGCACGGGCGTCCTTAATTTCACCAAGTGCAAATGCTGCACCCATTTGAACCTCGAGATCCTCATCCCTCGAAATTATAATCAAAGGCTCAACAGCTCGATTATCCCCTATCATGCCAAGTGTAATTGCTGCCCACTGCCGCATTGTTGAATCCTTATCTTTAAGCGCTAATACTAAAGGTTCAACCGAAGGTGTACCTATTATCGTTAGCGCCTGTGCTGCTTTTTTTCGAGTATCGGGGTTTTTATCTTTCAGATCTCGAACTAATTCATTTAGGTTTTCAATCTTAGCTATCTTTTTTAAGTCGTCTATTGTTGGTTGAGCTTGTTCAGTTCCTGGTGCTGGTGCCGGTTCAGGCATAGCAGGTAACTCGGGAAAAGATTGGACAGGTTTTACTTTTGCCGGCTTTTCTAATTTTGAAGTGTCACACCCTAGAAAGATTCCAAATAGCAAGCTTGCTGATATTATTAGCATTGTTTTCATTTTAGGCCACCCTCTTCCCTGCCCGCAATGAACAACTAACGTTCAAGGCCAAAAGAAGTGCGGTAGCATTTGGGTGCAAACCTTTTGCCCTGTGTTAACTGATCGTTGCAGCCATGACCAAACAGACCATTCCATTCCTACCGAATTTCTCAATCAGATATCCCAAATTCTACACAAATATCTTATTACTCATTTAAATTGAATAACCTTATCTTTAACATGGATAGCAAATCCAGGATTCTCTTCTGGGAGCAAGGAGAATTCTACTACATATATACTTGGGGGAGACATAGAGAAGTCCTTAATCGGTTCTTCAAAAAAAATATATTTGTCTAAAGATAAGATAATTCCATAAGGGCCTATCCACCATTCATAGCCACCCTTCTCAATACTCTGGGTCGGTTTTTTGAGTACTTCAAGATTAACACTCGTTACGAATATGCCGTTAAGAACAGATTCTATGGTGGATTCCTTGATGTTTGGTGCAATTGCGGAAAAGGCAGATCTATAAGTTGTACGGATTAAATCTGGTTGAGCGGCAGCCCAAACTACATAGTCTTTATCACCAATTCTCACCCCTCGTGATATCACGCCACTTTTAGCTAAGGACCAAGAAGAAAAGGGATTCTTGTAGTACCAACCTTTAATGTCTTGTTTCCGTGTTTGAATTATTCTACTCACAATCTCGCTCGTCTCTTCAACTCCCATTATGGAATACTTCCGACCATTTTCTGAGTTTGATTGATTAACCCAAACGAAACTTAATACCAGCAAAACGCAAAAGCTACCCCATAATTTAATCTTCCAGGACCTCGTAAACTCTTTTCTCATCTTCCGTACCTCCTTTTAAAGTGGGTATGTAAGACTGCAAAACTTCGATACAGAATTGTGATTTTGTAAAGTCTCCATGCCTGCAATGAATGACTAACGCTACGGCTCAGGCGCGCGGTCTCTTCCTTGTTGCCTAGAGCCGAGTGTAAGGCTCAAGCGTTTCGACTCATTTTGGCCGATGCCCGACAGCCAAAAATGCAGGGTACGTTACGCGATAGGATCACGGCCATCGTTCTTGATCCCAATGGCTGCACTTACTATTGAATTCCCATTCTGTTTAATATAGTAATATATGTCACGACCACAATATTGGCTCTTTCCTCGGAGGGCAATAAACCTTCACCAACAGTACCCTTAACTCGTATTCTTCGTATGAGATTATCCTCGATTTCCGCTGTCATTGTTAGCGGACAGATAACCTCAGAACCTCTTCGTTTACCGCGACAGGCGACAACCACGGTATAATGGGTGCCACCGCTACCTATGATCATCGCATTGTCATTTTCTTTTCCTGATATAAGTAAGCGAACAGGGGGGCGAGGTTGCTCAAATTTGCCTCCGGTAGCTGCTGAACACGTATTTGTTCCTGTTTCTGATGTCTGAGAATCCAATGCAGTATCACATGCTGACAATAGTTTTCTTGCCAGGTCGGTATTAAATAGTATCTTTTCGGTTATAACGCAGTCCATGACTATCTCTGATGTTCCGGCTACTCTGGATTGGCTTTGTTCCCTCGAGTACGTCGCGCACCCGGCCGAGATCGTAAATGCTATAGGGAAAACGAGTAATATTTTCAATTTCCGTTTCGTAACCAGTGCCAAAGTCATTTTTCTCATTGCAGTCCCTCCTTGTTTTGTGACCTAACGTTAAAGACCCAAAGAAGTGGGGTAGCATTTGGATATCGATCTTTTAGAAGATGTTATCTGCCAGTGCGGGCAGTCTTTCCTTGAATGATCGCTGTCCCTAGTTTTCTTTTCTTACTTCTCTAACTATCGAAATTTTCTTAATAGGACTTGCTATAACTTTTGCTTCATTGATCTATAAATTTAAAACCATCAACCTTAGGGAAGATATTTTTTATATTTGCTAAGGACTTGTCTGACTTCACGGGCAATTTCAGTGGTGACTCACTTAGCGTTATATCTTCCAGAGGAAAGATGCCAATATAGTAGATAGATCCTTTTCTTATGGGATAACTAAAGATAAGGGGAAAATATTTATTCCCTTCTTTCCTTTTAATTGTAAGTTGAGTCTGGCCAAGGACAAAACCAGAAACAATTACCTCATTTGATGCACCAGATAGTATCGTAAAATCCTTTCCTTTATCATAAATCGAGGAATTAAGTGCAACAGTGTTTGCGACGAACATATAAAGCGCTGAAGAATCACCCTCTGCCAACTTCCAAAGCCCCTCTTCTCCGAAAAGTGAGTAGTCATCCTCCTTGCCTTCATAATATATACTGTAAAGGGAATGCTTATCCACCCTAATACCTCTGATCAACGCGGTTAGGGGATAGTCCTCTTTTTGAGATTCTACTTTCCATTGAATACCAAATATCACAATAGAATGCCTTCCAGGATCAATTTTAAACTTGAGGTTTGAAAGCAATTCTCTAACATCCACTGAAAGTGTAAAACTTTCCTCTCCTTGTGATGAATTAATCAGAACGAAAAGAAGAATGGGGACTAAAATTAGCATATATTTTTTCATAATGTTTCTCCTGTCCTGTAATGAGCAGATAACGTTTTGGATTGGCGAAATCCCGGCAAAGTCGGGATTTCCCGAAGGGTGAAAACGGCAATCTTGTGTTATCTGCTGGTGCGGGCAATCGATAAACCTACCCCTCTCTTTTTATCTTTCAAAATCCTTCAACCATTACTGCCAAGTTCCTTAAATATAGGATGTCCCTATCGCTCTTACCCAGAACAATTGAAACTTAATCTTGCTCAATTCCGACAGCAAAGCCTTTTTTTATAAAATTATCAACTTTTTTTCTACCCCATTTATCTGTCATGTCTTCAATTTCGGGTCTCCATGTATCTGCTATTATATTAACATTTCCCCGGAGTGCATATACTTTCCCTGGTTTTGCATCAAACTCTATAGAGACTAAATTTTTACCCCAAATCCGCCAGAGCCCATCATCACTAAAACACTTAACTTTAATCATATAAACACCCGGTAGCACCTCTATTGTTTTAATAGAAGGGGGATTAGGATCCTCTTTCGAATGTCTATGGGCGTAACCCCTCTTGGATTCATAATCATAGATATTCTGCCCATTGACCGCCACAATTCCTACATATCGATCGCAAAATAGAATTGCAACTTGTTCTCTTGGCATAGCAGGTCCAGTATACCATTTCAAAATTTTATGACTGCAAGAAAATAATATAAAGCTTGCCAATAAGACAATCATTAAGGGACTTTTACCTTTATTTTCAATTTTTATTATCTTTACTTTCATAAAAAATCCTTTCTCTGCCCCCATTGAGCAGATAACGTTCAAGGCCAAAAGAAGTGCGAAGTATTTGGATGGCAATCTTTTGGCCGGTGTTATCTGCCGGTGCGGGGAAACTTCTTCTATTTTGGTTTATTTTTCTCCCACCACTGCTGCCACTTTGTTGGATCTTCTCCGAAGTTTTGGCCAGTTATTTTCTTCAGAGCCATTTCCGCCCACTCTCGGACAACCGAATTCGTATCCTTCAATGCAACAATTAAATCTTCTACTGCACGGGGATCGTTTAGCTTCTCCAGTGCATATACTGCCCACCAACGGACATCCGAATTCTCATCTTTCAGAACACCAACAAGGGGTATTACTGCTGTTGAATCCTTCAACTCGCTTAACTTCTTTGCTGCCGCAGCGCGGATTCCTGCACTATTATCTTTCAGGAGGGTGATTACCGAACTCACATCCGACGTCTGTATTGTTATATGCAATGGGGGTACTTCAGCCCATTCACTCACTATTTTCCAGTCATATGTCTTACCAGATGGTCCTGGTTCTTTGGTCCCTTTCACACTTAAATTTTTCCAGTTCGTTGTAAAAATCTTGTCACTCGGCCGAAATTGAATTTCAACTTCACGTTCCTCAGCCTGGCCCCGCAACATCCAAGTTAGCCCATAACTTCTCTTCGAATATTTCACCGACAAGAATGCCCAAAACCTTTTATCCTTTGCCTCTATCTCATCCCTTACTTCAAACAATTCAAATCCCACGAGATCTCGCTTTGAAAGCTCTTTCTGAATAGTTAAGGCATCAACACCCGTCGCCAACAAGGCAGCCGAGGTTCGATAGGTCGTCCATGCCCAAGACAAAGCTTTGATATAGTCAATGGACAGATGTTCAGTTACCAAATCGGATAGGTAGCCCTCCGCCTAATCGGACTGTCAACGCAATCTTAGAGGCAAAGTCGGCGCTTATGACTAATTCATCGCCCGCCTTCGCAGAGTTTTTAAACTGTTCAAGGGACATAGGACTCTGGCTCTTATCAATGAATGTCGTTTTATCTGTAAATTGATACGTCTCATCTGTACCAGCACGATTAACCTGGATGTTCATACCATCCAAGCTAACAAATTTTACAAAAACATGGGCCACAAGGTGGCTTTGACCCTGCTTTGATTGACGCTCAGGCTGTACCGACCCTGAGGTTCTAGCGGGCACGGAAGTACAGCCGATTAATATGGTTGCGGTGATACCAAGTGCGGCTGCAAAGCCAATTGCTATTCTCATCTGATTCCTCCTTAAATACTCGGAATTTGCGCGATCTCGCGTGCATTAAGGGCCTAACATAATAAATAAGCTGCATAACTGTTGCGTACTCCTTCAGGTTCGAAGTTTTATTATTTAGCCTTTTCCGCAGCCATTATCAGATAACGTGTGTGACACAGGCGAAGCCTGGATAGTTTTGAGTCCTCCGTTTGTGTCCGTGTTAATTGGCGTTATGACCGTCACACTTTTAACTTACTTCCCTATGAATTCGCAGCCACGAACGTACACAAAACCATTATCATAGTTTAGAATAATGGCCTCCCCTGAGATCATTCTGAACCCCTCAACTTCGCCCTTTATCTGCAAAGGAGCAGTTGGCCAACTATAAATA
>Ga0315273_10008984_pt1 | contig 12643 bp, 5 predicted proteins | sample YL17G02_0_MG_FD_205753 | JGI IMG/M metagenome (GOLD analysis project Ga0315273, IMG submission 205753) | Sediment microbial communities from Yellowstone Lake, YNP, Wyoming, USA - YL17G02_0 | ecosystem: Environmental > Aquatic > Freshwater > Lake > Sediment | place: USA: Wyoming | collected...
CAGGTATCTCTCGCATGCCGCACAACTTATCGTTCATTGCCACGGAACAACTTATCAAAGGCGTAGGGAAATACGAGGATATGGTACAAGTGGCTGAATCCTGGAAACGTTTGTCATGGTCCAATGCCATACAGATTTGTGGGCATAGAAACGTTACGGGTGAAGCAACGATGGTAAATGAAAAATTCTATAATCTGGAAGGTAAGGTTGAATTCGGTGGCGAATTAAGAACATTAAGTATAGGGCCATTGGGCATAGAAGTTCGCAATATCATGAACCCGATATTTAAGGATCAGACGCGTCCAGTAGCAAAACAACTTGATTCGCCAATGTTCTTGGCGGAACTTCGCGCAAATCGCGGTATAAAAGAAAAATCATTCGGTGATATCTCAAGTTTTAACTTCAGCCGGGATGTGTTTTTTAAATCCTCGTGGGATCGTATGAACGTTAAAGCTCGTGGACTGTTTATCAATACGCAGACCAACGAGATAGTGGCTCGAAGCTACGATAAATTTTTTAACGTAAACGAACGACGGGAAACCGAGCTGGACAAAATGACCTTCCAATATCCCATAGACTTGTATGTAAAATACAATGGTTTTCTTGGCATGATTGGATACGATACGGCCTCTGATTCATTGATATGGTGCAGTAAAAGTTCGATTGACGGACCTTTCGCTGAGCTCTTTAAAAGAACGTTTGCCACAATATATCCAAAAGCAGACCTCGTAGCAATAAAGGAGTATCTTCGAGTAAACAACTCGACGTTTGTGTTTGAAGTCGTGAACATGAAAGAAGACCCCCACATCATCGAGTACGACAACGATATGGTTGTACTGCTTGACGTAGTGAAGCGCACCACAAAGTATGAAAAACTTCCATATCCTCAACTTGTTACGGTAGCTACGACATTTAATTTTCGATCCAAGCTTTCATTGTTTCCTTTGGCAAATACCAAGGATTTTCATCAATGGTATCAAAAGATCCAAGAACAGTCGCAGGAAGATATAGAAGGCGTGGTTATCGAAGATGTTAACGGACTGATGGTGAAAATCAAATTTCCATACTATCAATTTTGGAAGCATATGCGCGGAGTAAAAGAAGCTGTAAAAAAACGGCACAATGTGAATCTTGCCGCGCTTTCAACTCCGGAAGGCAATTACTTTCACGCCTGGCTAAAGACATTGCCTGTAACGGATCTCGACAAAGATATCATCACGTTACGAAAGATGTTCAAAACAAGGGGGTGAAGTTCGCCCCCTATTTTTCATACTACAATGCTAATATTTTCAGGAATATTCAGAAATACCGCGGTTGAGATAGATGTGCTGAATACGGACATAAGGGCTCTTTTCCCCATATCAGGCATTCTGTACACATTAATTCAATTGCTACACTTTAAACTTATCGAAATAGGAATCTATGATCTGCCGGGATAAGCTGTTATGGGCTGGCGTATTGATTATGCTAGCCGCCATGGCCGGCATAGTCGTCGCATCAAAACCAACAAAAAAGGACTGCCGTGAACTTTTTGACGAACGATCCATATATTAGAGAATATTTGAAACAAGCTGTCAAAGAAGATGAAGACTCAATCGACATTTTCAACAGAACCATTAGGTTCACGGACAGTGTGGAATCATATGCTATAAACCAGCTGCTTGGGCGTATAACGATGCTCAAGCACGTGGATCCAGTAGCCCCAGTTACAGTCATTATAAACTCTCCGGGTGGTAGTGCGTACGACGCGTTATATTATTACGACCAACTACGCATGCTAAAAATTCCAGTTAACGCCGTCGTCTCAGGATGTGCTATGTCTGCAGCATCAATCATGGCTTCGGGGACAACTGGGAAACGTATCATAACGCCCAACAGCTTCATCATGATCCATGAAGTATCGAGCTGGGAAATGGGGGAAGTATCGAAACTAAAAAGTCGAGTAACCCAGGTGGGACGGATACAAGAACTTCTTATCAACATATACGCCGCCCATAGTAAAGAAAAAGACCGTAAAAAATGGGAAGAAGTTCTACAACAAGAAACGTACTTCACCGCGGAGCAAGCGCTGGAGCTAGGTCTTGTCGATGAGATTGCGGTATAAGACAATAGTGGCTTAGGCCGCATATTGTTTTACGGATCATTGTTTGGAGGAGACGAATTCGCGATAGGGGCTACCTCGAAAGAGACGGCCCCATAATCGTTTGAACACAAGCATGACGCGTGCTTGCAAAAGTAAAACCAAAGCTCTCGTACAGATAACCTCTGGACTTTGAGAACAGGTCGACCCCGACGTGATTCGCCAAGGCGTTAGAATGAGGGCCACTAAAGCAGAATATTACGGGCAAACCGTAATAAGCCAACGATGCGTTGGCCGATGCAAAGTTAATATCATGGATGAAACACTTCGACCTAAAGTAGTGCTTCAGGGCCCCTCTAACCATTCACTTGAATTTTTAATAAACAATCCCTATAATATAGTACCCTATGTTACTATATTAATCAGGAGATATGTCATGTTTGAATTACAACTGTCTGTCTCTAAGCAAATCGCTAGAGACAAGAAGTCTGCGATGCCTATTACCGATTACGAAGTAAAGGACATTGCAGTTGAAGAATCTGCATTAAAAGAAGTATTCACATCACGAAATTATTCCGCTAACCAGTGGAAGGGCGGTAAATGCAAGAACGCAAACTTTGAACGCATGTCTGGCGTAATGTTTGACATAGACAAAGATATGTCTATAGCAGAGGCCAAAGAAGCGTTCAAAGAATTCAATTTTATTATCCACACAAGTACGTCACATCGTTCTGATATCGCCAGTAAAGGCGGCGTACAGGACCGTTTCAGAGTCATTCTACCGTTCTCACCTAAAGATTACAGTCTTATAAATACACAGGAATTAGCTGAGCGTACCTATGCGTGGCTAATGACTCAGTATAAATTTGTCGATGAAAGTTGTAAAGACCCCGCACGGAAGTTCTTTCCATTTCTTAACAAAGATTTTCCAGAGCTTTTTGAGCTTCATATCAATGATACAGGTAAATACTTTGTCATAGATCTTGAAGCTGTGCCAGAAAAGACCTCACCGGCGGCTGTAAAAACTGAAGACGATGATTACGTTCTAACCTTAGATAGCGAAGTAATATTAACGGATAAAAAAACAAGAGCAAAAATTGGCGACCTGCCAAAGACCAAAACATCCTGTTATTGTATATTTTGTGATGATTTCAACAGCTCGAGCCCTTCGGGATTTGTTGCTGCGAATGCCCAGAATCGAAAATATTTAGCCTGTAGTCACTGTAAAAAGACCTATTGGGTATCTCTGATTGACACGTATAAAGATTTATTCTATATAGGTCGAGACATGTACCGCGTTTATCAGACATCGAAAGATGTTTATCACGATAAATGCGCAGCTGCATATCTTAATCATCTGGACCCCATAGCTAGAAAAACACTGGAAAATCAGATGTCTGTAACCAGGACATTTGCATCTACACAATTTATGGTACAAAAAATGGTGGATCCATACGCCGATAGCATACACTGGGAATTAGATATACCTAATGCTACCCTGGGCTCGTGGTTTCCTCCTGTACCAGTGAATGTCAAGGATAATAAGTACGTCGACAATTGGCTCGAGTCTATATTCGGCGAGCATCTGACCTTCATTAAGCTATGGATGGCGATATGGACACATCAGAATTATCAGCCATTACCAATGATTATATTGAATGGTCCTCGACGAGCTGGAAAAACAACGTTTGGAGAATTTTTACAGAACATCTATCCGAACCTAGTTGCTGAGTGGAATGCCGAAGATACAAATTTTACGGACTATAAAGAAAAAAAGCTGTTGATAATTGAAGAACGCGGTTTGTCTGATAAGAGAGATCATTACGAAGCAATCAAGAAACTCTCCGGACAAGGAACGGTTACTGTCAATAAGAAACATTATGCTCCTTATACAATACGCAATAATCTCAGCATCATCATGTTGACCAATCATGACTTTCCAATGTATCTTGCTGAAAACGAGAGGCCAACAGGAACGTATGACAATCAATTCTTTATGCACACGTTGACAGTACCTAAAAAAATCAACGCGCGGATAAAGTATGAGCTTAAAGATCGAGCGGGTTATTATATACGTACTGTGCTAAAAGAACTTTACGAGGAATGGAGCAAGTCCACTATTCATATCGATAACAGATATGGATTGCCTTGTCCCGTTACCAAAGCAATCACCAGCCAGTACGATAACGCAAGATCCCAGGCCGAATATGATTCTAAAGAAGTTGCGTTAGCGGCGTTAACGGGTATTATGGTAACTAAGTATGGTACTCCATCGGAAAAAATCGGTCCGTTCGAGTATCTAACGGTAAAAGATATGACCACACTGGCCAGACTTTTAACCCTTACCACAACTCACGGTAAAACGCTAAAAGAAAAAATGCAGCAACAGGGATTCCTAGAAAAAACACCTGTACTGCTGAACGACAGAGAATCGTGGAAACTACTAAAGGAAAATTTACATGTCACTTAATTTTTCTGCTGAGATGCAAGAGATAATAAAACTTGCTAGAACGAAAGCAGTAGAATATGGACAAGATGTAATAGGCAGTGAATTTATACTAGACGCCATTGTTCAACATGAAACGAACAGTGGCGTTTTTCTTTTAGAAAGCCGTCATGTGAAGAAGTCCTTTATTAAGGGACAGCTTCAAGAACGGCTGAACACTATTAGAAAGGCGCCATTGATCAACACAGCGCTACCAAAAATGTCCGCCAGCGCAAAGAAAGTGTTCGATCTTGCAGCTGTTTTTTCTACGTCGGGCGTTACAGCCGCAGCCATTGTTACGGCTATGTACAAAAATACTGACAGTGTCGCCGGCCGTATATTATTTGATGCGGGTTACACAGAAATCGGAGAGCAGGAGCGCCGTCAAGACGGAGCATCCTTTCGTAGCACAGGGACACCGATTCTAAATCAATATTCCACAGATCTTACTGCACTTGCTCGTCGCGGTCTTATAGATCCAGTGATCGGCCGAAACGATGTTCTCGATCGGATGATCGAAATTCTTGGGCGTCGGAAAAAGAACAATCCAGTGCTAATTGGTGACGCTGGGGTAGGAAAAACAGCTATAGCCGAAGGTCTTGCCGTTCGTATAGCCAATGACGAAGTTCCGTCCATGCTGCAGAACAAACGCCTAGTTTCATTAGACGTCAATTCCATTGTGGCAGGTACACAATTTCGCGGGCAATTCGAAAAACGTATGGAAGGTATAATCCATGAACTGGAACGTGCCGTTGACGTTCTTGTGTTCATTGACGAACTCCAGGTAATGATGGGCGCGGGTGGAACCGAAGGTACGGGTGATACGGCAAGTATCATTAAACCTGCACTATCAAAGGGCAACATTCGCTGTATCGGTGCTACTACATTAGCCGACTATCATAAACACATCGAAACAGATGGAGCACTCGAACGTCGTTTTCAGAAAATTATCGTCGAGCCCACCTCTATTGAAGAGACTAGAATAATTCTTCAGAACATAAAAACGATATACGAGGTATATCATGGAGTCGAATACTCTGCTGATACTATCGAGTGTATTATCAGGCTTGCTGATCGTTATATTACTGATCGTGCTTTCCCAGATAAGGCGGTTGATTTACTGGATGAGTCTGGAAGCATCACATCAATTAAAGGTAATAAGATCGTCTCCTCTGAAAGTGTCCAGGAAATCGTTGCCAAATCAACAGGGATCCCAGTCAAAAATCTCGGAATTGAAGAACGGACAAGACTCCTGACTATTGAACAGGATCTGGGCAAAAAAGTTATTGGACAGCAGGAAGCGATCAAGGTAGTTGCAGCGTCGATCAAGCGAGCACGTACGGGCGTAAAAAGTGGCAAACGGCCTTCAAGTTTTCTATTCATCGGATCTACAGGAGTGGGTAAAACTGAACTCGCAAAACAGTTGAGTATTTACCTATTTGATACAGAGAACGCGTTAATACGATTTGATATGGGGGAATTTGCAGAAAAATTCACCGTGTCATCTCTTATAGGATCTCCTCCTGGGTATATAGGATTCGACGAAGGTGGAAAGTTGACAGAAGCAGTTCGCCGACATCCGTATTCGGTAGTACTTTTCGATGAAATTGAAAAAGCGCATCCAGATGTATACGATGTGTTTCTTCAGATACTGGACGACGGTTTCCTCGTTGACGCGAGTGGGCGCAAAGTGGACTTCAAAAATACTCTTGTCATAATGACTTCAAATCTTGGGGTTAATGGCGCACAGAAAAAGAGCCTTGGATTTAGTGATGCGGATCAACAGCTAGAGACCAAGAATAATTTTCAAAAGGCCATTAAAGAGTATTTCAAGCCGGAGTTCATAAATCGTATAGACGAAATCGTTGTATTTAACAGCTTATCATCGTCTGATATAAAAAATATCCTCGAGCTATACTTACAGGATATGAACACACGCTTTAATCTTGTCCTAACAGATGCAGCAAAAGATTACTTTTCTGAGCATGGCTATTCTTTGGAATTTGGAGCGCGGCCATTACGTCGGCTGTTAGATAAAGAGATAGAGCTACAAGTAGCGGATCTTATGCTTTCTAATCCGCAGGCTACAAAATTTATTGCCGATGTCGAACAAGACGCCATAAAAGTTAAGGCGGAATAACTATATCTAAAAGGAGATGACCTATGGACATCACATTTGTTGACGTACGTAATCAGCAGGAACTTGCTGATGTAAAACTAGAGCCCGGTGTGGCTCTAATGGGGTTGAACATAAAAGAGGGCTCAACACCCTCTGTGACCACCGAAGGGGTGCCGAAACACAAAGTGTATTCTGGCCTCCAAGTGGTAAGCTTCGGCGTTGAACGTCTTCAGAAACAGGAAGAACGAAATTCGGTGACTTCGGTAGCAGGTCAGGCGAATAATTTTCGCGTGCAAAATCCTTCGTGGAAATTTCATCAGATGTTCCGACCGATTTATGATGTGAACCCCGATGACGTGCTGGCAACAATGGTCCTGGACACCGAGAATTTTGCTATGTTACAAACGTATCCCAGCAAACTTCGTGCTATTTTATGCGAGTTGCAGGAATGGTCGGCAAATCGTTACGCGTTTGTTCAGCACAACGCTCAGCCATGTTTCCTGAACAACTTGTTGAATAGTTTTCCATTTCCTTTTCGGGAGCTGCAAGATCGTTCTCGTGTGGCGTCAGTCAGGGATTATTTCTTCGACCAACAGGCTTTCTTAGCGGAAAATTTCGAAAGGCTAGAGCCAGTTGCTAGAATTTTCCCGCAACTGAAATATGATGTGCTATTTCGCACCGAACGTTCTGCTCTGTTGTTAGTTATGACAGAACGATATGGTGCCGATGACTTGATCGCGCAGATGTATTTTGAAGCTAATCCAGCAGTTGCGCGCGTCATAGTGTTGAAAAAAATGTTTAACTCGGTTAAACATTCGGTCCAGGTGCTCAATTCGACAACCTTTTCGCCGGACATGGTTTCTTATCCATACCCCGACATAAAGGAGCTCAACACTCAGGAAAAGAAAGCTGACGGAGATCCTAGCTGGAAGAACCTGAAGATGATGGCTATTGGACCGAGAAAAGGAACAAGCTTGCCCCTTCAAACGATCTGGTCATACACTGCTTTAGAGTAATGTATTACCTCGTCGACTTCAGCGATAAATCCGAAGGACTGTACACATTAAAAACTCCATCCGGCATATTTCATCCGGATCTAACTCCCCTCAGTAGAAACGAAATGGTCGTGTCGGAACCAGATCTAGAAACCTATGCCACGCTAGTAGATAGTCGATTCGTTTCTGATTATGGAGTATTCTCCATTGAAACGATAAAACATTCAAAGGTTTCATTTGAAATCATGAAATCTACGAAGCACCTGGTTCTTGTTGGGCAGGCATGGGAAATAACGGCACGGCTAAAAAAAGTATATACTAACTGCTTTATGTTTTCGTATGCTGGAGGACAATGTTTTTATGTGGCGGAATTTGGACTTGGAGAGCCGGTGGATGATTAACCCACCGGCTTTCTTTTTTTTACGGTTAGTAGAACTGTTTTTTCTTAGGATCGAGTTCGCGCCCAAAGCTTACAGCATTAAGATATGCTGCCATAGGGTCTGTTCCCTTTACAGTAGATTCCATTCCTGTGGCTACAGCATCTTGTATCGTTTGTTTTATACGATTAGTGGTAAGTCTACTAAGCCAGTCAGTACTATGTAGCGGTAATACGTCTATAGATTTAAAAAATGGCTTATGTTCGATGAGCTCTTTGCCTTCTTTTTCATATGTGCGATTGAGCTTTTTAACTTCCGACAACTGTGCAGAATCCCCTGTAAGCCATGATCTGTCTACATGTTCTGGCACGTGCGTGAGTTCAGTCATATTACTTGTTCCACGTAAAACAGTTTCAAACGTTTTTCGAGAAAATTTATTGTCATAGACATTATTGATTTCATCGGCTACGTATTGTTGCGCCGCCAGATGGCCTTTAAGCTCTGATAATTCTTGTGGCTTAATAGATCCATCCGTAAGCCTATCTCCCTTACGCACCATGGCTCCTACGCCAATTAGCAATGTTCGTTCGCGTGGGACATAGTATTTTTGATCTCCGATAAACAGATCTTTACCTCCCGCAGGATTTTCTAAGATCGATCGAACCATTCCATCAGCTCTAGCCAGAACGGCAGAATTTTGGATGGTCTGAGGAACAAACAAAAGTTCTTCGAGCCGTGGGAATCCTTTTGTAATACTCGACGTCCCTCCAGCAGTGCCTCCCGTATGGAATGTTTGCATGGTTAGCTGTGTAGATCGCTCGGTCAACGCTTGGCTATCGATGACGCCTACGTTCTCTCCTATTCGAGGAAGTTGTCCGTTGGCCATGAGCCCATAACATTTTTGGCAAACTCCGCCATCCGATTCGCAAGTTAATGGCGATCTAACCCATATCGATTCAACCCGGCGATGCTTGAGTCTTGACATTACCTCTTGGTTGATCAAGGCATTATGTTCAACAAGGTTCGGTATAGCCTTTGCGACAAAACGATCCATAATCTCTTTAGAGTTAACCTCTAGTTCAATACCATCTGGAGTGCCACAATCGTCTTCTACGATCAATAGATTTTTGGTATTAAATAGCAACTCTTTATTTAGAGCCCCAGATTCTTGTGTGTTAACAGAGCGGTCAACAACGCCTTTGCGCGCACCATAGGACTGGTTCCAGTAATCAAATGTATCCAATCCCTCTGACCAGGACTTCTTTATAGGATAGGGAATGGGTTCTCCATGTACGTCTTCTATAACTCCCGGCATAGATAATATTTGGGTAACTTGTCCTTTTCTGGAGGTACTGCCGGCCTGCAACATATCGTAGAAATTATTTTTACCTGCTAGCTGCTTATCTTGTGCGTTTTGTACCTCATCTTTTGCCTTCATATACAGTTTGGCAATTTCGTATTTGTCCATTTTAGGAGTTACTAGCTTTTCATACTTCGCTAAAATTTGATCTCGATAAGTGCGATCGATATCCATATCCGTTATAGATATTGTACTACCACGTTCGACGGCAAATGAACGGCCAAGTTCTTTCCACTTATCGATAACTTTTACGAAGTCCGGCTGATGATTGTCGTATAAATGTTCAAGAACCTTTTTTACTGTTTTACCATCTAGCTGTCGCTCATAATCCTTTATATCGTCTGGTAATAATTCGTTTAGGTAATATTGGCCTAACGTCATTTTTTTACCGTTTAAATAGAATGTGCTGGTTTTATTCTTTATTGTTTTTTCTGCGTCTTCGATACTTGTAAAAGATTTGTTTGTGGCTTCACCCATAAGACTTAGATAGTATAGCCCCAACTGAAAATCCTGATCGATGTTTGCCATGTGTGAACGATCGCCAGCCTTGTACAGATTTTTACTTGGTAACATTTGAAATGCTTCGTGTACAGCTTTTTCAGATACCGGTACGTGTACTGACATTGTGTCGCCGTCGAAGTCAGCATTTAATCCTTTCAGTATCAGAGGATTTAAACGTATACTTCTGCCGCTGAAACGAACGGGTTTGAATGCCTGTACCGAATGTTTATGTAAAGACGGAGCACGGTTCAGCATGATGGGACGTTCTTTTATAACGTTGTCCAACGACGCATTCGCCATCGGAGTCCAATCATTGTATTCTTTTATAGCGTTCAAAGGCTTGTAACCCGATCGTACAAGATTCCTGATGATGAACGGCTTAAATACAGTTTTTAACATTTCGTCCGGAACGCCTACTTCGTCGAGACCCAGAGATGGTTCTACAGTAATAGTAGTTCGGGCCGATAGATCCTGGCGCCGACTCCACACCTTATTCTGTACAAATCCTTGTTTTGGCGATTCGCCTGATAAAGTAGCTAAAATTCCTTCGTATTTCTCTTTAGTGTGCGTAATGGGGTCTATAAGCCCCATAAGTGCCTTTGTAGCCTGGTATAAAGTGTATCTGTTGTCTTTATTGAATTCTTTTTCATCGACGCCTATATTGCGAATTTGAGCGATTTGGTCGTTTACAAGGGCCAATGTACGATAGTGCTTGTTTATAGGAGCGGTTTGTATATCGCCCGATGGTAAAGGATATACCGGCCGCATTATAGGCGGTAGCACCGGCAGCACACTCATGATATAGGCATCCTGTGGTTTGAGATTGTTTGCTTCAAGCGCCCGAAGATATCGAACGCGCTTATTCAGTGTGTTTATCTGCGATGGCGTTGCTTTTCTCAAAGCAACCATTGAATCGGCCAATTCCTTTTTTACGTCTATAGCGGACAACATTTTTTCAAGCAGCTTAGCACCCGTTGCTCCGCCTTCTTCGACTTCTTCCTTCATTATTTTTTCAAACTGCGAAGTGTTAACTCTGAGCAAAGATTTTATAGCCCCCTCCATCTGGGGATTTGGTATCTTACTATTTAAAACTATGTGGGTCCAATTCGTGCCTCTGGTTCCACCAGTTAACTTAGGGTCAAATAATCCTCCTTGTATAGCTGACAGATCTTTTCCTCTAAGCATGTGCGCAGGATCAGTTAATTCACCTTTCGACCATGATAGCACATCTTTTGAAGTAGCTGGGAATAGCTTTATTTTGTAGCCATTCTTTTTTACATTAGCCCCCGTTGCTTGTATATAAGCGAGCATTTTATCAAAAACAAAATTACGTTGCGGAGGAGGTGGAGGCATTCCTAATTGTAGAGCTCTCCAATACTCATCATTCTTTTGTCCCTTTATAGCAGCAAACTCATAAAGATTTTCACGAGCACCGTGCGCTAAGTACGCGTACATCTGTAAAGGATCCATCGTTTGCCCACCTTGTTCGCCGTGTATCGGCTGTTCGTTGGCATCATATGATCCTGGAATATCTCGGCTCTTAAATTTATGGTCCACAACATGCATCAATTTAAGATAATGCTTGTTGCCCCAAAAAATAGGTTTGCCGAAAGGCTTTCCATTTTTACCGTCGAGCAATTCTTCATCGGCGGGTATGTTGGCGTCCTTGAGTTTTTTTAGAATGTCGGCAAGATAGTTCTTATCAGAAAAATTTTCTACGTAGTATTTGTTGCCAGTTTTTACTGCCCATTTACCGGCGGCAGCTTCCAGCAATTGTCCCATGTTCATGCGCCCTGGTACACCATGTATATTAACCATCATGTCAACGCGTGCACCATCTTTTGTATGCGGAGCTTCGTCATCGGGTATGATGCGAGTAACAATACCCTTATCGCCATAGCGTGCAGCTAGTTTATCTCCGACCACTAACGGCTGATTTTCTCTGACGTATATATTAATAGTGCTGCCGAGTTTGCGTACGTGTGTCACTATACCTTCATTTTCTGCATCCCAAACAAGAGACTGATTACGATAAGGATGAGAAATCATCTTATTCATCGATCGTAGAACTTTTTCTGTATCGGTTGGATCCACTGGATGTAAATATGCTACAAGTATTTCTCCACGATTTATAGTCTGCCCCTCTTTTACAATACCCTGCTCGTCCAACTTATTTATATTATCGAGAGTTATTTCTTGCGGATAGTATGATTGAAATTTCTTTATATCTAACTCGCCTTTATTACTGACCTGAATACTTTTCTTGATCATTACAGTAGACGTGAATTTTTTAGCCAGAGAATCTGTTACGATAATTCCGTCTTCAAGATTATATCCATGCCATGGCATATACGCAACGTTAACATTTAGTCCTGGTGCGTAATCTCCGTTGGCATCACTAAAATTTGTGTCGGCAAGTTTTTGTTCGGATTTAACCTTATCGCCGACTTTTACAACCGGACGCGAATGTAGGAAAGACTCTTGGTTGAGAGGAAAGTTTTTATACATTCCTATCTTGTCTTTTCTACCGTCCGAACCCTTTATAGTAATGTAGTTATCGTCAATGGCCTCGACGGTCGCACTTTTTACATCTTTCGGAACACGGGGGGCAAGAAACTTGCTTCCTAATATTTTATCTATTGGCGTTCCAAACTCGTCGACTACCTTTACTAGCGGACTTTCAGGATTTTGTAGTGCCACACTTTGTGTAGACATCTTAGCAGCTA